>Ga0265338_10002680_pt1 | contig 26176 bp, 21 predicted proteins | sample 42126metaG_FD_193579 | JGI IMG/M metagenome (GOLD analysis project Ga0265338, IMG submission 193579) | Rhizosphere microbial communities from Carex aquatilis grown in University of Washington, Seatle, WA, United States - 4-21-26 metaG | ecosystem: Host-associated > Plants > Roots > Rhizosphere...
TGCCGCGACCGCCGCCCGTCGCCGGGGCCAGTTGCCCCCCGCCGCGGCGGCGGCCGTCGTGGACGCGGTCACGCTGCTGACGATGCTCGCGGCGCTGGCCCTCCGGCGCGGCGGAGGACCGGCCTACCAGGGAACGGGGGTGCTGGTCCTCACCCTCGCCGCCTGGCTGCCCCTGCTCGGCCGGACCCGCTGGCCGGTGCCCGTCCTCGCCGCCACGACAGCAATCGAGTGCCTGCACCTGGCCGTGCTCCCGTTCGTCGGCTCCTACACCACCGCGCCGGTGGCGATGGGCGCCTACCAGCCGGTGCCGGTCGCGACGATGGTGGCGGCCTGGACGGTGGCCAGTCGCCGCCACTGGCCGGTCGGCTGGACGGCGGGCGGCCTGGCGGCGAGCGCGCTGCTCGTGGTCAGCGTCGCCGCCCAGCCTGGATTCCTCATCTCCACCGACATGGTGATGTTCGACCTGGTCATCATCGCCACCGCGGCCGGCGTGCTGGTCAGCCTGCGGCGCGAGCGGGTAGCCCGCCGGCTCCGCGAGATCAGGGAGGAAACCCGGCGACAGGTGACCGGCGAGCGGCTGCGCATCGCCCGTGACCTGCACGACCTGGTCGCCCACCACCTGACCCTGGTCAACGCGCAGGCGAGCGTGGCCGAGTACCTGATCCGGGACGACCCCAAGGCGGCCGCTGCCCTCGGCGGCATCAGCCGCCACTCGCGCCAGGCACTGGACGAGCTGCGCGCGACCGTCGGCCTGCTGCGCGGTGACGGCGACAGCCAGGACGGCGCCAGCGCCGGGCACTCGACCCCGGGTACCGACGAGCTCGACGAGCTCGCGGCCGGGTTCCGCTCGGCCGGCACCGACGTGTCGCTGGCCGTGGCCGGCGTTCCGGTCGAGCTGCCGCCCGGCGGGAGCCTGGCCGTCTACCGCATCGTGCAGGAATCGCTCACCAACGCGGCCAAGCACGCGCCGGGCGCGGCCGCCGCCGTCACCCTGCGCTGGCACTCCCGCGGGCTCGACCTGGCGGTCAGCAACGGCCCCGCCCCCCGCCGGGACCCCGGCTACCGCGGGCCGGGCACCGGCCACGGCATCATCGGCATGCGGGAGCGGGCGGCTAGCTGCGGGGGGACGCTGACCGCGCGGCCCGCCCCGGGCGGCGGCTTCGAGGTACGGGCCGCTATCCCGGCGAGGGAGAGTGCCCAGTGACGGTCCGCGTCGTGCTGGCCGATGACCAGGCCCTGCTGCGGGCCACGTTCCGGCTGCTGCTTGACTCCGAGCCTGACCTGGAGGTGGTGGCCGAGGCCGGCACCGGGGCCGGGGCGGTGACGGCGGCCCGCGATACCCGGGCCGACGTGGTGCTGATGGACATCCGCATGCCGGACATGGACGGGATCGAGGCGACCAGGCGGATCACCGGCGACGAGGCACTGGCCGGGGTCAAGATCCTCATCCTGACCACCTACGAGACCGACGACCTGGTGGTGGCCGCGCTGCGGGCCGGGGCGAGCGGCTACCTGGGCAAGGGGACCGAGCCCGCGGTGCTGCTCGACGCGATCAGGACGGTGGCGGCCGGTGAGTCGCTGCTGTCACCGGCCGCGACCACCGCGCTGATCGGCCGGTTCCTGACCCGGGCGGACCCGCCGCCGGGACGGCTGACGGCCGGCCTGTCGGAGCTGACCGCGCGCGAGCGCGAGATCGCCACGCTGGTCGGCACCGGGCTGTCCAACGAGGAGATCGCCGGCCGGCTGTTCATCAGCCGGGCCACCGCAAAGACCCATGTCAACCGGGCGATGATGAAGGTCGGCGCCCGCGACCGCGCCCAGCTCGTCGTCTTCGCCTACGAGGCCGGCCTGGTCGCCCCCCACCGCCCCTGATCCCGGCCGACCGCGCCAGTGGCCGACCGGCCCGGCCTGGCCTGGCCGGACCGCACCCGCCACCCTAGCCCCACCAACATCGCTGGACCCGCTGCCCAGCCCACGTGCGCCGCCAGCCCTCGAAGCCACGCGTCCAGGGCCGTGAAGTCCTGGTCCGTGAGCCCGGTCGACGCGGGAACGGGCAGCCAGATCATTTCGGGTAGCGGTATTATTACGGAACTTTTTCGCAGCATGGAAATAAATTAGTGCTATGGCACCGATTTATTTCCAAATAAAAACCTGGGCCTGTAGCTACGTGACCAAAGTGGCTGTGGTGCCGCTGCCCGCGCGCGGCGGGCGCCCGCCCAACTTAATGGCATTGGGTCAGGCCCCTTGGCCACGGGCAGCTCATCGCCAGGCATGCGTCGCCGCTATTGCGCGACATCCGGGTTTCGCGGCTGATCGAGGGCGCGATCCCCGGCATCGCCGTCACTGAGCCGCACGGCGGCAGCCAGGTCCACGCCACCCGGACCAGAGCCATGTCCTCCCGCGACGGCACGTGGACGGTGACCGGGTTGAAGACCTGGATTAGCCGGCTGACCGAAGCAGCAATCTTCTGCCTGTTCTTCGCCGGGCCGGACGGGGAGATCTCCGTGGCCGCCGTAGATGCTCACGCCGAAGGGCTGACCCGTGTCCCTTTGACGCCCGCCGGACTGTCGGGCTGGACATGGGAGAACTCCACCTCAGCGAAGTACGGATCCGCCCGGACGAGATCATCGGGCAGCCGGGAACGGGGATGCGGCCGCTGCGGGAGCATTTCGCCGGGTACCGGCCGCTGGTCACCGCCACCGCGCTCGGGGCTGTAGCCGGGTGCCATGACCGTACTGCGGCACGACAGTTTGTACCTGGCAGCAGGGCGTGCCCTCACGGCCCCTGCTGTCCCCGCCCATGTTCCGCCCCAGCAGTCGGCGGTGCTTGCCTGCGGCTGAATAGCAGCCGACATCACCCGGATGGGCTTCCGTTCTCCAGTGCTGCGACCGTGCCCGCCTCGCACGCCTTCAGGCAGGCAGCGATCCGCCGGGCAACCAACGGCGTTACCCTCCTGGCGGCCTCGTCCGCGGCGACGAACTCGAACCCCGCCAGCTCACCGTCCGCGATGACGATCTCTTTGGTCTCCGCGGGCGACAAGATCCCGCCGTCGTACACGATGATCACGCCGTCGGGCAGTGGTGTCTGATCCGGGCCGATCGTCCGGGCCGGTACCCAGTCAACCGCCAGGACCCGGCCTGGCGGGCGGTCTAGGCCCAGCTCCTCCGCTACCTCGCGACGGCAGGCGGCATGCGGGGACTCGTCGGCCTCGACCGCACCGCCCGGCAAGTCCCAGACCGGCTTGTACGTCGGGTTGACCACGAGAACCCGCCCCGCCCCGTCTCGGAAGAACGCTGTCGCCGCCATGCGCTTGCGCGCCAGCGAGGCCACGTACTGATCAGCGGGAAGCAACTCGTGTCCCTTGCTCACCGTCCCGACGATAGCGGGACGCGGACCCGCCACAGGGGCCTTAGCCGAGGTACCGTTGGGCCGCGTCGGCCAGGATTCGGGCGCGCTGGTCGAGCTCGGCCTCGGTGACGTTCTGCATCGGGTGCGGCAGCACGATGACCGGCAGCTCGCGGTCGGCCGGCTGGTAGGACATCGCCCGGTTGACCTGGTCCTTGAACGGCTCGGTGAGCACTGCCAGCGCGGTGGCGCCGCGGCCCTGCAGCACCACCGAGTCGACCGCGCTGCTGGCCGAGCAGCTCCCGCAGTCGGAGATGCCGCACAAGATAAGCCCGTCCTCCGTCGCCAGCTCGTCGAACAGCGCGGCCGCCATCGGGATCCCGGCCCGGGTCTTGGCCCGCAGCTCGGCGACCTCGATGCCCCGCTCTTCGAGCAGCTTCTTGGCCCGGGTGAGGATCTCGATCGAGTTGGGCTTCCAGTTGTCGATCATGACGACCCGCCGCCGCCGGGGCTTGACGCTGATGGTGATCGGCGGCGGGGTCGGCCGCGGAATCGGGTTGACGAGCAGCTCGCAGCTGACGTCGCCGCAGCTGGGAATGGCGGCCGCGGGCAGGGTGGTGTTTTCAGCGGGCATCGGACTCCTCCTGGTTGCCCTGGTAATGGCTGCTGACGGACCAGTTCACCGGGCGGTGGATGTCGTAGCGGTTGCCGGCCCAGTAGGGGATCACCGCGGAGAACTTCCCGCCGGGCGCCCCGGTCTCGATGAAGTGGAACCGCTCAGGACGCCGGTTGAGCGTCCGCATAGTGCCGCGGTGGACGTCCAGTTCCGGGCGGAAGTCGACCGGGACCCGGCCCATCCTGATCAGCTCCTCGGTCGGCCGGACCGCGCGGCTGTGCAGGAACTGCTGGGCGTCGGCGCGGGTGAACTCCGCGGTGACCAGGGCCGCGTGGTCGGGCGCGAGGACGATCATGTAGCCCGCGTTGCGGTAGTAGAAGTTGGTCGAGCCCAGGTGGGCCAGGCAGCTGGCGATGGTCTCCAGGATGACCACGCCGGAGTCCGCGTAGTGGTTGTTGACGCTGTTGGGACCCTCGGCCGCCATCACCGACACGGCGTCGGCCCCCGGCTCGTACCCGAACTGGGTGTGGAAGTCGGGCCAGGTCGTCTCGGGGTGCTCGGCGACGCAGAACGAGATCCGGCCGGGATGGCCGACGGTGCCGTGCTCCTCAAGCCCGCCGCCCCCGCTGCCGCAGAACAGCCGCACGAGCTGCGCGAACCGGCCGACGGTAGCGTTCGGGCGGGCGTTCGCCCCCAGCGCGTTGGCGGTGTGCGCGAAGCCGAGCCGGGCCGCGACCGACCCGCTCACCACCACCAGCGCGCTGACGCCACCGGTGGTGACCTGGATGCCGCTGAGGTTGAACTTCGGGGTCAGCAGCGCCTCGGTGACCGCCCGCAGCACCGGGCCGTAGGCCGTCTCACAGCCGGCCATCACCGCCGTCGCGGCGATCTGCTCAGCCCGGATCTCCAGCGACTGGGTGGCGATCGTCCCCACCACCTCCGTCCGGTCCCAGCCCATCGCGTCCAGCATCGGGGTGACCAGCGAGTCATAGGGCGGGATGACGGGCAGCCCGTCGGACCAGCCGCCCGCGAAGCAGTTCTCGATGTCGGTGATCACGTCAAGGCTTGCCATCAGGCGGGACTCCCCGGGTCGGTCCGTTCGGGACGCTCAAGAACGTCAAGCAAGTAACATAGTTATATATCTAGCTATTATAACTGGCAACACCCCGGCGACGAGGCGAGGCACCGTGTGCGAGGATCCGGGCATGGGGTCAGATGCCACCGCGCAGCCGATCGGCACCGCGCAGCCAAACGGCACCGCGCAGCCGATCGGCACCGCGCAGCCAAACGGCACCGCGCAGCCAAACGGCACCGCGCAGCCAAACGGCACCGCGCAGCCGATCGGCTCAGTGCGGCTGCCCAAGCTGCCGACCGTCGTCGCCGACGCGCTGCGCCGCCGGATCCTGTCGGGGACCCTCCGGCAGGGCGACAGCCTCCCGCTTGAGCAGGAGCTGAGCGCGCAGCTCGGCGTGTCCCGGCCCACGCTGCGCGAGGCACTGCGCGTCCTTGAGGCGGAGTCCCTGATCCGGCCGCGTCGCGGTTCCCGCGAGGGAGCCGAGGTCACCGCCCCGACCGTCGACTCGGCCGCCCGTTACGTGGGCTACCTGCTCCAGTACCAGGGCACCACCCTGGAAGACCTGGCCCGCACCCGCCTCATGCTCGAGCCGCCGCTGGTCGGCCAGCTCGCCGCCACCCGCGACCCGGCGGTGCTGGCCCAGCTACGGGACGCGCTCGAGCAGGAGGAGGCGGCGATCGCCGCGCCGGGCGAGTTCCAGCCCGCCCGGGCCAGGTTCCACCAGCTCGCGTGCGACCTGGCCGGCCTGGAGACGATGGCCATCTTCGTCCGCCAGCTCAACTGGGTCCTGGCGCGGCTGACCGAGGAGCACCGCGCGGCCTCCCGCCGGGACCGGCGCCGCCAGGCGACGAAGGCCCACCGCGCCCACGCCCGCCTGTTCGCCCTGGTCGAGTCGGGCGACAGCGCGGCCGCCCAGCAGTTCTGGCACGAGCACGTCGCCGAGGTCGACAAGCAGCTGCTGTCAGGCCGCGAGGGCCAGCGCGTGGTCGACCTGTTCTCCTGAGCAGCCCGCCGGGCCGCGAGCTTGACCCAGCCCGACCGCTGACGTCGCGATCGCGATGTGGGAGGCGCCGGACCGCGGGCAGCTAGCCGGGCTGGCCGACGTGATCATGGTGAACCGCTACTACGGCTGGTACGACCTGGCCGCGGCCGAAAGCAGATCATCCCAAACGGGTGGGTGCTGACCCGCCCGCCCTCACGTGGCTCCGGGCGTGCTGCCCATCTGCCTCATTCGGCCGTGACCAGGACCTCGGCCGGCTCGCAGCCAGCCGCGCAGGCGGTCAGCCGGATCTTGCCGGGGCCGGTGGGCCGCAGGACGGCGAGCGCCCGCCCGTCGTAGGTGCGCCGCTCGGCCGCGTCGAACCGCTCCTCGGTCGACGGGTTCGCGCTGCCGAAGCCGAGCAGGACACCCGCTCCGGAGACCTCGACCCGCACCGGCCGGTCGGCTGCGGCCCAGCCGGTGCCAGCCGGGTCGGTGAGGGTGAGGGCGACGTACGCCAGGTCGGTGCCGTCGGCCGCGATGACCGGCCGGTCGGCCTCGGCCCGCAGCAGCACCGGGCCGGCCGCTGACCGCAGCCGGTCGCGCCCGGTCTCCACTCCGCCCGCGTAGGCGACGGCGACCAGTTCGCCCGGCTCGTAGACCGCCTCGAACTCCGCCCGGAAGCGGTGCTCATGGCCAGCCGCCCGACGGCCCAGGGAACGGCCGTTGACGAGGAGCTCCACCTCGTCGGCGTCGCTGTAGACCTCGACCGTGACTGGCTCGCCCTCCGAGCCCGGCCAGGACCAGCTGGCGACGGAGTCGCTCCACGCCCACGGTGACCCGATGAAGGCCTGGCCGTGGTGCTCCGGTCGCTGGACGGCCAGGTAGGGCCGGCTGCGCAGGCCGAAGACGATCTCCCGGTAGTAGGAGGCCGGGCGCCGGTAGCCGGTGATGTCGATATCGCCGCAGCCCGCCAGCAGGTGCGGGAACGGCGCCGCGAAGTCCGGCCGCCGGCCGTCCGCGGTCGCGTACTGCGGGCGGCCGATGCCGGCTTCGCCCAGGTAGTCCCAGCCGGACCAGGTGAAGTCCCCGATGACGTGGCCGTACTGCTTGACCAGCCGCCAGTTGCGGTCGATACGGGTGGGGAAGGTCTCGCTGCCGACGATGACCCGGTTGGGGAACAGCTCACGGTCGAGCGCGTAGCGGGCCTCGGCGTAGTTGACGCCGGCCACGTCGAGCACGCTGAACGACTCGGCGGTCCGGCGGCTGACCAGGTCGGAGGCGCTGATCGCGTTCATCGCGTCGCCGGGGTCGGCCATCAGGGTGTTGATGCCGGCCCCCTCGCTGGCCCGCGCGCGCAGCGCGGCCAGGTCGCCCAGCACCGCGAGCATGCCGTTGACCGCGTTGGTGACGAAGCGCGTGCCGTCCAGGGCGCGGACCTTCTCGGCCAGCCTGCGCCCCCAGGCCGCGCCGGCCGGCGACCCGGTCTCGGGGATCTCGTTGCCGATCGAGTAGAGGATGACGCTGGGGTGGTTGTAGTCCTTGGCGACCATCGCCTCGATGTCGCGCTCCCACCACTGGGCGAAGTCCAGGCTGTAGTCGAAGTCGCTCTTGGCCCCGGTCCACATGTCGAACGCCTCGTCCATCACCAGCACGCCGAGGCGGTCACAGGCGTCCAGCATCGCCCGGCTCATCGGGTAGTGGGACATCCGGATGGCGTTGAAGCCCGCGTCTCGCAGGATCTCGACCCGGCGCTCCTCGGCCCGGGGGAAGGTCGCCGCGCCGAGGACCCCGTTGTCGTGGTGCACGCAGGCGCCGCGCAGCTTGACGGTCTCGCCGTTGACCCGCAGGCCCCGGTCCGGGTCGAGCTGCAGCGAGCGGATGCCGAAGGTCGCCGTCCCCGCGTCCGCCGCGCCGTCGTCGCCCGTCAGCGTCACGCTGGCGGTGTACAGGGCGGGGGAGTCCGGGCTCCAGAGCAGCGGCGACCGCACGTACAGGCGCTGTCGCGCGGTGGCCGGCTCGCCTGGGAGCACTGAGACCCGCGCGGTATCGGCCGCGACGACGTTCCCGTCGGCGTCGCGGACCTCGGTGGCGATGTCCGCGCTGCTGATCGCGACCGAATCGTTCTCTACCCGGGTCGCGACCTCGATCACCGCCCGCTCGGGATCGATGTCGGGCGTGGTGACCCGGACGCCGTCCGGTCCGATCCGCACCAGGGGGCCGGCCAGCAGCCAGGTGTCACGGTAGATCCCGGCACCGGTGTACCAGCGGGAGTCCCGGTGCGCGCGCGCCTCGACCCGGATCTCGTTGTCCGCGCCGAACCGCAGGAACCGGTCCGCGTCGATGCGGAAGAGCGAGTAGCCGTAGGGGCGCTGCCCGGCGTAGTCGCCGTTGACGTAGACCATCGCGTCCCGGTAGATGCCTTCGAACTCAAGGAAGATCCGCCTGCCCCGGTGCTCCTCGGGGACGGCGAAGACCTTGCGGTACTCGAAGGCGCCACCGGGGAAGTAGGCGGCGGCCGCGCCTTCCCGCGCGGCCGGCCCGTCCGCGGCTGCCCGCCGCTGCCCGATCATCGCGTCATGGGGGAGCGTCACCGGCTGGTAGGGGACGGAGACGCCGCCCAGCTCCGCGAAGGGGTTCACCCGGGGCCGGAACTCCCAGCCGTCGTTAAAAGGCTCGCGGATCATGGGTCCCCATCGTGGTAGGTAATGCGCTTTACTAATGCGCATTACCTACCACGGCGCGCCTCGCCCGAGCAACATCCGGCCGACCGAGCGGTGCGCGCGGCCGGCATCGCCGCGCACCTGGCCGGCCGGGACTCCGACGATGATCTGGCCAGGCATTATGCTGATAACCGGCGGCTTGGGCGGCGCAGCCGGCATTCCCGTGGACAAGAGGGCCATGACGCGACCCGCGAAAAGAACCACGAGCACCGACGTTGCGCGTGCGGCCGGGGTGTCCCAGACCACGGTGAGCTTCGTGCTCAACGACAAGCCCGGGTACTCGATCCCGGAGGCGACCAGGCTCCGGATCCTCGAGGTTGCCCGTGAGCTGGACTACCGGCCGCACGCGTCCGCCCGCGCCCTGGCCGCCGGGCGCAGCGACGTGGTTCTCCTCTCCGTCCCCGACCTGCCCATCGGCAGCGGCATCAGCCGCTTCATCGAGGAGATGGCGGCCGCGCTCGCCGACGAGGGCCTGACGCTGGTCACCCACCTGGCCGGGGCGCACGGCCGGCCCCTGGCCGACGTGTGCGCCACGGTGAACGCGGCCACCGTAGTCGGGCTCAGCTCCTTCGACGAGGAAACCGTGCAAGCGCTCTACCGGGCGGGCGCGAACGCCGTCCTGCCGTCAGGGGAGCGGCACTCTGCCGCCGCCGCCGCGATCCCGGTCGGATGCCTCCAGGCCGAGTACCTGGCCGGCCAGGGGCACCGCCGGATCGGCTACGCGATGCCCGCCCACCAGGGGCTGCGCGAGATGGCGGAAGGCCGCCTGGCGGGCGTGGCGGCCGCCTGCGCGGCGGCCGGCCTTGAGCAGCCGGTGGTGCTCAGCACCAACCTGGATATCGCCGAGGCGTCCGCGGCGGTGGAGCAGTGGGCGTCCCGGTCGGTGACCGGGGTCTGCGCATTCAACGACGAGACCGCGATCGCGGTGCTGGCCGGGATGCGGGCACACGGCCTGTCCGCCCCCGGGGACCTGGCCGTCATCGGCGTCGACGATATCCCGACCGCCCGGCTGGCGGCTCCGCCGCTCACCACCGTCGGCATCGACCTGCGTCACGCGGGCCGCCGCCGGGCAGACATGATCATGGCCAGCCTGGCCGGCCGCGAAGCTCCGCGGGCGGCCCCGGATGACTGGCGCGTCGTCCGGCGATCGTCCGCCTGAGCTAATCGTTGGCGCTCCGCCGTCCCCGTGAAGTTACATTCAGGCCCGGACTTTACATACCGGTCATGCGACCGAAAACCAGCCGACCCCGCCCCCGGAGAACCTGATGGCAATTACCTGTCGGCTGACAGGTATTAACCGCCAAGCGGCCGTGCGTAAGGACCCAGGGGCCCTCATGACCTCCATCACTGACCAGCCCGTCGAGCGTGCCGACCTGGCCCGCTTCGGATACCCCCAGGAGCTCCACCGCAGGGTCGGCGCCTTCGCCTCCTTCGCGGCCGGGTTCTCTTTCGTCTCCATCCTCACCACCGTCTTCCAGCTCTTCTTCCTCGGTTACGGGTTCGGCGGGGCGGCGTTCTTCTGGACCTGGCCGATCGTGTTCGCCGGCCAGTTGCTGGTCGCGCTGAACTTCTCCACCCTGGCCGCCCGGTTCCCCATCTCCGGTGCGATCTACCAGTGGTCGTCGCGGCTGGCGGGCAGCACCTTCGGCTGGTTCACCGGCTGGATCATGATCATCGGGCAGATCCTCACCGTGGCCGCCGCCGCCATCGCGCTGCAGGCGGTGCTGCCGAGCATCTGGACCGGCTTCCAGATGGTGGGCGGGTCGGCCGCGAACTCCTCGCCGACGTCGTCCCCGGGCGCGCAGAACGCGGTTATCCTCGGCGTGATCCTGCTGGTGATCACCACGGTGATCAACATCATCGGGATCAGGCTGATGTCGATCGTGAACAGCACCGGCGTGGTGCTCGAGCTGCTTGGCGTCGTCGCGATCGTCATCGCGCTGTTCAGCCACACCAAGCGCGGCATCTCGGTGCTGACCGACACCTCCGGCGCCGCCCCGACCCCGGGCTCGCCCTACATCTGGGCGTTCCTCGCCTCCGGCCTGATGGCGGCCTACGTCATGGTCGGGTTCGACTCGGCCGGCGAGCTGTCGGAAGAGACGCACGAACCGCGCCGGGTCGCCCCCCGCACGATCATCCGGGCGCTGGTGGTCTCCGGGGTGGGCGGCGCCCTGCTGCTGATCGCGGCGCTGATGGCCGCGCCCAGCCTGACCGACGGCAAGCTCGCCACCGTGGGCATGCCGTACGTGGTGGAGGCCGTGTTCGGCGGCACCGCCGGGCGGATCATGCTGGTGGACGTGGTCATCGCGATCTGCGTGTGCACGCTGGCCTGCCAGACCTCCGGCTCGCGGATGATGTTCTCGATGGCCCGGCAGGGCGCGCTGCCGTTCCACCGCTTCCTGGCCCGGGTCAACCCGCGCACCGGCACGCCGATCGCCTGCTCGGTCGTGGTCGGCGCGGGCGCGGTCATCGCCCTGGTGGTGAACCTGCCGCAGACCGCCGTCTTCACGGCGCTGTCCAGCCTCTGCATCGCGATGCTGTACCTCGGCTACCTCGGCGTCACCGGGCCGCTGCTGGTGCACCGCATCCGCGCCGCCCGCGGCAGGCCGTCCCCGGCGACCGCCGACGGCGTCGACGAGCAGGGCAAGAAGCTGTTCAGCCTGGGCCGGTGGGGGCTTCCCATAACCCTGGTGGCCGTCGTCTACCAGGTGCTCGCCGTGGTCAACCTGGCCTGGCCGCGCTCGCTGGTGTACGACCTGACCGGGCACACCTGGTGGCTGCAGTGGAGCGCGCCGCTGTTCATCGGCCTCACCCTGGTGGTCGGCTTCCTGGTCCACCTGCGGCTGCGCGGCGGGGCGATGCGCAGCCCGGCCGACGAGCCGGCCGGGGCGGCCGAAGCCGAAGCGGCCGCTTGAGTATGGCGACCCCAGCCGGGCAGCACGTCACCGACACCGTCGGCAACGCCCGGGCCGACGCCCGGGCGCAGGCCGGCCTGCTCGCCGACGCGATGCCCTACGTGCCCGCGGCCAGCACCCCGTACCCGCCCCCGGGGGTCGACCCGAGCAGGCTGACCTGGGCAGAGACGGTGGCCGGGGGCAACTACGGCCACAAGGTCATCGCCCGCGGCACCCGGGTCAGGCTGCAGGACGTCACCGGCGAGGCGTGCGCGCACGTGCTGCTCTACAACGCGCTCGAGCCGTGGGAGCGGCTGAACGTGGCCGACACGGTCAAGATCCCGTGGCAGGCCTACCTCAGTGCCGGGCACCCGCTGCTGTCCGGTGACGGCCGGGTGCTGGCCACCATCGCCAGCGACGACTCGGGCCGGCATGACGCCCTGTGCGGCACGTCGACCCCGAGCGCCAACCGGGCGAAGTACGGCGGCTCGGCCCCGGAGGGGCCGAGCCCGTCCGGCCGCGAGCTGTTCACGCTGGCGGCGGCCAAGCACGGGCTGGCCCCGCGCGACCTGCCGCCGTCGGTCTCCTTCTTCCAGGGCGTCCGGGTGGGGCCGGACGGCGCCCTCGCCTGGGCCGGCGGGGCTGGCCCGGGCAAGGTGGTGGAGCTGCTGGCCGAGCTGCCGCTGATCATCCTGATCGCCAACGTGCCGCACCCGGTGGACCCGCGGCCGGCCTACACCTGCGGCCCGCTGCGGGTGCACGCCTGGCGGTCGGCGCCGACCGCCCCGGGCGACCAGTTCTGGGACGCCACCCCGGAAGCGCACCGCGCCTACCTGAACTCGGCCGACTACTGCACCGCGAGGGGCCTGTGAGGGGACTGTGACCGAGACCAGCGACCTGAAGGCCGTCCTCGACCCGGCTAACTACGCCGACGGCACCGTCTTCGACCTGGCCGGCCCGCTGGCGGGCGGCGCGATCGCGCTGGACGAGATCGTTCCCGCCCGCGCCCCGTGGTCCGCGGTCGTCAAGCAGGGACAGGTGCTCACGATCGTGGACGTGGGCGGCAACCAGTCCGGCGACTGCCTGCTCTACAACGCCCGCGACACGGCCGAGCGGTACAGCGTGCCGGACACCGTCGTGGGCGGCGGCAACCTGTACGTGCGGGCCGGCACGGTGCTCCGCTCCTGCCTCGGCAACCCGCTCGCCACGGTGGTCGCCAACGAGATCGACCGGCAGGACACCATCGGCGGTGCCTGCGGCAAGGAGTCCAACAGCCTCCGCTACGGCCACCACACGACCGCACAGCACGGTTGCCGGGAGAACTTCCTGGCCGAGGCGGCCAAGTACGGGATGGGCGCCCGCGACATCGTGTCGAACCTCAACTGGTTCATGAACGTGCCGGTGGAAGCGGACGGCGCGCTCGGCATCGTCGACGGCATCTCCGGCCCAGGCAAGCGGGTGGCGATCCGGGCCGAGATGGACATCCTCGTCCTGGTCTCCAACTGCCCGCAGCTCAACAACCCGTGCAACGACTTCAACCCCACCCCGCTGCGGACGATCATCACGGAGCCGGGGTGACCGGCTGGGCCTTCGACACGGTCCTGGTCGCCAACCGCGGCGAGATCGCCCGCCGGGTCATCCGCACCGCCCGCGCGCTGGGGCTGCGCACGGTCGCGGTCTACTCGGCCGCCGACATCAGCGCCCCGCACGTCCGGGAGGCGGACGAGGCGGTCGCGATCGGGCCCGCCCGGCCGCAGGAGTCCTACCTGAGCATCCCCGCCATCCTGGCCGCCGCCAAGTCGTCTGGGGCGGGCGCGGTCCACCCGGGGTACGGCTTCCTGTCGGAGGACGCCGGGTTCGCCCGGCAGGCGGCCGACGCGGGCCTGGTATTCGTCGGCCCGACGCCGGAGCAGCTGGCGGCGTTCGGTGCCAAGCACACCGCCCGCGAACTGGCCCGGGCGGCCGGCGTGCCGCTGATGGCCGGCACCGGGCTGCTGGCGACGGCCGCCGACGCGGTGGCGGCGGCCCGCGACATCGGCCTGCCGGTGATGGTCAAGGCGACCGGCGGCGGCGGCGGGATCGGGCTGCAGGCCTGTTTTTCCGAGTCCGCGGTGGCTGAGGCATTCGACCGGGTGTCCCGGATCGCCGCTGCCCATTTCGGTTCGAGGAACGGGTATGCGGTTCCCGCCGGCGCCCACGGCGTCTTCATCGAGCGGCTGGTCCGCCCGGCCCGGCACGTCGAGGTGCAGGTATTCGGCGACGGGGCCGGCCAGGTCACCGTGCTGGGCGACCGGGACTGCTCGCTGCAGCGCCGCAACCAGAAGGTGCTGGAAGAGGCGCCGGCCCCGGACCTGCCGCCCGGGCTCAGGCGCCAGTTGCACGCCTCCGCCCGGGAGCTGATGCGGTCGGTGTCGTACCAGTCGGCGGGCACGGTCGAGTTCGTCTATGACCCGGCCCGCCAGGAGGCGTCGTTCCTCGAGGTGAACGCGCGCCTGCAGGTCGAGCACCCGGTCACCGAACAGGTCTACCGGGTCGACCTGGTTGAGCAGATGCTGCGGCTGGCCGGCCAGGGCCCGGCCGGGGTGGCCGGGTTCCTGGCCGCCCGGCACGTGCCGCGCGGCCACGCGGCGGAGGCCCGCGTCTACGCCGAGGACCCCAACCACGGCGGTACGCCCAGCCCCGGCCTGGTGACCGCGGTCGCCTGGCCGCCCGACCACGCCACCGAGATCCGGGTGGACGGCTGGATCGAGGCCGGCCTTGAGGTCTCCGCCCACTACGACCCGATGCTGGCCAAGGTCATCGCGCACGGCGCCGACCGCGCGGCCGCGCTCGACGCCCTCGCCGCGGCCCTGGGCGAGACCCGGGTGGACGGCGTGACGACCAACCTCGGCCTGCTGCGGGCGGTCCTGCGCCGGGCTGATGTCCGCGCGGCTGAGCACAGCACCGGCACGCTCGACACGGTGACTGACCCCGAGCCGCGCATCGAGGTGCTCGAGCCGGGTGCGCTCACCACCGTGCAGGACTGGCCCGGGCGGCTCGGCTACTGGCAGGTCGGTGTCCCGCCGAGCGGCCCGATGGACGAGGTGTCGCTGCGCGAGGCGAACCTGGCCCTCGGCAACCCCGAGGGGGCACCCGCCCTGGAGTGCACCGCGACCGGGCCGTCGCTGCGGTTCTCGCACGACACCGTCGCCTGCCTGGCCGGCGCGGTGTCAGCCGCGGTGCTGCACCTGCGGGCAGCCGACCCGGGAGAAGGAGCGACAGCCGACCCGGGAAACGGACCGGAGGCCGGCCCGGTCCCCGTGCCGTGGTGGGAGCCGTTCACGGTGCCGGCCGGCGCGGTGCTTGAGCTCGGCCCGATCCCGGGCCCGGGGCTGCGCGCCTACCTGGCGGTGGGCGGCGGCTTCGACCTGCCCGAGTACCTGGGCAGCGCGTCCACCTTCACGCTGGGCCGGTTCGGCGGGCACGGCGGCCGCGCGCTGCGCACGGGCGACGTGCTGCGCGCCCGCCCGGCCTCCACGCCGTCCACCACCCCCGCGCCGCCCACCGCCCCCACATCGCCTACCACCCCCACACACCCCACAGGGCCCATGCCCCCCGGCGGCCCCGTCCCCCTCGACCGGCGCCCCGCGATCGTCTCGGACTGGGAGATCGGCGTCACCGAGGGCCCGCACGCCGCGCCGGAGTTCTTCACCCGGGCCGACATCGAGGTGCTCTACACGGCGCTCTACACGGTGCACCACAACTCCGCCCGGACCGGGGTGCGGCTGATCGGCCCGCGCCCGCAGTGGGCCCGCGAGGACGGCGGCGAGGCGGGGCTGCACCCGTCCAACATCCACGACGTGCCCTACGCGGTGGGCGCGCTCGACTTCACCGGCGACACGCCGATCATCCTCGGCCCGGACGGACCCAGCCTCGGCGGCTTCACCTGCCCGGTGGTCATCGCCAGCGGCGAGCTGTGGAAGGCCGGGCAGCTCCGCCCGGGCGACACCGTGCGGTTCGTGCCGGTGCGGGAGGCGGCGGCGGCCGGGCTGCGCGGGCGGCGGGCGGTGCCGGCCCTGGTGCGGGCGGGCGGTGACGGCGACGACGGGATCCTCGCCCGGCGCGAGGCCGGCCCGGGCACCCCGGCCGTGGTCTACCGCCGGGACGGGGACGACAACCTGATCGTCGAGTACGGCGAGCCCGTCCTCGACCTGGGCCTGCGGCTGCGGGCGCACGCGCTGCTGCAGGCGCTTGAGGCGGAGGGCGTGCCCGGCGTGGTCGACCTCACCCCGGGCATCCGCTCGCTGCAGGTGCACACCGACGCCGCCCGGCTGCGGGCATCCTCGCTGGTCGGCCTGCTCGGGCGGATCGAGGACGAGCTGCCCGCGCTGACCGCGATGCGGGTGCCGTCGCGCACCGTCCGGCTGCCGCTGTCCTGGGACGACCCGGCGACCCGGCTGGCCACCGAGCGGTACATGGCGAGCGTCCGCGCTGATGCCCCCTGGACCCCGTGGAACATCGAGTTCATCCGCCGGATCAACGGGCTGGCGTCACCGGACGACGTCCGGCGGATCGTCTTCGGCGCCCGTTACCTGGTGCTCGGCCTGGGCGACGTGTACCTGGGGGCGCCGGTGGCGACGCCGGTTGACCCCCGGCACCGGCTGGTGACGACGAAGTACAACCCGGCCAGGACCTGGACGGCGGAGAACTCGGTCGGGATCGGCGGCGCTTACCTGTGCATCTACGGCATGGAAGGGCCGGGCGGCTACCAGTTCGTCGGGCGGACGACGCAGGTGTGGAACCGGTTCCGGCGGGCCGGGATGTTCGCCGGCCAGCCCTGGGCGCTGCGCTGCTTCGACCAGATCGAGTGGTACCCGGTGAGCGCGGAGGAGCTGCTCGACCTGCGGGCCGCGACCGAGGCGGGCCGCGGGCCCTACGACGTGTCCGCGGGCTGGTTCGACTACGGCTCCTACACCCGGTTCCTGGCGGAGAACGCGGACCCGATCGACGCCTTCCGGGCCCGCCAGTCGGCCGCGTTCGCGGCCGAGAAGGAGCGGTGGCGGGCGGCGGGCGAGTTCGACCGGCCCGCGGCCGAACCCGAGCCGCCGGCGGCCGCGGGCACCGCCCGGGCGGTCCCGGTGCCGGCCGGCGCGACCGCGCTGAGCGCGCCCTTCACCGCGAGCGTGTGGCAGGTCGAGGCGCGCCCCGGCGCGCGGGTCGCCCGGGGTGACAAGCTGATCGCGCTGGAGGCGATGAAAATGGAGACGGTCATCGTCGCGCCGCACGATGGCACCGTGGTTGGCGTGCACGCGACCGTGGGCACGCAGGTGGAGCCAGGCCAGGTCATGGTCGTAATGCTGCCGGAGGCGGGATGAGCAGTGCAGTGGACGACGCGGCGGTGAGCGCGGCCGACCGGGTGCGGGCGGCCTACGCGGCCGATGAGGCGGCGGGCCGGCCGGAGATCTGGATCACGCTGCGGCCGCTGGCCAGCGCCCTGGACGAGGCGGCCGCGGTCGACGCCCGGGTTGCCGCCGGCGAGTCGCTGCCGCTGGCCGGGCTGGTGGCCGGGGTCAAGGACAACATCGACGTCGCCGGGCTGCCCACCACGGCGGCCGCTCCCTCGTACGCCTACCTGCCCGGCCGCGACGCGACCGCGGTGGCCCGGCTGCGGGCTGCGGGCGCGATCGTGATCGGCAAGACCAACATGGACCAGTTCGCGACCGGCCTGGTCGGCACCCGCAGCCCCTACGGGGCGGTCCGCAACGCGGTTGACCCGGCCCGGATCTCCGGCGGGTCGAGTTCCGGCTCCGCCGTCGCGGTCGCGCTCGGCCTGGTTGACCTCGCCCTCGGCACCGACACGGCCGGATCCGGCCGGGTCCCGGCCGCACTGAACGGGATCACCGGGGTCAAGCCGACCCGCGGCGTCATCCCCTGCACCGGGGTGGTGCCCGCCTGCCGGTCACTGGACTGCGTGACGGTGTTCGCCCGCTCACTGGCACTGGCCCGGCGCGCGGTCGCGGTCATGTCCGGCCCGGACGGCGCCGACCCGCTGGCGACCCTGCTCGGCGCCCGGCCCCGGTTCGGCGGCTGGGATCCGGGCGAAGTCCCGCGGGCGGACCTGGCCGCCGTGCTGGCGGACCGGGCGGCCGCCCTCGGGCCGGGTGCGGCGGCTGCGCCGCCGCGCCTCGCCGTCCCGCTCCCCGCCCAGCTTGACGGGCTGGCCGACGGCTGGGCGGAGGCGTTCGAGGCGGCCGTCGCGCGGTTCCGGTCGGCCGGCTGCGCGATCGCCCCGGTCGACATCGGGTCACTGCTCGAGGCGGCCGGGCTGCTGTACGGCGGCTCGTTCGTGGCCGAGCGCGACGCGGCCGTCGGCGCGCACATCGCCGCCCACGAGAAGCTGATCGGGGACTCACTGGACCCGGTGGTCGCCCGGATCATCACCAGCGGCGCGAAGTACAGCGCCCGCGACTACCTGGCCGACCGCGAGCGGCTGGACCGGCTGGCGCTGCGGGCGGCCGAGGCCCTGGGCGGGTTCGACGCGCTGCTCTCCCCGACCACGACCGCGCACCCGACGCTGGCAGAGGTGGCCGCCGACCCGGTCGGGGTCAACGCCCGGCTCGGCCGGTACACCAACTTCGCGAACCTGCTCGACCTGGCGGCGGTGGCGATACCTGCGGGCAGCGTCGGCGGCCTGCCGTTCGGCGTCATGCTGACCGGCCCGGCCGGCCACGACGACCGCCTGGCCGAGCTGGCCGGGTGCTACGACCAGGCCAAGGTCGACCTCCTGGTGGTGGGCGCGCACCTGTCCGGCCAGCCGCTGAACCACGAGTTGCTGGCCGCGGGCGGCACGCTGCTCGGGCCGGCCGGGACCGCCCCCTCCTACCGGCTGTTCGCCCTTGACACCACCCCGCCCAAGCCGGGCCTGGTCCACGTGGCCGACCAGCCCGGTCCCGGTACCTCCGGCCCCGGGACCCTTATCCCCGATACCCCCGACCCGCTGCGCCGGCCTGAGCCCGCCGCCGGGCCGGGCGCGTCGATCGCGGGGGAGCTGTGGCGGCTGCCGGCCGCCGGGTTCGCCCGGTTCATGGCCGGGCTCGCGGCACCGATGGCGATCGGGCGGGTCTGCCTCGACGACGGCCGCGACGTGCTCGGGTTCCTGTGCGAGCCGGCCGCCATCCGCGGGGCGGCCGACATCACCAGCTACGGCGGCTGGCGCGCATGGCGCGAGGCGAGCTGAGCGGCTCTGCGATAATCGCCTGTGTGGCTGGGCCAGCGGAGCACGGGGCGGCGGGGCAGGGTGTAGCGGGGCAGGGCGCGGCGGGACCGCGCCGCCGCGCGGGCCGGCCCCGGCTGCGGCCCGCCAGCAACGCCGGGGTCGCGCCGCGGGCGGAGATCCTCGACGCGGCGGCCGAGCTGTTCGTCAGCCAGGGCCTGGCCGCGACCACCACCCGCCAGATCGCCGACCGGGTTGGCATCCGGCAGGCGTCGCTGTACTACTACTTCTCCGGCAAGGACGAGATCCTGCTGGAACTGCTCACCCAGTCGGTCCGGCCGAGCCTGCAGGTCGCGGCCACCCTCGAGGCCCGCAGCGGCGACGACCCGGCGGCCGGCCTGTACGCGCTGGCCCTGATCGACACCTCGACGCTGACGCTGGCGCCGCACAACATCGCGACCCTGTACCTGCTGCCCGAAGTGCAGGGGGAGGAGTTCGCGTCCTTCCACGCCGAGCGGGCCGAGCTGCAGGCCACCTACGGGCGGCTTGGCTACGCGGCCGCCATCCTGAGCGGGGTGGCCGCCCCCGCGGGCACGCTCGACCAGGAACTGGCCGCGACGCTCATCATGCAGCTGGTGGAATCGGTCATCCAGCTGCGCCGGGCCGGGCCGCTGGGCGACGGCTACGCTCACCAGATCGCCGCCTCCTGCCTGCGCCTGGTCGGCCTGGACGCCGCCGCCGTCGCCGCCGCCCGGGCCGCCGCCGGGAAGCTGCTGGCGGCCGGCCGGCCCGGCCCGGCCGCTTCCGGCTCCTAGGTTCCCTGCCAGCCTGCCGGCCGCCTCCGTGATCCACCGGCTTCGCCTTATCCGCGGTGACCGCGCCAATTGTCCGCTACCTGGACAGCGTGCTTGTCCGGTAAGCCACAATGGTCTGGGTGGGCTCCAGACCTCGCGGCCCGGGGGTGACTTGCCGCTTACTCGCGGCTGACCTAGGGGCGGGGCGAATGGGAAACGAACGCAGCGCGCGGCGGCCAGCTCGGCATGCGCGGCCGAGGGAAGTCTCGGGAGACCTGGACCACCTGCTCGGCCGGGTGGCGGCCGGCGACGCGGCCGCCTTCGCCAAGGTCTACGACCAGGTGGCCGGGCCGGTCTACGGACTGGCCTACGCGATGGCCGGGGAGCCCGGGTGGTCACAGGAGCTGGCGGCCGAGGCCCTGACGGAGGTATGGCGCACGGCACCGGGGTACGACCGCTCGGAGGCGAGCGCGCTGCCCTGGGTGATGCGGATCGCCCGGCAGCACATCGTGCGCCACGTCCGCGCGGCGGGCACCCGGAGCCAGCCGGCCGCGAGCCCGCCCAGCGCTGGCCCTGGGTCCCGCGGGGCGGAGCAGCAGGCGGTACTGCTGGCGCTGCGCGGCGGTTACACCCAGGGCGAGATCAGCACCCGCCTGGGACTCACCGCGGAAGCGGTGGCCGGGCTGATCCGCGGCGGCCTGCGCCAGGCAGCGCAGGCAGAGCCGGCCCGCTGACCACCCGGCTGGTCCCCGAGCCCGCCCGCCAGCTTGTCCCGGCCCGCCAGCCGGTTGCCGTCCCGGGCCAGCCCGTCAGCCGGTCCCCGGCCCGGGTCAGCCGGTTCCCGGCCCCAGCCAGCCGGGCAGGCCAGCGGCAATGCCAGTGAGTTACGGGGCTTTAGCTGCCATCGAGGCTCAGTGAGATAACCGAAATTTTTCTTGATCACGGAAACTTTTTGGTGTGATCACACCAAAAAGTTTCCGTGATCATGCTCTTAGCCAGCATCGACTGTCTTCGTCGGCCCGTCATTGCGGGTAGGTGACCCGCTTACCCGTGTGGCCCCGCGGCTAGCGGCCCGTGATCGCGCTGCCCCGGCCGCTGGGGCATGATGGAGGACATGCCAGAGCCGCTGCCGCCGCCGCGCACCCCCGGCGCCCCCTACCGGGTCTGCTGTGTCTGCCTGGGCAACATCTGCCGCTCCCCGATGGCCGAGGCGGTCCTCCGGGAGCAGCTAGCCAAGGCCGGCCTGGACGGCCGGGTGCTGGTGGACAGCGCGGGCACCGGCGACTGGCACGTGGGCGGCCCGATGCACGGCCCGGCTCGCGCCCGGCTCGACCGTGGCGGCTACGACGGCAGCGCGCACCGCGCGCGCCAGTTCGACCCGTCCTGGCTGGCGGACCGGGACCTGGTGCTCGCGATGGACGCCGCCAACCTGGCCGACCTGCGGGCGCTGGTCCCGCCGGGCGCGGCCGGCCAGCCCGGCGACGCCAGCCGGATCAGGCTGTTCGGCGAGGTAGCGGGCCTGGGCGGGGCGGACGTGCCTGACCCCTACTACGGCACCGACGAGGACTTCGCCCGCGTCCTGGCGATGCTCGAGGCCGGCCTGTCGCGCCTGGTCGCCCAGCTCGCGGAAGTCACCGGGGCAGGCGCCAGCGCGGGCGGCCCCCCGGCCTGACTGGCCACGGACCCGGCAAAGTCTTGAAGCAAGGTTGTGACCTGCGGTGTCGTAACGGCGGACGGCGTGCCCGGCGCGTCCGCGGGTGGTGCGGGCGCTCACGGAGAGCTTTGGAGGGCCGGGGCCGGCTGGCGGGTGCGGGGACGCGAGATGCTTAGTTCCGCGGGGCGGTTGCGGTTGATCCACCAGAAGCTGAAGCCGGCCAGGGCGAGGGCGAGGGCGAGGTAGATCGCGGTCTCAACCCACTGGAAGGCCCAGTAGCGGCTCGCGGGCTGGTAGGTCACCGTCTGCCGGAGGTGCAGGCCTTCGATGTAGTCGTTGCAGGACCGGGCGGCGGCCGGCGACGGCGGTGCGGGCGCGGCCTGCGACGGCGCGGGCGCGGCCGACGACGGCGGCGCGCAGGGCCCGGCTGGCTCGCTGGAAGCGGCGCGGCCGTCCGGGGTGGTGAGCTGGCTGGAGGAGATGACCTCGGCACCGGGCGGGGCAGTCCCCTGCCCCGCCACCAGGAACAGGTGGCCGCCGGAGGCTCCCACCGCGGGCAGGTTGGCGATCGCCGCCAGGCTGATGGTCGAGGTGGCCTGGACGGGAGGGACAAGGTGGGGCCGTACCCAGACGGGGAAGGCGATGATGACGGCGATGTAGACGGCGAGGGTGAGGGCCATCGCGGGCAGGGTGCGGCGGATGAGAAGCCCGGCGGTGACCCCGAGGGCGAACGCGAACGCCGCGTACCCGGCCGGCGCGATGCCCGTGTGGAAGCTGCCGGGGATGAACGGGGTATAGGCCGGGTTCGCCTTGTGGACGGGGCTGGACCACCAGTCCACCATGAGGGTGAACAGCTCGGCGACGGCGACGGCGGCCGCCCCGGCGACGGCGAGCTTGGCGGCCAGCCAGCGAGTCCTGGTGACGCCCTGGGTCCAGGCCAGGCGGAAGGTCCCGGTCTCGAACTCGCGGGCGGCCAGCGGCGCGCCCCAGAACATCCCGATCAGGACGGGGACTGCGAGGGTGGCGGCCCCCAGCGAACTGGCCACGTTGAGGTAGTTCTGCGACGGGAACGTATAGGTGAACATGTGCGCGCAGTTGCCCTGCTGCCTGCAGACGGCCACGGCGGCGTAGTAGGCGTGGTTGAGCTGGATCCCGGTCACCAGCAGGACGGCGCCGGCGATGGCCAGCAGGCCGGCGCCCGCCAGGGCCTGGGTGCGGAACCGGATCAAGGCGAAGCGGATCATGATGCGACCTCCAGTCCGGCCAGGCCGGCGCGCGCGGCGTCGTCCGGCTGGCTCATGTAGGCGAGGACCATGTCCTCCAGGCTGACCGGCCGGACGGTCCAGGCCGGGTCGAGGATCGGGTCGGAGGTGCGGACAAGCAGCGTGCTCTGCTTGCCGGCGTGGCTTTCCTCGATGACGTCCCAGCTCGCCGGGAGGGTGCTGGCGTCGCGGCGGGGGCCGGACAGCCGGTGGTGGGTAGCCAGCAGCGCCTCGGTCTCGCCGGCCACCCGCACCCGGGAGGCGGTGAGGACGATGAGGTAGTCGCAGACCCGCTCGATGTCGGCGATCAGGTGCGAGGACAGCACGACGCTGGTCCCGTGCTCGGCGACGGTCTCCATCAGGTCGCGCAGGAACTCCCGCCGGGCGAGGGGGTCCAGGCTGGCGACCGGCTCGTCCAGCAGCAGCAGCTCGGGCCGCTTGGCAGTCGCCAGGGTGAGGGCGAGCTGGGCGCGCTGGCCGCCCGACAGTGACCCGGCCCGCTGCCGGAGGTTGAGGCCGAGCTGGCTGATGCGGCGACTGGCGAACTCGGTGTCCCAGCGCTGGTTGAGCCAGGCGCCCATGCGCAGGTGGCCGGCCACGGAAAGCCCCGCGTAGACCGGCGCGTCCTGGGCGAGGAAGCCGATCCGGGCGAGCTGCTCCGGAGTGCCGGCCGGCCGCTCGCCCAGGACGCTGATGGTGCCCGCGTCCGGTTCCAGCAGCCCGGCGGCCAGTTGCAGCAGGGTGGTCTTGCCCGCGCCGTTCGGCCCGACCAGCCCGGTAACCCGCCCGGCGGGGACCGCCAGGGTGCAGTCGGCCAGCGCCTGCCGCCGCCCGTAGCGCTTGCCGAGCCCGCTGGCCTCGATGGCTGTGTTCACGCGACTCCCTCCGTCAAGCAGTTGCGGACCGCGGTCCGGTAAATCGACTCGATGTCGTCGGGTCCCAGGCCCGCTGACCGGGCCGAGCGCAGCAGGTCGGTCATGGCGGCCAGGAACCGCCGCTGCGCGGCGGGGTCGGTGCCGGGCAGCGTCCGGATGACGAAGGTCCCCATGCCGGGCCGGCCCTGCACCAGGCCCTCCCGCTCCAGGTCGCGGTAGGCCTTGAGCACCGTGTTGGGGTTGATCGCCAGCCTGGCGACGACCTGCTGGGCGGTTGGCAGCCGGTCGCCCGGCTCCAGCAGGCCGAGCCGCAGGGCATCGCGGACCTGCTGGACCAGCTGGAGGTAGGTGGCGACACCCGAGGCGGGGTCGAGCTGGAACTCGATCACGATCACCTCTTTCACTAATCGATTAGTGAAAGATGGTAATCATCGCGGCCGCCCGGCGCAAGCACTCGCGCGGACCCGGCAACGCGGGCCGGCCAAAGTAGCAGCCTCGGCCCGCAACGGCAGCCCCGTACCGGTGTGGCAGCGGAAACGCAGGGTCAACCCGCGGCCTGCCGGGTCCCGTCCCGACTGGCCGCTGGCGGCAAGAAGATGTCCGTCATGGCATCGAGTTCCATTACCCGCGCATAGTATCTTCGCTTTTGATAGCAGCGATTAAGCGGCGTTACAGTCCTTCTTAACCCTTGCTGGACCCGACCTGCCTGCAATTAGTCTGCCTGGCCGGCAATGCCGCATGCCGTAATGCGGAAATTTCCACGAGAAAAGCCGGCCTGGCCAAAGCGAGCTATAGAGAGAGCAGCCATGTCACGGTACGACTGGTCAGGAACCAACCCCTCCATCGAGCGGCTCAAGCGCGATATCGAGCCGATGCGGCGGAAGGTGATCGGCCACCCGCTTTACCGGCAGCTGAACACGCCGGAAGCGGTCACCACGTTCATGAGCAGCCACGTGTTCGCGGTCTGGGACTTCATGTCGCTGCTGAAGACGCTACAGCGCAGCCTCACCTGCGTCCAGGTTCCGTGGGTGCCGTCGGGCCCCAAGGCCAGCCGGCGGCTGATCAACGACATCGTGCTGGTCGAGGAGAGCGACGCGGTCGGGGACGGCTTCACCAGCCACTTCGAGCTCTACCTGGACGGCATGCGGCAGGCCGGGGCCGACACCGGGCCGGTCGACGCCTTCATCGCGCTGCTGCGGGCCGGCCAGCCGGTCCCGACATCGCTCAAGGAGGCCGACGCGCCGCCGTCAGCGGCCGAGTTCGTGGCCACTACCTGGGACTTCATCGAGAACGCACCAGTCCACTGCCAGGCCGCGGCCTTCGCCTTCGGCCGGGAAGACCTGATCCCCGACATCTTCATCCAGGTGGCCGCGCTCAACGCCGAGCACGGCGGGCTGTCCGTCTTCTGCGACTACCTGCGGCGGCACATCCAGGTGGACGCCGAGGAGCACACCCCGATGGCCATGCAGATGCTGGCTGACCTGTGCGGCGACGACGAGGAGCGCTGGGATGCCAGCGTGCGGACGGTCAACCTCGCGCTCGCGGCCCGGATGAAGCTGTGGGACGGCATCCTGGCCGACGTCCGGCGGGCCGGCTGACCGCCCGGTGCCGGGATCAGGCGGCCAGGTTCCGGGGTCAGGCGACCGTGGCGCGGCGCCGCGCGTGCCGCCGGTAATCGGTCGGGGTCGACCCGGTGAAGTCGCGGAAGGCCCGGACGAACGCGCTCGAGCTGCTGAAGCCGACCGACATGGCCACCCCGAGCACGCTCGAACCCGGGTCGGCCAGCATCGCCATCGCCCGCACGAGCTTGGCCCGGACCACGAAGTCGCGCCACGTCATGCCGGTCGCCTGCTGGAACCGGCGGCGCAGCGTGCGCTCGGAAACGGACAGGGCCAGGCTGATGTCCTCGGCCGTCACCGTGGCGAGGTGCTCCTCGGTGTAGGCGATGACCGCCGCGGCCAGCGGGTCGGTGCTGGTGGGGAGCCACAGCGGCTGCTCCTGGTCGAGGCAGTCCTCGAGGACGGCGGCGAGGGCGGCGAAGAAGATCACCGCCGCGTCGGTCGTGGTCCGGCGGTGGATCGGCCAGCGCAGCGCGTAGACGATCATCTCCCGCAGCAGCGGGGCGGCGGCGAGCACCCGCGCGCGGTCATTGAACCGGCCGCTCATCGCCGCGGGATGCAGGAACACCGCCGCCGAGCGGGTCTCGCGCAGCGTGGTGTTGTGCTCAAGCCCGGCCGGGATCCAGATCGCCTGATGCGGCGGCACCAGGTAACGGCCCGCGCTGGTCTCGACCTCGGCCACCCCTTCCAGCGCGTACTCAAGCTGGTGGAGGTCATGGTGGTGCCAGTCGGTCTTCAGGTACTTGGTGTCGTAGGCCAGGGTGCCGGCCAGGACCGCGTCCACCGTCCGCACGTCGGACAGGCCGTCAATGGCCGGTGATGGCAAGAAGGTGTCCGTCATGGCATCGAGTTCCCCCCGCAGCCGATAGTAAGGTCGTGCTGTGAATTGCACCGCAACTTGATCTCCCCCGATCTTGCTTTACTTCTCCGCTCGGATCAACGTGTCGGATCTGACATAAACAGTCCTTGCCGGCGGTGCCGTTGTCGGCCAATACCAGCGCGGCCACTTGGCGCTGTCTGGGTACCCCCTAATTCCGGGAGCACTCGTGCCTGTGTATCTTGACGTAATCGTCGCGGTCGCTGCCTTGCTGATCGCGTACGTCACCTTCGTCGCCTGCCGCGTTGGCCTGCCGGAACGCCTGTGGCTG
>Ga0265338_10002681_pt1 | contig 26168 bp, 20 predicted proteins | sample 42126metaG_FD_193579 | JGI IMG/M metagenome (GOLD analysis project Ga0265338, IMG submission 193579) | Rhizosphere microbial communities from Carex aquatilis grown in University of Washington, Seatle, WA, United States - 4-21-26 metaG | ecosystem: Host-associated > Plants > Roots > Rhizosphere...
TGCTGATGTTGGCTTACTGCCGGTTGACGCAATATACCGCTTCGTCGCCGCTCCGAGATGACACGATGCCGCGTGCGTCGGTTGACATGCAACACAGATCGGTTTTGAACAGCGGTCACACGACTTCATACAATGAGCCAGTGAACATGACACGATCTTGCAGCTGCTGCAGTAGAGGCTACACTTAGCGCATACGTGCTTCTGACACAGCTTGCAGTCGTTCTGACCCTTGCAGACCCATTCTGGACACAGTGCGTGACTACACGTTTGACAGATTTTGATTATGCGCTCGTTACCGTGTGAGCTTGCAGTAGAACCGTGTTCCATACACAGATGCTTCAGACAAACGCATTCAATACTGCAGTTTGTGCAGTAAGTCGAGTTGCGACCCTCGGAGATACAATCCGTGCAATTAAACCAGTGCTCGTAGCATGCGACCAGACCACAGCCTCTACACTTTGCTTTATTGGAGCCATCGACGTTGGGATAATCACACACGCAACAACCAGTAAAACACTTCAGCACTTCCGCCACCGCTGTAGGATTCAACAGCTGGTGTAGAATCGACTCGACGAGACTGCTCATGTTGTTATGACAGTCTACACGCACCTACACAAAAACAAAACAAAGCTCGACCAAGTGAAATTAGGTCAAGACTGAATCAAAAATTGATCAAGTCAAGACTCAAAAACTTTTGAAAATTTTGACCAGGTCTTGACCTAAATGGACTTTTTTCGGCTGTGTGGGTGTTCAATTTTTTTGTAAACTTGAGGGGTTCAACAACACATTTTGGGGCGCTGACTCCGCTAGGTGCTGACAAGTCAAGACCTAAATCGATTTTTTCAGGTCGAGTCAAGCCCGATGCCAATCACGGCTGACAGGTCTTGACTTGTCACCACCTGGCCGAGTCAGCGCCCCGAAATGTGTTGTTGGACCCCCCAAGTTTACAAAAAAAGTTGACCACTTGAATCGAATCAAAAAATCGATTTAGGTCTTGACTTAACTCGACTTTTTGGCTTGACTTGGACCCCTGTTGCCATCTACGCGTGACAAGTCAAGACCTGACTCAATTAAGAAAATCGACTCAAGTCAAGACCTGATTCTGGTTGACAGTCACAGAGCCAACTACATACACTGCTTGCATCTCTCACTAACTGACTCGGTCTCTGTGTCCCGATGACTACCGTCGCTCCTACTACGAGTACAGCTACATCAACTACCACGAACAGCACCGATCGTGCGTTGTTCTCGTCGGTGAATGGTGTGTACAAACCCAAAGAACCCCAATACAAGTCTCTCACGTCGATGGGATTCAAGAGTGCGGCTAATGGTAGTAGTAGTAGTGCTTCGTCCTCATCCTCATCCTCATCATCCTCAGCATCGGCATCGACAACAGAGTCGCATGCGTCGTTGACGACGGCGGCGACGACAACAACAACAACGGAGCCACCGTTGACAGACAAGCAGTTCGACGAGTTGTTCGATGAAGGTTCGTCTCAACCACACTCACACAACACGAGTGTAAGCATCGATGATGTGCTGGCTGATGGCAGTGGTGGAGATGTGGCCACGGAAGACGGTGTGGGTGAGCAACAGCAGATCAAGAAGAAGAAGAAGAAGAAGCAAAAAGAGGTTGCTTCTCCAAAGCGAAAGAAAACAAAACGAACAACTAACACTGAAGACGAGGAAGAAGAAGAAGATGAGAACAACAGCGACGATGACGACAACGACAATGACAACGACAACGAGGAAGAGGATAGGGATGGGGATGAGGATGAAGATGATGGTGCTGCCCAAAAAAACGAAAACAAGAAGAAAGTGAAAGCGAAAGCGAGTGCTGAAAAGAAGGGCAAGTTGAACAAGTCAGTACTACATCGTAGTTTTCCAGTCAATGATGAAGACGATGATGACGACGAAGACGACGACGACTACGACGACGACGACGAGGATGCAGACGCAGAAGTGTTCGATGAGTCAGGCGACAACGACGATGATGAAGAAGAGGAAGAGGATAATGACGACGAGGATGAAGACGAAGACGAAGATGAACACACACTACATGCACAAGTAGATCGCAAGTTTGCGAAGAAGACTGAGCGTGCAGCACTTCGTCGTGCTCTCACAGGCAAGAGTGGAGCAGCCTCAAAAAAGAAGAAAAAGAATAAGAGCAACAAGGACAAGTTGGTGGATGATGAAGCAGAGGACGAGGATGAAGATGAGCAGGATGACGATGCTGACGACAAGGATTCGGAGAAAGCAGAGATGGTCAAGATGTTGCAACAACGTTTGGAGTCATGTCGCGCATCATTGGCTGAGCATCAACGCCTATTAATCTCATTTCAAAAGAAGAAGATGACTTCGATGGTCAAAGATCAACAGAAGCTGGTCGATCAATACATCGAATCGATTGCAAAAATCAAAAAGTGTCTAACACAAGCCAAGGATGAGATGGACAGTAGTGCCGATGAAGATGGCAATCTCAAGGATTTTGTGACGGGTGACGATGATGTGGTGCGTGAATCGAAGGCCGAGACGGCAGCTCGTCGTGCGAAAGAGAAGAAAGAAGCAGAGCGACGCAATTATCTGCGCACGCATTTCACCACTCACACACCATCATCATCATCCTCTTCCTCCTCATCGACAACACCACTGCCAACTTCGTCAACACTGTTAGCGCAGAAACAAACAGAAATGGAAACGAAGAAAAAACAACAACAACAAGCAGCGTTGAGTGTCTCCACTACCACTACTTCTACTAGCTCACAGCGTGCACCATTGAGCGATCGAACCAATCAACAGCAACAACAACAACCCACACCAGCTGCGTCTCCTTCCGTCAAAACGGGTAAAGTGGTGCTGCTAGAGAATGTGGGTGGTGTCATTCTCAACAAACAACCACGCCCACCAATTCAGGTCACTGCCTCCTCTCTGACATCGTTGAATGATCTCTCTCTGAATGCATCGTCGTCTGCAAACAAATCCAAGGCCTCGAACAGTGTTTCTGTATCTTCGACCTCCTCTTCATCCTCTTCATCATCGTCTTCGTCGTCTTCATCTACTACTACAACAACTACGACTGCTGCCGCTGCTGCAAAACAAGCACCGACATCTGCATCGTCCTCGGTGAAGACTAGTACTGCAACAACAACCAGCGACAGCAAGAAAAAAGAAAAAACTAGTAGTCGTAATGGCAGTAGTAGTAGTAGCAGCAGCAGCAGCAGTAACGAGAGTGGATACGCAGCACTCAAGTACGCTCTGTTCGACGAGTTCACGATGGGTAAGTCAGACTACACGGTGATGTTTCGTGGAAAGGATGCACCTGTGACAAAGGATAAGAAAGGTTTCGACATGGACGAAGTTGCGATGGCACACTACAGCACACTGCTCGTGCACACATCGTCACCTGCATCGGCCACGGGGCCAGTGTACCAGCTGGCACTGCTAGCCAAAGGTACGAAGCCGCACCTGCTCGCGGCCAGCGAGTGCAAGAGCATCGAAAACGACCAGTACGGCAACAACAACTGGGTGAAGAATGCAGCGAAGCGCATTGTGCGTGCACTCAAATTCAACAATCTGCAGACTGTGGTGGAGGAGGAACGACAAGGTGGTGTGTCGGAGTCCGGCCAGAAGGCGGTCAAGCTGATTCTCCACCCGGGTCTGTATGCAGAGCGTCTGGCGGAGATGAAGCGCAGAGAGACGACGAAGCTGTACAGCAAGAAGTGCATCGACGTGGGTGACTATCTGGTGGGTAAGTTTATGGGCGCAGGCCCCCAGTGGGTGCATGCAACGTTGCGCAAGTACGACGACGTCTGCAAGGCGTTGATGGTAGAGAAGGATGATGACAAGCGAGAGCATATGGTGACGGATGACCAGCTGCTGGGTAACAGCGAGGCACTGCAGTTGCTGGTGGCGTACATCATTCTATCATCAGACAAGAAGTATCGCGCAAAGCTGCCGGATGTGCCAGCAGTTACGATGACGACGACATCAACAGAAGAGACAACGGACGAGAACGTGGATGCAATGCCATCGAATGCGAGCAAGGATATCATGGAGAAGGAGAACGACAAAGAGAACGAAACGCCTGTCTCGGCAGTTGCAACCACGAACGAAATGCAAACTGAATAAGAACAAACTTCAAATCCATAACTTACGAATATCATCCCATAAACTCTCGATTTATCCATTTATTCTCCGGGAAACAACAATGCAGTCAACAACTGCTTGACGCCTTCCTTTGCAACGTCGCGATCACGCATCGTGGTCGCAAACGGTTCTACTCCAGCAAGTATTCTGTTTTCATATTGATGGATGTAGTCTTGAAGGATGAGTGACGCAGCTTCGTCGATCGCAACCTGCCGTTCATTCTCGTACGGCTCGCTTTGTCTTGACAGACACACCGTTTGTCTGTCGTCGAACGTGGTTGCTGTGGGTGAATACAGTGCATTGATGTTGAGATAGACAGTCAAGTTCGGTTGGTCGAACCACAGGGCGGTATTCGGTATGATTACACCCCATTTGTTCAGCATGTCTTTATTGTGTACAGGCTGCATCCTCGCCACGGTCACCGTTCGTTCGTGTGCCATCTAGAGTTTTTTGTTTTCACAATAACACTCACTTTGTAGCATCGTTAACGAGTTGGTCTGTGTTAAATAAAACATTCTTTACATTAGTCGACCTCCGACGGTGTCAGTTTCGAAGTGTTAATATCGTCTCGGTGAGACGAAGAAGAAGAAGAACTGGGTTTGATCGAGGCGGGTGCGACGTAATGACGCAGAATGCCGACTGGTACAGTCGACGATTGCAAGCTCTGAGTGCGGATCTGGTTGCTGCTGCTGCTGCTGCTACTGACATCGACACCACCGACAATGTTGACGGTTCGCAGACGCTCACGATTCAGCCGGTGAGCCGACCACCAAGCATAACCGAGCACATAGAGGAGGATGAGAGCCAGTGCGAGCATGAAGAGAACGCCTACGCGTTCGAGACTGTCGCTGGGGGTGTAGAGGAAGATGAGTTCGGTGATGGCGGTCGAAATAAACACCCCGCCGGCTATAAGAATGTAGTCCAGCAATATTTCCACCACCGACTGTTTGTTGTTCTGCTTCTCCGGTGGTTGCGCCGGCTGCGTCATCCGTGCACCGAGTCTCACAAAAGGCGAATTTCAAACACAATGAGTCTGATCCGAATGCGAATGACACGGCGAGCGTGGTACACTCTGCTGTTGGTGATGACGATCGTGGCTGTGGCTGTGACGCTGCAAGCTCTGCTGCTGGGTGTCGTGGTGGCGAACGGATTAAGGGCGTCTGCAGACACACAGCATCAGTTCGAACACGAGGTGAATCATCATCGTCTGTTGGTGTGGCTCAGCGAACAGGACGCGTGTGCCGACAACAGCACCACCGCGTTCAACATTCACTGTCCGACACTGCGCAAGCAGCTGCAGAGAGAGATGCAACAACCAAATTCAACAACAACAGCGACTGCGAATCGTACAGTCTCGTTGCTAGCCGCTGAGTCGAGTTACGCGCAGTTGCACAATGGCACACTGGGCTGGTTGTACATGCAGTCGCCGCTGCAGTTCAGCAACAGTTCCTGGTTGGAGCTGCACAATCAGTGGCACACTTTTAGCGACACATATTTAATTTGGTTCGTGCTGTTGCTCGCGGTGAGTGTGCTGGCGGCTTGTGTGACTGGGCCTGTGTGTGTCGTCTATCTGCACATACGCACGCTACAACAGCGTCGAAAACAAGAGCTACAGCGATACGATACTCCCGTTGGTAGTCTTTTTGCAGCCGAGCGACAACAAGAGGAACAGCTGCGACAACAACAACAACAGCAGCAACAACAGCAACAACAACAGCAACGACGATGGGAATATGCACCCTTGGAACTGCCACAAACAGTACTGCCTGTGAACTCACAGCAACAGCAACAGCAAAGGAGCGAAGAACGCAGCTTGTATCGATCGTCGACGAGCAGTAGTGTGAGCAGAAGCAGCAGCATCTCTGCCAACAACGACGCGAGTCTCCGTCAACGATTCAGCAAACTGAACACAATCAGTGAACGCGAAGAAAGCTATTCAAATACCTCTATGAATGGCGGTCGAGTCGTGCACGCTCACACTGCTACAAAACAAGTTTGATGTTGAAGTGTATAAAAAATGGTGTTTAGGTCAAGACTTGAACTGTAAATATCACGTCTGTCATTCACGCTGGTTTTTTTTGCGTTTGTTCATTCGTTCCTTCCAATCAACAACCGCTAGCAAGATGTCCTCGGGTGGTTTCTATACAGAGATTGATGCACTGGCATCGGAAGTGAACACGCTGCAACTGGTAGACAACAACAACAAGCCAGATGAAGCTATGCCTCAAGCAACCGGGCCTGAAATCACCATCGTCGTTGTGCCCGTGGCTGGTCCAAATGGTGGGTCTCTCATAGCTGGTCTCAGCAGTGGTGCCAGTGCTCCTGGTGGCGCCACTATATCGCGCACACAAGTACTACATCGCCGGTTTGACCATCTGAGATCCGACCACTTCGTAGACTTCTTTCGGTTGGTGCGCGAGCGTGTGCCAGAAAACTCCACTCTGTCTGTTCACATCGAAGAAAACGTGGCTGGGTACTGGGGTGTCGAAGTGACGAAGACAAGTATCGTCGAAGCGTCGATGGAGGTGGGATTCCCGGAGCCGCGTGTGCAGTCGTTTCACACAAATCACAGGAATTTCAACACCGGTGGGCATCGTGTTCAGACACTCGTCGCACAAAACGCTCTTGATGTGAATGACCATCTCTACACAGCACCCATTCCTCTGGATGTCAGACATGGTGACGAGTTCGATTATCTTTATCGAGTGCGCGTGGCATTAACAAATCGAGACGACCGCTATCTCCTCGATGATCTTGTGCTGTTTTGCTATGTTGCGGCATAGGTGCTACAACGGTTGATTTTGTTTTGTTTTATTTTAGTAAATGCGAACATAAAAAAACTAGGGTTAGTGCATGAATGCGCACACGCATGCAGGTTTGAATGAAAGTGACGACTGCGACAATGCAAGCTGTTGCTGTTCGTCGTGTTTCTCTTTCTCTTGTTGGCGCTGCAACACATCGAAAAACAGGAATAGATAACGGGCTGAGTCATTGAGTGCTTGCTGGACGGCCTGCTGCAGTGTCTGGGCAGCAGACTCGGTATGGCTGGTTGAGGTAGGCTGTTCAGCGTGTGCATATGCGTCCCCGACCAGCTGAATGTACTCGCGCGTGTGTGTGAGCACGTACCAGGCACGCAGCAGATACATGTAATCGCCGCTCACCACAACTGGAGCAGGCTCCACCATTCGCAGTTGCTGCTCGTCCACACATCGAAAGCGCATGCGATACATAGTGGGTTCAGCACATCCACTGAAATAGCACCGTTGCAACGCACTAGACGAGGTAACCGTTGCAGGTGCTACGGGTGACGACGACGACGATGAGGATGATGCGGATGAAAGAGTTTCACTGGTCAGCTCCACAGCCATATCGCTGCTGTTGCTGCTGCTGCTGCTTCTGGATGCAACAACACCAACTGCTTCTACACCCACCTGCTGCTTCAGTTCTTTGGTGTCCACGTCGTAGCAGTTGCGCACCTGTTCGAACAGACGCAGATGATCGTGACTGTGCAGTTGTGTGATGGTGTAGTGCTTCAGCGCTTGAGTGTATGCATCGAGACGGCGTGACATCTCCATACCCTGACGCAGCTCGTCCGCCGTCTGCTGGTCACTCTTGTCGTTGATGTATCGCTGAATGTGAGTGGCAGGGTCTTTGTTCTGTGCTACACACAGACGCACCAGCCGCTCATATGAGCAGATGAGCTGCCATTCCGAGTCACGCACCAATGCATCCTCCATGCTGGTGAGACGAGTGATAGGCAGTGTGTGTTGTTGCTGTTGTTGTTCTTGTGCGCTGTCACGCAGTAACGTATTCAGCACAGATACAGTTTCAAGGGATATGGGCGGTTGTAGACGAGCTTTGGGTGTGGTGTAAGCGCCACGAAAAGGAGGTAGAGGTAGAAGCACAGGTTCGAGAGCGGCCATGCTGTAGGTGAGTTTGAGTCGAGGCTGTACGGGTGCTAACATGAAGGACGTGACGTCGACAGGTATTCAAAGCAAGCAGAAGAATTATTTTTTTTTATGCTTTAATGAATGAACTCACGTAACGGACAAGTGGATTTACATCAGGTCTTGACCTAAACTCGTTTTTTTTATTTCTTGTCCATCTTCATCAACCCTTTTTCAGTCTTCTTCTTCTTGTGTCTGTTGGTTTTCGTCGGGTGCTTCGTACAGCAAGTAATTCAGCAACTCCTGCATGTCGTCCTGAAACGGCTTGTCTAGGATGTTAAAAAGGCTGAGCGCTTCATCGTTAACCAGGACTGGTACTGTCTCGAAGACGTAGCCAGCAGCGATAGATGACAACACGTGTTGATGTCGCAGGAACGTGGTTAGTTCTGCCAGAGTAGCGTGTCGCTCCATCACTTGTTCATACGCAAACAGCACCATGAGACGTTCCCAACGACCGTCGTCATCACCTTCGCAAATCATGGTGCTTGTACATTGATCGGTCGCGTGAGAAGTTTTCGAACGAATGTGCTGATGTGTCGCGCTCGCGTATTGTGCATCCAATGCGCTGTACATGCTGGCGATTTCACACAGTAGTTGCATCAACGCTTGTATGTGCACATTGTCTGACATCGGTGGTTGTTGCTTGAGCACGGTGTCAACAAACAGAAGAGCACGACCCCAAGTGAACAAATATCGAGCAGAGACAACAGGGCGCATCTCAGTCATGATGTAGCCAAACATGGAGCACATATGCCACACGTGACCGTCATCAGGCATGTGACGTTCGATGTTAAACAGAGCATTTTGCCACCGCAACGCCAGCCAATGTGGTGGAACGTATGCCTCCCCGGTTGGAGGTTCAGGTACCATGACCAACTGAGCTGCGAACTTCGCCTCTTCTTGTCGCATTCGTTTGATGGCCTCTGTGTCAAACACGCATGCATACAACCAGACACACACACGCACACATGCAATTCACGAACATTCGATTCACTCGACCCCTTAAGTCGCTAGCAGCGCATATAGATTTGTGCGCTTACATTCTCGATCCATCTCAAACCAACAACCAGGTGCTCTTCGTTCGAAGTGGAGATCGGATATTTGAGGCACGGATCCGCCGGGTAAAAAAGAAGTGGACACACAACTTTAACAGTAGTGGACATTCGAACAAGTAGTGGAGTTTCGACAAAAAAAACTCGAGCGGTTGTAGTAATTCACAAGTGGCGACGAACTAACGGTCGAAAACGCCCAAAGTGGCCGGAGAATTTTGTGGTTTTACAGGCTGTGAACAGAGAAAGAACACTTGTGGTATAAGCACGACTGGCTGTTGGTTAATCGTGATTGTTCGATTCGTATGTCGTCCGTGCGATTCAACAAGAAGGTGAAGGCGTTCGCCGTGGAGCGGTCGCTGGTGCAAGGACTGCATTCGCGTCTACAACAGCGCTTCTACCCCAGCTACTCGTTCGAGGCTGCGACACAGGGAGAGGCGGGAAATCCTTCAAGCAGTGGCATTCGCAACCTCACACAGAAGCGCGGGCTGCGTCGTGGCGTGTTGACAGACAATCAGATGAGCAAGACGGTGACGTGGTTCAACAAGTACAGCATCCCCGTGCGTGTGTTGTGTGATCGCGCCGCCCTGCGAGAGTATGCAGTTGCACACAAACAAACACTGCCTGCCTGTGCGTACAAACAATTCACAACGGGGCTGAGTGCACCGACAATCAAGATCTGGCAGTGTCTGCGCATGCAGCAGCTGCGACCGGTGGCAACTCAAGTGCCCGTGGGTGTGAAGGAATGGCGACTGGGTACAGCGGTGGACATCGAGACACACAATGAGCGAGGTGAGATGGTGCTCATCGAGATCAAAACGGGTTACGACACGTACTATCACAAGCACACTAGCACACCTCTGCAACACTTGAAGGGCGGCATCAACGACTCACCTGCCAATCAGCACCAGTTGCAGCTGCTAGTCACGTGTGAGCTGTATCGACAGACGAAACAGCTTGCAGCGCATGTGCACGGCGTTGTGTTTAGAGTACACGCGCTGGGCATCGACGCAATTCCGCTGCAGTCGTGGACGATTCAACAACGCAAGACGATTTTACAGCATGTAGCGTGAATTACAAACCCGGTTGTATGTTTGAGTAAAATGAAAGTTTGAAGCTGTGTCGCTTGAAAAAACGCACAAATATAATAGCTGTAAGCGTTCGTATACGTTTTGTTTGTGTTCTCTTTCAACTATGTCTGTAACCGAGTCTGACTTATCGGACGAGCACAAGCACGCGCTGCAGCAGTGCGTGCAGGACATCGTACAGCAGCGATGTGCCGAGGTGGTCAGCAAAATGAAAGAAGAGCAGATGTTGTCCAGCAGTGACTTGAAAGAATCTATATGCACACCCCGACATCTACTTTCACGTGTGGGGTTGTTCACCGCCGACGTAGAACTACTGGGATTCGGCGTGCTGTTGTTGTGTTCGTGTTTATTCGCCATTTTGTCTTTGGTGGCGTCAGTGTCGGTGAGCCAGTATATCACCGAGCACTCCAACCCCGGTGAACCGATACCTGCAGAGCTGCATTCGCTTGACATCTCAGCCTTACTTCTCTTGGAGCTGGGCATTCTGTATCTCTGTCTGGTGATGCTGAGTCTCGTGGGGTTGTCGGTGGCGTGTTTGCGATACCGACGAGTGGTGGAGTATCTACGCAATCGCGTTGCAGCCAATTCTAATCCAGACTCACTTCCATCGTCATCATCATCGTCGTCGTCTTCATCCTCGTCCGCATCATCTCAGATGCTGATGTTGACATCCTCACTCGCGCAACACGCCACGCAGCGACAGTACACATTGCGCGATCAACACGTTTGCAACTACATGCTTATGCCATCTACGTCAACCACTTCGACGTCATGACCACGCAACAACACGTTGCAGATCGAGTCAATTCAATTTTGTCGTAAACAAAACTGCTTCTCTATAGCCAATATCACACGATACATGTTACACAAGACGCAGTAGCTGCGACACGACGATTAAAACTCGTCAAACATATACGCACTGTCTCGCTTCGTGAGTTCATCATCACCCGTTTGTAACTGTCGTTGAAGCGTCACGATGCTCAGACCACCGACTCAAAGCGAAGCGAAGCCCGACAACAAAGATCGGTGGCACACTCAGTACCAGGACACGGGATTCACCTCTGCTGCACACCCTACCAATGTGCTCACATCACAACAGCGTGCTAAGGCCGAGAGCTTTGGTCTCAACCCTCAATTCTTGAGCTTCCTACCGGATGCTGGTATTATTATTATTCACACCACCGTCGATCTACACGCTGCATGCCCATTATCACACGCCACATCGCACACAAATGCACGCATGTGTTCTGTTTGTTTGTTTGTCTGTGGTGCTAGTGATGGATAAGGTGAATCAGTATCTGCCCATCTGGGGCTCACCACCTAAACCCTTCGCCTTGCCGTATCAGAACCACGATGTGCAACACGAGACTATCTTGGAGGCGTACATGGGCACGAATCTCCCCGAATTCTCGAAGCTCATCATGACGGTGGTGACACAGCTGCAAGAAGAAACGTATAGAATCATGGCTCCACTCGTCAAGACGGACAAGAAGGAGCTGTCGTGGGACATTCTCAACTTTCATGATGGTACGTTTTGTTTTGTTTTGTTCTAACCTTTTTTATTGAATTGAATAGTTGAGCGCATGCGTCTGTTTGTGTGTGTGTGTGTGTCAAAACAATATGTGTGTGTAGGCATGATGGATGCCATGCCTGAAGAAATGGTGGCGCGTCTGCTCACACACAGCAAAGAGGTGGGCCATGACATCATGCGTCGATACGGTCTGGCCATTCTCGTCAACACGTGTTTCTTGGACACGGAGTACGGTCGCTACATCTTCGAGTTGCAGAAACGTCAGCTGATGCTGGCCGTGAAGGAGACGATCGCGTATGGTGCCGTCTTCCACATTCTGAACGTCATTCGCGATCACATGAATCGCAGTGGCAGTGGTGGTGATTCTGGCAAGCTGTTTCAAGGCACACTCACGAAGGCAGACATCGATCGCATTTTCATGCAGGTAGACACACACACACATACACACACTTGCATTTAGTCACACGTACGTGCATACAACTCATCACGTTTGTTTGTATGGTTTTTCGTGTGTGTGTACAGGAGGTCAATAACACGTTCTGTCTGGTGAAGGAGCCGTATGCCGTGGAGGCATGCATCGAGCGAGCGAATACAGCAATGGAGCAGCGTGGTGTCACGAAGGGCAATTTCATTCGCTGGCCCAACAAGGCTCTCAAGTATGTGGGTTCGTTGCCATTCGCCATCACGGGTCAGCCCACCCCGTACAATATGAACGTGGAAGGTCCTGTCAATCGCAGCCCTGTGCTGGATGGCTTCACACACTCAGAGTCGCGTGGGTTCCGTGTGGGCAATCACATGCCACTGGAGGATTTGCAGTTCAGAGCGAAGTCGTTCGGTAGCTACAACTTCATGACGACGGCACACATCGACTCCATCCCCGACAGTCAGTATCGCACACATCTGCTTGATCTGATGGTGTGGAATCAGCGACTGGACGATTTCGTCATGATCCCCCATGCGAAATCTGTTCGCTACATGGGTCTGTACGACAAGTGGAGCAACGACCCCAACCAACCCGACACACTCACTCCGCACATCGGCGAGGCATATTTTGAGATGTACAGAGCAGTGTACTGGGGTGAATATCTGCGCGAGATTGGCATGTTGGAGAAGGTCGTCAATCAGATCTATCGCAAGATGACCAGTTCAGATTTTGGCAGCAAGGAGACCACCGATGAGTACATCGTCGACTTCTGCAAAACATTCGAGGTTTCACCAGACACGGCGAGCACTACCACTACTGCGTCTACTTCTACAACTGTGACTACTGCGACTACTGCTGGTGGCGGCGGCGGCGGCGGTGGTGGTGATGGTGTTGGCGGTGGTCGTCGTGGTGGTAGTCGTCGTGGCGATGATGATGATGGTGGTGGTGGTGATTATTATAGTCGGGGTTCTGTTGGTGGTGATGATGATGATGATGATGATGATGATGATGATGACGACGACCACCACACCCACACGGACGACAGTGGTGTGACAGCAAAGTATGTGGCAGCTGCTGTGTACGGGAGTGATACCAACACACCCTCGTCGTCATCTTCATCTTCATCGTCTTCGCCAGCATCCGCATATTCAAGCGAGCTGGAAACTACTTCACATCAGATATCACAACTCAAGTTCCAGCCATCGGATACGAAAAACACATTGGACAAGATTGGATTGGCGGTGACATGTTTTACGCGAGTTGCTGATTCATCATCATCATCAACCTCATCATCATCATCATCATCATCGTTTGTGCCCGTCGAGCATCTATTGTTTGTCAATGCATCCAGCATGGCTCCGTTCACTGGTTTTGATGCAACTATGCTCGCTGCACAACAAGCTAAACACGCATACGATGCCGCAGCGCTGATGAGCAAATATTATGTGTTGTATGCGGTGACCACGGACGACAACTGTGCGACCACCGCTGGTCTGGCACACGAATCGTCTCAGTTGCTACAAGAGCTCAATCACGAACACAAACTACAACTGTCGTTGAGTCGACTGGTCAATCGTCCACTGTTGAACAAAACCGCCATCTTCACGACACATGCTGCTGCAATCACAGCCACAGGCAATTCACCAGCGGAGATCTGTGACCGGGCGCTGAAATTCGAAATGGCTCTCTCAGCCTCCGCACTCGTGTCGTATGCAGCTCAACACAACGCGGAACAGAGTGCGAATCTTGGTGCAACACATTTGCAAAACCTGATATCATTCATGCCACCACTGCCGAAAAAGCCAGTCCTTCTGACTGCGGATGGAAACCGCGAGGCTGGCAACGACAAAGGAGACTTCTATGATGACGACGTCGTCAAATTTGCTTTACAGCCTAATGCCTCTTCTCTGCCAGCACAGGCGAAGCAATACACTTCCATCGTGAAAGCGGCGTATAGGTTGGTCGGTGTATACACTCGATGTCAACAACGTAGAGCTTTACTACAGGCGTACGAATCACTTGACAAGTCACTCGCAAGTGCTAGTGTTGATTCAGATACCGCGTCTGCCGTTCGAGAAACGATCAATGAAGCAGTAACGGCGATACAGGATGATCGGATCATTCAAGGTGGTGATGAAGATGCTGATACAGATGCTGATGCTGACGGTGGTGGTGATGATGATGATGTGCCCCATTTTGTGGCACACAAACAGAACGAGAATGGTGACATGTTGTTGGACTTCACAGACACGACAGCGATCGACAACTACTTCCTTCGTTTGTTCGCAAAACTGATCCGCCAGATTAACACAGTGGGCTCACAGCTCAGTGGCGGCGGCACATCGCCTACACTCAATGCTGAAGTGTTTCGATCACAGCTGTGCAACGACAACACCTTCCGTGTGTCTGTGATACAGACACAAAAAGAAGCAGCACAGCAGTCTTCGGAGTCGTTCAGCGGTAGCTGGCTGGACTTCAGCGCGAGTTTCGTGGATGTACACAAGTTGGTCCGCATCGACAAACTCCGGTTCAACAACAGAGACGGTGGTCGTGCTCAAGCACTCAAGCTGGTCCAGTCGCAGGACGGCATACAACTTGCCGACGAGCAATTGAATACTGCACACATGCTCTTTCGTAGATTGATGGGTAAGCATATCGCAGAAGAAACAGGCGAAGGGGATGCAAACGCACCCGCTTCACTCGAGCGGTCGTGTGACTTGTTCCAACTCGCTCGGAAGGAGCTGCGACGTCTGCACTTACTGATGCAAGTGAAGCCGTTGTTGGTCCAAGACGACACACTCACCAAACTGCATTTCCTGCCTGATGTTCCGAACATGGCATCTCTGCTGGGCTACATCATTCTGCTGGCCACGTGGTACTACGTGCTGAAAACGAGCACAGACCTGAACATCGCATACAAGGATCGTCTCGGCTTCATTCTGGACTGCATGCAATCGCTGGAGAATCGTCATCTGCACTACGTGTACGACACCGCGAGTGGCAAATTCAGTAGCAGGGTGTATGATGCGCACAGCAAAAACAATAACATTGCACACACCCTACGCGACATCCTGCATAACATAGACAAGTCAAGTGTGCATTTGATCGACGGTAAGCACGCGAAACCACCTAGCAAGAAAGATTGGGACAAATGGTTCGAACTCATCATCATACGTCTGTACGACACAGCAAGAGATAATGTGGAACACATGCGCAACACTCGCGGTGCAGCAGACAAGTTGAATTTGGCGAAAGCAGAATTGGAAGATAAGATGCGAGCACCTGAAAAGATCAAAGCACTCAGCAAAGTACAGATCGAGTACCACCTGTGTCACACCGACACGTTCAGTGTGGCCACCAACCTGTTCTGGAAGTTTCAACTGCGCACAGACGGCTACACGGGCATGGGCATGCTGTTGGCCAAACCCAACATCTTCATGGAGACGGGGTCGGCGATCTACATGCACGCAGGCGGTGCAGCAGCACAGACCTTCTATGGCAACGAGTACTTTCGTCTGGGTCGCGACGCAGCACGCGATCTTCTCTATGGTCAATACACGGTAAGTCACTGCACGACTCACGAACCCAAAAACACAAGTCCTCAGAGCAGGATTTGAACCCGCGTTTTCGACGCTCTTTTGTCGATGTGCTAACCCACTGCACTATCTTCGGTGGTTATTATGTGTGTGTGTGTGTGTGTGTGTGTGTGTGTTGCAGGTTTATGTCAAGACGGTGATACACGATCCTCGTAAGATTGAGATTTTACGCGACATCTTGCCTGCTCGTTATATCAGTGGCAACGACACAGAGTTCTGGGATCCATGCGACGAAGAATTCGACGGTGATGATTGTAAACAGATCGATACACTCACTCTTTCACTTACTCACTCACTCATTCACTTCCTCACTCGATGTTCATACATGTGTGTGTGTGTGTGTGTGTGTGCTCCATATAGGGGTGAGAGGACGCATGACAAGGTCCATCTTCGCGATGGCTGTGCCGAGCAATCACGACTTCTCTACGATGCGCTATCTCGACATTCGTGGTCGTCTGCCAGCGTTCTTGGACTCGGCCAATCCAGAACGCGGTGAGTACTTCTATCCGTCGGCACGCATCTACTCGCAGGTGTGGGAGTGGGTGCATCGCGACGAAGATCCATTCACAGCCGCCTACTTCCCCGAACGCAACGGCGAGAAGAGCAATCATCTGTGTTTTCAAGCATTTCAAATGATGAAGAACCCCAATGGGAAATTCTAGTACACGGTCGAGAACAAGGGCCATTTCGGTCGCACCATCTACCCTGGTGTGGGCGAGGTGTTCAATGGACAGAAGAAAATGGTCGATCGCTACGACTATCAGCGCGCACGTCACATGTTTTTGGGCAGCGGCGTGGGCACAGATTAATTAACATTGTCAACATTAACTAACTAACACATCATTTACCATTTTTTTGTCGTAGTAAAAACAATAGAATTAAACTCCTGATGATGATGATGATGCTGCTGCTGATGACGATGATGTCGATGATGACGACGACGACGAATACGATGCTTCTGCTCGCTCATCCTGACAATCCCAGCATCGACAGGCACTTTTGTTGACCAGATTGTATTTGGTTAAATAGCCACCCATGGTGTCGAGCTTGTCGAGTTCATAGGCTGCTGTTGATTTTGCTACTTCGTCCACCACCTCACCCGCGTCGTTCGTTTGCCACTCGGGCTTCTCGCCTGTGAATATGACACCCACACCCTTTAAACCCATCAGAGGCATGATGACCTGGTGCAGCTGCAGCAAACTCATGTATGTGTAGCCATCGACCACAATCAATTGCGCTGCGTGGCCATGCAAGCCTTTGATAGACATGGGCAACACTTCGCACATACTGCCATTCCGCAGTTGGATATATTTGCCATGATGCATCTTCTCGATATCCGTGACATCCAAGATGAATTGTAGCAGATAATCCATGTCGGTATGGACTGCATGCCGTCCAACAGTCAAGAATGCTACATGAACACCTGCACGGCTTTGCATCATTGTGGCGATAGCCACCAGCAAGCCGCTAGTGGTACACTGCTCTCGATGAACGTTGAACAGTTTCATACAGCCTTCCGTGTGCTTGTTCAGACGCATACTCAGCAGAGCGTCGATGATGGGTTGTTGTGCATCTCGTGCCGTCCAGTGCATCTTTTGCAAAATGTTGTTCGCCACTTCGTGCTCGATCGCGGAGATGTCAGCATCTGCCAATACCGTTCTAACCCCGATCGCGTGTATGTTGTTTAGTGATGACGACGACGATGACGACGACGACGATGACGACGACGACATGTGAATTAACGCAAAAACAAAACACGAAACGACTTGAAGCAGTACAACGAAGCTAGCATGTATTATATGCTACAACGGAATTAACAAGTATTGACTTGATGGTGTTTCTTTAATTAAACGAATTCTTCTATCTGTTTTTTGTTTGTTTGTTCAATATGGCATCGGATCACTCACTTGTTCTACTGCGTCGCGGAAAGCGTGGGCGGCCTGTGAACTCACGAACTCCAGTGTGATGAACATGTGAACCCACGGCACATTCTCGCTCAGCGAATTGGGCACAACGTGACAGATACATTTGTATGCTTGTGGTGTGTGTTGAAGTGCGATTTGTTGATAACGCCGCAGTTTCGCACACTCGAGCTCGATGTCTTCCATACTGCAGCCAGTGTTGATACTCACGTGTCCAATGTGACAATGGCTCCGACATTCATCCAGAGATGCATCGAACCGAATTCCGAGGAATCGATTGCGCATCTCCTGCACAAATGGTTCGCATGCGATCCTGATCGATTCCGCGTCCATGATGCGGGTTTGATACCAACCGAGTTCGATCTCGTTGTTAGAATTGCAAAACCCGTACTCTATTTGTTTTTCCTCACACCTCGTCTTCTTACATAAGTGTTTACTTAACCGCTTGTTTTTTTATATTTTTTTTTATTTTTTCTCACCAATCGAGGTCTTTCTCGGTGTATTGTTTTTCGTACACGTTCCTCGACAGTTCGTCGATGGCAATTGCGCGCAAGAAGTGCTGAAACGCTGCATCCAATTCTTCGAACACCTGAACCGGGGTCGCATCCAGGTGTAGATACGACCGCATCAAAGCTTGTGTTGCTGCAGACGTGTTTGACGATACCGCGTTGTCACGCAGCAACAACGTGACTGCGTTTGCTTGACTGATCAATGCGTTGACGACAGAATACATGTGAGTGTGCAGGATATTGTACCTAGTGCGCAAATTAAATGTGGTTGCTGCGTTGGTGTCGATACCCGGTCTCCGAAGAAAGCCAACTCTGAACTTACCAGCCATTTGTTGAACGACGATGGTATTCGCTACATCCCACAACACCTGAGTGGCTGCAATGAACTGTGAGTGACCTTTGTATGCTCGTTGGGCGTAGCTATCATCTTCGTACATGCGTTCGATGAATGTAGTATCTTCTTCACCACAGACTGCGACGAGAGTGCAGTGTCTGAGAGAGAACGCGAACATGAACACGCGCACCATCCCGAATATTACCATCATTCGATCCGCATCGTTCAAATACGTTGCATCGTTCGTATACCGTTCCAGGGGATAGTAGTACTGCGACTTCAGTTTGTCATATTCGCTGTCGCGATGCACAGCCTTCAGGCTTTCGAAAATTCGACTGAACCAAGTCGATGTTACCGTATATCCTCTTTGTTTTCGCTGCAACCACGCCGAAAAGCGAGATATAAGAGACCACGGGTCCAAATTCGCAACTGCATCACCCACCACACAAACATAACAACAACACACACTCGCTTGTAAGAACTATGTACTCCATGATATAATGTATCACGTGGCTATAAATGTTATATACCCGTGTGAACATTTGACTTTTCGTTTGTTGGTTTGTTTTTTTTGTTTTTGCACGAACAATGGGTGCTCGTCCGTCGCGCATGCAGCGTATGATCCGCACACAAATCGCGTTGACGACTTCAGTGGCGATGCTGCAACAACGACAGCAGGTGCTGCACAACATGGCCGAGCAGGCGAAAGCACAGGCCAAACAAGCCATCAGGCGCAGTCAGAATGCTGCAATCAAGATCAGCAATCCACTCGTGCAGTCGTACGTGCAGCTGTGCAAGATGAAGCACAAACTAGAGGTGATGTCAACGCGCTGCTCTGTGCTGATGGCACAACTGCTTGTGGCGGACTGCACGGAGAGTGTGATCGAAAGCGCAAGTACGTTTGTGAAAACACAGAAACGGTACACGAATGCTTCATCAATGGCTGATTTAACAAACATGTTAGACGACATGGAGTCGGTCGTGGATAAAACTAGTGCTCGCACCGACCAACTCAACACGGGGATGGGCGCCGGCGTGTCCATGGACGACCGAGCACTCGAGGGTCAGATCATCCAGCAATTGATGGATGAGGTGAAACTCGAGCAAATGCAGCAGATGCCTCAGATCTCGTCTGTTGCTACTGCGCGTGCACATCGCCCACAGCTGCAGCAGCATCACACTCACAAGCCCATACTCGTGGATGACCAGCACGTGGTGGAGGAACTTCAAGCAGAAGAGGCAGAAGAAGAGGATGGAGTGCATGAAGAGCAAGGAGCAGAAGACGCCGACACAATCTTGCAGCGACGCTTGCGATCACTCGACACGTATGGAACGACGTCCAATGACAGCAAGAACAACCGCAACGACCCAGGTGGTAGTGGTGGAAGTAGCAGTAGCAGTAGCAGCAGCAGTAGTAGCAGCAGTAGCAACAATAGCAACAATAGCCACGGCGATGCAGGCAATGCCAGTGTGGTGGTAGTACTTACCGCTACCAACGCACACGGCGCGAATGTGTGAAACATGCATACGTTGTTCAGTTGTGTATGTAATACGATAAAAAAAAACATTCAGTCTTGTCGTTCGTGTGTATGCGTGTGTATGTGTGTATGCGTGTGTGGGATTGCAGTGTATGCAAATGCACAAAAAAAACGAGCATGTGGTGCGACTACTGTACCTGACAATGGAACGATGTCTGTGCTGCTGTCCAACGAGCGGGGCACCGACGATGATGATGATGATGACGACGATGACGATGAGCTGGATGCAGCACGAACACCCTCTGCGAATCGATTGTTGCCCACCGAACGAATGATGAGCACACCGCAATCTGTAGCACGCCACTTCGCCAGTTGCGCTTCCTCAGCTGCAGCTTTTTTGTTTGCCGCTTCTTCCTTCTCCATCGCCTCTGTTGTTCGTGTCCTCCAATAGTTTGCTGCCTTGGCTGTTGTCGCCTCAGGCTTCTTCGGCGCGGGAGGGAGTGGCAGCAGATACATGGGGCAGCTGAGCACCGTTTTCTCTGAGATGAAGAAACAACCACCTTCAGGGATGGTATAGTGAACCAGACCAGAGCCCCGGGTTTCACTGGAGCTGTCGGCAGTGCGATAATCGATGATGATACGCACAGGCATGATCAAAGCGATGATCAGTACGTCCATCGCCTCTGGAGTTTGAGCCACGGAACTTGATTGTGTCGACGACGAGGATGACGACGAATAGGGTGATGAGGATGACGACGATGACGATGATGATGATGATGATGATGATGATGATGATGATGACGATGACGATGAGTCATTGTCGGAATCGTCTGACTCAACGACGGCCACTGTTGCGAATGGTCGGTTGGCCAGTGACACGTCAGGGGTTGATATCAAGACCATGGCATCTTTCTCTTCATCGGACAACTCGAGTGAGCCAAACACACTGGTGGTATGTGCGGGAACCCGAGCGGGGTATGCTCTGATGCGACGATACTCGACTGCGTAATCACGAAGAAAACGCGTTTGACCAGTTGTGCCAAACTGCCACGGTCGCCATTTAGAATCCTCTGTCGATGATGATGATGATGATGACGACGAAGACGACGATGAATATGAAGATGATGAAGAGTGATTGTGTGCTGGTGGTTCCAGAGCTTCATACAACAGCCGATCGAGTTTAGTCGCGGTGTTGTGTTTGCTTATCTCTGCTTCTTGTGTCCAACCTGCATTCTGCACAATCCTGCTGCCAGTATCAGCACCCGAGCCAGGATAGACGAAAGCCGTGCGAGACAGGAACACATAGTGATCAGCGCCATGAGTGTGGCGTGTGCGACCAGCCGCATTTTCTTCGATGGCAGCGAGCAGCTGCGAGTGTGTGCTGCGACGCACAGAGAACGCCCCACACACCGAACCGTAGACAGCTCCTGCCGACCCACTGACGTATTGTTTGTCGTAAATCGCCGTCTCTTCGAGGATGTTGATGCCTTTGCGTGCCTGAGTGAGAGTGCCTGCTACTCGATTGGCCATAATGTTGGCTACGCACATTTGCGTGACGTAATAGTTGAGACCGTTGTAAGCCAGTGACACCGATGCCATACTTTGAAGAGTCGGAGCATTGAGCGAGAAGTCGGTGTTGCCCATAGCCGATTGACTGTCCCACAGAGCGAGATATACGGGATGACGCTGGAAGAAGTGAAAGGCAGCAAACGATCGCAGACGTCGGTCGATGTGAATACCAGTACCAGGTGCTGCAAAGCTGGCATTCACAGACAACTCTGCTGCATTCTGCTGTGAAGACGAAGATGAAGACGAAGAGGATGATGAGGAAGACGAGGACATACCAGGAATGAGAATCTGTAGTTGGTCTGGCACATGAAAACTCTGGTTGTCACACATCCACAATCCCACCGACGACAACCGCTCCAACGCAGGCTGGAAATGCTTTTGATTCTGGTGCATGTCAAACTCCCAGTAACGTTCTAACTCACTCTTGTCGAACATCGAGAACCGCAGCCCAGTCAGAAACTGGCTGAAGTACGCATTCATTCGATTTGGAGAGGGTGTTGTGTCGTCGTTGTATGCGTGTGCAGCAGCATTAGACGGAAACAGACTCGGGTATGGATCGAACCGCGGGAGATCATAGATGTGCAGATACACCAGATACAGAATGAAGTTGAGGCGATGGTTCCAGGCTTTGAGCTCCGCGAGTCTCTGCTGAACCGCGGCCGCACTTCGATCAGACTGCAGGTAACTGATCAGCAGCTTTTTCATGAACTGGAGTGGTGAATTGAATGCGTACAGTGAACTGACCAAACGTCGCTTATGTGTGGAGAATGCGTCACGATGTGTGGCCAGCTGACCAATGGGCACACGAGCGAGCACGTTACACAATTCCAGCGTCACTTCGTTGCACGCCGTGTTCCACACCTCTGCGTTGCTGTCGTAATCACGTGGATTTGCACCAGAGGCACGTAGTGTACCTACCCGCGTCAACGGCGCCCAATATTCCTTCACGAACTCATGAAAGTGAGCGGTGTTGTGTTTTCGCATTTGATCAGTCACATCCTCCTGACTTACCGCTAGTTCAAACTGCAACGAAGTCGTGTTGGGTGACGGTGGATCCACCAACGCTTGAAAGCACAGAATGTGATCGACAGGAGTTGCAGGGCCATCACGAACAATCGCTGGAGTAATGCTACTACTACTACTACTACTACTACTACTCGATCTGTTGTCGTAGACGTGGTTGTCTCTGTTTCCCAACACGAACAGCATGACTAGCTGTCAGAAAGAAAGGGTAAAACGAAGGCGGGGTGAGTGTATGGATCCGGCAAACCGGGTGTAGGATCAGTGACTGTACTCGAGACAGAACTACGTGTGCGTGTATACAACGACAAGCTTATTTTTTTTCTTTATTGTTTGCTTGACAAAAACAACGTCACAGTCGAAACTGTGGTGTGTGTGGGTTTGTGTGTGTGTGTGCGTTCATTCAAGTTCGTTTTCGTCGCCATTGTTCGCGTTTGCGTTGTCTTTGGTGTCGACATCACCATCCGCTTTAGCGGCATTAACAGAATTAGAATTCAGCTCTTCGACTGAGTGTGTATACTCATCTACAGAAGACGAAGACGAAGACGACGACGATGATGATGATGATGATGATGACGATGATGAAGCAATCAGACCTTTCTTGTCTTCGAAATAATCAGTAGCACCAGGCATCAAAGGCATCACATTCTCTTCTTCTTCTCCGAGATCCACCACTTGATTTGTCTTGACCAGACTGGCACGAGATAGATCGTTCCCTTTCGCGTAGTAGATGACACCCGTCAGATAGCCCACGACTCCCAGCTTATCATCGCCACATTTTTGAGGGGCTGGGCTGATGATGACTGCACCGATGTCGCCATCCTGGATGCAGATGTCACTTCGGTCCACCTCTTTGAGTGGAACATACGGCGGTCCAGCTGCTCTCATTTCGTCTTGAGTGCTTGGCCTGAAGAACTTGATGTTGCGCAGGATGAGACCCTTCTGTTTGTACATCTGTTCAAGAAATGGGGTAGCGGGCTTGTATGGGAATTTGCGAAACTCCGCCAGATCGCGTTTGTTAGGCTTTCCCAGCAGCTGAGTCTTGAACGTACCTCTGTATACGGTGTCGTCTTTAGTAGTGGGCGTCAGCATCGAGTGTAGCGCACTGCTGCGAAACACACGCTTGAGATCATCGATAGTGGGCTTCTTGTTATCGGGTTCCAATGCCTTGAGTTTGTTGCGAATGTCGTTGATGAAATCGCCGATCATCTTCTTCTTCTGCAGCTTGAACACTTGATCCATGAACCATTCGTTGAACTTATTCACCCATCTCACCAACTCAAGCGCCCCTGCACTACTTGCAACACCCCCGGTCGCCGAAGGCTCCTCTGTTTCGTCGAGCCGTGCCGAAGTCCACGTGATCCCCTGTTTTGCCTTGAGTGGATCACCCTTGGGTCCATACTCCCCTTTATCGTGTAGATTACCCTCATAAGTGAGACTGGAATAAGACAGCACACCCAATGGAGTGACGAAACTCGTGTATTTGAAGTCGTCTTCTTGACACTCGAAGTTGAGGTAGTAGTCACCTTCCTCCTTGCGCTCCACTCCCAAACTCAACATGATTTCATAGTAGTAGCCGTGAAAGGGCACGAGTTTGAGAGATCGTTGTTTCCACAACCACTTTGCAGCGTTGGCAAACCCCTCTTGCATGGTCTCCGGTTTTCGATTGTAGGCCATCAATTGCAACAACTTCGCCTTCTCCTCCTCCTCGCTTTGCTCGTCATCGACACTTGAACTGCTGCTGCTGCTACTACTGCTACTGCTACTGCTACTGCTGCTATTGTCATCACTTCCGTCCGAATCCACTCGCTGGGACAGTTTCTGCAAACGCCCTTTCTTCTGTTTGTCTTTATCGCTCACTTCATTATCTCCATTCACAGATGCTTGATCGTCACTCGCATCATCGTTATCGCGTTGTTTTCGCTTCAGTGCATTTGTAGACGAGGCGGAGGAAGAAGAAGACGAAGCAGATGAAGCAGAGGACTTCACAGACATGTTGGAGTGTTGTATGGTGTGTTGAGTGTTTTGGTCAAGTAGTCGGTAAGAGTGTTGGTTGAATGGTGTTTTATTCGTAGAATAGAGGCCTTTACACAGGCTGGGTTTGATATTCAAGTATTGACTTAATCGGTCTTTTTGGCTATACTTGCTGCTAACCAAGCGTCTGATGCAACTTTGCGTGCAATCCAATCCGCGCTTTCTTCTGCATCTCTGGTTCCAGGCACATCGAGACTCAGACCTGTACACTTGTCTATGGCTCGTGTATATTCATCTAGAACCACACCCTCCCCGTTGACGATTTGATAACATTTCATCACATACTTTGGACCCTGATATCCCAGATGATCCTGCTCCTGCTTCCAACCACACCAGCAACTGTGGGTACGCTTAGTGACCCAGATGAGACCACAGTTGCGGCACTTGTACTTCGCGCCCTTGGAATTATCATCATGTACGTGCTCGCGTTTTTCGTTGTCGTAAAATGGCACCGGCTTCATCAAGTCTGACCACTCCTCGACATCAATTTCTTCGCTACTACACTTGCGACATTTGCGTGATTTAGGACTCTCGACCACTGCTGCATCAGCAGCGGCAGCACTCATATCAACAAAACAAGAGTGTTGAATAAATACGCTGAGTGCGAGAGAGAGAGAGAGAGTTTATGAATTTTGATTGGATAAGATAAGGTGTAAAAAAAAGGTATGGTTGATCAATGCATTAAGTATTCAGCTGACGTGCAATTAATAGCTATCTTGGTCGTCGTCGTCGCTGCCATCAACGACAGTGCGTGGTGCATTGTATAGATCAAGCTGTTCTGATGCACTATTTGTTTCGGCGGGTTGTGACGACGAGGACGAAGATGACGATGACTCCTGTTGTTGTTGTTGTTGTTCATCTTGCAACGAGTAGTGGTTGGTTTCGATCATCTTCTGACGCAGTAGTGCACTGATGGCAAAATCTTTCGGTTTCAGCTCCACTTGTTTGTTCAGCTGCTCTACGTAACCAACCATATCATGTTGTGGCATACCTTCTGGGTACGAAACGAGCTCCAGTCCTTGTTCCTCTGCTACCTGAATTAAATAATCGCGTCGACGCAACGGGTGTCCATCGGGTAGACCATCGATCAAACTCTTTCTAAAACCCTCTGTAACCGTAAAATCCAGATCGGCATATTCGTTGAGATCCATGTCCACCACTTCGTGTGAACGAACAGCGAATGCCGATGCCAGACTGAATTCTGCTGCAGCCGATCGATGTGCTTCATTTTCATCCCGTTCTTCACACCGCTCACGATCTAGTTTGTTGCGTGGGACTGCAGCCCTTTGCTGACGCTTCTTCTCGATTGCTTGAGCCACTGCGTAGATGTATCTATGTGTGATCATCGTCACTTTGCGTTCGAAGAATTTAGGATTGGGCACACGCAGTATGTTCGCCACTTTGTTGCGTTCTGCAACACTGTCGGGTAGGTCCACTTTGATCGTCTGTAGCAGATGTGGGGATTTGTTGATGGGCACACCATAGATATATTCAGCATTCTTGGCAGCCCGGTGATTGAGC
>Ga0265338_10002682_pt1 | contig 26166 bp, 24 predicted proteins | sample 42126metaG_FD_193579 | JGI IMG/M metagenome (GOLD analysis project Ga0265338, IMG submission 193579) | Rhizosphere microbial communities from Carex aquatilis grown in University of Washington, Seatle, WA, United States - 4-21-26 metaG | ecosystem: Host-associated > Plants > Roots > Rhizosphere...
AGCCCCGGCACAAGCGAGCTGCGCAGGTAAGGCCGCACGCCGTCTACCTTGTTGAGCACTACCTTCTCGCCCTTATCGGCAAATACGCTGGTAAATACTTCTGAATAGCCTTTGGCGATGAGTTCCTCGCGCGCCCTTTCGGCGGCATAAAAGTTTTTATTTATGTCGGGTGCTTTGGCAAAATCTGGCAGCGGAGTCGCGGGCACCTTATCGTAACCAACTATCCGCCCCACCTCTTCGACTAAATCTTCTGCAATCTGGAGATCGAGGCGTTCAAAAGGAGGCTGCACTTCGAACACGCCCCGCTCTTCTTTATAGGGCAATCCAAGGCGAGCGAACGCGTCTGCGATGTCCGCCGCAGTAAGCGTCGTCCCGAGCACTCTGTTAATTTTCTCTGTCGTTACGGAGACATACCACTTTTCCTGCGGCTCGGGGTAAACATCGACAAAGCCTTGGACCTCGCCGCCAATCTGATGCTGTATGAACTCGAGCATGCCTTGCATCCCGCGCGCTGCAAGTTCGGGCGAAATACCCTGCTCAAAGCGCGCGGACGCGTCGGTGCGCAATTTTAATTGCGCGGCACTCTTGCGCACCGACACGCCATCGAAGTTGGCGGACTCGATAATAATATCCGTCGTGGATTCATCGATAGCGGCCGGCATGCCGCCTTTTACTCCCGCGATGCCTATAGCTTCGTTCTTATTCGCATCGGCAATCACGAGCATCGTCTCGGCCAATGTATATTCCTTCCCATCCAATGCTATCATTTTCTCTCCTGATTTTGCATTTCGTACCTCAATCGCAAAACCGGCGCTCTCCTTTAATTTCCCCGCGTCAAAGGCATGAAGGGGCTGCCCGGTGTTAAACATGACAAAGTTGGTCGCGTCTACCACGTTGTTGATGGAACGCTGGCCTATGGTCTCGAGTCTATCCTTAAGCCACGCTGGGCTCGGGCCCACCTTGATGCCTTTAATATATCCGGCGATGTAGCGCTTGCAGAGCGGCGTATCGATTTTTACCGTAATCTCATCTGTTTTTTTAGAAATGTCGGGCGCATTTTGGAACGGATCGTGCGCGAGCGGGATCTTGAGTATCGCCGAAAGTTCTTTGGCAATGGTACGGTGCGAGAGCGCGTCATGGCCACGGTTGGGCGTTACTTTAACGTCGAGTACCTCATCTTTTCCTTTTTTTTCTATCCCGTCGATTTCAAAAGCATGAAAAGTAAGAGCCTCGGCAAGTATATCCGCCGAAGGCAAAGGCGAGTCAAAAAATTTATCGAGCCAGAGCTTGGAGACTTTCATGATAGAAATTTAAAACTGGTTGACGAAACGCAGGTCTGCCGAATGCATGAGGCGCACGTCGTCTATGCCCCAACGCAACAAGGCCAGGCGGTCGAGTCCCATGCCAAACGCAAACCCCTGATACTGTGCCGGATCTAGTCCCGCGTTTTTAAGCACATTGGGATGCACCATGCCAGCGCCCATCATTTCTATCCACTTGTCTTTTAATTTTTCGGGGACCTGGTCGCCGACCAGGCGCATGTCTACCTCGACCGACGGCTCGGTAAATGGGAAAAAGCTTGGCCTGAAGCGTATCTCGACCTGAGCCTCGGTAAAGAGATTTTTAAAAAATTGCGCGAGCGTGCCCTTAAGATGCGCGAGCGTTATATCCTCGCCGACCACGAGCCCCTCGATCTGGAAAAACTCCGCCTCGTGCGTCATGTCGGTCGCCTCGTTGCGAAACACCTTGCCTGGGACAATAACGCGATACGCCGGCTGGACTCCTTTTTTCAACTGCTCTTCCATATAGCGTATTTGCACTGGCGAGGTGTGCGTGCGCAAAACCATCCCGGGCTCGTCTTTTATAAAGAACGTGTCCTGCATGTCGCGCGCCGGATGGTCTTTGGGGACATTGAGGTCGTCGAAGTTGTGCTTTTCGTCCTCAAGCAAAGGACCTTCGGCAAACGTAAAGCCCATGTCATAAAATATCTTATTGGCCTCTCGGATAAGGCTCGAAAGGGGGTGTATATGACCTTTCGGTGCAAGCTGTTGTTCCACTCCTTTAATATAGCCGTTTTTTATGCAAAATGGTATAGTAAGAAAATGGACTTGCCCTCGCTGGGGTCGCTTCTTGGGTCTTTTGGCGTATACCTATGCCTTTTTGTCGCGCTCTATTTTGAGGTTTTTTTGCTGCTGTCGTTCCTTGAACGACAGCCAGAAAAGAAGACGTATCTGAAACCCAAGTACTATCCCACCGTGGCCATGATAGTGCCGTGCTACAACGAGGAGCGCACGCTGATGCAGACCGTTGCCTCGCTGCTCGAGCTTGAATACCCCAAAGAAAAGCTCAGTATATTGATAATAGACGACGGCTCGAAAGACGGCACCCGCGCCCTCGGCGAGGATTTAGCGGCAGCGCACGAAGCGGTGCATTTTTTCCACAAAGAAAACGGCGGCAAATATACCGCGCTCAATTTTGGGATAGAGCATACAACCGCAGAGATAGTTGGCTGTCTTGATGCCGATTCTTTTGTGGCAAAAGACGCGCTTATAGAAGCGGTTAAAAAAATGGAAAGCGAACCGGCGACCATGGCCATAACCCCCGCCATGAAAGTGTACCGTCCGCGCAAGGCGCTTGAGCTTATGCAGGCGGTCGAGTATACCTTTGGTATTTTTTATAAAAAGATGTTCGACAATCTCTCGGCTGTTAACGTTTTGCCCGGGCCGTTTTCCTTATATCGCCGCGAAGTATTTGCCAAAATAGGACTCTTCAAGCACGCGCATAATACCGAGGATATGGAAATAGCCTTCCGCATGCACGCGAACGGCTTAAAAATAGTAAACGCGCATACCGCGTTCGTGTACACGACGGTGCCGTCGACCGTGCGCGCGCTCATAAAACAGCGTACGCGGTGGTCGCAAGGCTTCTTACAAAACACGCGCGATTACTCTTACATGTTGTTTAATCCGCGCTTTGGAAACTTCGGCATGCTTGTGCTTCCCTTTAGCCTAGTGGCGTTTTTTGCCGGACTGTACACCGCTTTGTACGCGCTGACTCGGCTTGGGTACACGCTCTGGAGCAAAGTCGCCGACCTGCATGCCACCGGGGTGCCACTCCAGGTAACGACGCAGCTGAGCTGGTTTTATATCAATACCAACATGATGCTTTTTATCATACTGGTGGTGCTTGCGGGCACGCTCACGGCTATAGTGCTCGGCAAGCGTATCGCCGACACCGAGGTAACGCTTAAGGCGATGGCGTGCTATTTTGCGCTGTTCGGGTTTGTGGCGCCGGTGTGGCTCCTGCGCGCGGCGTGGGGCGCAGCGCTTGCACGAGAGAGCAAGTGGCGCTAATTTTATTATTCTCGTAAACTCAAAACAATACTATGGCCTGGCAGCGTTACTTTTTGGCATTTCTGATAACCGCTGCTATCTTCGGGACGGCTTTTTATATCGCCTCGCGGATAGATTCAGAGCGCATCGCGGCGATACGCTCGACCGAGGAAAATATTTCCATAGACATACTGTCGTCCGAAACGCAGTTTGAGCTTTTGGGCAATCTCGACTGCGAGACTATTTCAAAAAACCCGGTACTCTCCGACGAGCTCAATACGTTGGCAAGCCAGCTCCAGGTCGCTGAGCAAAACCTGGGCGACAATAACGCCGAGGTCATCCAGCTTAAGCAGCAATACTCTTTGCTCGAGATAAAAGACTACGTGCTACTCCAGAGCATAACGCAAAAATGCGGGCTCAAACCGGTGTACATATTGTATTTTTATTCCAATGCGGGCGACTGCGCCGACTGCAGCCGCATGGGCGACGTACTGACGTACTTGCGCCAAACCTACCCCGGCCTGCGGGTGTACGCCTTTGACTATCATCTAGACCTCTCCGCGCTTGATACGCTAAAATCGCTCGACAAGCTGAACGGGCAACTGCCGGCCTTGGTGATAAACAACCGACCGGCGGTGTATGGGTTCCAAAATCTGGAGCAAATGGAAGCATTAATACCCGAATTAAAGACGCTTGCTACTACGACTGCAGCTACTTCTACAGCTTCTACCAGCTCGCAATAATATTTGGAGCCGCCTCCCAGGCTTGAACTGGGGACCTTCTCTTTACAAAAGAGTTGCTCTACCAACTGAGCTAAGGCGGCTAAAACATCCGTTTTAGGGCAATCTATTCCTCTCCTTCGGAGCGCTTACTGAGCTTTTTCTTGTACTCGCCCACTTCTCGCAAGAAGGCCGATGCCTCTCCAGGCGCGCGCGGCGCTTCTGTTTTTTTGCGCACGGTATGCAGCACGCGCTCAAGCCAATGTTCTACGGCCACCACGCCGCGCGCCGTTATTTTTTGTATCCAAGCGGAAACCGCCGCACACGCCCTACTGAACTGCCACCGCAGATATGTGGGCAGCGCCGTGCCGAACAAAAAAACCGCGCGGGACATCCACTGGCTAAAGCTCGGCCTTACTCCGGCAAAAATCACGCGTCCGGTAGCGAGCTCGTAATGCTTGGTACCAAGAAGCGTAAGCATCCCCGCAAGGGATAGTGCCAATAAGACGGTAAAGAAAAGTACCATACGTATACTCTACCATTGTGGCTACACCGAAAAAATATCGAGCCGGGAAAGCGCGATGCGCTCCCCGAACTTCTGCGTCGCTTCGGAAAGGAGGTTGCCTATTGTCTTGGAAGGATCTTTTATGAACGGCTGCTCGAGCGCCGCCTCTACCGACTCGGGGCGCATCGCCGCAGCGTGCATGGCAATATCGCGCGCCAGTGCCACGAATGCCTCGTTTTTAGATACAAAGTCCGTCTCGGAGGAAAGCAGCACGAGCGAGCCGACCTGCGCATTGCTGTGCACATAGGCCTGCACGGTGCCGGCGCCAAGCTCACGGTCAGCCTTTTTAAGCGCACTGGCCGCGCTCCTCTCGCGCAGAATAGCCACAGCTTTTTCCATATCGCCGTCGGCTTCGGTAAGCGCCTTTTTGCACTCCATGACGGAAATGCCGGTGCGCTCACGCAGCTGCATAATTTGCTCTGCCGTTACTGCCATATATTTTTATGTTATCACTTACTCTGCCGTTTGGACAGGAGTTTCTGCCGCAATGACCGGTTTTTCCGGACCAAGGTTTTGCGCGTAAGCTTTTGCAACTTCATCGACAACGTAGGCAACCACTTTTTGCGACGCGTCGTTGCCCGGTATCGGATAAAGCACCTGGCGGCGGTCGCAGTCGGAATTAAGAAGCGCTATAACCGGAATGTTGAGCTGTGCCGCCTCGGCAATAGCGCCCGCTTCTTGCCGAGGATCGACTATAAAAAGCGCGTCCGGAAGCTTAGTCATCCCGCGAAGCCCGCCGAACATGAGCTCGAGGTCGGCCGCCTCTCTGTCGATGAGCAAACGCTCGCGCTTGGTAAACTTGGCGCTCTCGCCGCTCGCGTTCATGTCGGATATTTCCTGCAAGCGATTAAGGCGTTTTTTTATCTCGCTGAAGTTGGTCAAAGAGCCGCCTATCCAGCGCGAAGCGACGTACGGCATGTTAACCCGCTCGGCTGCGCGTTTGAGCGACTCGCGTGCTTCGGCCTTGCCGCTTATGAACAAAATTGTTTTGCGCACGGCGGCGAGCGACGCCACGAAAGCAAGGGCATCAGCGAGACGCCCGGCTGTCTGCTCTAAATCAAAAATCTCGGTGCCGCCTTTGGCGCCGAATATAAAGGCTGCCGTCGAGGGGTGGCGGCGCGAAGGCGCGTACGCAAATTGCGCTCCGAGAGAAAAGAGCTTGTCTACGACCGTTTGATTGGATGCTGTTTTGGTATCCATGCAGTTAAAAATGCCCCTGATGGGCTTTAGGAAAATGTACCACAGGGACCTTCGGTTTGCAAATAAGCCTTAAAAGATAAAAGAAAAAGGCCGCCGGTCAGACCGGCGGCCACTGCAGAATCGCTAAGAACGTACAAACTCTCTGGCAGAACTTGCAACCGCAAGAGCTTGCTCTTTGGCGTCCCCAATATATCGCTCGGGGTTACGCAAGAGCCGCTTTACTTGGGCGGGTATATTGGCCCAAGCCGCCGCAAGTTTAGGCTGATGCTCCAGATGATTCTCGATAACGCTCGTCAGATCGCAATCGCCGGCTATCGCAGCCGGAACGATATGACGATTGATGATTTCATGCGCATCGCCGGAGTAGCCGGCCATTTGAAGCGCGATGTAGAGCGGCTCGGCCAAGACCGTATCGTCCGACAGGGCAAAATTGCGTTCAAGCGCCGCTTCGTTGACCGTGATGCGGCGGATAAACGACTGTCCTTTATCCTCGCGCAACAAGGTCTCTAACTGAAGCACCAAGTTGATGACCATGACCGGAAAATCGCGCATGAGCGAGCTGCCGACCAAATCGCGCTGATGCTCGGAGACAAGCGTCTCGAGCACTTTGCCAAACTCGGCTTTGCTCTTGAGGTAGGTGCCTTCGATATTTTCAAAGGTCATCGGGTTACGCTTTTGAGCCATCGTCGAAGAGCCAACCTGGCCTTTGGCAAACGGCTCGCCTATCTCGCCTATTTCACTGCGCATCAGATGCCGGCAATCACGGCCAAACTGGCCAAGCGTTGCCAACGTCATTAATACGGAAAACAGGTAATAAGCCAGCGGCTCGGGCGGCAATATCTGCGTTGAGATAAAGGCCCGGTTTAACCCCAACTTTGCCAGCACGAGGTTCTCGAACAGTTCACCGTTTTTGTTGGCAAAGAGTCCGAGGCCGACCTGAGCATTGTGCGCTCCAACCGCACCCGAAATCTTTCCGACTAGACCGCTGGCAAAACGATCCATCTCACGCGCATTGGAAACCAAACGGTTGAGGATGGTCGCCAACCAAAAACCGACCGTAATGGGCAGCGCGTGCTGCCCATGCGTGCGGCCGATTTGTACCGTCGAGGCATACTCTTCGGTCTTGTCGGCAAGATCGGAGATCGCCTTGCGCATATGCAGCCGAACGACCATCGAATGTGCTTCCACAAACTGGAGCGAGCGCGCAGTGTCAAGCGGATCGTAAGACGTGAGCGGAATATGCACCCACCGCCGGAGAGGCTCGGGCAACACTTCCTGCATCATGAGGCGCACCAGCGCACGCACGTCGTGCTTGGTGATCTCCTTTTCAACCTTGTCCACTTCGGTGGTTGATATCAGAAGCAGCTTTTCGACTACTTCTTGCGTAAGCAGAGCGATATCCGCCGCGGGTATAACGCCCATCTCGCCGAGCGTGCGCATAACCGCCAACTCAACTTTGACCGCCGGCTGATAGAGATAATCGTACCCAAAGTACGGCTGCAGAGATTTTGGCTGGTACCGGGGATTGCCCGGCATCATGAGGTTCAACATGGTGAGCCCTTTCTTGGCTGCAAGTTAAAACAACTTCTAAACGCATCCTAACGAAACAGTGCTCCAAATACAAGTAAAAAATTATTCTGAAACCGATTGGCCTGTGTTGGCAGTAGCCAATGCTTCGAGTATCTGATCGATTCCCCCCGCGAAGATCTTGGGCAGGTTGGACCAGCTCTCTTTTATACGATGGTCGGTTACGCGGTCTTGCGGGATATTATAGGTGCGTATCTTTTCGGAGCGGTCGGCGGTGCCTATCTGCTCTTTGCGGTCGGCAGAAAGTTTAGCGTGCGCTTTTTCTTCTTCGAACACTTCAAGCTTTGCAAGCAGCACGTTCATCGCTTTTTCGCGGTTGGCGGCTTGGCTGCGCTCGCTTTGCGAGCGCGCTTCGAGCCCCGTGGGCTTGTGCACCAACCGCACCGCTGTTTCTACCTTATTTACATTCTGGCCGCCTGCGCCGCCGGAGCGGGAAAACTCCATGTGTATGTCGCCTATATTTATTTCTACTTTGTGTTTTTTGCGTATCGGCAAAATAGCGACCGATGCGGTAGACGTATGAATGCGGCCCTGCTTTTCTGTCGCGGGAATGCGCTGGATGCGATGGACGCCGGTTTCAAAACGGAGCTTTTCATACACGCCGAGGCCTTTGAGCTCGAAGACCGCATCCTTATAGCCGCCTAAGTCGCTCTTGCTTTCGCTCAAAATGCGCGTGCTCCAGCCCTGTGCGTCGGCATAGCCGCTGTACATATGCCAAAGTTCTTCGGCAAACAGCGCCGCTTCTTCCCCGCCCACGCCCGCGCGCACTTCGAGGACGATTTCGTTTGGGAACTCTTCTTCTTTTTCTTCTGCTTTTAGAATGCGCTCCATTTCTGCCAAGACACCCGCTTTTTGCTCTTTAAGCCGCGCAAGATCGTCCGCCGCAAGCTCGCCAAGCTCTCCTGCGGCAAGAGCGGCAACCTCGGCCTCCTCTTTTTCCAAACGCACAAACTCCGCATACAGGTATGCGGTTTTGGGGTTTTCTTTAAAATGAGAGAGATCCATAGGCTATTGCGTAAAACTTTTTAAAAAAGTCCAGGCGGGGGCGTGCCACTTTTTTAAGGAGCAAAGCGACTATAAAAAGTGGGGTTAAGGACTTTTTAGAAAAAGTTTTATGAAATGGCTAAAAAGTCGAAGTTATTTCGACTTTTTAGCGGCAGCGCGGCGCGCCTTGAACTTTTCTACGCGGCCAGCGGTGTCGAGTATCTTCTCGTTGCCGGTGTAAAACGGGTGGCAGTTGGAGCAGATTTCTATCTCGAGCTTTTCTTTAGTGGAGCCCACGGTAAAAACGCGCCCGCAAGCGCAGGTTACCTTTGCCTCCGGGAAGTAAGTCGGGTGCGTGTCGGCTTTCATAAAGAGCACTATAACACTACAGTTTAAGTGATGCAAGTTTTTAACACTGGCCGTAGTAAAGGCTGTTGCTCTGCATCGCCGCTGCGTCGTGACTGCCGGTTATCGTGTCTATGTCTTGCTGGTATTTAAGCTCCAAACACAGCACCTGGTTGCCGTAAAATTGTAGAGACTTGTTGCCGGTGTTGCCGCAGCCTGCCAGATAGCACATGGCTGCCTTAAACTCGGCGGCCGGGGTCCGCGCGTCGGCGCCGCTGTCGGTTAAGTAGAGCGCCGAGGCCATCAATGCATCTTTAGGCTCCCATGGGTTCGGCGGCGTGTCGCCGGTTACTTTGCCGACGCGGTCTTTGGAAGAGTCGTAATGATAGTCGGGTTTTACATACCCCGCATACAATGCCCAAGTCGAAGGGATAAACTGCGCCGGGCCCATGGCGCCGCCCCACCCGTACCAGGCTTTGGCCGACACCGGCATTTGCGCCGGGTTAAGCCCCAAACTTTGCGTGATAGCCAAGAACACCGGCACATCGCGGGTCGGGTTCATGTCCACCAGGTAAGAGCCGCTGCCGACATTTTCTCCCAAATTGCTCTCCTCAGCGATGATACCCAAAAGGAACGCGGGCCTTATGCCGGTCTGTTTGGCGGCCAAGTTGGCATCGTCAAGCGCGGTGCCAAACGGTATCGCCGCCGAGCCGGTGAGGCTAAAGAGCGCGGTGCGCAGCTGCGCGGCGGTCTTTTGATTACTGGCAATGAGCTTTTGATAATTGGCTTCCTGCCCTTTTGTCTCGGCTAAAATCTGGTTCTTTTGATCCTCCTGCGACTGCACCTGCTGCTCTTGCAAGGCCTGGACCTGGCGCAGCTGCGACTCTTGCTCGCGCTGCGTTTCAAGGTCGGCTTCCTGCTGCTGGGTTACCGCCGTGGTGCTGCTTATTTGCGCAAACGACTGCTGCAAGCTCGCGTCGATCGAATCAAAGGTATCGAGGTCGGAGAAAAAGTCGGAGAGGCTGCTCGCGGAGAGCATAACCGTTATCAGGCTCGTGTTTTCAAGCTGGCTTTTCTCGCGCAAGATGCCGGCCAAAGAATCCTTTTCGCTATTGAGTTGGCTATTGAGCCCGAAGACCGTATTTTCTTTGTCGGTGATGCCGGCGGTGAGCTGTTGGATGTTGAGGTCACGCGCCTGTATGGCAAGTTGCGCCGATTTTATCTGAGCGGTCAAGACCGCGATGTCTTTTTGCAAAGAGGTGCTTTGCGCCTGCGCCTGCGTGAGTATCGCCTGCTGCTGCGCTATTTGCGCGTTGATAGCGTCGAGCTGCGCCTGCAAAGAGGCGCGGTAGTTGGCCGTCTGCGCAGAGCCCGACGTGTCGCTGGTACCGCCCGTGCCGGAGGTGCTTTGCGCCAAAGTTTGCGCTGCGTATAAAGTAACTCCCGCCGCCAATATCAGCCCGCACAGGAATATGGCCAACGAGCGCCCATAAGATAAGCCCATCTCCCTATTGTATCAAAAAATCCCGCAGCTCGGGAAATATTTCTTGTTCTGCAAGCTGGGCTTGCGGTTTTATACGGCAGTGCTAGGCTTATATACGGAAGCAAAGAGATAGGACATCAAATCGAGACTCCGGGAAAAGGCGTCGAATCCAAAACCGGACCAGGCCATGAGAATGCAGCCCAAAGGCTAAATCCAAAGAGGGTATCCAGTCCCGTAAGCCTCCGCACGTTTGCTTGGGTGATCATTCTATTGAGTAGGGGAACGCCACGACGGGCCTAACCCGAACAAGGGAGTTTTATTCGCAGCTGTGCGCACGGTCGCGGAAGATAAAACTTCTAAGCCTAAGGTCTCTTTGCTAGGGTCGAGAACGCGTGCAAGCTTAAGCCGATAGGCGTAGGCGCAGCGAAAGCAAGTTTCTCGAGCGAAGAGCTTGCTCTTCAATCGGAAGCGTCCAGTACGCACTCCCCCGCGTTTCAACTGCCCCGCGACAAGTCGCGGGGCCTTTTTTATACTTTTTTTACATTAAAAAACCGGCGCTTTCGCGCCGGTTTTTTCAGTATTATTATTCTGCGTCTTCTGCGGGAGCTTCGGCTTCTTCTTTCTTGCCGCGCTCTTCAGAAATTTCTATCGCCGAGAGGTCTACCGGCGCGGCCACCTCTTCCGGCTCTTCTTGCGCCACCGATATCATGGCCACCACATCTTCCATCTCGGCCGATATCTTGGCGGACGCCGGAAGCGTGAGATCTTTTACGTGTATCTGGCTGTCGAGCTCGGCGAGCTTTGAAATATCAACCACAATATGTTGCGGGAGATCTTTGGGTTCGCACTCTATTTCTATTTCGTGCATGACCTTGGTGAGTATGCCGCCCAGCTCTTTAACGGCCGGCGAGACGCCCTCGAACTCGAGCGGCACCGACACGGTAACCGTTTGACCTTTTTGTATAGCGTAAAAGTCGGCGTGTATGGGCGTACCAGTTAAAATATCGAACTCCACGTCGTGGATGAGCGCGTCTTTTGCCTCGCCGAGCCCGACTAAGGATATGACACTGCTCTCGCCCGCTGCCTTGAATACTTTTTGAAATAGTTTTGCGTCGACCGAAATAGGGGTTGCCTCCTGGCTGCGGCCATATACTACTGCAGGCAAAATACCCTTGCCGCGCAAGGTCTTGGGGCCGACCGAGCCGTCGCGTTTTTCTACCGTGAGTTCCATGAACATGCACTATATCGCACCTGCGTCCCGGAGGCAATAGAGTTTAGAGCTCGATCTCGGTGGGCACGACCGATATGTCGACCGATTGGCTCACCGAGCCGGCAGGGGTAGCACACGTAAGCGTAAACTCGCTTGCTGCATTGATGGTGGGAGAATAGGTACCGCTCTCGCCGCTCCCCACGGTAGAGCCGCCGGTTTGGCTGACGGTGCAGGAGCCGGCCGTAACATTAGTTGCGGTCCACAGAATAGTCGTCGGATCTCCCTTATGCACGCGTGGCGGCGTCGCGGTGATGGAAAGCTGTGGTTGGTTGACGGTTACATTTACGCTCGCAGAGCTGGTGCTTTGAGTATACATACCCAGAGGGAATTGGCAGGTTACCAAGTAGGTAGTATTTGAAGTCGGGTTGACTGTATAGGTACCCGAAGTGGCGCCGCCGGTATTGAACGTGCCATAAGAGCCGGTCGCTCCTGCCGGACAAGCCCAATGAATATCGCAAGACCCGCCCGTCTGTACCCCGCTTGCACAGGATGAACCAACAGATGGAGATGGCGCCGGGGGCGGAGGAGGAGGGGGTGCTGCACCGACCGAGACGGTTACACTTTGCCAGGGCTGCCAGCCGTAATAAGTATCGTGGCAGGTATAAGAGTATTGCGTATCGCTCGTGAGCGGACTCGTTGGTTGACTGCCCAAAGTGCCTACAGGGACACCGCTGCCCCATTCTCCGCCCGCAAGCTCGCAAGCGTCGTATCCCGCGCCGCCAGTCGCCGAATAGGACAAAGTGGTCTGGCCGTTATACGCGACGCTCGGCGGGTTGGCAGAGAAAGAGAGTACGGGTGAAGAAGGCTCAACGCACGAAGCACCTTGTTGTGTCTGACCTGTGGGGCACGAGCAAGAGGGGTATGCGCCTATATCGAGGCCGTTGGGGCACGAAGGCGCATTCGTCGCTGTAACAGTCACCGTGTCCTTGGTCTGCCACGCGTAGTTTGCTGTTTCAACCCGCGCATAAAAGGTGTAAGTGCCCGCAGAAGTCGGGGTAAAGGTGATATCTTTGGGCCCGGGGCTAATGGTGGAAGCCAAGCCCGTGCCCACCGGGCTGTCGATGTTGGTGGCTGTGAGCGTGTCGTTGGCGCCTGCCGCAAAGGTAGCGTGGATGCCGACCGATTGGCCAACTTGGATGTTTGGCAAGTCGGCGGAGATAGACGCCGTAGGCTGGCCGTAAGTGGTCGGCGGAGGAGTTGTGACGTTTGGACCAATTACCTGCACCGTCCATTGGCCGGCGTCGGTCCAGGTGCCGTTTTGCGCGCCCAAGCTTGCATGAAAGGTGTAATACCCGGGCGTCGTGGCGTTAAAGGTGTAGGTTTTATTAAATGGCTGACAGTTATTGACGCCGCCGGTGACTGATTGGCCATAAACAGGCATGTCGATGCTCGTGCACACCACCGGATTGTTGGCGCCGTCATGGGCTTCCAAATGCACGGTCGTGCTCTGCCCGACGTTAAGCTGCGATGAGTCGGCATAGACTCGGCCGGTGGGTGCACCAACAGTGACTGAGCCGCATTGTATGTTGCGCGGGCTCCCGCTGAGAGTCGTGTCACTGCCGCCGGTGCCGCCGAGGTTGCGGGCCACCACATAGAGCGCGTGGCCGGTACCATCTTTTATCGAAGCAGGTATGGGGATATTGAATGCGGTGTTACCGACATCTGAGCGGTAGTCGGACGCGGTGTAATTGGCGACGGGAGAGCCTCCCTGGTTGGGGTCTCCGGCATAGAGCGCGACCGTGACCGGCTCGCTTGAGTTGTCGGGGTCCTTGGCCCAGCCGCTTGCGGTATTGCAGTCGGCTGCATCAAAAGAGCCGACGGGATTGTTGTTGCCGCCCGAGCATGAAAAGTTGCCCAAGTCGTTGCAAAACCAGCCGGTGACGCCGCCCGTGATGCTATCAAGAAAACTGGCAGTTTGGGATCCGGAGGACACGTCCGGAGCAACAAGTGTCCGGCTAGAAACCCCACCGCCTGATATGAACACCGCCGCCACAAGCAGTATGCCGACGGCGGCGCAAAGCGAGGCGAGCGTTTGGAGTTCTTTGTTATTCATAAAAATTATTTACCAGGAGCGGACGGCGGAGGCGGGATGATGGTTATTGTCTTTGCAGTGGCGTGGCCGGTGGCATCTGTTAGGCCCGGCACAACTGAAACCAGTACGCCTACTACAAGGCTGCCCTTTTTAGCGGTGCTTGTGCCTTCGAGCACATCGGTGGTGGAAGCAATGGTAAAAGTAAGTGCAACATTGCCGACCGCCGAAATGGTAATACTCGACGCGGTTCTCGCGGTAAGTATGCCAAACGGGTTTTGGATAGGACGAGAGGTTATTTGAGAACCTCCGGCTGGAGGTGTCGGCGCGCTATATAAAGGTGTGTTTGCGACTTTAAGGGCATAGAGCGATGCTACATAGAGCACGGCTATGGCACCCACGACGCCAAAAGCGGCTAAAATTTTATTGTTGGTGAGCATAGCGCGGTGTCAAACTGCACCCTAAAGTATAGCTTACATTTCTGCGAAGAGTTCCATTTTGTCCACAAGGAAATGCTGCATGGCCTCCACTGAGGGCGTCAAGAATTTGTACGGGGTTGTCTCTTCGGTAAGGAGCGAGGCGCGCAAAGAGTCGCGGTAGAGCACCCTCAGCTCGGTGTTTATGTGCACCACCGAGATGCCGGCCTTGATGCACGCCGTTATGTCCTCGGCGGTGTTGCCGGAAGCGCCGTGCAAAACAAGCGGTATGCCGGCGGCTTCGGCTATTTGCTTTACCCTGTCGGGGTGGAGCCGCGGCTCGGGAGCGTTTATGAGCATGCCGTGCACGTTGCCGACCGCCGGGGCAAAGCAGTCTATGCCGGTGGCCTCTACGAACTTTTTTGCCTCTTCGGGCGTGGTGAGGTTGGCTTCGGTAACGCCCTCGGGCAAGCTCGTGAGCTGCTTGGACGACTGCCCGATATAGCCGAGCTCGCCTTCCATGACTATGTCGCGCCCGGAGGCGCGTGCGTAGGCGACGCAGGCGGAAAGGAGGTGCACATTTTGGTCGAAGGTAAGCTTTGCGCCGTCGACGACCATCGAGTCGACTCCGGCCACTATCGCCGCTTCCGCTTTTTCTAAACTGTAGGTATGGTCGGCGTTTAAATATATCTGCACGCCGGCCGCCTGGTACTGGTTTATGAGCGCGCGCGCATGAGCAAGCGGAAAGTACTCGCGCTCGCCTTCGGAAAGGCCCGCGATAACGGGCAAGCGCGCCTCTTTGGCGGCGCCGGCTATGGCCTTAAGCTGGTTTGAGTCGGAAAAGTTAAAATGCCCGATAGCCTTGCCTGCTTTTTTATATTCTAAAATAGTTTCCCTGAGTGTTTGCATACGAATTTTAAAAGATAGGATAGAAAGTGCGGTAAAAATCCTTGAGAAAAACCATCGTAGCCTTTTTGAGAGGATTTTTACCGCACTTTCTAGTATATACTATCATTTATGGACTTAATAGACTTTTTTGCCATCGGAGACATCGTTACCGAGCCTTTTATACGCCTCAAAGACGCCGAGGTGCATTGTAAAATCGACAACGAAGCGTGCGAAATCTGCATGCGCTGGGGCGACAAGATACCGTATGAGTCGGCAACTATTTGTGCGGCGGTGGGCAACGCCTCGAACGCCGCCGTGGCCGCGGCAAGGCTCGGGCTCAACTCTGCCTTGCGCGCATACGTGGGCGACGACCGCTTTGGCCCCGAATGTTTGGAGGTATTAAAAAATGAAAAAGTTTCGACCGACTACATGGTTACCGAGCCCGGCAAGATAACCAACTACCACTATGTGCTGTGGTATGCCGACAACCGCACTATTTTGGTAAAGCATGAAGAGTTTACCTACACCGTGCCGGAACTTGCGGCCGCACCCAAATGGATTTATCTATCTTCCCTTGCCGCCAACTCGCTGCCCTATCATCAGGCAATGATAGAGTGGCTTAAAAAATATCCGGAGTCCAAGCTTGCCTTCCAGCCCGGCACCTTCCAGATGCAGCTGGGGGTGGAGGCGCTTAAACCTATATATGAGCGCAGCGATCTTTTTATTTGCAATAAAGAAGAAGCGGAGCGGATTTTACACATGGACGTAGGGAGCGATATAAAAGAATTGTTAAAAAATATCAAAGCGCTCGGCCCTAAAATTGCAGTGATAACCGACGACAAGCGCGGCTGCTACGCTATAGATGAAGCCGGTAAAATGATACACGTGCCGCGCTACCCCGACCCACGACCGCCGTTTGAGATAACCGGCGCCGGCGATGCTCTGGCATCGGGCACCGCCGCGGCGCTTGCCTTAGGCAAATCGCTGGAAGACGCTTTGCGCTGGGGCTCGGCCGATGCGTCGGCAGTACTGCAAGAAATAGGCGCGCAAAAAGGCCTGCTCACCAGGGAAGAATTAGAAAAACATATAGCCAACCCGCCCGCGGCTTGGGAAATAACCGAGCTGTAAAAATCTAGAAAAAGAAAACGCGCAGCCATCTGATGGCTGCGCGCTATTTATTATTTAGAGACTCTAACTATGCCGCTTTTAAGAGGTTGGCTTCTTTGCACCTCTCAAGCTGCCAGTCAAAGTCTGCGCGGATCTCGGTAAGAGGCCGAAACGCCTTGTCGCCGAGCTCCACTTTGTAGTAATGTACCGTAACGTGCATAACGTTCTTGTGCACCGTTTCCTGATATCCGGTCGATTGACGCTCGACCCACATCGCATTGGCGCCGTCCGGCGCTTTTGAGATAAGATATCCAAGAATCGGCCATTCATCATGCATGCTCTCGTGCATGTTGTAGATCTCGTGGGGAATGCGCCAACCTTTTTTCACTTTGAGTTCAACCGCTTTGGCAATATGCCGGTGCGGCTGATGTGTCGGGCGCTTCTCGTCGCTATACTGCGTAAAAAAGTCGTCGCCGCATTTCATCAAAATACGGAACGGCTCTTTTTCAAGCTCAACATGCCAGAAGGTGGTGTTAGCCTCTATCGTGCGGCCAGAGTGGCACGAGCCGGAAAAGGAAATCGCATTAGCCCCTTCCGGCATCGCACGCACTGCAGTGTCCCACATCCTGGGATATGGATAACCGCGATGGGGATCGTAGGGCGTCTCGGTAAACTTTACCGTCGGCGGTGCATCAACTCGCTGCATGCTCTTGATCCGATATTCGGGGATGGGCGATTCCGACCCATCCTCTCGAATACGCCCCGTGCACCTGGGTACTGAGCCCCATTTACTCGGGAGGTAGTATGGGCGCTCGCGGCTGCCGTCGGGTTTGACGCCAACGTATGCATCGTTTTGCACCTCCGCAAGCGGCTGCACAAATGTTGGCCACTGTTCTTTGATCTCCCGCACCACGGTGCGGAACTCGGGAGTGACTTCCGTAATCGGCTCCTTGCCGCGGATGCCGACCAGGTAGTAGGCCGGCCCGCCTAAGTCATCGATACCGCTGTTGGTCGAGACGCTAAAGATCATTTCATACGACTTATGGCGTTTGCTCTCGCGGTCGATATAGAGGCCGTCAGATTGGATCGTCAGCGGATATGCACACGCGTAGCCCACAGGCGTCGGATGACCTTCCGTGTACCGGTCATACATATCGAACGCCATGTTTGCAAACATGATCGCATTTTTCCGCACAGCATTTGGCTCATCCTTCAACCAATCCTGTGTCAGTTGGTGATAATGGTCGAAGAAAGCATCGGCCTCGCGGCCAAAGAATGCGCGAATGATCTCATCTTTGCGTGCCTCTTCATACATGTAGCGGTTGCTCGCCTTTTGTTCGCCCTCTACCGCAGTACTTTTATAAGTGCTGAGGTCAACGACGCTCACGGTGCCGTACTTGCCGAGGAGCAAATCCTCGAAGACCTCTTGTTCGACAACCATGTTTTTTCGAGTATCGGTTGATGTCCGATAATGATCATACTGAGAGCCTGCAAAACGACGGAGCGAACCCAGCGTAACCGGTTTCGGACCGTTGCCGTGTGTAAACACCAAAAGCGGTTTGCCGCTGTTGGTGCCGGCGTAGACTCGCGAGTCGGTGATAAACACCCGCGACCAGACAAAGTCTTCGATGCTGGAATGGAGCCGCGCATGCACGATATCCTCCATCGTAGCGATGCGGCCATCGGTGCCGGCGAACTTGAGCGCAAGCTCCTTTTGCGCCTCGTATCCCTTTTCGTGATGGAACGCGAGCGCGCGAACGGAATGATTAGACATGCTAGTCTCCTTTTGCGGTGTTTTGTAGCGTACGTCTGCAAAGGAGAGTACCATATAAAAGTAATGCGTCAATATTTTTACAGGTCCAAAAAGTTTTATAAATAAAGTACAATACTAAGGTGATACTTTCGCTCACCGGACCTTCTGGAGTCGGCAAAACTACTTTGATGCACAATTTGCTCAAGGCTTTGCCGAAGGCGCAACCTTTAATGAGCTACACCACACGGGCGGGGCGGCCCACCGACGAGCCGGGCGAATATTCTTACATATCTCAGGAAAAATTTGACGCGATGGCCGCGCGCGGCGAGTTTTTATGGGAGGCACGCGCTTACGTAAACCGCTACGGCACGCGGAAAGCCGATATCGATGCCGCGCTCGAAAGCGCGGAACATATCTACATGCCGGTCTTGGTATTAAGCGCGGTTAAAAAGCTGCACGAGTACGCCGCAAGTATCGGTAAGACAAACCTGCTTGCCTCTTTATATATAAGGATAGAAGACGAGACAGAACTGCGGGCGCGTTTTACCGAGCGCGGCGACAAACCAGAAGAGGCAGAGGCGCGCATCATAGAGTGCCGCACCTGGAACGAAGAGGCTAAAAACTTGGGCGTACCGTTTATCTACCTTGAGGCGCAAAAACGGCGCGAGGATATCTTGACCGACGCGCTCGCGCATTTAAAGGAAGTGGGGATTCAGTAACCGCTCAGTAGCTGTTATATTCGGCTATGGTGGAAGTCATCATGATATTAGCTATGGGGTTGGAGCCGAAAGCGGCATGCCAAATCAAGAGTCCGCACGCGAGCGAAAAAGATGCAACGAGCGCCAATCCTATGTAGGTGTTGATGTTTGATCTAAGTAGAGTCGCTTGTCCGGTTGTAAGCATAGGAAATTACATCGAATAATTTCATTATATTCCCTGTTTTCTTGCCTGCGCTTTGGCTACGATTTCTGCTATATGCCCGTGGTGCAAGCCGTATTCTTTATATAGCTCATCCGCGGTGCCAGACTGCCCGAAGCGGTCGTGCACGCCTATCATCTCAATAGGGACCGGGTACTCCCCCGCTAAAAACTCGGCGATAGCGCTGCCAAGACCGCCTGCAACCTGATGTTCCTCTACCGTTACGACCGCGCGCGCATCTTGAGCGAGCATGAATATCGTTTCCCTGTCGAGCGGCTTGATGGAAGAAACGTTTACCACAACGGTCGGTATTTTAAATTGCAATTCTTTTGCAGCGAGCAATGCTTGATATAACACCGGGCCGGTGGCAAACACCGCCACTTCCGGCTTGTGTTCGCTTTCCCATATAACGTTGGCCTTGCCTATCTCAAACGGCGTCTCTTTTGTCGTCATGCTATGCGTTTTCTCGCGCGCGAGGCGGATGTACACCGGCCCCGGGTGCGCGGCTGCGGCAAGAGTAGCTTTGCGCGCCTCTTCGCTATCGCACGGAGAGAGCACCGTCATGTTTGGCTGCACGCGCATGAGCGCCATGTCCTCCAAAGCCTGGTGCGTCGCGCCGTCGGGGCCGACAGACAGGCCCGCGTGGGCGCCCGCTATTTTAACGCCCACGTTATTTAAAGATATCGTGGTGCGGATCTGCTCGTTGTTGCGGCCGGGGCTAAAAGCGGCGTATGAAGTGATAAAAGGAATCTTACCGTAGTTAGCGAGGCCGGACCCGATAGTCGCCAAGTTTTGCTCGGCCACTCCTATCTCGATATACCGCTCGGGATACTTTTCTTTAAAAGCCAATACGCGCGTGCTTTCTGCCAGATCGGCGCAGAGCACCACTACGTTGGGGTTGCTTTCGCCGAGCTCAAGCAGCCCCGCGCCAAACCCATCACGCGTAGCAGCCTGCTCTTTGGAGTCAAAAAGATCGTCTCTCAGTTTTGCGTCAGAGTTAAGCATAATTTATTTACTGATGCTCTGATTGAATTTTCCCTTTCAGCGTGCGGAGTTCTGCAAGCCACTGTGCGGCCTGCTCTTTGTTCGGCGGGTTGCCGTGCCAATGATAGTCGAACTCTATTTCTTTTATGCCCTTGCCGGGTATCGTGTGCGCTATGATGACCGTGGGCTTTTCATAAATCGCCTTTGCTTCGTTGACGACGTCTATGAACGCCGCGATGTTATTGCCGTCGCATTCGAGCACATGCCAGCCAAACGCTTCGTATTTATCGCGCAAATTTTCGAGCGGCATCACCGCCTCGGTCATGCCATTAATCTGTATGTTATTGCGGTCGATCACTCCGGTTAAGTTAGAAAGTTTGTTGGCGCCGGCAAACATGGCCGACTCCCAGATATTGCCGGCGTCATGCTCGCCGTCGGACATGGCGCAATATACATGGAACTTTTTTTGATCCATGCGCGCGCCGTAGGCGATGCCCGCTGCTTGGCCAAGGCCCGAGCCGAGCGGGCCCGAGGTCGTTTCCAACCCCGGCAAACGCAGGCGCTCCGGATGCCCTTGGAGGCGGGAGCCGAACTTGCGGAGCGTTTTTGTTTCTTCAACCGGAAAATAGCCGGCGTGCGCCATCGCGGCGTAGCGCACCGGCACGATATGCCCGTTGCTTAAAATAAGCCGGTCACGATCTTCCCACGCCGGATTTTTAGGATCGTGCTTTAAGATATCAAAATAAAACGCGGCAAAAATGTCGGCCATGCCCATCGGCCCCGCCGTGTGGCCCGAGCCGGCCGTGACCAGCATCTCGATAATAGTTTCTCGGATAGCCTCGGCTTTTAGCTCAAGTTCTTTTAGTTTTTCTTCAGTGAGCACTTGCTTATTATACCCTGTTTGCTTCGGCCTGCAGTTTTTTGATCTCATCGAGCGGGTCATCGGCATTCCAAATATCGTGTCCGACCACCAAGCGGGTCGCGCCCGCCTTTGCCAACGCATAGGCATGTTCCAAAGTCACGGAGCCGTCTATCTGCAAAGGCAGTTTGGGGTAGCGCGCATGCAGGCGCTCGAGCAGGTACAAAGCCCTTTTATCAAACGGCTCGCCCTGCCGCCCGATGCGCGCGATACCCATCACCTGCACGTAGTCATACTGCGCCTCAAACGGTTCCAATTCCTCCGGCTGCGCATCGCACATCAAGGCCACGCCGGTTTGTACGGAAAACGCGCCGCTATCCTCGCGCAAGTCGACCAGTCTTTGCACCGCCTCGACCGAGCCGGGGCTGCGTGCATGCACCACGATGTGCGAGGCGCCCGCATGCACGAAGTCTATAACCCGCTCGAACGGGTTATGTATCATTAAATCAAATTCATAATTAAGCTCGCCCCACAGCGGGAGCCCTTGCTCTTCGGTCACGATTTTTTCAAAGGTGCCGGCGTCATGGTATGGCCAGGTTTTGCCGTGCGCATACTTGCCATCCACGATGTCGACCTGCACGCGCTTAACCGCGCCTTGTATTTTTACAATATGCTCTGTTAACTCTTTTAAACTGTTCGGCAGCACAGCCGGCACTATTTCGGTAGCCATGGTAATAAGCAATTAATATCCTTCGTCTATTTTTTTCACGCGGCGGGCGTGGCGCTCTTCGGTGCTTGCGGCGGTGTTAAGCCACAACAGCACGGCATCCTTCGCGTCTGCTTGCGATAAAAAGCGCGCGCCGAGGCTCAGCACGTTGGCGTCGTTGTGCTCGCGCGAAAGTTTTAAAATATCCAAAGACTGCCCTTGCCCGTCCGTAGCCTTGGCGGAGGCGGGGCCGTAATACACTGCGGCGCGCACGCCTTTGACGCGATTACAAACGATAGCCTCGCCCTGCCCCGATGCGCCGAACACGATGCCAAAACTCCCCGGCTCTGCCGCAACGGCGCGCGCAAGCGGCGCTATGGTGTCCGGATAATCGTCTTCAATGTCGTAGGTTGCGGGGCCCAAATCATCTATCGTAAATCCGCGCTCCTGCAAAAAAACCCCGATGGCCGACTTTAACTCAAAACCCGCATGGTCGGAAGCTAGAAAAACTTTTTTTGGCATACCTATACTATAGCAACGAATGCCTTAAAAAGAAGTGTTGAGCACGTTGGAGGCTACATTGGCGTTGCCGGCCTCTGTATGCGCCACGCCGTCGGGTATGGACACCTGGACAGCGCCGCTGCCTTGGGGAGTCACGGTGAAAGTATAATTTTGGCTCCCGCCCATAAACTGGGAGACGCTCCCGTTTACCAGGCTTATGTCCGCCGCGGAAAAATCGACGACCGGCAGCGTGAAATTGACAGAGACCGAGAACGGCCCCGAGACCGTGCCGGGCAGCGGATCGGGAGAAAGCGACACATGCGGCCGCTCAGAGTCATAGGTAACGGAGATCTGCGCGGGCGCGTTGGCTGCGCCGCCCGCGCTGTGTACCGCGCCGCCGGCTACCCCCACGGTTACGGTGCCGTTGCTCTGCGGCGTTACCAAAAACGAATAGACGGTTTCCAAAAGTTGGACGAACGAGCTGATGAGGCTCACGTTCTCTGTGGAGAGACTTCCGGAATTGAAGTCGCTGGCCGGAGCAGAAAACGTAACCGTAACGGGTATCGGCGAAAGGTTGGTGACTGTTCCGGCGGAAGAGGAAAACGCTATCGTAAATTGCGTGAGATTCTTTTGGAACGAAGTGCCGTCGAACGTGACCTGCTGGCCCTCGTGCGTGTCGGGGTCGGTCGTGCCTTCGAGCTGCATGCCTATCCTATAGTGCGTGCCGTCGCTTTGGTACGAGTAGGCTTGTTGCGCATCGGACCCGCAGTTTTCGGCGGGGTCGCGGGGCTGGACGTTTATATACGAGTCGCTCCAATCATAATTGGTGCCGTCCGGAATCCAATTGCCTTTGCCGGGGACGGCGCACTCGGTCGTGGTCGCGCTCAGCGGATAGTGGCCCGTGGCGTCGTAATAAAACTCGAGCGCTTTGGCGAGCTCCTGCACGTCGGTGAGGCGCCGCGCGTCACGGGCCTTTTGCCGAGCGCCCTGGAGCGCGACAAACACGATGGTCGCGAGCAGCCCGATGATAGCAATGGTCACCAGCAGCTCTATAAGAGTGAATCCGTATGTTTTATTGTTAGACATGCTTGCCCGCTTCTTTGACATGCCTCAACAGCGTGTGGGTATACCCCATTTCGTTGTCGTACCATGCCATCACTTTTACCAAGTTTCCTCCGACGACACGGGTCATGCCAAGGTCGGCAATCGATCCGTAGACGGAACCGATGATGTCGGAAGAAACGAGCGGCTCATCGGTTACGGCAAACACACCATCCCACTCCGGCATCTTGGCAGCATCCGCCAACAGTTTGTTTACCTCTTCCCGCGTGGTGTCGCGCTTTGCTATAAACGTAACGTCGGCAATGGAGCCCGCGGGCACCGGCACGCGCAGGCTGATGCCGTCGAATTTGCCTTTGAGCGCGGCATACGCTTGCGTAACGGCAATAGCCGCGCCGGTCGAAGTGGGCACGATGTTTTGCGCGGCGGCCCTTCCCTCTTTAACATCTTTTTTAGAAGGGCTGTCCACCAACGCCTGCGACGCGGTGTAGCCGTGCGTCGTGGAGAGCACTGCTTTTTCTATCCCTAAGCTCTTATCTAAAATAGCGATGAGCGGGCTTGCGGCGTTTGTCGTGCAGGAAGCGTTTGAAGAAAGCGGCGAGTCCGCGAGCTTTGCCTGGTTGACTCCCATCAAAACAGTTACGCCGGAGACGGTTACGCCCGCCTCGTTGGCGCCGTCTTTTGCGGGAGCAGAAATAACCACGCGCTTGGCCCCCGCCTTGATATGCGCTTCGGCTTTGGCGAAGTCGGTAAAAAAGCCGGTCGACTCCACTACTATATCGATGCCCAAATCTTTCCATGGTAGCTGTGCCGGATCTTTTTCTTGCAAAAACAGCGCGTTGTTGCCAGCTATTTTTAAGATGCCATCGCCCGTCTCTATATCAAAAGGCGCTTTACGGTACACAGTGTCGTATTTTAAAAGGTACGCGAGCGTCTTAATATCGCCTAGGTCGTTTATGGCCACAAGTTCTATATCGGGGTCGTTTGCTGCCGCACGCGCAAAACACCTGCCGATGCGCCCGAACCCGTTTATCGCTACCTTAAGCGCCATATATAAGTAGTATAAGCCCGCGAGCCAGGGATACTCCCCATCTATCCCCACTTGGGAGTTCAACTCCCAAGTAATTGCAATTCTTTCTCCTTGCGCTTTTGCTCGACGATTGCTTCCAAACTACTTTTAGCAAATTCCTTATATTTATCGGGGGTAGAAAATTGCCCGAGTATTATTTCTTTTGCGCATACGCCTCTAAAAGCCGTGGCAGCCGGACCTGCCAACCCGCCCGCATACTCGGGCCAGCTTGACCTGCTCAACTTGGGAGTTGAACTCCCAAGTTGATTATTGAGATTTACATAGACACTGGTATGCAGCAGTTGTTCATTAGAACCTACGTGCACCGCTTTATACCTGCCCTGGAACAAGGCCCCTGTGCGCTTATATCTTTCGTTAAAATAATTTGTATATCCCGTACCCAATTTCTGCATGAACTTTTGTATGCCCCGTTCTGCAACCTGCCGCAGCAAAAGATGAAAATGGTTCGGATTGAGGCAGTAAGATATCAATTCTACCAACCGCTCTTGCATTGCTTCGCCATTCGGCGCGCGCATTTTGTTGAAGCGATGCTCGAACAGGCTGCCGACCGTTTCGACGGAATTAAATGCCTGCACACTCTCAAGGAATCGCTCCAAATCCTCGGTGTCAAGAAATATATCGCGCTTTTCCACTCCTCGGTTAAAGACATGGTAATACTCGCCGATAGCCAAGGGAGTCCGCATAGGCGGCCACTATACCAGCTCCACTTGGGAGTTCAACTCCCAAGGATAGCTGGGAGAAATCAGGGATTTATTATAACCGTGCGCGTCGAAGTGCTGGTGTTGCCCCACGTGTCGGTAGCCACGTAGTCTATCGTGTCAGTTGCTATGCTTGAGGTGTCTATTACTACCGGGCTTTGCATCGCGCCGTTTACAAACGTCTGCACGCCAAGGCTCGTGCCCTGATTATCGACTGCAGTAGCGCCCAAGTCATCGTACGTATCACCCACGTGCATGACGGCTGGATTATCGCCATTGATGGTGATGGTAGGCGGCGTCGAAGTGCCGTTGCCCCCGCCACCGCTTCCGCCCGAGCCGGAACCGCCTCCGGTATTGCCGCTGCCGTTTAACAAACTCTGGAGCTGCGCCTCTGTTACGCAGGTGGTGCCGAGGCAGAGTTTGTTGGCGGTTACCGTGTCGGCGTTGACGTCGGTGGCTGTTAACGTTTGCGTAAAGAGCTGGCTAAAGGTGCCGACGCTTGCGTACACCGCGGCGCCCAAGTTGCGCACGCCCAGTTGCGCGATGTTTTGCAAAGCACCAAGTGCTGCAGTTACGGCAGACTTTAAGCTGTCGGTTGCCGCTGCCAAAGGACCCTGCACCAATGCCGCAGGAGTGGTCGTAGCGCTGGTCGAAGCAATGCTTGCCCCGACATCTACTCCATTTATATATAGAGTGCCATTGATAGAGACGCTGGGTGTGCTAGAGGCAGGTGCCGAGATGGAAAGTATCGGCACAGTGCCGGTTGTACTAGAGGTGGCGATGGTCCACGTACTAGAGCCAACCGCAACGATATGCACGCTCGAGCTTGCGTTAGCATCTACCTTGGCATTTAAATCTTGCACCGACTTAATGATAAGCGGCGTGATGCGGCCGTAGTCGACCGACCAAGGCGTTGATGACGCACTAAGTGCAACGGTACCGTTGTCGCCGTTGGTGGTAACCGCTTCTGGATATATCTTGTAAAGTTCTTGCGCAATAAAGCCCTGCACCGTTGCTTTGGCAGGATCATTAATAAAGTTAAAGTTATCAACCGGTATTTGCAGTAGTGTATCGAGACCGTCAGTAGTAGTTGTAATATTTTCTTTCAAGCGACGGTCGGAGGTGGTGTTGTAGGCAGTTGCTGTAGTCGTCATGTTAATACCGCCGATATTAGTTCCGGAGGAATTCATCATATAGACACCGTTGCCCGTATTAGCAGTAGAAGCCTGTAAAAGTATGCCTACTCTGCTAAGCGGCTCGAACGGAATGCCTATAATGTTATTGCTCTGTGAAAGAGTAACGGCATTATTAACCTGAAGCATTGCATTGGGACTCGTCACCCCAATGCCAACATTGCCATTGCCCAGAATCGTCATCTTTTCTGTTGGTGCAACAGCGGGCGAGCCGCCCGATCCGGCGGTGTCGCCTTGCGTGTAGAATGCCAGGCGCGTGTTGTTGGAAAACCCGCTCCCCGCTACGCCCGCAACGCCTGCCCATTTATACAGATTGTCTCCGGTTGTGCTGTTGAAGAATTGGATGCCCGTGCCATACCCAATGGCACCGCTGTTGTTGGTATTGCTCAAACGCTCGTTCCATACGAGACTGACTCCCCCTGCCTGCGACACTTCAAGCTGTTGATTTGGCCCCGTCGTCCCGATGCCGACGTTGCCGCC
>Ga0265338_10002683_pt1 | contig 26165 bp, 20 predicted proteins | sample 42126metaG_FD_193579 | JGI IMG/M metagenome (GOLD analysis project Ga0265338, IMG submission 193579) | Rhizosphere microbial communities from Carex aquatilis grown in University of Washington, Seatle, WA, United States - 4-21-26 metaG | ecosystem: Host-associated > Plants > Roots > Rhizosphere...
ACCATGCGCGGCGCCGGCCGGCCGGGCGGGCGACCATGCGCGGCGCCGGCCGGCCGGGCGGGCGGCCATGCGGAGGTACCCGGGGGCAGGCGTGGCGGGCAGGGGGGCGGCGGTCAGGCGGGGATGGTCGCGTACGTGGTGGTGGACGGGAGGCCGACCGGGCCTGGGAGGAGCCGCAGCAGGCGGCCGGCCAGCGGCTGCTCGCTGAGTTCCGCTTCGCTGAGGCCGACGCTCGCGGTGGTGACGTACAGGTCGGTCATCCCCGGGCCGCCGAACGCGCAGCTGGTCGGCTGGGACACCGGGACCGCGATTACGGAGTCCTGGCTGCCGTCCGGCGCGAACCTGCGCAGCACGCCGCCGCCCCAGACGGCCACCCAGACGCAGCCGTCCGCGTCCACGGTCAGCCCGTCGGGCACGCCGTCGAAGGCCGAGAGGTCGGCGAACGGGCGGCGGTGGTCCGCCCTGCCCGTCGCGGAGTCGTAGTCGAACACGTCGACGCGGCGCACCGGGGAGTCGACGTAGTACATCCGCGACCCGTCGGGCGACCAGCCAAGCCCGTTCGACACCGTGATGCCGTCGACGACGACGGTAAGCACGCCGCCGTGGTCGAGCCGGAGCAGCTGTCCGATCGGCTCGGTCTCGCCCATGTGCATCGAGCCCACCCATACCCGGCCGACTGGGTCCACCCCCGCGTCGTTGAACCGGACGCCCTCGCGCGCGGGCACCTCCGCGATGACCCGCGTGCTCCAGTGCTCACCGCGCTCCGCGGGCAGGTGCAGGGCGAGCTTGCTCCCGCCCGCCGTGAGGATGCCGCCGGCCGTGGCGGGAAACGCCGCGGAGGCCGCCTCCAGGTCAAGGGTGACCGTCTCACCCGACGGGAAGTAGGTGCGGTGCAGCTGGCCGCGGCCGATGTCCACCCAGAGCAGGCAGTCGTCCTCCGGCACCCAGTACGGTCCCTCGCCAAGCAGCGCCGTCACGTCTCCGACCGGCTCGGCCACCGCCGCCGCCCGCACTCCCGACAATGAAGCCTCCCACGGTCCCAAAGCAAACGTCAGGTTACGTCTACCCAGCCGAGGGCACGTTGCACCGCCGCTCACGCGCCGAGGCGCAGGGATGGGGTCAACCTGATCGAGCTGACCTCCGGGCAGTAGCTTCACCTGAGGTTCGATGACCCGTCAGTAACTAGATACATTCCCGTGAATAACATGGGGTGACAGAGGCCCCCGCCCGGGGCCCGGGGAGGGAGCGGTCGCCCATGACCGGAGTACTTGACGCGCGGGCCCGGGACGAGGCCATCCGCGCCCTGGCCGCCGGGCCGCTTGACGTCCTGGTCATCGGCGGCGGGATCACCGGGGCTGGCACCGCGCTCGACGCGGCGTCCCGCGGACTGCGGGTCGGCCTTGTCGAGTCACGGGACCTGGCGGCGGGCACCTCGTCACGGTCGTCCAAGCTCATCCACGGCGGCCTGCGCTACCTGGAGCAGGGCGACTTCAAGCTGGTCAGGGAGGCGCTGCGGGAGCGCGACCTGCTGGTGAGCAGGCTGGCACCGCACCTGGTGCACCCGGTGCCGTTCCTGTACCCGCTGTACAAGAAGGTCGTGGAACGGCCGTACGTCGGTGCCGGGCTGGTGATCTACGACGCGATGGAAGGGGTGAAGCGCCCCGTTCCGCATCACCGGCACCTGACTACGCGGGGGGCGCTGCGCCGGGCGCCCGCGCTGCGGCCCGACCGGCTGGCCGGCGCGATGCTGTACTACGACGCCCAGGTGGACGACGCCAGGTACACGATCACCGTGGCGCGGACGGCCGTCAGGTTCGGCGCCACCGTGGTCACGCGGGCCACCGCCACCTCGCTGCTGCGCGACGGCTCACGGGTGACCGGGGCCAGCGTGCTTGACGAGGAGAACGGCCGGGTCTTCGACGTGCGCGCCGCCCGGGTGATCGTGTGCGCCGGGGTCTGGTCGGACCTGGTACACGAGGCGAGCGGGGTGCGGGCCGGCTACCAGGTACGGATGTCCAAGGGCGTCCACCTGGTGATGCCGCGGTCCGCGATCGACGCGGACACCGGGATGATCGTGCGGACAAGCAAGAGCGTGCTGTTCTTCATCCCGTGGGACACCCGGTGGATCGTCGGCACCACCGACACCGACTGGTCGGGCGACCGGGCCGAGCCCGCCGCCACGGCCGAGGACGTCGACTACATACTCGGCGAGGCCAACCGAGTGCTCGCCAGGCCGCTCACCCGCGCCGACGTGCTCGCCGTTTACGCCGGCCTGCGCCCGCTCGTCGCCGCGCCGCCGGCCGAGCCCCGGACGGGGGACAAGGCAGGCGACAAGGACGCCGAGAAGCCGACGACCAAGCTGTCCCGCGAGCACGTGGTCGACGCCCCGCTGCCCGGCCTGGTATCCATCGCCGGCGGCAAGTTCACCACCTACCGGCTGATGGCGAGGGACGTGGTGGACGCCGCCGCCGCCGACCTGCCCGGGCCGGTCCCCGCGTCGGTGACGGCGCAGCTCTCGCTGCTCGGCGCCGACGGGCTGCCCGCGATCCAGGCGTCGTCGCGGCGGCTCGCCGCCGACTACGGGGTGCCTGCCGCCGTGGCCGGGCACCTGATCGCCCGGTACGGCTCGCTCGCCGTCGAGCTGCTTGACCTGATCCGCGCGGACCGGGCTCTCGGGCAGCCGCTGCTCGACGGCTTCCCCTACCTGCGCGCCGAGGTGGCCTACGCGGTCAGCCACGAGGGCGCGCTCCACGTCGAGGACGTGCTCGCCCGCCGCGTGCGGCTGCTCATCGAGTCTCCCGACGCCGGGATGTCCGCCGCGCCCGAGGTGACCGCGATCATGTCCGAGCTGCTCGGCTGGAACCGCCGCCGCCGCGCCGCCGAGCTGCGCCGCTACCAGGAATTCGCGACCGCCAACGCCGCCGCGCTCGCCACTCCGCCGCTCCCCGACGTGGAGTCCGCGGCGATCTCCGCGTTACAAGTCGCACGACACCTAGACCGGCGGGGTACCAGCCATCCGGGGCTTAGCCAGGCTGACCTCGGGACAAGCGCGCGGCCCGGCCCCTGTGGCGGACGTTACATTTTTCCGATCTGTTAACAAGAGATATATTAACCATCGGGAAGGTGGGGAGTTCAGGCGTGCCCGGCTCGGGCACGAGAGCGCCCCACGGAGACAGCCGGCCGGGGAGGCACCATGGACCTCAACCCGTACGTGGTGCTCGGGAGCGCGGTCGTCGGGCTGCTCGTCGGGCTGACCGGGGCGGGCGGCGGCGCGCTGATGACGCCGATGCTGATCCTGCTGTTCAACGTCAAGCCGTCCGCCGCGATATCGAGTGACCTGGTGGCCGCCGTGGTGATGCGGCCGGTCGGGTCGCTTGTGCACATGCGCAGGGGGACGGTCAACTACCGCCTCGTCGGCTGGATGTGCGCGGGCTCGGTCCCGATGGCGTTCCTCGGCTCGTACCTGCTGCACCTGCTCGGCGGCGGGTCCGGCCAGCAGCAGAGGGTCGAGTACGCGCTCGGTGCCGCGCTGCTCGCCGGCACGGCGGCGATGCTGCTGCGTACCTGGCTCGACCGGCGGTCAGGGCAGGCGCGCACCCAGGCCATCGCGGCGGTGCGGGTCAGGCCGCTCGTCTCGATCGCCATCGGCGCCGTCGGCGGGATCGTGGTCGGGATGACCTCGGTCGGGTCCGGGTCGCTGATGATCGTGCTGCTGCTGTTCACCTACCCGGCGCTCGCGGCGGGGCAGCTCGTCGGAACCGACCTGACCCAGGCCGTGCCGCTGACCGCCGCGGCGGCCCTCGGCGCGCTGCTGTTCGGGCACGTGCAGTTCGGGCTGACGACGGCCGTCATCATCGGTTCCGTGCCCGCGGTGCTCGTCGGCTCGCTGCTGTCCTCGCGGGCGCCCGACCGGTACATCAGGCCGGTCATCACCTTCGTCATCTTCGCCTCCGGGCTCAAGTACGCGGGCCTGGGCACGACGGCGCTCGGCTGGGTCCTGTGCCTGGTCCTGCTGGCGTGCGGCGGTTACTGGCTGGCGCGGAACCGGCCCTGGCGCGGCAGCGGGGGCGGCGGCGGCGAGCCCACGCCGGCCGACCTCCCAGTGGGCCGCGACTTGGTATCGGTTCCCGCGTCCCACCGGACTGGCATGCTTGACCAGTGACCGACGTGGAGGGGACGGCCGCCGGGGCGCCGGCCGGCATGCAGGATGCGTTGCGGGACGCGGGCAGGCAGTACGCGCTGCCGCTCGTCATCCGGGTGGAGCGCGCCGCACCGCCGGCCAGAACCGACGCACTGGAGGGCGCGGCCCGCGCCGTGCTCCGCTTCCTTTCCGATCCCCGGGTCACGCAAGGCGACGGCGAATGGGCCACGGCGACGCGGGCCTGGGAGGATGCCAGGATCAGGAAGGTCGTGCGGCGCGCGCGCGGCGCGGCCTGGGAGCGGGCGGGCGAGCTGCCGGGGATTACCGTGCTGCACGGCTCCGCGCAGCTCCGGGTCTTTCCGCCGGTGCCTGTCGATGACTGGCCCGCCGACCTGGCCAGGCTGCAGGTGTCAGGCACGGATCTCGACGATCCGCGGGCGCCTGGCGGGCCGGGCGCGGGGACGCCCGTGCTCTGGCTGAACCCGGAATTGCCGATGACCGCCGGAAAGGCGATGGCGCAGGCCGGGCACGGCGCGCAGCTGGCCTGGTGGGAGCTGTCGCCGCGCGCGCGTTCCGCCTGGCTCGACCGCGACCTCGACCTCGCGGTGCGGGCCGCGGGCGCCGGCCAGTGGGCGGAGCTGGTGGCGAGCGGGCTGCCGGTGGTGACGGACGGCGGATTCACGGAGGTGGCGCCCGGGTCGGCCACGGTCGTTGCCGACCATCCCGCGCTGCGCGGCATCTTGAGCTAAATCGATATTTGTCGATTTAATTTTGCACTGTTCTGGTGCAATTTCATTACAAGCTACTTTTCTCGCTGGACACGCGGTTTTAGACACTAAGTGGACCGTAGGATTTCCCCAAGAGGCCTTCGCATGGGGGGCAGCAAGAATGGGCGCTCAACGGGCTGGCGCACCTGTAGTAACCGGTTCCGTGCCGCCACTTGCCCCCTACTACCACGCCCGCCAGGAGACCGGGTTCGGGCTGGCCGACGGCCTGCGGCCGGGCGCCACGACCCTGCTCGTCCCGGCGGTGCCTGGCACCGGCGGTACCGGCAAGACCCAGCTCGCCCTCGGCTTGGCGCACACCCTCTGGTCGGCGCGGGCGGTCGACCTGCTCGCCTGGGTGCCGGCCGGCCACCGGAGCGCGGTCATAGCGGAATTCGCCCGGGCGGCGGCCGACCTGGACCTGCTAACCGTGGACGAGGCGGCAGACACCGCGGACAGCGCCGCCCAGCGCTTCCTCGGCTGGCTGCGCAAGACCGAGCGCCGCTGGGTGGTGGTGCTCGACGGCGTCGTCTCCCCCGCCGACCTCGACGGGCTGTGGCCGCTGGGGCCGGCCGGGCAGGTCGTGGTGACCACCCGGCTGCGGGAATCCGAACTCGGCCACGGCCCGGGTACCGACGTGACCGCGCATTCCGTCGCCGGGTTCAGCAGGCGGGAGGCGCTCGGCTACCTCAACGCGCGCGTCACCAGCTTCCCCGACCAGCGGATCGAGGCGCTCGACCTCGCGGAGGACCTAGGCGGGCTGCCGATCGCGCTCGCCCAGGCGGGCGCGCTGGTCACCGCGAACGACATGACCTGCCGGGAGTACCGGGCCAAGTACGCGCAGCGGCTTGGCACCATCACCGACACGGTCATCGACGGCTGCCCGCCGTCGCTGCTCGCCACCTGGTCACTCGCGGTGGAGCACGCACACGAGGAGCCGCCGGCCGGGCTGTCCTGGCCGGCCCTGGTGTTCGCCTCCGCCTTCGACACCAACGGCATCCCCGCGACCGTCCTGACCTCCCCGTCCGCCTGCGCCTACATCGCCGGGCAGCACGGCGGCGACCGCTCCGACCAGTACCGGCCAAGCCACCACCGGCCCGGGCCGGCCGGCGCCGAGCAGAACCTGGTGCGGTCGGCCTACACGAACCTGGACCGCCTCGGCCTGCTGAGCGTGGACACCGCCAGCGCCACGCACACTGTCTGGCTCCACCCGACGGTGCGCGCCGCGGTCCGCGCCTACCTCGCCGCGGGCAACGTCGATCAGGTCGTGACGGCGGCCGCCGCGGCGCTGCTCGAGGCGTGGCCCGAGCCGGGCGCCCCGGGACACACCCCGCAGCTCAGCCAGGCGCTGCGCGATTGCGCCGCCGCGCTGCGCGCGTTCGCCGGCGACCTGCTGTGGAAGCCCGACGCCCATCCGGTGCTGCTCAAGGCCGGCGCGTCGCTGACCGAGCCGCCGGCGCTCGCGGACTCCGCCATCATCTACTGGCAGGCGCTCGGCACCGCGAGCAGCCAGCTGCTCGGCTACGGCCACGCGCAGTCCGCGCACGCCAGGGACCGGCTCGCCGACGCCTACGCCATCGCGGGGCGGATCGCCGAGGCGCTGCCCGTCTTCGAGGCGACGCTCGCCGACCGCGAGGCGGCCCTCGGCCCGCAGCACCCGGACACCGTGACCGCGCGGCTGAACACCGCCAGGTCACTGCGCGCGGCCGGCCGGGAGCCGGAGGCGATCGCGCTGTTCGAGCAGGTGCTCGCGGCGCGGGAGCGGATGTTCGGCCCCGGGCACCCGGAGACGCTCGCGGTGCGCGCCCAGCTCGCCGAGGCCTACGAGGCGGCGGGCCGGCGCGGTGACAGCATCCGGCTCTACGAGCGGGCGCTCGCCGACGCCGAGCGGGAGCTCGGCCCGGGGCACGCCGACACGCTGTCGGCCCGCGCCAGCCTCGCCGCCGCGTACCTGGCGGCCGGCCGCACGCGCCAGGCGATCTCCGCCTACGAGCGGGCGCTCGCCGACCAGGAGCGGGCGGGCGGGGCGGATAACCCGGCCACCCTGACCGCGCGGGCCAGCCTGGCCGCCGCCTACCGGGCCGCGGGGAAGAACAAGGAGGCGATCACCGCCTCCGAGCGAGTGCTCGCCGACCGGGAGCGGCTGCTCGGGCCCGACCATCCCGACACGATCGCCGCGCGCGGCAGCCTCGGCTACGCCTACCGCACCGCGGGGCGGCTCAAGGACGCGATACCGCAGTACGAGCGCGTGGTGGCTGACCGGGACCGGCTGCTCGGCGCCGACCAGCGGGAAACGCTCGCCGCGCGGGCGATCCTCGGCGCCGCCTACCAGCAGGGCCGCCGGCTGCGCGAGGCCCTCAAGATCTACGAGTCGGTCGTCGCCGACAGCGAGCGGGTGCTCGGTCCCGGCGACGTGGACACGCTGACCAGCCGCTGCAACCTCGCCATGGCGTACTACGACTCGGGCCGGATGAGCGACGGGATCAAGATGCTGCGCCTCGCGCTCGCCGACTGCGAGCGGTACCTGGGGCCGGGCGACCCGCTGACGAATTCGGTCAGGGACAATCTGCAAGCCGCGTCGGGGTGACGGGCTCCTTTCCTTTGGCCCGGATCGCTGCGTTCTAGCCTCGGAAACGTCGAAAGGAAGGAGGTCGCCGTGGCGCCCACGCAGTTCGACTACATCATCGTCGGCGGCGGCTCGGCGGGCTGCGCGCTCGCGGCGCGGCTTTCCGCCGACCCGACCACCCGCGTGCTGGTCCTCGAGGCGGGACGGCCCGATTACCGCTGGGACCCGTTCATCCACATGCCCGCCGCCCTGACGTTCCCGATCGGCTCGCCGTTGTACGACTGGCGGTACGAATCGGAGCCCGAGCCTCACCTGAACGGGCGGCGGATCTACCACGCGCGCGGCAAGGTGCTCGGCGGGTCGTCGTCGATCAACGGGATGATCTTCCAGCGCGGCAACCCGCTCGACTACGAGCGGTGGGCCGCGGACCCGGGCATGTCTGACTGGGACTACGCGCACTGCCTGCCGTACTTCAAGCGGATGGAGAACTGCCTGGCCGCGCCGGGCCCGCCGGACGAGCAGTTCCGTGGCACGTCGGGGCCGCTCGTGCTGGAGCGCGGGCCGGCCAGTGGTCCCCTGTTCGGCGCGTTCTTCGCGGCGGTGCAGCAGGCCGGGTACCCGCTCACCGCGGACGTGAACGGGTACCGGCAGGAGGGGTTCGCCGCGTTCGACAGGAACATCCACCGGGGGCGCCGGCTGTCGGCCGCGCGGGCCTACCTGCACCCGGTCATGTCCCGGCCGAACCTGCGGGTGGTGACCAGCGCGCACACCACGCGGATCCTGTTCTCCGGCACCCGGGCGACCGGGGTGGAGTTCATGCTCCGCTACGGGTCACGCGCCCTGGAGGTCACCTCCTCGCCGCGCCGGGCCTACGGCGGTGAGGTGATCGTCTGCGCCGGCGCGTTCGGTTCGCCGCAGCTGCTGCAGCTGTCCGGGGTCGGGAACGCGTCCGAGCTCGCGCCGCTCGGCATCAGCGTGGTCGCCGACCTGCCGGGGGTCGGCGAGAACCTGCAGGACCACCTTGAGGTGTACGTACAGTACGGGTCCAAGCTGCCGGTGTCGGTCGCGCCGGCGCGTCGGTGGCGGAACCGGCCCGGCGTGGCGCTGCGCTGGGCGCTCGCCCGTTCCGGCCCCGGGGCGACCAACCACTTCGAGGCCGGCGGGTTCGCGCGGTCGAACGACACCGTTCGCTACCCCAACCTGATGTTCCACTTCCTGCCCATCGCGATCCGCTACGACGGCTCCGCGCCCGCCGGCGGCCACGGCTATCAGGTGCACATCGGGCCGATGTACTCGGACTCGCGCGGCACGGTGAAGCTGACCTCGGCGGACCCGTTCGTCAAGCCGGCGCTGCGGTTCAACTACCTCTCCACGCCCACCGACCGGGCGGAGTGGACCGAGGCGATCGCGATCGCGCGCCACATCCTGCGCCAGCCGGCCTTCGACGAGTTCAACGCCGGGGAACTATCGCCCGGGCCCGGGGTGTCCACGGAGCGGGAGGTGCTCGACTGGGTGGCGCGCGACGCCGAGACGGCGCTGCACCCCTCCTGCACGTGCGCCATGGGCAACGGACCGCTCGCGGTGACCGACCCGTCGTCGCTGCTCGTGCACGGGGTCTCCGGGCTACGGGTGGTCGACGCCTCGGTCATGCCCTACGTCACCAACGGAAACATTTACGCGCCGGTGATGATGATGGCCGAGAAGGCGGCCGACCTCATCATGGGCAACACGCCGCTAGCGGCGGAACCAATCCCCTTTTACCGCTACAAATCAGACGCCGACGTCGAGTAAGCGTGCTGGCCCCGTGTTCCGCCGGGCCCAATAGGGCTGTGCCGGTGACGGGAGTGGGGGCGACGGGGCGGAAGTGACGGGGGGCGGGAGTTGTCGGCATGCCCACATGATGGAACCAATCGCCGCATAGGCGGTGAATGTCTGGACAGGTGGCCAGGAATCTCCGCATCATCAAAGCCAAATCAAACGACCGCATTCCAGGAGTGGCCAGGCATGCCAAGCCCCGATGATGACCCGCTGCCCGAGGCAGTCGCGCTAGTCGAGGGGGCCGCCGCCGCGGGGCTGCCGCTGCGGATACTCGGCGGACTCGGGGTGCGCGTGCTCTGCCCGGACTTCCCGCCGCGGCTGCGGCCCGGCCAGGACATGGACCTGGCTTGCGCGAGCAAGGGACGCCGGGACGTCGCCGCGTACCTGGAGAAGAGCGGGTGCGAGCCGGACAAGATGTTCAACTCGCTGAACGGTGACCGGCAGATGTACTTCATCGCCCCGTCGGGGCGGCCGGTCGACGTCATGGTCGACCGGCTGGTCATGTGCCACACGCTGGAATTCCGGCCCTCGTTCGGCAACTCCTCGCTCACGCTCGACCCGGCCGACCTGCTGCTGTCCAAGCTGCAGATCTTCGAGCTGAACGCGAAGGACGCCCGCGACATCACCCACCTGCTGTCCGGGGTGCCGGTCGGCGAAAGCGGATCGTCCGGGCCGGTGATTCACACCCGCCGGTTCGGCGAGGTCCTCGGCTCTGACTGGGGCTGGTGGCGGACCACGACAGGGAACCTGGAGAAGCTACCCGCGCTGATCGCGGAGAACCCGGAGATGGTTCCCCCGCAGGCCCGGTTGGACCCCCTGGCGCAGGCGGAGCGCCTGCTCGACGTGGCGACGTCGGCACCCAAGTCCGTGAAGTGGAAGCTGCGGGCCAACGTCGGCGACCGGATGCGCTGGTATGAGCTGCCAGAGGAAGTGGCGCACTGATGAAGATTTTCTTCGCGACCGACATCCACGGGTCGGAGATCTGCTGGAAGAAGTTCCTGAACGCCGCCGCGTTCTACAAGGCCGACATGGTCGTGCTCGGCGGTGACGTCACCGGCAAGATCATGGTGCCGATCGTGGCCTACCACGGCTACTGGGAGGTGACGGTCCGCGGCGAGCGGATGCGCCTGGAGAGCCGGGAGGAGCTGCTCAAGGTCGACCAGCAGCTGCGCGACCGCGGCTCCTACCCGGCGATCGTCACCCAGGAGGAGCTGGACCAGCTCAACTCGCAGGACGCGATCACCGACCGGTTCAACGCCGAGATGACCCGGTCGCTTGACCGCTGGCTCGACATGGCCGACACCAAGCTGCGCGGCGGCCAGACCCCCTGCATACTCAACGGCGGCAACGACGACATCTTCGAGATCGACCCGATCCTCGAGTCGGCGCCGGCCGTGACGTTCGCCGAGGGCAAGGTCATCGACCTGGCCGGGAGCGGCTACACGATGATCTCGATGGGCTACACCAACCCGACGCCGTGGGACACGCACCGCGAGGCACCGGAGGAGGAGCTCGCGAGGCGCATCGACGCCATCGCGGCGCAGGTGCCCGACATGAGCAGGACCATATTCAACTTCCACGCGCCGCCGTACGGCACGGGGCTCGACGAGGCGCCGGAGCTCGACGCGACCATGCGGCCCACCCACGGCGGCGCGGTGATGAAGCCCGTGGGCTCCACCGCCGTCCGCGACGCGATCCTGCGCTACCAGCCGCCGCTGTCCGTGCACGGGCACATTCACGAGAGCCGCGGCGTGGCCAAGCTGGGCCGGACGCTCACCGTGAACCCCGGCAGCTCCTACAGCGACGGCGTGCTGCAGGCCGCCCTGATCGATATCAATCCCAAGAACGGAAAAGTTAAGTATGTCCTCGTTAACGGCTAACTGTTATGGTGCTGCCGTTACGCCAGAGAATGAACCCCCCTTTTCGTCCTGGCGGTCCTGGCCCGTCCGACGTCGCGTACTGAGGACAGGGTGAAAAGGGTTCAACATTGATATTTTTCTATTAATACCGGAGGGGTCCATGGCCTCGAACGCGATCGGCGACGAGAGACCAACGCTTTTCCTGCGGAAAGCCACGGGACTTGTGCGCGGCTGGTCGGTCCGCGACTCGATGATCTACGCGATCCTGTCCACCAACGTCATCACGCTCGGCCTGGTGGAATTCGCCTACCAGGACGCATTCCCGCCCGGGCAGCTGCTCACCGCGGTGCTCATCTCCGGGGTCTGGGTCTCCTTCCTCGTCGTCGCCTACAGCGGCCTCGTCGTCACCATCCCCCGCGCCGGCGGGGACTACGTCTGGCAGTCCCGCATTCTCGGCAGCGGGATCGGCTTCGTCATGGCCGCCACCGGCTGGTGGTTCATCCTGTGGCTGTGGGCGCCGATCTACGGGTCCGTGCTCTCCGAGGAGTTCTTCCAGCCGCTGTGGCTGGCGTTCAACGACCCGTCGGGCGCGGCCTGGTTCGCCACCTCCAACGGTGTGTTCGTCGTCACGCTGATCACCATCGCCGCGGCGGGCGTCCTCGTCTCGCTCGGCATGGCCGGCTACGCCAGGATGCAGAAGTGGGGCTTCTACGGCGGCCTGCTCGGCTTCGCGATCATCGTCATCCTGCTGCTCGCCTTCAACAAGAACGACTTCATCTCCGCGTTCAACAACGAGACCGGCAAGCTGTTCGGGCTGAAGAACGGTTACGCGGGGACCATGGCGGATGCCGCGAGCGCGAAGATCGGCTACACGCCGGCGCCGTTCGGCGTGGCCGGCTCGTTCGGCCAGTCGATGCTGCTGGTGCCGATGCTGATGTTCTACCTGCTCTGGCCGAACTGGGGCACCACGCTGTACGGCGAGGTCCGCGGCGCGTCCGACTTCAAGCGGGTCTTCAGCGGCATGTTCTTCGGCTTGTGGACCACCGTGCTGCTGTCCGTCGTCCTGCTGCTGCTGTTCGCCAAGACGTTCGGCTTCGACTTCTACCAGGACGTCAACGCGCTGTGGATCGACTGCGCCTACGGGACCTGCGCCACGCACGCGCTGCCGGTCTTCCCCTACCCGGTGCTGCTGGCCAGCTGGCTCGTGAACAACCAGGTGTTCCAGATCATCCTGATCCTGCTGATGGCCCTGTGGTTCTTCTCCTGGGTGGGCACCCTGTTCCTGTCGTCGACGCGGGTGATCTTCGCCGCGGCCTTCGACCGGATCCTGCCGGACAGCGCCGCGCAAGTGTCGGAGAAGCGGCGGGTCCCGGTGTGGTCGCTGGTGCTGATGCTCCTGCCGGCGGTCGGGCTCTCGGCCCTGTACGCGTACAACTCCACGTTCCACACCTACACGCTGGACGCGACGCTGGTCATCGCGGTCACCTACCTGTTCTCCGCGATCGCCGTGGTGATCCTGCCGTGGCGCAAGCCGGACCTGTGGGCTGCCTCGCCCGCCTCGCGGCTCAAGGTCGCGGGCGTGCCCGTCGTCCCGGTGGCCGGCCTGATCACCATCGGGCTCATCGGGTACTGCCTGTACGAGTGGCTGACCAAGAGCGCGTACGGGATCAACAACAACGACTCGCTGATCTACATGGGCTGCATGTACGTGCTCGCGCTGGCGATCTACCTGATCGCCCGCGTGGTGCGCAAGCGTCAGGGCATCGACCTCTCCCTGATCAACAAGGAGATCCCCGTTGAGTAGGCAAGCCGAGTAGGCAGGGACCGGTAAGCGGTCCTTCCCGGCTTACCTCAGCCCGTTCCGGCGGCCTGGAGGATGATGATCATCCGCCAGGCCGTCGGCGCGTCAAGCGGGGTGGCGGCGTCGAAGTCGCCGTACGTCGCGACCATCTCGAAGCCCCCGGCGGGGGCCGGGCCGGCGGGGCCCGTGTTCGCCAGCACCGTGTTCGCCAGCACCGTGTTCGCCAGGGTGACGGCCGCGGTGACTTCGGTCAGCGTCCAGAAGCGGTTCGGCACCACGTCGCTGACGGTGCGGATGGTCCCGTCCTTCGCCGTCGCGGTGATCGACATGTGCTCCCTGGTGACCTGGGTCAGCGGGTCGATCCGGTCGCCCTTGCCGCCCCAGTGGACGTCGGCGCTCACGCCGTCGGCGTCGATGACCCACTGGTTGCTCGTCCGCGGCTCCGCGGCGAAGAAGTCGGCAGGATGCGCGAGCTCGGCGATGTACAGGCCGCCAGGCGCCAGGTGCGCGCGGACCGCGGCCAGGTGCCGGACCAGGTCATCGAGGGTGAACAGGTGACAGACCGAGTTCAGCATGGTGACCGCGAGGTCGAACAGCACCGGGCCGCCGGAGTCCGCGATCCGGAAGTCGCGCATGTCGCCCTCGATGACTTCGAGCGCCACCCCGGCCGACTCGGCCTGGGCGGCCGCATAGCCGCACATCGCCGGGGAACGGTCGAGCGCGGTCGCCCGCACACCGCGGCGGGCGAGCTCGCGGGCGTGCTCCGCCGGGCCGGCCGCCAGCTCGAGCACCGAGCGGACCGGGCCCGCGTGATGCGCGGCGCACCAGGCCTGGAGTGCGGTGACTTCGGCCGGGATGTCGCGGTAGGCGCAGGCTAGCTCGTACAGCTCTGGTTCGTCGTAGATGCCGCTCACCCAAGCAATCATGCCGTAGCGAAGGTGCGCCGCGCGCGTTGCCCGGCCGGCACGGCGTTCCCGTGACGGCGGCCGGGGCGGGGCCGCGTGGCTGGCGTTTCGCCGGGAGGAAGGACGGGAAACCATACCGGCGAAGCAAGCACCCGTTGGGGATCACTAGGAAGAGCAGTGGCGCGATGCCGCAGCGTACGGGCATAAGACCCGAACAACACCAGTCAAATCCCGCAACGTATCTACCGTCACTTGACCGCGTGGGGCAGACTGACCGCATGATGACTGAGGCGGAGGCACTCAAGACCCTGGCGCGCGAGGAACCCGCTGTCGCCGAGGATGTGAGGCACGCGCTCCAGTCACTCACGTCCGGCGGCGGCCTCGGAGTCATCTCACTGCTGCGGCTGCAGGAATACCTGTGGTACGCGCTGCCCGCGGGAACGCGGAAGTCAGCGGAGACGCACCTCGCGGTCGCCCGGGCACTCGCCCGGCTGTTCACCCTCGCCGGGATGGAACGATACGCGGAAACCTGCACGAGCGAGCAGACCGCGCGGATCATCGACGCGTACGCCGGCTCACGGGCCGAGGGCGTCGGCGCCTACTCCAGGGCGCTCGCGGCCTCGCACGCCGCACCGCCGGACACCGACCTGCTCGCCTGGTCCACAGTCATGGGTCCCGAGGAGCGCGCCGCCTACGACGCGTGCGCCGCCGCGATCGAGCTCGCGGTGGCCGCGCGCGACCTCAAGGTCGGCGTCAGCGGCTGGCGGGGCAAGCGCGCCGGGCTCGTCGAACGCTGGCTCACCCGCCCGTCGAACGCGCCGGGGATGGACACCTGGCTCAGCCGGATCAGCGCGGAGCGGATCGAGGAGTGGGCGCAGGGACACCCCGGCGAGCGGTCGCGGCTCGCCCGCACCGTGATGCCCCGGCTGCTTGAGCCGCCGGACCTGCCCGGCGAGCCGCTGCCCACGCTGGCGTGGATACTCGGCCACGCGACCGCCGGGCTCCGGCTGACCGCCAGGCACTACATCGCCCCCACCCTGGTCGGGGAGGCGGCCGAGCTCTTCGGCTGGGGCGCCGGCGCGCCCGCCAGCCGCGCGGGCAGGCGCCGGCAGGAGCTCGACGTCTACCCGCTGCACATCCTGCGCGGCCTGGCGCAGCATGAGATGGGCGCGGTGCGGCGCAGCGGCCCGGCCCTGGTGCTGACGCGGACCGGGCGGCTGATGGCCGACGATGCCGCGGTCCGCTGGCACATCGGCACCGCGGCGCTCATCGGCCCGGACGATGGCCCGGATCCCGACTTCACCGTGGCGGTGCGTGAGGCGGCGCTGCTCCTCATCACGCTGCACGACAGCCCGGTTGGATACGAGGAGCTGGCCAGCCGGCTGACCGAACTGCACGCGGCCGAAGGCTGGTCGTCGCGCTCCGGCGGCAGCCTGTCCGGCGCGATCAGGGGCGAGATCCACGTGCTGCGCCACCGGCTGCGCGCACTGCATCTGCTCGACGAGGACGCGCCGGTCGGTACGGTGGCGCTGACCGACACCGGGACGGCGGCGGCGCTGTCCGGGCTCCTCGCCCGCGCGCTGCGGCCACGCAGGCACGACCGCGGCTAGCCGGCCCTTCAGCACACCTGACAGACTGAGGCACCATGCGAACGCTGCTCGCCGACCACCCGCTGGTCACCCACAAGCTCACCCTGCTCCGCGACGAGAGCACCGACACCGCGACCTTCCGCATCCTGACGGACGAGCTGGTGACCCTGCTCGCCTACGAGGCCACCCGGGAGATCCGCGTTACCGAGGTCTCCGTCACCACCCCGGTCGGCGTGGCCACCGGGTTCCGGCTGAGCGACCCTAAGCCGCTGATCGTCCCGGTGCTGCGGGCCGGAATCGGCATGCTCGACGGGATGACCCGGCTGCTCCCGATGGCAAGCGTCGGCTTCGTCGGGATGGTCCGCGACGAAGAGTCGCTGGTCGCCTCCACCTACGCGAACCGGCTGCCCGCCCGGCTTGACGGCCGTGAGGTGTTCGTACTCGACCCGATGCTCGCCACCGGCGGCACGCTGCTGACCGTCATCACCTCGCTGTGCGACCGCGGCGCGGCGGCGGTGACGGCCATCTGCCTGCTCGCCGCGCCCGAGGGCCTGGCCAAGCTGGACGCGGCCTTCCCCGACGACTCCGTCCGGGTCATCACCGGCGCGATCGACGACCGGCTGAACGACAAGGGCTACATCGTGCCCGGGCTCGGCGACGCGGGTGACCGTCTGTTCGGCGAGATCTAGGAGTCAGCGGAACGAGGGCGGGTAACTCCGACCCGAGGCGCCGCTCCAGGTCGGCGAGGCGGAGTTCGAGCTGGTCGACGCGGTGGCGGAGCAGTTCAAGCTGCGCCTCGTCGGCGAGGCGGCGCTCGGCGGTCTTGCGCACCCGCGGGCTCGCCTCGGCACGCTCGGTGATCACGGCGAGCGGCACCACGCGCTGCGGGCCGTGCGGCCCGTCGACCAGCCTCGACGGGACCTGCCCGGTGCGGTACCAGGTGCGCAGCGCGGCCCGTGACACGCCGGTCTCCGCGGCGGCCCGCTCAAGCGTCACCCAGTCGGAGCCGTCAAGATACGCCCCGAGCTCAAGCTCAAGCTCCCAGTCGTCGAGCCGGTCTTCCCAGTCCATGCGGTCCCCCTCGGTCACATGACGCCCACGATCGCTAACCCTATTATTAGCATGGTATTGACGGGGTTTAAAGCAGCGACGAGGCTTGGTGTCATGTTCGAGAGATTCACTAACAGAGCGCGCCACGTCGTCGTCCTGTCCCAGGAAGAGGCGCGGCTGCTGAACCACAACTACATCGGGACCGAGCACATCCTGCTCGGCCTGCTCGGCGAGCCCGAGTCAGTCGGCGGTCAGGTCCTCGCCGGCTTCGGGTTTACCGTCGACAGCGCCCGCGAGGAGGTCGCGGCGAGGGTCGGCCGGGGCAAGAAGGGGCCGGCCGGGCACATCCCGTTCACGCCGCGGGCGAAGAAGACCCTGGAGCTGTCGCTGCGCGAGGCGCTCGCGCTCAAGCACAAGTACATCGGCACGGAGCACATCCTGCTCGGCCTCATCAGGGAGGGCGAGGGCGTGGCCGTGCAGATCATGCGCGAGCACGCCGACCCGGCGGAGATCCGGACCGCCGTGCTCGACGCCCTGTACGAGAGATCCGGCGAGGTGGTCGAGGCGGAGGAGGACGCGGAGGAGGGCACGGATGAGACCAACGCCGTCCTCCGCTGGCTGCGGCAGCGGCTGACCCTGCGGCACACCGCGTCCGTGCCGTTCCGGCCGGAGGTGCACGGCACGACGGTTGAGCGCCCGTCCCGCGGCACGCCGGCGGTGGAGGCCGCGCTCGAGCACGCGGCCCGGCTCGCGGGGCCGCTGCCCGTCGGCTCGCACCACCTGCTGCTCGCGGCGCTCGACGACACGAACTCCGCCGCGTCCTGGGCGCTGGCCTCCCTCGGCGTGGACCTCGACGAACTGCGGGTGAAGCTGCGCACCGCGCGGCTGGCGGGCACCACGGACGAGCCGCCGGAGCAGGCGGGCCGCCAGCAGATGTCCATCAACGTCTCCGACGAGATGCTGACCATCGTGCTTACCGACCCGGTCATCGTCGAGGCCGGCAAGGAAGCACTGCGCACCCTGAACGCGCGCAAGGCGGCGGCGCAGGCGGGCGACCTGGCGCCGGCCATGCAGAGCTCGGCCACGGAGGGCTCGGCCGCGGAAGCCTCGGTAGCGGAGGGCTCGGCCGCGGAAGCCGAGCACGTGGACTCCGGTACCGCGTCCGTGACGTCCACCGTCATCCGCGGCGATCACCCCGCCGCCGCCGGCCTGGCCAACGTCTGGCTGGAACTCCGCAAGACCCTCGCCTTCCTCGCCGACACCACCCCGCCTGCCCGGCGCACTCGCATCGTCCGCGCCACCACAAGCTCCAAGTTCGGCTCCACCCGCGCCTTCACCTCCTCCCCCGAACCCGCGGAAGAGACCACCGCGCCCGGGGAAGGCGAGGAAACGGCATAGCCACCGAGGCCCGGTTACCGCCCGCGCCGAGGAGGGTCATTGTCGGGGCACGGTGAGGCAGGCTTCCGTTCGGGATGACGCTGACGTTGGGCGGGACACCACAAGGAAGACGCGCGGCTTGTGCACGAAGGGCATTGACCGGGGATTTTCTCTTCTCTTAACGTCGGATGCGAGGTTTGGAGAATGGAGTTGCGGTGGCCGACCTTGACGTCGTGGTGGTGGGAGCCGGGTTTTCCGGTATCTACGCGGTGCACGCGTTCCTCGAGGCCGGGCTGACGGTCCGGGCGTTCGAGGCCGGGGACGGCATCGGCGGGACCTGGTACTGGAACCGCTACCCGGGCGCGCGCTGCGACGTGGAGTCCAAGGACTACTCGTACTCCTTCTCCCCCGAGCTGGAGCAGGAATGGTCCTGGTCGGAGCGGTACCCGGCGCAGCCCGAAGTGCTGCGGTACCTCAGCCACGTGGCCGACAAGTTCGAGTTGTGGCCGCACATCCAGCTAAGCACCCGGGTGACAGCGGCCTCATGGGACGCCGCCGCGGCGCAGTGGACGGTGACGACCGACGACGGGTCGACGGTGTCGGCGCGGTTCTTCGTGTCCGCGGTGGGGTGCCTGTCGCAGTACCAGGTGCCGGACCTGCCGGGGCTCGACACGTTCGAGGGCCCGTGGTACCACACCGCACGGTGGCCTAAGGAGGGCGTCGACTTCACCGGCAAGCGCGTCGGGCTGATCGGGACCGGGTCGACCGGGATCCAGATCGCCCCCGAGATCGCGGCGGTCGCCGCGGAGCTCTACGTGTTCCAGCGGACCCCCAGCTTCGCCGTGCCCAACAGGAACCGGCCGTGGGAGGAATCCGAGGAGCTCGCGTTCAAGTCCGGCTACCGCGCCTACCGTGAGGAGGCGCGCGAGTCGTTCCTCGGCGTCCCGGTCCCCGGCACCGGCCGGGCCGTGCTCGACGAGCCGCCCGAGGAGGTGCAGGCGACGCTCGCGGAGCGCTGGCGGGCGGGCGGCGGCATGCCGTTGCTCGGCGCGTACACCGACGTGCTCGTGAACCGGGACGCCAACGAGGTCGTCGCGGAGTTCATGCGGGACCGGATCAGGGAGACGGTGACCGATCCCGCGGTGGCCGAGCTGCTCTGCCCGCGGACCTACCCGGTGGGCGCCAAGCGGCTGTGCCAGAGCGACGACTACTACGCGATGTTCAACGCGGGCAACGTGACGCTGGTGGACATCAGGTCGGCGCCGATCGAGTCGGTATACCCCGGCGGTGTGAAGACCGCGGCGGACGCCTACGACCTGGACGCGATCGTGTTCGCGACCGGGTTCGACGCGCTGACCGGGGCGCTGTTCGCGATGGACATCCGCGGGGTGGACGGGGTCGCGCTGCGGGACGAGTGGTCGGCCGGGCCGAAGACCTACCTGGGGGTGGCCGCGCCGCGGTTCCCGAACATGTTCATCGTCACCGGCCCCGGTTCACCGTCGGTGTTCAGCAACATGGTGCTGTCCATCGAGCAGCACGTGGAGTGGATCAGGGACTTCGTCAGCTACCTGGGCTCCGCCGGGTACGCCACCGCGGAGGCGACCGCCGCCGCGCGGGACGCCTGGATGGAGCACGTGACCGAGGTCGCGTACGCCACGTTGTTCCCGCTGGCGGACTCCTGGTACGTCGGCGCTAACATTCCCGGCAAGCCACGGGTGTTCACGTCGTTCCTGGGCGGGTGCGGGCCGTACCGGGCCAAGTGCGACGAGGTGGCCGCGTCGGGTTACCCGGGGTTCGCCCTGGGCGGGTCGTAAGCAGGGCGAGTCGTAAGCAGGGTGTGTCGTAAGCAAGCTGCTCAGCTAGGAAATGCCTGACTTCAACGGTGACCGTCAGCTCTCGGAGGTAAGCGGTGGCGACTTCTGTTCATCCGCAGGCGCAGATGCTCCTCGACGGGAAGGCCGCCGCGGGCGCGCCGCCGCTGTGGGAGCTGTCCCCTGACGAAGCGCGGGCCGGGGTCGACGCGAACGCCGCGATCATCCCGGCCGGGCCCGAGCTTGAGTCGGTCCGCGACATCGTCATCCCCTCGCAGGCCGGCGGGATGCCTGCCCGGGTGTACTCGCCGTCCGCCAGCGCGCCCGGGCTCGTCGTCTACTACCACGGCGGCGGCTGGGTCGTCGGTTCGCTCGACGGGTGGGACTCCTCGGTGCGCGCGCTCGCGGTCGCGTCCGGGTGCGACGTGGTGAGCGTGGACTACCGGCTCGCGCCGGAGCATGTCTTCCCCGCGGCCGCCGACGACGCGTACGACGCGCTGGTGTGGGCCGCCTCGGACGCGGGGCTTGCGGGCGGGCGTCCTGTCGTGGTCGCGGGGGACAGCGCGGGCGGCAACCTCGCGGCCGTGTCCGCGCTGCGGGCGCGGGACTCCGCCGGGCCGGCTATCGCCCTGCAGGTGCTGGTGTACCCGGTCACCGACTGCGACCTGAACCGCCGCTCCTACCAGGAGTACAACGGCGACGAGCTCATCCTGAACCGGCGGGACATGGCGTGGTTCTGGGACCATTACGCGCCCGACCCAGCCGCCCGGGTCAACCCGTACGCCTCGCCGCTGCGCGCGGCGAGCCTGGCCGACCTGCCGCCCGCGTTCATCGTCACCGCCGAGCACGACCCGCTGCGGGACGAGGGGTTCGCCTACGCGGACCGACTGCGGGAGGCGCGGGTACCCGTCGAGCACCGGCACTACGGGTCACAGATCCACGCGTTCTTCACGTTCACCGGCCTGCTCGATGACGCGGACAAGGCGGTTTCCGAGGCGGGGTCGGCCATCAGGTCGGCCGTGGACGCCGCGCAAGGCTGATCAAGGCGGATGGTGGACATTTGGGCACACTCCGGTGTGCCCAAATGTCCACCATGATTCGCGGGACTAGGGGAAAGGGCACCATGCGCGCTAACGCGGCGGTTTTCGAGAAGCTGTTCACCCCGCTGTCGGTGACCGAGGTGGAGATCGACGCGCCCCGGCCCGGCGAGGTGCTAGTGAAGATCATCGCGTCGGGGGTGTGCCACACCGACGCGCTCGCGCGGGACGGCGACATGCCGTTCCCCGCGCCGGGCGTGCTCGGCCATGAGGGCGCCGGCGTAGTCGAGGCGGTCGGTGACGGCGTGACCAACGTGTCCCCCGGGGACAAGGTGGTCATCGGGTGGCCGTGGTGCGGATCGTGCCGGAACTGCCTGGAGGGGCAGCCGCGGTACTGCCTGGAACTGGGACCGCTGGTGATCGCGGGGGGCCGGGCCGACGGGTCCACGTCGCTGCGGCGGACCGACGGGTCGCCGCTGCACAGCCACTTCTTCGGCCAGTCGTCGTTCGCGTCCTACTCCATCTGCGCGGCGAACGCGCTCGTGAAGGTGCCCGGCGACACGGACGTGTCCATCCTTGGGCCACTGGCCTGCGGGATCGGTACCGGCGCGGGGGCGGTGCTGAACGCGCTGCGGCCCTTTGCCGGGTCGTCGATCGTCGTCTACGGCTCGGGAGCGGTCGGGCTTTCCGCGATCATGGCCGCGCGGCTGACCGGGGCGACGCACATCATCGCCGTCGACAAGCTGTCGTCCCGGCTCTCGCTGGCGACCGAACTCGGGGCGACGGAGACGATCGACGTGTCCTCCCCTGGCTCCGACCCGGTCGCCGCCGTGCAGGAGATCTGCGGCGGCCCCGCGGACTTCAGCATGGACGCCGCGGGGAATGTCAACGTGCTGCGGCAGGCCGCCGACTCGGTGGGCATGCGGGGCACCGTCGCGCTCATCGGCGGCGCGCCGGCCGGCGCCTCGTTCTCGCTTGACCACATGTCCACCCTGTGGGGCAAGCGGGTCGTCGGCATCCTCGGCGGCGAGGGCCGCTCCGCGTCGCTCATCCCCACGCTGATCACGCTGAACGCCCAGGGGCGGTTCCCGTATCACCGGCTGATCCAGACGTTCCCGCTGGATCAGGTCAACGAGGCGCTTGCGGCGTCGCACCATGGCGACGTGATCAAGCCGGTGCTGTTGATGCCCTAGACGCAGCTAGGGCGAGCGGCGGTCCAGGGCCTGGTCCAGGTTGGCGGCGGCGCTGATCAGGGCCAGGTGGGTGAACGCCTGGGGGAAGTTGCCGAGCGCCTCGCCCGAATGACCGACCTGCTCGGCGAACAGGCCCAGGTGGTTGGCGTAGGTGAGCATCTTCTCGAAGATCATCCGTGCCTCGCGAACGCGGCCGGCCCGGGTGAGGGCCTCCACGTACCAGAACGAGCAGAGACTGAAGGTGCCCTCACCGTCGGCGATGCCGTCCATCCCGGTCAGGGCGTAGCGATTGACCAGGCTGTCGGATACCAGTTCGCCGGTGATCCGGTCCAGCGTCGCCAGGAACCGGGGGTCGGTGGGGCCGGCGAACTTCACGAGTGGCATAACGAGGACGGACGCATCGAGTAGCTGGCTGCCCGGGAACATGACATAGGCCTTGAGGCCCGGATCCCAGCACTGCTCCTGAACGAAGCGGTGCGCCTGCGCGGCCAGCTTGCGCCAGCGCTCGACCGGCGCGGGCAGGCCGCGGTCGCGGGCGAGCCGCCCGGCCCGGTCGTAGGCGACCCAGGTCATGAGGGCGGAGTAGGTGAACCGCTGCCGCGGGCCGCGGATCTCCCAGATGCCCTCGTCGGGCTCGGTCCAGTGCCTGCTCAGCCAGTCGAGCCGCTTGGACAGGCCGGTCCACAGGTCATAGGAGATCGGGACCTCCTTGTTGTAGAGGTACACCGAGTCCATGATCTCGCCGTAGACGTCGAGCTGACGCTGCCCGACGGCGCCGTTACCGATCCTGACCGGCTGCGCGCCGTGGTACCCCTCCAGGTGACCGAGCGTCATCTCGGGGAGGTGCTCGCTGCCGTCGACGGTGTACATGATCATCACATCGCGTTCCGCGGTGGCCTCCTCGCACCGCTTTTGCAGCCAGTCCATGAAGCTTGCCGCCTCCTCGAGGAAACCGAGCCGCATCAGGCTGTACACCGTGAACGAGGCGTCACGCAGCCAGGCGTAGCGGTAGTCCCAGTTCCTCGAGCCGCCGGGCTCCTCAGGCAGCGAGGTAGTCGGGGCGGCGATCAGGGCGCCCGTGGGGTGGTAGACAAGGAGCTTGAGCGCGAGGGCGGAGCGCTGCACCATCTCACGCCAGCGGCCCGTGTACCGTGACTGCGCCAGCCAGCCCTGCCAGAAGTCCTGGGTCCCGGTGAACAGCTCGTCGGTCTCGCCCGCGGTGATCGGGCGGACATCACCGTTCCACTCCAGGTGGAAGTCGGCGGACTCGCCCTCGTGCAAGGTAAAGGTGGCCGCGACACCGCTTTCCTCGGCCTTGAGGCTGATGTTGGTCCGCAGGACGGCGCGGCCGATCGGCGAGGTGAAGACCGCGCCGACTCCCTGGATGACCTGGACCTCGTGGCCGAGCCTGGCGTAGTCGAACGCTGGATGACAGGCCAGCTCGAACGTGACCGTGCCCCTGACCGCGCGGGCCTGCCTGACCAGGAGGTCACGGGCCCGCCCGGCCGGCCTCGTCTCCGGCACCATGAAGTCGATGACTTCGCCGACCGCGTCCTTGCCCTGGAACCGGGTGAGCAGGATGTTGGTGTCGGGCAGGTAAAGCTGCTTGGGCTTGGCGTAGCTGGTACGAGCCGTCAGCGAGAAGTAGCCGCCCTTGCCCTTGTCGAGGAGGGCGCCGAACAGGCTGGGGGCATCGAAGCGCGCCGGGCAGTACCAGTCGACCGTGCCGTCGGTACCGACGAGGGCGACCGTGCGCAGGTCGCCGATGATGCCGTGCTCTTCGATCGGGAGGTAGCCGTGCGGCGGCCCGAGCCGGGTGGTCCCGTTTCCCGCGGAGAAATGCTCCATTCTTCACATGTTCGGGCTCATCCGTTACGATCACGTTTCTTCCCGCTGCTCAGGGGCCTGTGACCGTCGCCGAGATTCTTCAGGAATCCCTAAGAATCCCGTCCGATTTATACACGGGGGCCGCGGCGTCCTACCTTGTATTCGTGACTTCTCCGCAGGTTTCCGTGCTCGTGGTCGAGGATGACCCGGGCATCGCTACGCAACTGGTCCGCGGCCTTGAGCGGGCCGGGTACACGGCCGACAGCGTCGCCATGGGCGCCGAGGCGCTGCGCCGCCCGGCGTCCGACGTTGTGCTGCTCGACCTAGGGCTGCCCGACGTGGACGGCATCGACGTGTGCCGCAGGCTCCGCGCGAGCTCCGACACGGCGATCATCGTGGTGACCGCCCGGGGCGAGGAGGCCGACCGGGTGCTCGCGCTCGACGAGGGCGCCGACGACTACCTGGTCAAGCCGTTCGGCCTCGCCGAGCTGCTCGCCAGGATCCGCGCGGTGCTGCGCCGCGGCCACCGGACCGTCGGCGGCACGGCCGAGGTGCTGCGGCACGGCCCGCTCACCGTCGACCTGCGCACCAGGAAGGTGACCATGTCCGGCACCGAGGTCGCCCTCACCCCCAAGGAGTTCGCGATACTCGAGTGCCTGGCCACCGACCCCGGCCGGCTCATCAGCCGTCAGGAGATCGTCGAACGGGCCTGGGACGAGCACTGGTACGGGCCCACCAAGGTGCTCGACGTGCACCTCGCGGCGCTGCGGCGCAAGATCGGCGAGCCGTCGCTTATCGAGACCGTGTACGGGCACGGCTTCCGGCTCGCTGACCGCCCCGCGGTACCCGCCGACCAGTGAACCCATGACCAGGCGGATCGTAATCGCGCTCGTCTTGCTGACGATGGCGATCCTGGGCGCCGCGGTGGTCCCGCTCGGGCTCGCCGCCATCGCGCACGCGCGCGACGCGTTCGTCTACGGGACGGCGCGCACCGCCGCCTCGATCGCCGGCATCGCCGAGGCGCGGCTCGGTGACAACTCGCCGGACCCCGCGCTGTCAACGGCGATGGTCGCGGCCGCCCGCGAGCACGACGAGCTACTGCTGCTCGACAAGCACGGGCACATCGTGCTCTCCCAGGGCTCCCCGTCGAACGGCGACTGGCGCAAGCTCGTCGCGCAGGCCACGCAGCAGAGCGGTCCCACCACGGAACTGACCAGCAAGCAGGCCATCGCCGTGCAGATCGTCTGGGGTGACGGCTCGCTCAGCGGCACGCCGATCGGCACGGTGGTGCTCGAGCGGCCCACCACGGGGCTGAACCGGCAGATCGACAACCTGTGGCTCTACCTGATCGGCCTCGGCTGCGCCGCGATGGCCGCCGCGGTGCTCATCGCCATGTACTTCGCCCGCTGGGTCGGCCGCCCGCTGGCGCGGCTGGACGCCGCCGCGCGCAAGATCGCCGACGGTGACCTGTCCGTCCGCGCCAAGGCCAGGTACGGCCCGCCGGAGCTGCGCCGGATGGCCGCGACCTTCAACATGATGGCCGGGCGGCTCGAGGCCCTGGTGCACGGGCACCGGGCGATGCTCGCCGACGCCTCGCACCAGCTGCGCACCCCGCTCACCGCGCTCCGGCTCCGGCTTGACCTGCTCGCCGTGGACTCCTCGCCCGCGACCGCGGCCGAGCTGGCCGGCGCGCAGGAGGAGATCGCACGGCTGTCCCGGCTGGTCGACGGGCTTCTCGCCACCGCGCGCGCCGAGTCGCTCACCGAGCAGCTTGAGCAGACCGACGTCGTCGCGGTGGCCCGCGAGCGGGTCGACGCCTGGCAGCCGGTGGGCGACGGCCACGGGGTCAAGCTGATCGCCGAGGCCGCGCCCGCACCAAGCCCGCTTGTCGCCCTCGGCGCCGGGCACCTGGAGCAGATACTCGACAACCTCATCGACAACGCGATCGAGGCCATCGGCGACGTCGGCGGCACGGTCCGCATCGCGGTCGCCCGGGCGGAGTCCGGCGTCACGCTGACCGTCGCCGATGACGGCCCGGGCATGACACCGCAGGCGCGGTCCCGCGCGTTCCTGCGGTTCAGCAGCGGCAGCCAGAACGGGACCGGGCTCGGCCTCGCCATCGTGCACCGGCTGGTCACCGCGAACGGCGGCACCATCAGGCTGGCGGACACCCCCGGTGGCGGGCTAACCGTCGAGGTCGAGTTTCCCGGCGCGCCCCCGACCCCCTAGGCTCTAGGCCATGGCGCAGCCCTGGTGGAAACCCGTCTGGTCCGTTCCCGCCGCGACGCGCGCCGTCCGTGCGACCGTGGTCGTTCCCTCGCTCTTCGCGATCTCCGACAAGGTGATCGGCAACCCGCAGGTCGCGCTGTTCGCCACGTTCGGCGGCTTAGCCACGCTGGTGATCGCCTCCTTCAACGGCACCAGGCG
>Ga0265338_10002684_pt1 | contig 26154 bp, 22 predicted proteins | sample 42126metaG_FD_193579 | JGI IMG/M metagenome (GOLD analysis project Ga0265338, IMG submission 193579) | Rhizosphere microbial communities from Carex aquatilis grown in University of Washington, Seatle, WA, United States - 4-21-26 metaG | ecosystem: Host-associated > Plants > Roots > Rhizosphere...
TTGAACGACTCGCAGGCCGACCAGATGCAGACGCGCCTCGACTCGTTCAAGGCCAACCTGACGGCGCAGTTCACGGCGATGGAGCAGATCGTCAGCAGCCTCAAGACCACAGGCAACTTCTTGACCCAGCAGGCGGCAAGTTCGGCGTCGGGCGGTTAACCCAACCGAAAACAGTCAAACAGATACTAAGAGGACCCCATGCTCGCGATTCGCAAGTACGCGCAGACCCAGAACGAGACAGCGTCCAAGGAGCGGTTGATGGTGCTGCTGTTCGAGGCGGCGCTGCGCCACATGCGGCGCGCGGCGGCGGCGCTCGAGGGCGGCCACGCCGCGGAGGCGGGCCCGGCGCTGAACCGCGCCGGCGACATCGTCGCCGAGTTGCTGGGCACGCTGGATCACTCCCGTGCGCCGGAGCTCTGCCGGCAGATCTCCGATATCTACATCTTCGTCGCCGATCGTCTGATCGCCGCCGGCGGAACCCGGAACCCGGTCGCCGTGCGCGAGGCTGAGCGCGTCTTCACCCCGATCGCCGACGCGTTCTCGAAGGCCGTGGCCCAGATACAGGGCCAGCCGAAGCCGGCGCAGGCGAAGTAGTGGCCGAGAAGACCGCTCGTTCCACCGCGCCCGCTCCCGGCGAGGCGATCGAAGCCGCGCTGCGCGAGCTCGCGGCGCGCCTGGAGGCGCACGAGGTTCTGGAAGCGGCCACGGCGGCCGATCGATTGGGCGCCGCGATCGACGCCGCATCGTCGGTGCGCCTCGACGAGGTGACGCGCGCGCGCCTGCTACCGCTCTTCGAGCGCTGCACGTTGCTCGCGACCACCTCCAACGCCAAGCTGGCCGCGACGCTGGCCCGCTTCGGCATCGGCAATCGCGCGAACCGCGCGTACCGCAGCGCCGAATAGCGCCACGCCATGTCCACCTCGGCCACACTCTCGCTGTGCATGATCGTGCGGGACGAGGCGGAGATGCTGCCCCGTTGCCTGGCCGCCGTGCGCGGGCTCTGGACCGAGTTGCGCGTGGTCGACACCGGGTCGCGCGACGGCACGCTGGCGATCCTGCAGGGCGAGGGCGCGCAGGTGATTCATCGCGCGTGGGACGACGATTTCTCGGCGGCGCGCAACGCGGGTCTCGAAGGCGCGACCGGCGACTGGATCCTTTATCTCGACGCGGATGAGATCGTGAGCGCGGGGCTGGCGGCGCAGATCCGCGCCCTGGTCGGCGATCACACTGCTGGCGCCGCGACGGTGGTCATGCGCAACCACCTGCCGCACGGCCACCGCCGCGACGCATCGGTGCTGCGCCTGTTCCGCAATCATCCTTCGGTACGGTTTCAGTTTCCGGTCCACGAAGACGTGAGCGAGTCAGTGCGCGCGCGGCTGGCCGCCGATGGGAGGCGGCTGCGCCATCTGCCGGGCGTGGTCGAGCACCTCGGTTACGTGCGCGCGCACGCGGCCTCGCGCAACAAGAAGGCCCGCGACACCGCGCTCCTGCTGCGCTGCCTCGAACATGACCACAGCGACGTCTACAGCTGGTTCAAGCTGCTCGAGCTGGCGCGCTTCTGGGGTGACCGCGCGCTCTGGTCGGAGGCGGCCACGTCGGTGTCGGGCGTGCTGGAAGCGGCCGGTCCGCTGGCGTTGGTGGGCAAGCCGTTCGGCGGCGAGCTGGTCACGCTGTGCGCTGACGGTCTCTTCCCCGCGAACGACGTCGCGGGCGCCTTGCGGTTCGTCGACAGCTGGGCGGGACTGGTCGATCCGTCGGCAGCGCTGTTCCTGCGCAGAGGCGAGCTGCGCGAGCTCACGGGCGAGATCGCGGCGGCCGCGGCCGATTTCGCGCGCTGCCGCGAGCTCGCGGAGGTGACGTCGGATCTGCAACTCGCGACGGTGCGGCCGCTCATGGGTCTCGCGCGTCTCGCGCTGGCCACCGGTGACAACAACGGCGCTTGGCGCCGGGTCGACCAGGCGCTGTCGTGCGGCCCGCGCGATCCCGAGGCGTTGTTGCTGGCGCTGCTGCTCTGCCGCGCGCGCGGCGGCGACGCGGCGGTGCAGGATTTCGTGACCTCGCACGCAGCCGCCCACGGCGACAGCGCCGAGCTACATGAAGCGCTCGGCGAGGCGGCGCTCGTCGGCGGCAGGGCGCGCGTCGCCGTCGACGAGCTCCGGCGCGCCGCGGGTGATCCGCCGCTGGGGCGCGCGGGGCTGCGCCTCGCGCAGGCGCACCTGGCGGCGGGGGAGATCGACGTGGCACGTCGTCTGTCCGCCGATCTCGCCGCAACCTTGCCCGAGGCGGCGCTGGGCGTGCTGGTCTGCGATCTGCTCTCGGGCCGCGACAGCGACCTGACCCTGGAGATCGACGACGAGACCGCGCACCGCGAGCTGCGCTCCTGGGTCGATCTCCTGCGCGGCGCCGCGCCGCCCGCGCTGCTCGAATGCTTTCGCCGGGCCGCGCCCGCGGTGACCGAGTTCTTCCCCTGGCTGCCGCGCTACCTGGGCGCCGCCGGCCGGGCCGCGACCGCGCGCGCTCGCTGAGCATCGGGCCGCCGTCACGGAGCGCGGGCGCACACCGGCGCGGTTGCGCGAAATGAGCCACGCGCCCGGCAACCGGCATAGAATGTCGCCGCGGGAGCCATGGAGACCTTCGCGACCCTCGCTCTGCCCGGCACGTATATCGGTCCTGCGGGACAGCCGCTGGTGGGGCGGCTCGTCGCCAACACCGAGCTCCTGAAGGCGCTCTTTCGCCACGCGAGCTTCGAGCGCTACTGTTTCTTCGTCGGTGAGGCCGCGGACCGCGAGGCCCTGCACCAGCTGTTCGTCGAGCCCGGGCACCTCGTGCCTGAACGCATGGTGACACCGAACCTGCTCGAGCTGCCGGCGGCGCTGGAGGCGGGCGCGCTGTCGGTCCTGCACCACGCCGCGCACGTGGACCAGCTGTTCGACCTGGTCTGGCTGCGCGATCGCTACGCGTCCACCGCCGTGCCCGTCACCGGGCAGATCCACTCCCTCAGCTACCCGCGCCTGATGACCAGCTACGCGCGCGGTGTGCTGCACCCGCCCGGGCCGGGCGACGCGATCTTCTGCACGAGCACCGGCGGGCGGCTGGTGGTCGAGAAGTCGTTCGCCGCCGCCGCGCGCGCCGTCGCGGGGGCGGGGGGAGCGGCGCGGCCGCTCGCTTGCGAGCTGCCGGTGATCCCGCTCGGCGTCGAGGTGGATCTCCTGCGCACCGGCGATCGCGCGGCGACCCGTGCGCGGCTGGGCATCCCCGAGGACGCGATCGTGCTGCTGGCGCTGGGGCGATTCACCGAATACGACAAGATGGATCTGTTCCCCCTGGTGCAGGTCTTTGCGCGCGCGCGTGCGCGGCGGCCCGGCGGCGCGCGATCGCTGCACCTCCTGCTCGCGGGCGCGCGCCAGGGAACCAAGACGCCCGAGATGTTGCAGCTGTGGGCGCAGGCGTTCGGCGTCGCCGATGCTCTCACGCTTTGTATCGACTTCGCCGAGGCCGACAAGCGCCACCTGCTGGCGGCCGCCGATGTCTTCGTCTCGCCCTGCGACAACCTGCAGGAGACCTTCGGCATCTCGGTGGTCGAGGCGATGGCGGCGGGCCTGCCGCCCATCGTTTCGGACTTCGACGGCTACAAGGATACGGTGCTCTCCGACGTCGGGATTCGCGTGACGACGCGCTGGCACGGCGACCAGTCGTTCCTGTCCGAGCTGGGATCGCTGCTCTACGAACGGCCGTTGCACCTGCTGCTCGGCCAGAGCGTCGAGGTCGATCTCGGCGAGCTCGAGGAAGCGATCGTGGCGCTGGCGGCCGACGATCGCCGCCGTGCCGACATGTCACGCCGGGCGATCGCCCACGCGCGCGCGCGTTTCGACTGGCGCGTGGTGGTCGCGGCGTACGAATCGGTCTGGCGCCGGCTCACGGCGATGCCGAGGGCGGCGGCCGCCGCTCCCCGCGTCTCGCCCGGCGCCTGCCCGCCGCTGGCGATGAGCTTTGGAGAGATCTTCTCTCACTACCCGACCGAGACCATGGCTCCCGAGCGCCCGATCGCGCGCACCGACGTCGCGCGCGCCTTGTGCGCGACCCAGAACGGCTACGTGATCTACCCCGAGCTCAAGAACGTCTTCTCCAACGACGACGTCATGGCCGCTCTCGGGGTGGTCGGCGATCGGCAGGGCGCGGACCGCATCACGATCGGCGACCTGACCGAGCGCCTGCAGCCGCGCTTTCCCTGGGCACCGGCCTGGCGCGCGCGCCTGCTGGTGACCTGGCTCCTCAAGCACGGGCTGCTTCGGTGAATGGAAACGTCAGTTCGTACGAAAATTTTCCGTTGCGGGGTGGCGCATGAAACATGCGTCCGCGAACGACCGCGAGCCACGATGTGCGGGCGAGTGGGAATTCTTGGAATGGCAAACAGTCCACTTGACGACAATGCGAACCTGCGCCTATATGCTGCGCCAGCTACGGCATGAGCCTACTGTTTAGACCCAGACACAACACGCTCGCGCACGTCACGCTTTTCGTTCTGGCGGCGGGTGCTCTGGGAACGATCGGCGGGCTCATGATCTACGTTCGCACGCCGTACGCCCGCATGATGGAGGACCCGATCGAGCAGCCGTTGCAGTTCGATCACCGCCACCACACGCGCGACGAGGGGATCGACTGCCGCTACTGCCACAACACGGTCGACCGATCGCCGAACGCCAGCATTCCGCCGACGTCGCTCTGCCTGAACTGCCACTCGCAGGTCTGGAACAAGAGCCCGCTGCTCGAGCCGGTGCGAAAGAGCTTCTTCGAGAACAAGCCGCTCGAATGGCGCCGCGTCTATCGCGTGCCGGACTTCGTCTACTTCAATCACGCAATCCACGTTAACAAAGGAGTTGGTTGCGTGAGTTGCCACGGCCGTGTCGATGAGATGGCGGCTGTCGAGAAAGCAACGCCGCTTACGATGGCCTGGTGTCTCGAATGTCACCGACATCCGGAGAAGAACCTGCGGCCCATCGAGGAGATCACGAACATGACCTGGAAACCGGAAGGTGATCCAGAGGTCGAGGGACGGATGCTGGCCGAGCGCAACAACGTCCATACCCGCACCAGCTGCACCACGTGTCACCGATGAGTTGTGACGACAGTAAAGAGGCGGCGAAGCAGGCGAGCGAGAGCGAGCGGCGCTCGCGATCGCTTCCGATCGTTCAAGACGCGGGCGCGACCGCCGTGCCCCGTTCCTGGCGCAGCATCGAGGAGCGGCAGGGCTCGCCCGAGCTGGCGGCGGCGTCGAAGCGCGAGTTTCCGGCCGGTGCATCCGAGATGACCGATGCGGTCAGCCGGCGCGGGTTCATGCAGCTCGTCGGCGCCTCGACGGCCCTGGCGGGCATCGGCACCGCCTGCCGCAAGCCGCCCGACAAGATCATTCCGTTCGTGCGGCGGCCGGAAGAAGTGACACCGGGAAACGCGCTGCACTTCGCGACCAATGTCTCATTCGAGGGTTACGGCATCGGCCTCCTGGTCGAGAGCCACGAGGGACGGCCGACGAAGATCGAGGGCAACCCCGAGCATCCCGGCAGCCTCGGCGCGTCGACCGCGCTCGACCAGGGCCTGATCCTGGGCCTTTATGACGATGACCGCGCTCGCCAGTTGAGCCGCAAGGGTCTGCCGGTCGCCTGGAAGACCTTCCTGGCCGACATCGACGCGATGGCGCCGCGGCTGGCGGCCTCGCAGGGCGAGTCGCTGCGCTTCCTCGGCGAGCCGACAGCGTCGCCGGTGATCGCGGATCTGCGTCGTCGCATCCAGGCCAAGTTCCCGAAGGCCGAGTTCGTCAGCTACTCGTCCGTCGCGGGCGACGGGGCGGAGCAGGGCGCCCGCCTCGCGTTCGGCCGCCCGCTCGAGGCGCGCCACGATCTCTCGGCCGCGTCGGTGATTCTATCGCTGGATGCCGACTTTATCGCGGAGGGGCCGGAGCAGCTGCGGCTCGCGCGAGCGTTCTCGGCGCGCCGCGAGCCCGGCCCCAACATGAACCGTCTCTACGTGGTCGAGCCCGCGATGACGGTCACCGGCACGATGGCCGACCACCGCCTTCGCTTGCGCGGGTCGGAGGTCGCCGGTTTTGCGGCGGCGCTGGCGCGCGAGCTGTCGTCGCGCCCCGGCTTCGAGTTGCTCGGCCCGCTGGCCGCGGCGGTCCGGCAGCCGCCCGGCGCCGCCTGGGACGCGAAATGGCTGTCGGCCGTGGCGCGCGATCTCGAGAAGAACCGCGGCAAGTGCCTGGTGATCGCGGGCCGCCGCCAGCCGGCCGCCGTGCATGCGCTGGTGAACGCGCTCAACGTGGCGCTCGGCAACGTTGGGGCGACCGTGACCTGGAATGCGCCGGTGTTGCTCGCCGGCCCGGGCGGGACGTCGGGGCTGTGGACGCTGCGCAATGAGATCGCTGCCGGCAAGGTCGACACGCTGGTGATCACGGCGCGCAACCCGGTCTACACCGCGCCGGCCGACTTCAAGCTCGGCGACCTCCTGCCCAAGGTCCCGACGACGATTTACCACACGCTCTACGAGGACGAGACCGCCGCCGCGTGCAACGCGCTGGTGCCGGCGGCGCACGCGCTCGAGTCGTGGGGCGACAGCCGCGCCATCGACGGCACCGTGTCGATCCGCCAGCCGCTGATCGCGCCAATCTGGGGCGGCTTCACCGAGGTCGAGGTGCTGGCGGCGTTCCTGGGAGAGGCGGAGAAAGGCGCGCATGAAATCGTGCGCAGCTACTGGGCGGGGCAGTCGGCGCGCTTCGGCTCGGGGCTCGACTTCTTCGACCACATCTGGGAAAGGTGGCTCGCTGACGGCGTGATTCCCGACACCGGCGTCAAGCCCGAGACGGACGTCGCGGTCGACGGCGCGGCGCTGGCGCGCACGGTGGCGCCGCTTCTGGCGCGCAAGGCGGAGGGTGGCGGTGGCCTCGAGATCGCCTTCGCCGCCGATCCCAAGGTCTACGACGGCCGCTTCGCCAACAACGCGTGGTTGCAGGAGTTGCCGCATCCGATCACCAAGGTGACCTGGGACAACGCCGTTCTCGTTTCGCAAAAGACCGCGGAGAAGCTGGGCGTGGTGACCGGCGACCTGGTCGAGATCACGTACCGCCAGCAGACGCTCGAGGGGCCGGTGATGATCCAGCCCGGGCACGCCGACGACGCGCTCACGCTGCCGCTCGGCTACGGGCGCGGCGGCGCCGAGCAGATCGCCAAGGGGGTGGGCTTCAACGCGGGCTCGATCCGCAGCGGCGACGCGCCCTGGTTCGACGGCGGCGCGACGGTCGTCAAGAGCGGCAGCGGCTTCAAGTTCGGCATCACGCAGGACCACTGGAGCATGGCCCCCGATGGTCGCACGACGCCGGAACCCGCGGTGGCGACCACGCTGGCCAACGCCCTCAACGAGCACTCCGAGTTCAACGAGGAGATCGGGGAGCGGCGCGGGATGCTGCCGACGGTCCACGTGCCCCACGACTACAGCAAGGAAGCCTACAAGTGGGGCATGGCGATCGACCTCAGCAAGTGCACGGGGTGCAACGCGTGCGTCGTCGCCTGCCAATCGGAGAACAACATCCCGGTCGTCGGCAAGGCGCAAGTCATCAGAGGGCGCGAGATGCAGTGGATCCGCATCGACCGCTACTTCACGGGACCGGTCGAGGACCCGGAGGTGATCACTCAGCCGCTGGCGTGCGTGCACTGCGAGACCGCGCCCTGTGAGTACGTCTGCCCGGTCAACGCCACGGTGCACAGCGACGAGGGGCTGAACGAGATGGTCTACAACCGCTGCATCGGCACGCGTTACTGCAGCAACAACTGCCCGTACAAGGTGCGGCGTTTCAACTTTCTCGAGTACAACGGCGACGTCAGCGGCGCGCGCATGATGGGCATGAACCCCGACGTCACGGTGCGCAGCCGCGGCATCATGGAAAAGTGCACCTACTGCGTGCAACGCATCGAGCGCAAGCGCATCGACACGCGCATCGAGCAGCGCCTGATCAAGGACGGAGAGCTGCAGACTGCGTGCGAGCAGGGCTGCCCGTCGCAGGCGATCACCTTCGGCTCGCTCAACGATCCGAATTCGCGCGTCTCGAAGCTGCACGCCGAGACGCGCCGCTACGACTTGCTGCACGAGCTGAACACGCGGCCGCGAACCGCGTACCTGGCGCGTGTGCGGAACCCCAACCCCGAGCTCGCGAGGCTCGAGTAGCATGGCCGCGCCTCATCCCGTCATCACCAGTCCCGATCCGTTGGATCCGCGGCCCCTCATCGAGGGCAAGCAGACCGACCAGACCATCAACGACAGCCTGCTCGAGCACGTCTGGCGCGGCGCGGGCAAGGGCTGGTGGGCCCTGTTCGGCGTGGCGCTGTCCGCGCTCGGCCTGCTGGTCATCGCGATCACCTACACGCTGTACAAGGGCATCGGATCGTGGGGCAACAACATCCCCGTCGGCTGGGCCTTCGGCATCATCAACTTCGTCTGGTGGATCGGCATCGGCCACGCCGGCACGCTGATCTCGGCGATCTTGCTGCTGCTGCAGCAAAAGTGGCGCACGTCGATCAACCGCTTCGCCGAGGCGATGACGCTGTTCGCGGTCATCTGCGCGCTCCTGTTCCCGCTGCTGCACACCGGCCGTCCCTGGTTCGCCGCGTACTGGCTGATGCCGTACCCGAGCGTCCAGGGCATCTGGCCGCAGTTCAAGAGCCCTCTCACCTGGGACGTGTTCGCGGTCTCGACCTACTTCACGATCTCGCTGCTGTTCTGGTTCCTGGGCCTGGTGCCCGACCTGGCGGCGCTGCGCGACTCGTCCAAGAGCCGCGCGAAGCGGTTCGCCTACGGCATCTTCGCGCTCGGCTGGCGTGGGTCGGGCCGTCACTGGGCCGAGTACAAGTGGGCGTACGTGCTGCTGGCCGGCCTGTCGACGCCGCTCGTGCTCTCGGTGCACACGATCGTGTCATTCGACTTCGCGACGTCGGTGATCCCCGGCTGGCACACGACGATCTTCCCGCCGTACTTCGTCGCCGGCGCCGTGTTCTCGGGCTTCGCGATGGTCGCCACCTGGATGATCCCGGCGCGCGAGTTCCTGGGCCTCAAGCACGTGGTCACCGCCAGGCACATCGAGATGATGTGCAAGGTGATGCTCGCGACCGGCATGATCGTCACCTACGGCTACGTGATGGAGCACTTCATCGCGTGGTACAGCGGCGATCCCTACGAGTTCGCGCAGTTCTTCCTGGTGCGCCAGCGCGGCCCGATGTCGGGCGTGTACTGGCTGATGATCTTCTGCAACTGCATCGTGCCGCAGCTCTTCTGGACCAAGCGCGGCCGCACCAACCTGGCCGTGGTCTGGATGGCCTCGATCCTGATCAACGTCGGCATGTGGTGCGAGCGATTCAACATCATCGTGACCTCGCTCCACCGCGACTTCCTGCCCTCGAAGTGGGAAAACTACGGACCGACCTGGGTCGACATCAGCCTGTTCATTGGCACCATCGGCCTCTTCTCGACGCTGTTCCTGCTGTTCCTCAAGTTCGTGCCCGCGGTGGCGCTCACCGAGGTCAAGGAGCTGCGCCACGAGTTGGAGCACGCCGAACACGGCGCCGGCGAGGAGAAGCACGCGTGAGCGACGGCGGCGATCACGGCGGCGGCTTCGTTCCGCGGCGCTTCGTCATCGGGCAGTTCGCGAACGCGGACGCGCTGCTCGACGGCACGCGCAAGGTGCGCGAGGCCGGAAACAAGAGCCTGGACACGCACACGCCCTATCCGCTGCACGGGCTGGAAGACGCGCTGGGTCTCGGCCGGCCGAAGATTCCGACGCTGGTGTTGCTGGGCGCGATCGCGGGCGCCTGCATCGCTTACGCGATGATCTATTACATGAACGTCGTCGACTTCCCGATCAACGTCGCGAACCGGCCGGCGCACAGCCCGCCGACGAACCTTCCGATCACGTTCGAGCTCGCGGTGCTGCTGGGTGGCTCTTCGGCGTTCTTCGGCTTCTTCACGCTCGCGGGCCTGCCCAAGCCGTATCACCCGGTGTTCGAGGCCGACTTCTTCGCGCGCGCGTCGATCGACGGGTTGTTCCTGTCGGTCGAGGTGCCCGCGGGCGGCGATGTCGACAAGGTCGCCGCCGACGTGCGCGGCGCCGGCGCCGTCGAAGTCCAGACGGTCACGGAGTCGGAGCGATGACGTCGCGCTCCCAATTGATGATCCTCGCGCTCGCCGGAGCGTTGCCGCTGCTGTCGGCGGTCGCCTGCGATGAGAACATTCTCGACCCGATCGCGGATCGCCAGCCGCGCGTCCACGTCTACAAAGAGAGCGTCTTCTTCGCCGACGGGCTGTCGATGCGCGCGCCGCCCGACGGCACGGTGCCGCGCGAGCGCATCACCATGAACCCGGTGCTGACCACCGGGCATGAGGGCGAGACCGGCCAGATCGCCGCCAATGGCGAGCGCGTGCCCTCGTACGCGAAGACCATCCCGCTGCCGGTGACCCGCCAGCTGCTCGAGCTCGGCCGCAAGCGGTTCGACATCACCTGCGCGACCTGCCACGGCCCGGTCGGCGACGGCAACAGCATCGTCGCGACGCAGATGTCGCTGCGGCCGCCGCCGTCGTTGCACAAGTACAGCGATCGCGCGCCCGGCTACATCTTTGACGTGATCACCAAGGGCTTCGGTCTGATGGCGTCGTACGCCCCGGAGATGACGATCGAAGAGCGGTGGGCGGTCGTGGCGTACGTCCGCGCGCTGCAGCTCAGCCAGGGGGCCGCGCTGGATCACATTCCGCCCGCCGAGCGAGCGCGCCTGGAATCGATGCCCGCCGTGGCGCCGGCGCCGGCGCACGGTAGCGGCGCGACCGAACACAAGGAGGCTCCGTGAGCGCGCGTGAAGTGACCCTGCCCGATCGCTATCAGGGTGGGCGCGGTCTGGTCACGGGCGGCGCGGTCGGCGGTCTGGTCCTGCTGGCCGCCACGTTCGGCGGCCTGGCGATCGATCCCCGGCGGACGATGTTCTCGTACCTGGTCGCGTTTCTGTACTGGGGCGGCATCAGCATGTCGGCGGTGATCCTGCTGATGATCTTCCACGCCTTCGGCGCCAAGTGGGTCGTGGTGGTGCGCCGCACGGTCGAGGCGATGGCGAGCACCGTCCTGCTCTTCGTCGTGCTGTTCATTCCGATCCTGCTCGGGTTGAAACACCTTTATCCGTGGGTCGACCCGCCGGCGACGCTTCCGCGCGACGTGCTCAAGTTGCTGGCGCACAAGAAGCCGTACCTGAACCAGACCTTCTTCGTGGTGCGCACGGCCTTCTACTTCCTGATGTTCGCGCTGGTCGCCGGGCGGCTCTTCCGCCTGTCGACCAGGCAGGACGAAGTGGGCGGTATCGAGCTGACCCGGCGCCAGCGCATCTTCGGGACCGGGATGCTGCCGCTGATCTCGTTGGTGTTCACGTTCGCGGCGTTCGACTGGGTGATGACGCTGAACCCGCTGTGGTACTCGACGATCTTCGGCGTCTACTTCTTCGCCGGCAGCTTCGTCAGCGTGTTCGCGATCCTGGCCATCGCGGCTCATCGGGCGCGCGGGCCGAACGAGTTCGGTGCCTACGTGAGCATCGAGCACATCCACAACATCGGCAAGCTGATGCTGTCGTTCGTGGCCTTCTGGGCCTACGTCGCTTTCTCCCAGTTCATGCTGATCTGGATCGCGAACCTGCCCGAGGAGATCCAGTTCTTCCTCCCGCGCCTCAAGGGTGAGTGGGCGGTCGTGGGCTGGATGCTCATCCTCGGCCACTTCCTGATTCCGTTCGGCGCGCTGCTGTCGCGATCGCTCAAGCGCAACCGCGCCAAGCTCGCGGCGGTGGCGGTCTGGATCCTCTTCATCCACTTCGTCGACGTGTACTGGCTGGTCCTGCCGACGCTGTCGCCCGAGTCGCTGGCATTCCACTGGACCACCATCACCGCGTTCCTGGGTGTCGGGCTGCTGTCGATCTCGTTCACGGTCTGGCGGCTGCGCGGGCGCTTTGCAATCCCGGTGAAAGATCCCTACCTCGCCGACTCGTTGGGGTATAGGCAGCCATGAGCCACGACCCGCATTCCTCAGGCGGCGAAGCCGATCCGGACAAGATCGACTTCAAGAAGGTCATCGCCGTCGGTGTGGTCTCGTTGATCATCTTCGCGCTGGCTTCCTGGTGGGCAGCGTCGATCTTGCACAGCGAGCGCACGGCGCTGGGACCGCGCGTCGAGTGGAAGGCGCCCACCGAGCTGGGCAATGCCGAGATCGGCATCGTCGACCAGGTTCCGTTCCAGGGTGACCAGCGCCTGCAGAAGTGGAAAGCCGAGCGCGCCGAGTGGTTGAACCAGTACGGCTGGGTCGATCGCGCGCGCGGCGTGGTGCACATCCCGATCGATCGCGCGATGGAAGAGATCGTGGCCGGCGCGGTGCCGCCGCCCCCCGCGCCCGATTCGATGCCGCCGGAGGGCACCCGATGACACGCTCCACCTGGCTCGCGCTGGCCGTGCTGCCGGCGATCGCGCTCGGCGCCGGGACCGCGGCGGCGGCCGACAAGACCGACAAGGTCGTGTTCCCGCAAGGGACCGAACAACCGCTGGCCGCGCTGCAGGACATCGACGTCGTCGAGCACGTGGGTGACCGCGTTCCGTCGGGCCTGAGCTTTCGCGACACCGCGGGGCACGCGGTGTCCTTCGACGATCTGCTGCACCAGGGGCGCCCGCTGGTCGTCACGCTCGGGTACCACCGCTGCCCGATGCTGTGCGGCCTGGTGCTCGACGGGCTGGCCAAGGCGTTGAAGGCGGGCGGCTTGGTCCTGGGCCGCGACTACACCGCGGTGTCGATCAGCATCGACCCCGACGAGGACGCGAAGCTGGCCGCCGATCAGCAGAAGCGGATCCTGGCCACGTTGACGTCCGGTTCGGCGGGTTCGCCGGCGCGCGCCGAGGATTGGCCGTTCCTCATCACGTCGAGCAGCCTGGGCGGCGATCCGGAAGCGAGCCGCGCCATGGCCCGCGCCGTGGGCTTTCGCTACAAGTACGACGAGCAGAGCCGCCTCTTCGCGCACTCCGCGGTGGCGTTCGTGCTGACGCCCGACGGCGTGATCTCGCGTTACCTCTACGGCGTGGATTTCCTCGCGCGCGACGTGAAGCTGTCGCTGGTCGAGGCGAGCGGCGGTCGCGTGGGCACGTCCTTCGACAAGGTGCTGCTGTCCTGCTATCGGTACGATCCCGTCAACCGGAAGTATGCCCCGTATGTCTTCGCCTTCGTCCGGGGCGGTGCGCTGATGGTGTTCCTGGCGCTCGCCGGCCTGCTGACGATCCTGTGGCGGAAAGAACTGGCGATGAAACGGCAGAGAGAGCGGCTCGCGCGAACCAATAACAGCTTGAAACCGCAGGAGGTCGTTCGATGAACGAGCTCATGCGGAGAATGCTCTGGCTGCCGGAGCAGGCGTCGACCTTCTCGACCAGCGTCGACCACCTTCACTACTTCGTCATCACCGTGACGATGTTGATCTCGGTCGCCGTCGGACTGCTCGCGTTCGCGTTCTTCTTCAAGTACCGCGAGCGCCGGCCGAACCAGTCGACGCCGATGGTCATCCCGAGCATCCGCTTCGAGATCGTCGTCATCGGCGTGCCGCTGTTCTTCTTCCTGCTCTGGTTCGTGCAGGGCTACAAGGACTACATCTGGTACACGTCGCCGCCGAGCAACGCGATGGACGTGTACGTCATGGGCAAGAAGTGGATGTGGAAGTTCTCCTATCCCGACGGCCCCAACGCGATCGGCACGATTCACGTCCCCGCCAACCGGCCGGTGCGGCTGCTGATGACCAGCCGTGACGTGATCCATTCGTTCTACGTGCCCGACTTCCGCATCAAGCAGGACGTGCTGCCTGGCCGCTACACCGAGACCTGGTTCGAAGCGAACAAGCCTGGCCGTTACCAGATCCTGTGCGCCGAATACTGCGGCACCTGGCACTCGCAGATGTGGGGCGAGGTCGTGGTGATGCCGGCCCCGGAGTTCGACACCTGGCTCGCCGAACAGAAGGCCGGGCTCGCCAAGCGTGTCGACACCGGTGGCGACGACGGCGGCGAGTTCCGCGGCAGCATCGTCGAATACGGCAAGCGGGTCGCGATGGCCCAGGGGTGCGTCAAGTGCCACTCGCTCGACGGCGAGCCGCACATTGGCCCGACCTGGCTCGATCTCTATCACCGGCGTGAGACCCTCGACAACGGACAGGTCGTCGTGGCTGACGAGGCCTACCTGACCGATTCGATGATCGATCCGCGCGGCAAGATCGTGCGCGGCTACAAGCCGGTCATGCCGACGTACAAGGGCCGGATCTCGGCGCCCGAGGCCGCTGCGCTGGTGGAGTTCATCAAGTCGCTGCGCAGCGAGAACGTGCAGCACGTCCCGTCGAAAGAAGCGGTCTATGAGCCAGTCCGACGATAAGCCACCGACATTCCCTGCGGTGCACTACCTGAACGCCGATCGGGGCGTCTGGTCGTGGCTCACCACGGTCGATCACAAGCGGATCGGCATCATGTACTTCGTGTCGGTGTTGCTGGCGTTCCTGCTGGGCGGCATCTTCGCGATGTTGCTGCGCATCGAGCACCTGACGCCCGAGCCCACGATCATGGGCGCCAATACCTACAACCGCATGTTCACGCTGCACGGCGTGGTCATGATCTTCATGTTCATGATCCCGGCGATCCCGGGCGTGTTCGGCAACTTCCTGCTGCCGCTCATGCTGGGCGCCAAGGACGTCGCGTTCCCCAAGCTCAACCTCCTGTCGCTCTATCTCTACTGGGCGGGTGCCACGCTCGCGGCGTCCGGCATGATCATGGGCGGCACCGACACCGGCTGGACGTTCTACGCGCCGTACAGCACGTCGACGCCGACGACGTTGTTCCCCGTGCTGCTGGGCGTGTTCATCATGGGGTTCTCGTCGATCCTCACCGGCTTGAACTTCATCGTCACCATCCATACGCTGCGCGCGCCGGGCATGGGCTGGATGCGCATCCCGCTGTTCGTCTGGGCGATCTACGCGACCAGCATCATCCAGGTGCTGGCGACGCCGGTCATCGGCCTGACCGTCATGCTGGTCGGCATCGAGAAGGTGGGGCACTTCGGCCTCTTCGACCCGACCCGGGGCGGCGACCCCGTGCTGTTCCAGCACATGTTCTGGTTCTACTCGCACCCGGCGGTCTACATCATGGTGCTGCCGGCGATGGGCGTGATCAGCGAGGTGATCGGCGCCTTCTCGCGCAAGAATATCTTCGGCTACAAGATGATCGCGTACTCTTCGCTGGGCATCGCGTTCGTCGGCTTCTTTGCCTGGGGCCACCACATGTTCGTCTCGGGCCAGTCCGTGCTCGACAACGGCGCGTTCGCGGCCATCTCGATGCTCGTGGGCGTGTTCACCGCGATCAAGGTCTTCAACTGGGTGGCCACGCTTTACAAGGGCTCGATCGCGGTCAAAACGCCGATGCTCTACGCGTGCGGCTTCCTGTTCTTCATCGTGTTCGGCGGCATGACCGGCATCGCGGTCGCGACGGTGTCGCTGGACGTGCACTGGCACGACACTTACTTCGTCGTCGCGCACTTCCACTTCATCATGGTCGGCGCGGTCATCATGGCGTTTCTGGCGGCCATGCACTACTGGTTCCCCAAGATGTTCGGCCGCAACTACCACGAAGGGTGGGGGATGGTCGCCGCCTGCTTCATCATCCTCGGCTTCAACGCCACGTTCATCCCGCAGTTCCTGGTCGGCAACGCCGGCATGCCGCGCCGGTACTTCATTTACCCGGAGCGGTTCACCAGCCTGAACGTCGCCTCGACCGCGGGCTCGTCGCTGCTGGCGTTCGGCTTCGTGATCATCGTCTTCTACATGATTTACGCACTGGTTCGCGGCCCGATCGCGGGTGACAACCCCTGGTCCTCGCGCGGTTACGAGTGGAATACACCGTCGCCGCCCCCCAAGCACAACTTCGACACCACGCCGATCATCGATCGCGACGCGCACTCCTACCAGGAGCCGGGGGAGGAGGTGGAGCATGTCGTCATCTGAGGCGCACGCCGCGGCCGAGCACCCCCACAACCCGCATCTCGCGCATCACTTCGACACGATCGAGAAGCAGGACACCGCGGTTCGCCTGGGGATGTGGCTGTTCCTCGGCACCGAGGTGCTGCTCTTCGCGGGGCTGTTCCTCGGCTACACCGTCTACCGCCACTTCTATCACCACACCTGGCACGAGGCGTCGCGCACGCTGGACCTCGGCCTCGGCGCGCTGAACACCGTCGTGCTCATCACCAGCAGCTTCACGGTGGCGATGGCGTTCTACTTCATCAAGAAGGGCAAGACCGGTGCCTGCGCCGGCATGCTCGTCTTGACGATCTTGTTCGCGCTCGCGTTCCTCGTGGTCAAGAGCATCGAGTACTCCCACAAGTTCGCCGAGGGCGCGTTACCCGGGCAGTTCTATCACTTCAACGAGGTGCCGGGCCCGGGCGCCAACCTCTTCTACACGGTGTACTTCCTGGCGACCGGCCTGCACGCGTTCCACGTCATCGTGGGCATGAGCATCCTCATCTGGGTGCTGGTGCGCGTGCTCAAGGGTCACTTTTCGCCGAGCTACTACATTCCCGTCGAGCTGGGCGGCCTGTACTGGCACCTGGTCGATCTGGTGTGGATCTTCCTTTTTCCGCTGCTCTATCTCATCTGAGGCAACGCGTGGAGAACAAAGTCTCAAAGCCAGCCGCTCCCTCGTCGCACGGGAAAGAGCACGCGCACGGCCCGGGCCGGTACTTCGTGATCTGGTTCATCCTGCTCGGCTTCACGCTGCTCACCGTGGTGACCGGTCGGATGGACCTGGGTGCGGCGAACCTGCCCATCGCCATCGCGATCGCGACGGTCAAGGCGACGCTGGTCGTGCTGTTCTTCATGCACCTGTCGGAGTCGGGCGGCGCGAACCGGCTGGTCTTCGTCGTGTCGCTGATCTTCGTGCTGGTGCTGATGTTGGGCGTGTTCGGCGACTTGCTCACCCGCAACCCGATGTCGCTGCCCAGCGGCGCGCCGAACTTCGATATCAGCCCCGAGAGCCGCATCGTCCCGCATCCCTAGGGCCAAGCCTGGGTTTGGCGGGGCGGGGGTCATCCGCTCAAATCAGTCGCCGCTGACGCCGTGCAGGCGCAGCTTTTCCCACAGATTTTTGCGCGAGATGCCCAGGATCTCGGCAGCCAGCGTGCGCTTGCCCGCCGCCTGCGCCAGCGCGCGCTGCAGGTAGTCGCGTTCGAATTCCTTGAGCGCGGTCCCGAGCGGGCGCGCACAGGTCTCGATCGGCGGCGCATCGTCAGCGGTCCCGATGACGTCGCGCGGGAGGTGGCGCAGGTGAATCTCGCCTTCGCCCGCCAGTACGACGGCGTGCTCGATGGCGTGGCTCAGCTGCCGGACATTGCCGGGGAAGGGAAAGGCCGCCAGGGCCGCCCAGGCCCCCGGTGACAGCGTCAGCGGCGATTTCCCGGGCCGCGTGAACGACTTCAGGAAGTACTGCACCAGCAGCGGCAGGTCCCCCTTTCGGTCGCGCAGGGGTGGGATGTCGACGTTGAGCACGTTGACGCGGTAATAGAGGTCCTCGCGGAACAGACCGGTGGCGATGCGCTCCTTGAGGTCGCGGTGGGTCGCCGAGATGACCCGCACGTCGACCCTCACCGACTCGTTGGTGCCGAGCGGCTCGATCGTCCCCTCCTGCAGCACGCGCAGCAGCTTGGCCTGCGCCGGCAGCGACATCTCGGCGATCTCGTCGAGCATCAACGTGCCAGTGTGTGCCGCGCGAAAGCGGCCGTCGCGCCGCTTGACCGCGCCGGTGAAGGCGCCGCGCTCGTGCCCGAACAGCTCGGCCTCGAGCAAGGTATCGGGGAAGGCGGCGCAGTTCACCACCACGAGCGGGCGGTCGCGGCGCGTCCCGCGCTCGTGCAGCGCACGCGCCACCAGTTCCTTGCCGGTCCCGCTCTCACCGGTCAGCAGCACGGGCGCGTGGCTGGTAGCGATGGTGTTGACGCGGTCGAGCAGCCGCAGCATCTGGACCGACCGGCCGATGATCGCCTCCTTGGCGTCGGCCGCCGCCAGTTGCGCGCGGGCGGCGTCCAGCTCGCGTAGCAGCGCGCGATGCTCGGCGATGCGCGTCATGCGTAGCGTCAGCTCGTCGATGTCGAACGGCTTGGTGAGGTAGTCGTAGGCGCCTTCCTTGACGGCGCCCACGGCGTCCTGGATCGCGGCGTAGGCCGTCATCAGGATCACCGTGGTATCCGGCGACTCCTGGCGCGTGCGCCGGAACAGGCTCAGCCCGTCGAGCTTGGGCAATCGGATGTCGCAGACCATCACGTCGAACAACTCGCTGGTCACCAGGGACAGCGCCTCTTCGCCGTTGGCGGCGGTCGTGACCCGGTGCCCGGCGTCGGTGAGCGCTTCCGCGACCAGCAGATTGAAGTCGGGCTCATCGTCCACCAGCAGGATGCTGAGCCCATCCGGGCGATCCGGCGCACGCAGGTCTCGATTCTGGTGGTAGCGCGGCGAAGGGATCACCGTGCCCATGCCCGTCTCTGTGGCTTCCATGTAATTGTGAGCGCCTCGCCTCCCAAGCAGATAAGCCCGCGGCACGGCTCCCGCAAGAGACCGTAGGGCGGAACCCGCACCTACACCGGAGTAAGAGCCGGCAGAAACGGTAACCGGTAACATCGGTCTGTTACCGATCGGAACCCTTCTCTTTTCCGAAATCGAGCTTAGTCAGCGAGATCCTTCCATTTCGGTAATCGCTCGCGATGGCATGGGCCGTGAATATCAGTAGGCCGTTCACCACCCACCACCGAGGAAAAGATTCCATGTTGAAGATCAAGATTGGCGACGTGATGACTCGCGAAGTGTTCATGCTGGACGCATCCACGCCCGCCGAGACGGCGGCCTGGGAGCTGAGTGTGCGCGGTTTCACGGGCGCGCCGGTGCGTGACGCGCGTGGGCGGTTGGTCGGCGTGCTGTCGAGGAGCGACCTGACCGACCCCGAGCGGGTGCAGGGCGATCTCGCGGGCAAGGACGTGCAGGACGTGATGACGCCGGCGCTCTTTTCGCTCGAACCGTCGGAGTCGGTCGATCGCGCGATCCGGCTGATGGTGCGCGAAGGCATCCGCCGCATCCTGGTCATGGAGAAGAGCGGTGCGCTGGTCGGCATCGTCACTTCCAGCGATATTCTGCGGCACCTGGCGTGGGGCGTCGCCGACGCCGACCTGCCGTACGGGACCGTCGAGGTGCCGGCCGCCGACGCGCGCTTCGCGCGGATGTGACGCATGGCCGGCGCTCGAGAATGGGGATGGGCGATGAGATCTCTCTGGTGGCGCTGGGGACTTGCGCTGGTGCTGGGCTCCGGATGGGGCTGGGCAATGTCGGCACGCAGCTTCACGCACGGCGGCGTGCCGGTCCTGAGCGCCGGCATCCTGGCTCGGTGATCGGATAGGAGGACGTCCGGATCCCGGCGTCCGCCGCGCCATGGCGTTCCCGACTGACCAGCATTCGAGCTAGGGCCCGAGCCAGGCGTCGTTCGCCGCCACCGGGCGGCCGTCGGTGGCCTCGCCGTCGGTGGTCGTTCCGTCGGTGGGCTCGTGGCCGTCGCCCGCGCCGACCGCGATCGCGCGCAGCTCGGCGCCGGAGATGGCTTCGCGTGCGATCAACGTTCGGGCCGCGCGCATCAGGATCGGCTTTCGCTCTTCCAGCAGCTGGCCCACGCGCTCGATCTGCTCGTCGATGATGCGGCGGACCTCGACGTCGATCTCTCGCGCGGTCTCCTCGCTGTAATCGCGCCGGGCGCTGACAGGCTCCGGGGTCTGCACCAGCATCGTGCGGCGGTCGCGCTCGAAGCTGATCTGGCCCAGCTTGGGGCTCATGCCGAACGTCTTGATCATGCTGCGCGCGATGTCGGTCGCCTTGGTCAGATCATCGTGCGCGCCGGTCGACGCCTCTTCGTAGATCAGCTCCTCGGCCGCGCGCCCACCGAGCAGGACCGCGATCTTGTTCTTGAGCTCGCCCTCGGTCATCAGGAAGCGATCCTCGGTTGGCACCTGAATGGTGTAGCCGAGCGCGGCGATGCCGCGCGGGATGATCGAGATCTTGTGCACGTCGTCGAGGCCGGGCAGCGCCATCGCCACCAGCGCGTGGCCGAGCTCGTGGTACGCGACGCGCTGCTTCTCCTGGGGCGTCAGCACGCGGTTCTTCTTCTCCAGGCCCGCTATCACGCGTTCGACCGACTCCTGCAGCTCCGCTCCGCCGACGCGCTCGCGATCGCGGCGCACGCCCAGCAGCGCCGCCTCGTTGACGATGTTGGCCAGGTCGGCGCCGACGAAGCCCGCGGTCATCGCCGCGATCACCTCCAGGTCGGCGTCGTGCTCCAGCGCGACCTGGCGCGCGTGAACGCGGAGGATCGCCAGCCGCGCTCCCTTGTCGGGGCGGTCGACCAGGATCTGGCGATCGAAGCGCCCCGCGCGCAGCAACGCCGGGTCCAGGATTTCAGGCCGGTTGGTGGCGGCCATCAGGATGACCCCGACGCGCGGGTCGAAGCCGTCCAGCTCGACCAGCAGCTGGTTCAGCGTCTGCTCGCGCTCCTCGTGCGTGACCGGGCCGATGCCGCGCGCCTTGCCGAGCGCGTCCAGCTCGTCGATGAAGATGATGCACGGCGCCTTCTGCTTCGCCTGATCGAAGAGGTCGCGCACGCGCGCCGCGCCGACGCCCACGAACATCTCCACGAAGTCGGAGCCGCTGATCGAGAAGAAGGGGACGCCCGCCTCGCCGGCGACCGCGCGCGCCAGCAGCGTCTTGCCGGTGCCGGGCGGTCCGACCAGCAGGATCCCCTTGGGCAGCTTCGCGCCGAGCCGGCCGAACCTCGCCGGTGACTTCAAGAAGTCGATCACCTCGCGCAGCTCTACCTTTGCTTCGTCGACGCCGGCCGCGTCGATGAATTTCACCGGCACGTCCTTCTCCATATAAACCTTGGCCTTGCTGCGGCCGACGGTCATGAATCCGTTGTGGCTGCCCTGGCCCAGCCGGCGCGCGATCAACGCCCAGAACACGACCAGCAGCGCGATTGGCAAGAGCCAGGACATGGCGTCGCGCCAGAACGTCGACTCGACGACGCCGGTGACGCGCACACCGTGCTGGTTGAGGTCGCGCAGCAGCTCCGGATCCTCGACGCGCACAGTATCGAACGTGCGGCTCGCCGGCGGGGCGGTGCGCGCGCGCGCAGGCGGGCTTGGCATCGGCGGCGTGGTCACCGCGCCCGCGACCGGGGGAGGGTCATTGTCGATCTTGAAGCGGCCGTGGATCCCGGTCGCGCCGATCACGACTTCATCGATCTTTCCCGCCGCGACCGCCTGCTTGAAGTCGCTGTAGGAGATCTTGTCGGGGTGCAGGTAGACGCTCAAGACCTGTTGAAGGAGCAGCGCGATCCAGAACGCCAGGATCACGTAGCCGATGGAGAACTTGAATTTCTTGGTCTCGCCGCTTTCCATGTCGTCGTCCCAAAGCTAAGACGCGGATCGCGTCGAGGCGGCGGCGCGGGTTCTCGGGAGAACGGCCGTTACCCCGTGGTAAGGGGCATTGCAGGACCGTTACCGCTCCCGGCGAGGAGGTCGCCCGATAGACGGATACGGGCTCGGCCGAATGCCGATTCCGCGCGGCGTCGGGCTGGCGCCGCGATTGGCATGGCTCTTGGACTTCACCTGAGCGATGCGCCTCGGGTGGAGAGCGGGCGGAGCGTTTCGCCGATCATTCGGCGGACACGGGGGAGCGAACGGCCGACGGCGCCGGTGCGCGACCCTGCGCGCGGGCGGTGAGCTCGGCCGCTATCGCTTGCTCGAGCCCCTCGGCCGCGGCGGCATGGCCGAGGTCTGGAAGGCGCGCAGCTCCGGCCCCTCGGGGTTCGAGCACGACGTCGTGATCAAGCGTATCCAGCCGGCGCACGGCACCGATCCCGAGTTCATCCAGCTCTTCCTGGAAGAGGCGCGCATCTCGGCGATGCTTCATCACGCGAACATCGTGCAGGTGCACGACTTCGTCGACGAGGACGGCGATCTCTTTCTCGTGCTGGAGTACGTCGAAGGTCCGTCGCTGTCGCGTGTCTTGCGCGCGCTGCGCTCGGCCGGGCGCGCGATGCCGCCCGCGATGGCGGCCTGGATCGCGCGCGAAGTCTGCCGCGCGCTCGAGTACGTTCACGCGCTCGTCGACGCCGAAGGGAGGCCGCTCGAGATCCTCCACCGCGACGTCACGCCGTCGAACATCATCCTGACGGCGAACGGCGGCGTCAAGCTGCTCGACTTCGGCGTCGCCAAGTATCGCGGGTCCGCGTCGCTCACGCGCGCGGGCACCATGCGCGGCAAGCCGGCGTACCTCGCGCCCGAACAGATCGAAGGCGCGGCGGGCGGCGCCGCGATCGATCGCCGCATCGACATCTTCGCGCTCGGTGTCGTGCTGCACGAGATGCTGTCGCTCGAGCACTTGTTCGCGGGCGACAGCGATCTCGTCACGGTGAAGAAGGTGCTGGAGATGAAGATCCTGCCGCCGTCGGCGCGCCGCGCCGACGTGCCGCCGGCGCTCGACGCGATCGTGATGAAGGCGCTCGAGCGCGATCGCGATCGGCGCTATGGCACCGCGGGCACGATGGCGCGCGATCTCGATGACCTGGTCGTCTCGGCCTGCTTGCGCGTCGACGACGTGGTCACGTTCGTGTCCTCGATCGAAGACGAGTGCCGCACCGGGGCGCGCTCGTCACGCTCGCCCGTAGGGATGCGGCGATGGAACGACGCCATCGCCGAGGCGACGACGGTCAAGGACCTGGCCCAGCGCCAGCGGCTGGAAGGGCTCCGCCGCGGACGCGCCCGCTCTCGGCACGCGCGCATCGCCGCGATGGCGGGCGTCGCGCTGGTCGCGGCAGCGCTGGCCACGGCGGTCGGCCTGCGCGTCAACGTGACCACCACCAGGAACGCCGCGCAGGCCGCCGAGCCGAGCGCTGCCGCGGACGCGCCGCCGCTGTGCCGACCCGCGTCCTGGCAAGATGCGGCCATTGTGCCAATGGCAAAGTGAACCCGGCGACGGGCCACCAGCGCCGGTTGGCCAAACGATCATCGCAGAATGCCCGACGGGGGATGCAGCGAAGTGCGAGAGTGCGCCTCGCAGTCTTCGCTCGCTCAGTTGGCGAGCGCGAGCGCCGAGCAGGAGCCGCTCGACAGGATCTCGTTGTACAGCTTCTTGAAGCGCTTCTCGAGCGGACGGTCGACGGTACGCTCGCGCTTGCCAGGATCGTGGATCGTGATGCGCCGATTCAGCTCGGGCGCGTCCAGGTTCATGACCGTGGCCAGCGCGTGATCGAGAACGGCGATGCGGTGCGGATAGTGCCGCGGGTAGCCCTTGTCGATGTAACGAGGCCCGTGGTTGTAGTGCGCCCACCAGGCGTGGGTCAGGTGATGACAGGGGCCATCTTTGGTGATCTGTTGGACGTGCCCCTGGTTGTCGCGCCGGTTGATCGTGCGGCTGGCCACGCCGCCGCCGTCGCGCCAATAGGCCAGCTCGCGCGCGCCGACCTCGATGTTGGTCACCGGGTCCATGATGTCTTTCCAGGCCATGCCGCGCACATTGCCATTGAGACAATGTTCCCTGCGATCGAGCACGCACCGGATGGCCATCAGGCCGCCGTCCTTCGCGTAGACCTTGCCGCCGCGCAACGTGAGGCGGAACGCCTTCTCGTTCATGTCGCTCTCGTTGATCATGATCGCGAGCAGGAGCGTGGGGCTGAGCTCGTGGCGCTTCGACGAGGCCGCCACGGCGTTGGCGATGCGCTGGCACTCGGGCGGCGTCCACGCCGGCGTCATCCAGCGGATCTTTTGTTTGATCGAGCAGATGGTCTTGACCATGCAGGTGTCGGCCTGGCCGTCGTCTTCTCCTTGGGCTTCTTGGGCCTGGCCGTCGTCGTCCGGCTCGGCGCTGGCCTCTTGATTGCTAGTGCTGTCGCTGGCCGCGGCGTTGTCGCTCGGGGCGGTCGAGACCGGCTCGGGCTGCTCAGCGGCCGGCGAAGAGGCGGCCTGGGGCGCGCCCGTCGCGGCGCCCGCTCCGGTCGCGGGCTCGGCAGCTCGGGATGAAATCGGAAATGCCATCACTCCCGTGAGCGCGGCGACGAATCCGTAAGGAAGCTTCTGCAACGAAAAAAGCACGTCTTCACCTCAATGAGTGTGTGGTGAGCGTTAGGTGCGGCGGGAAGCGTCCCGGGCCACACCAGAGCGGGCTAGATTGTATCCGATTGCCAGGATATGCAAGAGGATAAGGTCGGTTTTGCCGTTGGCCAGATTGCGCAAGTTCGAATACAAGGTTTCGTCTATGGGCTTGGAAGCACGAAATTGCGGGCCTTCTGGCGGGTCCTCTAGCGGGTTATTTAATGAGTCCTCTAGCGGGTGTTTGCCAAGCGGGTCCCGGGGCCCGCGAACCGATCGCTCGGATGCTGATCCGAATACGACGAATGGCTCGGATATTCCGGTTTGCGGCGGAAATCTCCGACGTGCGGCTCGGGCGCGAGCCGCGCGTGACGTCCGCACGGACGATCGATGCGACGGGAGTGCCGTCGCCATATGCGTCGTGCGGGTGATTGCTGGCAGGGCAGTATATCGGTGATGCGGAAGTTTTCTTTAAGCCCTCTGGCGCGCCCAAACATTGAGCGTATTTGGATTACGGCGGCGCAAGAAATGGGGCTGCGAATCGAGCGCACGGGCGACGCATACGCCTCCAGTGACGGCGCGGGCCGCGTCTTCATCGCGGCCGATGAGCACCTCGACATCGACGATGCCGTCGCCCAGCTGATCTTCCACGAGCTTTGCCACGCGCTCTGCGAAGGGCCCGAGAACGCCACGCGGCCCGATTGGGGCCTCGACAACACCGGCGCCGTGTCGGCCGAGATCGCGCTGTCGCACGAGCACGCGTGCCTGCGACTCCAGGTCTTTCTGGCGTCGCCGTATGGATTGCGTGATCTCATGGCGCCCACCACCGAGTACCGCGCGTATCACGATCGGATTCCCCATGATCCGCTCGCGGACGACGGCGATCCCGCGGTGCCGATCGCGCGCGCCGCCGCCGCGCGCGCCGGCGAGCCGCCTTGGCGCGACGCGATCATGCGCGCGATGAGCCTGACAGCGAGCGCGCTCGAGCACCCGCTGGGATTTCGCGCGGGTCCCGCGGATCAAAGCTGCGCGAGCTGCGCGTGGCGCTACGCGGGCGGGCGCGGCAAGCCAGTGCTGCGCTGCCGGCAATCGGCCGACCGCGACGGCGTGGGCCGGCGCATCCGCGAGGACATGCCGGCCTGCGATCGCTGGGAGGCGCCGGTCGACTGCCACGCGTGCGGCGCCTGCTGCCGCGAGGCCTATCACTCTGTGACCGTGTCGGTGCGCGATCCGGTCGTCTGGAAGCAGCCGGACCTCATCACCCGCGATGGGCATCGCTTCGAGATTCGTCGCGAGGCCGAACGTTGCGCGGCGCTGACCGTCGAGCCGGCTGAAGGCGCGCCCGACCGCAGGCGGTTTTCATGCTCGATCTACCCAGACCGGCCGCAGGCTTGCCGCGATTTTCAGGCCGGCGGCCGGCATTGCCTGGACGCGCGCCGGCGCGTGGGCTTGAGCGCGCGCTGACGAGAGCGGATGGAGGTCGTTGAAATTTTCGTGCCGCTCGACGAGGGCGGCGCGCACGATGCGAACGGCGGCGAAGCAGCGGCCGCGCTCGCATCGCGCGCCGAGCAGGCGCTGGGCTGGGCGCGCGGCGCGGCGGGCGACGTGCGCGTGGTGCGGCGATCGCTCGACGCGCGCAAGAAGCACGCGATCGGCTATCGCCTGCGCCTCGAGGTCGCACGGCAGGGCGAGACGCTCTCGCGCGCAGACGCCGACGAGCTCGAAGCACCGCTGCCGCGCTGGCCGGCGGGCCGCCCGCCGCCGCGCGTGGTCGTCGTCGGGGTCGGGCCGGCCGGCACCTGGGCGGCGCTGCGGCTCGCCGAGGCGGGCGTGCCGCCGACGATCGTCGAGCTCGGCAAGCCGGTGCAGCCGCGCCGCCACGATCTCGCGTCGATCACGCGGGGGACGCT
>Ga0265338_10002685_pt1 | contig 26141 bp, 23 predicted proteins | sample 42126metaG_FD_193579 | JGI IMG/M metagenome (GOLD analysis project Ga0265338, IMG submission 193579) | Rhizosphere microbial communities from Carex aquatilis grown in University of Washington, Seatle, WA, United States - 4-21-26 metaG | ecosystem: Host-associated > Plants > Roots > Rhizosphere...
GGGGTCAGCTGGCGTAATCCAGTAGCGGCTGGGCCCGGCTGGGGTGGCGCAGCTTGGACAGCGACTGCTTCTCCAGCTGCCTGATCCGCTCCCTGGTCAGGCCGAGGGCCCGGCCGATCTCGTCGAGGGTGTGCGGGTTCCCGTCGTACAGGCCGAACCGCATGGCCATGATGGTCGCCTCACGCGGGGTGAGCGCGTCCAGGGCGTGGCGCAGCTGGTCGGCCATCAGCTGACGGTCAACGAGTTCGGATGCTTCGGGGGCGTCCACGTCCTCGATGAGGTCGCCGATGCTGGTCTCGCCATCCTCGCCGATCGTGGAGTCGAGGCTGATCGGCTGCCGGCTGGTGCGCAGCAGCTCCTCGATCTGATCCGGCGTCCGGTCCAGCTCGACCGCCAGTTCCTCGGGCGTCGGCTCACGGCCCAGCCGCTGGTGCATGTCACGCTCGACCCGGCTCAGCTTGCTCAGCATCTCCAGCACGTGCACCGGGAGCCTGATGGTGCGGGCCGAGTCCGCGAAACCACGCTGAATCGCCTGCCTGATCCACCACATGGCATACGTCGAGAACTTGTAGCCCTTGGTGTAGTCGAACTTCTCCACGGCCCGGATCAGGCCCAGGTTCCCTTCCTGGACCACGTCGAGCAGGGAAAGCCCTCGGTCGCTGTACTTCTTGGCGACCGACACCACCAGGCGCAGGTTCGCCTCAAGCATGTGCGCCTTCGCGCGCCTGCCGTCCTCGGCGACCTCTTCCAGATCGCGGCGGTACGCCGCGGCAAGGTCAGCTTCCGTGTCCAGCTTGTGCTCGGCGAACAGCCCCGCTTCGATCCGCTTGGCGAGGTTCACTTCCTGCTCAGCGGTCAGCAGGCTGGTACGCCCGATCGACTTCAGGTAGGTGTGCACCGAGTCGCCCATGGCGGACGTCTGGTCATCAAGGTCCACTTCGGCTGCGGCCGCCTGGGCGGCCGCGCTGGCCGCCGCAGACGCGTCCTGAGCCTCCAGCCTGGTGCGATCGGCGATGTCCGGGGATTCGGCGGGCTGCGCGGTCTTCATGGCCTCCTTGCCCGAATCTGCTCTGGCGGTGGCGGTGGCCCCGCCGGGCTCATTAGCTAGCTGCACTCCGGCCTCGGTGAGCTCACGGATGATGGACCGGCCCTCGGCCGGGGCGATACCAGCCCGTACGAAGGCGGCCTGCAGCTCGGGCAGGGAAATGTGCCCCTGGCCTCGCCCGCGCTGGATGAGTTCATCCACGCCGGTACTGGTTGGCTCATGGCCGCGCTCACGCGACCTGGCGGTCACACTCCTGGGCATCGAGGCACCTCCCTCCGTGGGCGCGCATGTCGCGCAGGCATCTGTTGCCGCGCCTCGACAAGTTCGCTTGGCGGCGGTAGTCCGCAGCGGTTGCTACTGTGAAGCGCGGGCACTATCTATTAACGCTAAGTGGGCTCGATTGTTCCCGTGTGCTGGCATCATGCCGCCCCACCGGGCTGAGTCCGGGCGAATTGCCCAGTACATTCTCGCAGGCTCCGGCACAGTCCGGGACAACTCCCCCGTCAGGCCGGGCCCGGGCCGCCGCGGCGCGCAGTGCGCGGGCCGGTCCGGGCCAGCTCGCGCAGCGCCAGCAGGTCCGGCTTTCCCGACGGCAGCAGCGGCAGCGCCGCCACCAGGATAAGCGCGCGCGGCAGCGCGAAATCGGGCAGCCTGCCGCGCAGCGCGGCACGCAGATCAGCCAGCCCCGGCGGCACCGACGGGTCGGCCGGGACCACGATCGCGGTCACCTCGTCCCCCCACTCCGGGTCCGGCCGGCCTACCACGGCGGCCTCGCGCACCCCCGGCACCGCCTCCAGCGCCGCCGCCACCTCATCCGCGGCGACCTTCTCGCCACCGGTGTTGATCATTCCGTCGGCCCGCCCCAGGACCGCGAGCCGTCCCGGCGCGGCCATCTCGCCCACGTCGGACGTGACGAACCAGCGGCCGTCCATGGCCTGCCCGGTGAGATCAGGCCGGCCCCGGTACCCGGAGAAGAGCACCGGCCCGGCGATCCGGATCCGGCCACCAGCGCCGATCTGCACCGACACGCCGTCCAGCGGGACATGGTCGTAGACACAGCCCCCGCAGGTCTCCGACATGCCGTAGGTGGTGGTCACGTTCCCGCCCGCCGCCCGCGCCGAGTCCAGCAGCCCGGGCGGCACCGCCGCCCCGCCGAGCAGGATGCGCCGGAACGCCGACAGGGCGGCCCGCGCGCCCGGCCCGTCGGCCAGCCTGCGCAACTGCGTCGGAACCACCGAGACGAACTGGCACCCAGCGGTGGCAGCGGCCGGCCCGTCCAGGCGCTCCCGGACCACCGGCGACGTCCCGGCGAGCAGTGAGCGGATGAACACCTGCAGGCCCGCGATATGACTGGGCGGCAGGCAGGACAGCCACCTGTCACCGGGCCGGGCGCCGATCCGGTCCAGGCTCGCCCGGGCCGAGTGCAGCAGCGCGGCGGCGCTCAGCTCGACCCCCTTGGGCTCGCCGGTCGACCCTGACGTGGCGATTACCACGGCCGTGTCCGGGAGCAGGCCGGCCAGGCCCGGCGCCGGCCCGGGGGAGCCTGCGGCCGGCCGGCGTCCGGTGCCTGCTGGGGTTTCCACGGTGGCAGGTGCGAGAGCGTCGAGCAGCGCGGCCAGCCTGGCCGGCGGGAGGCCCGGGTCGACCGGCAGGATCGCGGGACCGGTCCCGTCCAGTGCCGCGGTGAGCAGGTCCATCAGCCGCCCGGCGCCGGAAACGGGCGGGAGCAGCACTGCGTGCAAGGGCCGCGGCGTCACCGTCGTAAGGTTAACCGGGCAGATCAGGCACGAAACCGGGAGGGCCTGGAGTGATCGACTGGCAGCGCGGACAGGACTACAGCGACATCGTGTACGAGACTGCCGAGGGAATTGCCAAGATCACTATCAACCGCCCTGAGGTGCGTAACGCATTCCGGCCCGCCACTCTGTTCGAGCTGTCCGACGCCTTCACCGCAGCCCGTGATGACCCCGCGATCGGCGTGATCATTTTCACCGGCGCGGGCACCAAGGCGTTCTGCTCCGGCGGGGACCAGAAGATCCGCGGTGACGACGGGTACGTCGACGCCCAGGGCATCGGCCGGCTCAACGTGCTGGACCTGCAGGTTCAGATCCGGCGCACGCCCAAGCCGGTGATCGCCATGGTGGCCGGCTATGCAATCGGCGGCGGGCACGTCTTGCATGTGTGCTGTGACCTGACGATCGCCGCGGACAACGCGGTCTTCGGGCAGACCGGGCCGAAGGTCGGGTCGTTTGACGGCGGCTACGGATCCTGGCTGCTGGCCGGCACCGTGGGCCTGAAGAAGGCCCGCGAGATCTGGTACCTGTGCCGCCAGTACGACGCGCGGCAAGCACTGGAGATGGGCCTGGTCAACGCGGTCGTGCCGGTGGAGCGGCTGGAGGAGGAGACGGTCGCCTGGGCGCGTGAGCTGCTGGAGAAATCGCCGCTCGCACTGCGCATGCTCAAGGGCGCGCTGAACGCGGTCACCGACGGCGCGGCCGGGATGCAGCAGTTCGCCGGGGACGCGACGCTGCTCTACTACATGAGCGAGGAAGCCCAGGAGGGCCGCGACGCCTTCAAGGAGAAGCGCAGCCCGGACTTCGCCAGGTTCCCCCGCCGGCCGTGAGCGCGCTCCCGGAGCAGGCTGCTGGCAGCCTGCGTGAACGGGCGGCCGGCCTGCTGCCGGGGCTCCGGGCGTTCGCCATCCCGATGCGGACCCGGTTCCGTGGCATCACCGTGCGGGAGGGCGCGCTGATCGAGGGCCCGGCCGGGTGGGCCGAGTTCTCCCCGTTCGCCGAGTACGGCCCGCGGGAGAGCGCGCGCTGGCTGGCCTGCGCCGTGGAGGCGGCGACGGTGGGCTGGCCTGCCCCGGTGCGCGACCGGGTACCGGTCAACGTGACCGTTCCGGCGGTCGGGCCCGCCGCGGCGCACGCGATCGTCTCGGCCTCAGGCTGCCGGACGGCCAAGGTAAAGGTCGCCGAGCGGGGCCAGCCGGCCGACGCCGACATCGCCAGGGTGGCGGCGGTCCGGGACGCGCTGGGACCCGACGGGTTGATCCGGGTCGACGCCAACGGCGCGTGGGACGTCGATCAGGCCGAACGGATGCTGGCCGCGCTGGCCAGGTTCGGCCTGGAATACGCGGAACAGCCGTGCGCCACGCTGGGCGAGATGGCCACATTGCGCGGGCGGGTCGAGGTGCCGCTGGCCGCGGATGAGTCGATCCGGCGGGCTGAGGACCCGCTGGCCGTGCGGGCCGCGGGTGCGGCGGACATCGTGGTCCTGAAGGTCCAGCCGCTCGGCGGCGTGCGCGCGGCGCTGCGGATCGCCCGCGCCTGCGGGCTGCCGGTGGTGGTGTCCAGCGCCCTCGAGTCGTCGGTCGGCCTGGCCGCCGGGGTGGCCCTGGCCGCCGCGCTGCCTGAGCTCCGCTACGCCTCGGGACTCGCCACGATGAGCCTGCTCACCGGGGATGTGACCGCGGACCCGCTGGTCGCCCGCGACGGCGGGTTGCCAGCCCGGCGGCCCCCCGTGGACCTGGCCCGGCTGGCCGCCTGGGAGATCGATCCCGCCCCGTGGCGGGCGCGGGCGGCGGCGGCCGCGGAGTACCTGGACGCGGCGTGAATCCATCCACAGCGTTCGCGTCGGTGCTCGTCGACGAGCTGGCCAGGTGCGGGCTGCGTGAGGCCGTCCTGGCCCCAGGCTCGCGTAGTGCCCCGCTGGCGATGGCGCTCTGGGAGCGTTCCCGGCGGGCGCCGGCCGACGCCGGCGGCATCCGGCTGCACGTCCGGATCGACGAGCGGTCCGCGGCGTTCCTGGCCCTCGGGCTGGCCAAGGCAAGCAGGCGGCCGGTCGCCGTGCTGTGCACGTCCGGCACCGCGGCGGCACATTTCCATGCCGCGGTGATCGAGGCGGACGAGTCCGGGGTGCCGCTGATCGTGCTCACCGCGGACCGGCCGCCCGAGTTGCGCGGCACGGGCGCGAACCAGACCATCGACCAGCTCAAGCTGTACGGCTCGGCGGTCCGCTGGTTCTGCGAGGCGGGCGTCCCCGAGGCTCGTCCTGGCCAGGTGGCGTACTGGCGGTCACTGGCCTGCCGGGCGTGGGCCTGCGCCTCGGGGGCGCTGGGCGGGTTCCCCGGGCCGGTACAGGTGAACATCCCGCTACGTGAACCGCTGGTACCTGATCTGGCCCCCGGCGCCGGGGGCACGGGCTCGGCTGCTCCCGGGGCGGCCGGTGCCGAGTGGCCGGAGCCGCTGGACGGCCGGCCGGATGGCGCGCCGTGGACGGTGGCGGCCGGCAGGGGGGCGGCGGCGCTGGGGGTGCCCTGGACCGAGCGCGGCGTGCTGGTCTGCGGCGACGGGGACTACGACGCAGCGTCCCTGCTGCGGCTGGCCGAGCAGGCCGGCTGGCCGGTCCTCGCCGAGCCGTCCTCGGGGGCCCGCCACGGCCCGAATGCCCTGGCGGCCTACCCGTACCTGCTGGACGCGCCGGAGTTCCTGGCCGGCCACCGGCCCGACCTGATCGTGTCCGCCGGGCGGCCCGGGCTGTCCCGCGGTCAGCTCGCCTTCCTCGGCGCGGTCGGCCCGGGGCGGCCCGCCGCGGTCTCGGCGGCCGGAGGCGGCCCGGCGGCCAGGCATGTTGTGATCGCCCAAGGCCCCGGGCGCTGGGCTGATCCGGCCCGCACCGCCACCGACGTAGCTGCTGCGATCAGGCTGGCGGGAGCGCCGCCGCCGGGCCGCCCGGCATGGCTGGGCTCCTGGCTCGCCGCGGACGCCGCGGCGCGCGCCGCGGCCGACGCGGTTCTCGACGCCGACAGCGCGCTGACCGAGCCCAGGCTGGCCCGCGATCTCGCCGCCGTGCTGCCCGCCGGGTCGCTGCTGTGGGCGGCGTCCAGCCTGCCGGTCCGGGACCTGGACCAGCACCTGTCGCCGCGCGATGGCCTGCGCGTGCTGGCCAGCAGGGGAGCCAGCGGCATCGACGGGCTCGTTTCCTCGGCTATCGGCGCTGCCCTCGCCCACCAGGCGGCAGGCGGCGGCCCCGCCGCCGCCCTGCTGGGTGACCTGGCCGTGCTGCACGATGCGCCCGGCCTGTTCCTCGGCCCGGACGAGCCTCGCCCGGACCTCACCATCGTGGTCATCAACAATGACGGCGGCGGGATCTTCTCCGGGCTGGAGCAGGCGGCGTTCCCCGGCGCGTTCGAGCGCGTTTTCGGCACCCCGCACCATGCCAGGCTGGGCCACCTCGCAGCGGCCGCGGGAATCCCGTATTCGCCGCTGGACCGAGCCACTGATCTTCCGGCGGCACTGCGCGGGCCAGGACTGCGGATCGTAGAGGTCACCGCGGACCGGGTGGCTGGCACGGCGCTGCGCGCCCGGTTGCGCGACGCCGCGGCCGAGGGCGTGCGGGCGTCCGCGGCAGGCCAGGTCCGGGCCAGGCGCTGATGCGCCGGGGACGGGCCCTGGCCCGTGGGCGTCCGGGCGCCAGCGGGTCAGGGCCGGCTTGCGGATTAGTGCCGGGCCGGGCGGACGAGGCCACCGTTCCTGAACCGCAGTCCGTGAAAATGCGTGTATGTGACTATCTGGACTGCTTTCACGATGTCGGGTCGCTGTGGGTAGCAGTCTGATAATCGTCAGATTACCGTCGGATCACGATTCGCCGTCGCTACAACAGCCCTGTTCACACTCGGACTCCGCGACTCCTAGCATGATCCCGGCGGCCGCTAGTCTGGCGTGCCGTGGTGCCGTGGGGCGGTTTGGCCTCCGGTCGTTACCCGCGGACGAACTTCGCGGAGAATGTGGAGGAGGAGAGTGTCGATGCGGAAACGCACGCGGGGCTATGCGGCCGCGGTCGGCCTGGCAGCCCTCGCGCTCGTCGTGGCAGCCTGTGGAGGCAGCACGGCGAAGACAACGCCCGGCACGTCCCCGACCGGGACAACCGCCGGTTATCAGGCGCTTAACCCAGGCTCGGGCACGCCCAAGACGGGCGGCACCCTGAACATGCTCGGTGTCGGTGACATCGACTACATGGACTACAACATCAGCTACTACACGATCGGCGGCCTCGGCCAGCGGATGTGGGTCCGTGGGCTGTACGCGTATCCCGCCATCGTCGGCAAGACCACGACGCCTGCCCCTGACCTGGCCACCGCCGCGCCGACGGTCAGCAACAACGGGCTCACCTACTCGGTGACGATCCGCTCGGGCGCGGACTGGGACACCTCGCCGGCCCGCCAGGTGACCGCCGCAGACGCCCTGCTGGGCCTCAAGCGCGCGTGCAACCCGGCGCAGCCGTTCGGCGGCCTGCCTGACTTCGAGACGCTGATCGTTGGCTACCAGACCTTCTGCGACGGCTTCGCCAAGGCCAAGCCGACTGTCGCGGGGATCAAGGCCTACATCAACGGCAACCAGATCTCCGGCGTGAAGGTTTCCGGCCAGACGATCAGTTACACACTGGTCCACCCGGCCTCGTACTTCACGACCATGCTGGGGCTGGACCCGTTCAACCCGGCGCCCGTCGAGAGCCTGAACTACATCCCGGCCAGCGCCGCGTCGCAGCAGCACCCGATTGCCGACGGGCCGTACACGGTCCAGAGCTACACCCCGGCGCGGAGCATCATGTTCGTCCGCAACCCGGCGTGGAAGGCCAGCAGCGACCCGATCCGCAAGGCCTACGTTGACAAGATCGTGGTCACCGAGACCGGCCAGCAGGAGACCAACCAGCAGCAGCTGCAGACCAACACGTCCGCTGCCTCGATGGAATGGGACAGCTTCCCGCCGCCTGCGGCGCTGCCGAGCCTGATCAGCGGGATGAAGTCTGGCGGGACGAACTTCAACCTCGGCCCGACGTTCTCGTCCAACCCGTACATCGTGTACAACACGGTGTCGCCGAACAACAGCGGGGCACTGGGCAAGGTTGCGGTCCGCCAGGCGCTCAACTACGGGACCAACCGCGCGCACCTGATCCAGGATGCGGGCGGCCCGGTGGTCAGCCCGCCGCTGACGCACATCCTGCCGCCGGGCATCAACGGGTCCCAGGACCTGCCGGCGAATTACGACCCGTACCCGTTCAACGTGGCCAAGGCCAAGTCGATGCTCAAGGCCGCGGGCTACCCGAACGGGTTCACTCTGAAGATGCTTTACCGGCCGTCCAGCGTGACGTCGACCAAGATGTTCCAGACCCTGCAGGCTGACCTGGCCAAGATCAACGTCAAGGTCACCGGCGTTGCCGCCCCGGACGCGGACTTCTACACGAAGTACCTCGAGGTGCCGAGCGTGGCGCACCGTGGTGTGTGGGACATCTCGCTCGCCGGATGGGGCCCGGACTGGTACGGCGACGCGGCGGTGTCGTTCTTCAACCCGCTGTACTCCGGCGCGGCGGCCTACCCGCCGGTCGGCAGCAACTTCGGGTTCTACAACGACCCCGCGGTGAACAGCCTCATCGCCCAGGGCGCCAAGGCATCGTCGGCTTCGGCCGCCGCCACCATCTGGGCCCAGGCGGATCAGAAGGTCATGCAGGATGCGGCGATCTACCCGATCACCGACCCGCAGCAGCCGCTGTATCACGCCAGCTATGTCCACAACGCCGTTTATGTTCCGGCGATCCAGCAGTTCGACCCGACGAATGTCTGGCTGAGCGCGCCGTAGTCACGGATAGCCAGCCGGCAAGGCTGTGATCACGCTGGCCGCTCCGCGGAACCTATCGCGGAGCGGCTGGCGGGATTACAGTCGTTTTTACGGTCTGGGCTGCGTAAACGGGCGAACATCCGGCCCAGGCCAGAAATTTGCGGAGGGTGGAAAGCGTGGCGCTGCTTGAGGTCAGTGACCTGCATGTGTCGTTCAAGACCTCGGACGGCATCGTGCAGGCGGTCCGTGGGGTGTCATTCCAGGTCGAGGCCGGGCAGACCCTCGGCATCGTCGGAGAATCAGGTTCCGGCAAGAGCGTGTCCACCCAGACGATCATGGGCCTCACCCGCGGGGCGCGTATCTCGGGCCAGGCGCTCTTCGAGGGCAAGGACCTGCTCACCATGGGCCGCCAGGAGATGCAGAAGGTCCGCGGCGCCAAGGTCGGCATGATCTTCCAGGACCCGTTGTCCAGCCTGCACCCGTACTACCGGGTGGGCTGGCAGATCGTGGAGATGATCCGCCAGCACGACAAGGAGACGAGCAAGGCCCAGGCCAAGGCCCGGGCGGTGGAACTGCTCACCCTGGTGGGCATCCCGCAGCCGGACCGCAGGGTCAACGACTTCCCGCACCAGTTCTCCGGCGGCATGCGGCAGCGCGCGATGATCGCGATGGCGATGGCGCTGAACCCCAAGATGCTCATCGCGGACGAGCCCACCACCGCGCTCGACGTCACCGTGCAGGCCCAGGTGCTCCGGGTGATCCGCAACCTGCAGGAGCGGTTCGGCACCGCGGTCGTCCTCATCACGCACGACCTCGGGGTCATCGCGGATGTGGCTGACCAGGTGGTGGTGATGTATGCGGGCGGGGTGATGGAACAGGCGGACCTGCGGACAATCTTCTTCGCCAACCACCATCCCTACACCGAGGGCCTGCTCCAGTCGCTGCCCGCCTACGGCGGCGAGCGGAAACGGCTGCAGCCCATCCCCGGCCAGCCGCCCAGCCTGATCAGCCTGCCGCCGGGCTGCCCGTTCAGCCCGCGCTGCCGGTACGTGATGGACCGGTGCCGCACCGAGCAGCCACCGCTCGCGCCGGTCGGCGGTGATGTCACGCATCTGTCGGCCTGCTGGCTCCCGCACGACGTCGCGGCGCGGGATGAACTGCGCCGCAGGATCACAGGTCAGACATTGCCAGCGCCGGCCGGGTCGTGAGGGTGAGCCAGATGAACACGGATATATCGGCCGAGCGGCCCGCTCCGCCGGCTGGCGGGGATGTCCTGCTGCGGGTGGAAAACCTGGTCAAGTACTTCCCCGTGCAGTCGGCCCAGCTGTTCAGCCGGCAGAAGGACGTGGTGCATGCCGTTGATGGCGTGAGCCTCGAGGTGCGCCGCGGGCAGACGCTCGGCCTCGTCGGCGAGACCGGCTGCGGCAAGTCCACGCTGGCCCGGTGCATCATGCGGCTGTACGACGTCACGTCGGGCCGGATCACGTTCGACGGGAACGACATCACCAAGCTGTCAGCCAGGCAGATGCGCCCGTACCGGCGTGAGATTCAGATGATCTTCCAGGACCCGTACGGCTCCCTCAACCCGCGCCGCCGGGTCGGGTCGATCATCGGGGACCCGTTCGCGATCCACCGCACCGCCAGCGGCCAGGAGCGCAAGCGGCTGGTCCAGGAGGCAATGGAACTGGTCGGGCTCAACCCGGAGCACTACAACCGGTTCCCTGCGGAGTTCTCCGGCGGGCAGCGCCAGCGCATCGGGGTGGCCCGGGCCCTGGCGTTCCGGCCCAAGCTGGTCGTCTGTGACGAGCCGGTGTCCGCGCTGGACGTCTCCATCCAGGCGCAGATCATCAACCTGCTCGCGGACCTGCAATCCGAGCTCGGCCTGACCTACATCTTCATCGCGCATGACCTGTCGGTCGTGCGGCACGTGAGCACGTCGGTAGCGGTCATGTACCTCGGCCAGATCACTGAGCTCGCGCCGGTCGACCAGTTGTGGGACCACCCGCGGCACCCGTACACAGACGCCCTGCTGTCCGCGGTGCCGGTGCCCGACCCCGACAAGTCGGCGCAGCGCGAGCGGATCATCCTGGTCGGTGATGTCCCCTCACCGATCAGCCCGCCGTCCGGCTGCCGGTTCCATCCCCGGTGCCCCAAGGCCGCCCCGGTCTGCGTGGACGACAGGCCGGTCCTTGAGCCGCACCTTGGCGACGACAGCGAGCATCTCGCCGCCTGCCATTTCCCCGTCGAGGACGGGGAGGATATCTCGAAGGCCCGGCCGACCATCGCCGCCGAGCACCGCGTTACCGAGACTGGGGTGGTGAGTGGCTCATGAGGCTGCAGCCCCAGGCCGGTCGAAGGGAGCGACCATGACCAACCTCCCCGGTTCCGAGGATCTGATCGTCGGCGTCGGCGTCCAGGACGAGCACGCCGGTCCTCCGATAGCCGAGGGCGAGGCAGCGCGCAAGATCGAAGGGCGCAGCCCGTGGCGGCTGGCGATCGAGCGGCTGCGGCACGACCGCGCGGCGATGATCTCGCTGGGCTTCATCGTGTTCGTGGTCCTGATAGCGATCTTCGCGCCGCTCGTCGGCGTGATCACCGGGCATGGTGTCTTCGAGCAGTTCCGGACGACGGGCCTGTCGCCCGATGGCACCCCGGTCGGGCCGAGCGCCCACTTCCTGATGGGCACGGATGACCAGGGCCGCGACATCATGGTCCGGATCGCGTACGGGGCCCGGATCTCCATGATCGTCGCGATCGTCGCGACCGGCCTCACCGTCGGCATCGGCGCGGTGGTCGGGCTGGCGGCCGGGTACTTCGGCAAGCTCCTGGACACCATCCTGGCCAGGCTGGTGGACTTGCTGCTGGCCATCCCCTTCCTGCTGCTGGCCATCTCGCTGGCATCGATCTGGCATCCCGGGCTGACCGTCGTCATCGTCGTCATCGGCATCCTGGGCTGGGCTTCGGTTGGCCGCATCGTCCGCGGCCAGGTCCTGTCCATCCGGGAGAAGGAGTACATCGAGGCGGCCCGGTCACTGGGCGCGGGCCCCTGGCGGATCATTTTCGTGGACATCCTGCCGAACGTGATCGCCCCGATCATCGTCTACACCAGCCTGCTGATCCCGGTCACGATCGTGGCCGAGGCATCCCTGTCGTTCCTGGGCGTCGGCATTCCGCCGCCAACGGCCGACTGGGGGCAGATGATCAGCGAGTCGTCGGCGTACTACGCCAACGGCGTCTGGTGGTTCCTGCTGTTCCCCAGCCTCGCCCTGGTCTTCACGACCATCGCCTTCAACATCCTGGGCGACGGTGTCCGCGACGCGTTCGATCCGCGCGGCGACAAGCTTTTCGTTTAGGAGCCTCACGTGGCGCGTTTTCTTATCCGCCGGATCCTGCTCGGCGTCCTGGTCATGTGGCTGGTGACGGTCCTGGTATTCATCATCTTCTTCATCGGCCCGGGGCCGGGGGCGGTCGCCCGGACCCTGGCCGGCAAGTCAGCCACGCCACAGATCGTCGCGCTGGTCGCCCGCCGCCTCCAGCTGGACCGGCCGGCCTACGTGCAGTATGGCCACTTCCTGTGGCTGCTGCTGCACGGCAACCTCGGCTATAGCTACTACCACGATCAGTCGGTGAATTCGGTCATCGCCGCCGCGTTCCCCATCACCTTGTCGCTGGTCGTGGGGGCCGCCATTATCTGGGTCGTGCTGGGCGTGCTCAGCGGGATCCTGTCCGCGGTGCGCAGCCGGTCGATCTGGGACCGCACGTTCACCACCCTGGCGCTGATCTTCTACTCGATACCCACGTTCGTGCTCGGCTTCCTGCTGCTGCTGGTGTTCTACTACGAATTCACCATCCACGGCCTGGCCTTGGTCCCCGGGTCCGGGTATGTCTCACTGACCACGAACCCGGGGGGCTGGCTGCGCAGCCTCATCCTGCCGTGGGTCACGCTCGCGCTGGTGTCGGCCGCCACTTACACCCGGCTGACCCGGGGGTCGATGCTTGACGTTCTCGGGGATGACTACATCCGCACCGCCCGGGCCAAAGGCCTGTCCGAACGCCGGGTGATCTTCCGGCACGCGCTGCGGTCCGCCCTGACCCCCGTCGTCACCCAGTTCGGCATCGACGTGGCGACCCTGTTCGGCGGCGCGATCATCACCGAGGAGGTGTTCGGCCTGCCGGGGCTTGGCTACACCGCGGTCCAGTCCAACTTCCAGGAGGACCTGCCCGTGGTCATCGGCGTCGTCATCGTGACGGCGGCGGCGGTCGTGACGGCCAGCATCGTGGTGGACATCGTCTACGCCATCCTGGATCCCCGGGTGCGCCTGCACTGAGGCAGCTACTGGCCGCGGGTCCAGTGCGTCACGCCTCCAGCGCGAACTGCATCGGGCGGAACTTGGTCTGCGCCTCGGCGAGCTCAGCGGCCGGGTCGGAGTCAGCCACGATGCCGCAGCCCGCGAACAGCCGGGCCCGCGGCCCGTCGAGTTCCGCGCAGCGCAGCGCGATGGCCCATTCCCCGTTCCCGCTGATGTCGGTCCAGCCCACCGGCCCCGCGTAGCGCCCGCGGTCCATGCCCTCCAGTTCCCGGATCAACTCCATGGCCACCTCGGTCGGCGTTCCGCACACCGCCGCGGTGGGGTGCAGGGCGTCCACCAAGGCCAGCACGGAATGGACGCTGGCTGGATGCCGGGCGGCGGCGAGACGCCCGGTGACGGCGGTCGCGAGGTGCTGCACGTTGGCCAGCCGCAGCAGCGACGGCTGGTCCGCGACCGTCAGGCGGTCGCACAAAGGGGCGAGCGCGTCGCGCACGCCCGCCGCGGCGTACTCGTGCTCCTCGCCGTCTTTGGCCGAGGCGAGCAGCGCCGCCCCGAGCGCGGCATCCGCTGCCGGGTCGCGGCTGCGCGGCATCGTACCGGCCAGCACCAGCGAGCTGATCTGGCGTCCCTGCCGCCTGATCAGGAGTTCGGGGGTGGCACCGACGAGCCCGGCGCAGGCGAAGGTGTAACAGTCCGGATAGCGTGCGGCCAGCCGGCTGAGCAACTGGCGCTCATCGATGCTGGCCGAGGCGGTGGCGTGCAGGTCCCTGGCGAGAACCACCTTGCGCAGGCCGCCGGACCGGATCCGGGCGACCGCCGAGCCGACCGCGCGTTCCCATTGCGGTGCCGTCAGGCTCCCGTCATGCCAGCGCACCTCGGCCGGGCCGGTCACCGGCAGCACCGGCTCGGGTGCGAGGGTGCTGCCGCCGATCGTGGTGAGCCAGGCCCGGCCCCCTCGCCTGCCGATCACAACCTGCGGCACCACCAGGACGGAACCGTCAGAGGTGGGGTCAAAGGTAAAGCTGCCGAATGCCACCGGCCCGCATCCCGGCAAGCCCACCTGGTCGTCCACCTGAGCCCCGTCGAACAGTGACCGCAGCCACTTCTCACCCGCGGTGAACCTGTCCTCGCCCGCGGGAAGGGTGACACGGGCCGCTTCCCCCCAGCCCACCAGGCCTTCGCCACGGTGGATCCAGGCCAGGGCGGCCGGGTCGGGCAGCCTGCTCACCAGGTCGCCGGGATCGGCAATGGCCACAGTGCGGACCATCAGCATCTCCGGCACCTGCTGGCCCGCGTCGCCTGTGCCTGCTCCCACGCCAGCCAACTTTACGTCCTGGTGCGGGCCGTCTTGCCCCCGGGGACGGCCGCGGCGACAGCGGGACGTCAGCACTGGCCGGTCATGGCAGCCGGGACAGGCGGCCGGGCGGCCTGCCCACGGTGTCGCCGGCGGGCTCCCTGGCTGGCTGGCCCGGCCACCAAATCCAGCGGCCCAGGTCCAGGGTCAGCGCGGTGACCAGGACAGACTGATGCCGGAAGGCAATCGCGGGCAAGCCCACGGCGGCGCCGGACGACAGCACCACTGTGCCCAGGCGCGCCGGTTGCGGCGCGCGTGCTGTGGGAGTCCTGTTCGGACCCGGAATCGCGGCCAAGGCCCGGTATGCGCGGCGGCACCTGAGGGTGGCGTGCTAGCCTGCTGGCTATAAATTCGCTATTAAAACGATCGGATAACTAGCTTGATTCTTCCGAACGACGCCCGGGACCTTGCCGGGCTCACTCAGCTTGTCCGCTCCGTTGCCGCAAGCCCGCACCGATGGGCCGATCTGGTGCGCTACCGTGCCGGGGAGCGCTGGTACCAGCGCCTGGAGCAGACGGAGAAACATGAGCTATGGCTGCTGAGCTGGCTGCCGGGGCAGCGCACTGGATTCCATGACCACTGCGGGTCGGCTGGCGCGTTCGCCGTGGTGCGCGGCGAACTGCGGGAGCACACCGTGCCTGCCGGCCGCGCGGTGCGGGGACCTGCCGTGCTGAGGCGTGCCGTGCTGCAGCGCCCCGATCCCGGCGCTGCCGGGCGGGATGCAGCGGGACCGCGGAGCAAGACGGTGCCTGAGCGCAGGGCCGAACCTGGCGCGGATGGCCGGATCTCGGTGGCCGCCTTCACGGCCGGGCAGGTGCGGGCCTTCGGTCCCCGGCACGTGCACGAAGTGGTGAACAGCTCGGCGCAGCCGGCGGTGAGCATCCACGCGTACTCCCCGTCGCTGGCCGGGATGCGCCGCTACCAGATGACCCCGGCGGGCCTCGTGCTCGTCGCGGTGGAAATGGCGGAGGAGAACTGGTGACTGGAGTAGCACGAGAAAACGCGGGCCGCCCGATCAGCGAGGTTCTGGCGGCGGCGCGCAGCCGGCTCAAGCGGGTGGACCCGCAGCAGGCTTACGATGCCATGCGGGCCGGAGCGCTGCTTGTCGATATCCGGCCGCAGGCCCAGCGGGCAGCGCAGGGGCAGGTACCCGGCGCGCTCGTGGTGGAGCGCAACGTCCTGGAATGGCGGCTGGATCCCGCGTCGGAAGCCCGCCTGCCGGAGGCGGGAGATTACCGCCGGCCGGTCATCATTGTCTGCTCCGAGGGCTATGCCTCCAGTCTCGCAGCGGCATCCCTGCAGGATCTCGGGCTGTCCAACGCCACCGATCTGGCCGGCGGATTCCAGGCCTGGGCTGAATCGGGGCTGCCGGTCCGGGCGGGCGACCACCAGGCCGCGGGCACTCCAGGACCGGCCTGAACCCAGCGCCATGGCCGACGTCAGCGAGTCCGGCCCGTGACGGATGTCATGGGCCGGACGTGACACACGGCAGCGGCTGACCGGCCCTCGGGGCGGCAGGATCATTCGCATGACCATGCGGATCAGGCTGGAACCGGCACCGCCGCCGCCGGCTGCCAGTGGCCCGCAGGCCGCTGCTGCAGCAGACTCTGACCATGCGTACCGCAGTGATACCGCCGCCGTGGGTGGCCGGCCGGTGGGTGGCCGGTCCGGGGGGGCATGCCGCGGGGCGGCCCCGTTTCCGGGCCGTACGGGCATGACCGCCATGCCCGCCCGTCACCGCGACGACGGCCCGTCCGAGATGGGTGCCGGGGGCACGGCAGATGACGGGCTGGCCGGGATGGACCGTGTGCTGGACCGGCGGGCCCGGTTCGGCTGGGCCCTGGCCTGCATCTGGCTCATCTACCTGGCGCAGCCGGCCACGGTGCTCTGGCACGACGCGGACCTGTCGCGCCGGTATGCCGGGCTGGCCCTCCTGCTCGCGTTCGCGGCGGTGTTCGTTGTCACCTTCCGGGCGAGCCGCAAGCTGCGCCAGGCGGGCGGCCGCCTGCCCGCGGTGGCCCGGGTGAGCCTGGTCAGCGGCGGCGCCGTGTTCGCCGTGCTGAACTACCTCACCCTCGGGGAGACCGCCACCGGCCTGTTCATTTATGTAGCCGTGATGGCGGTGTTCCTGTTCACCAGCCGGGTGGGCTGGACGATCGTCGCGGTGATCCTGCTCGCGTCGCTGGCGATCCCGAGCCTGGTCCCGGGCTGGCAGGCCAGCGTGTCGACCACCTTCGGGATCTTCATCGCCGCCGTGGCCATGTGGGGCGTGGCCCTGCTGATCCAGCGCAACGGGCAGCTCGCCGCCGCCCGCAACGAGATCACCCGGCTCGCCCTCGTGGCGGAGCGCAACCGGTTCGCCCGCGACCTGCACGACATCCTCGGCCATTCGCTCACCGTGGTGGCGGTCAAGGCCGAGCTGGCCGGCCGGCTGGCGGAACTGGCCCCCGAACGGGCCGCCGCCGAGATCGCGGATGTGGAGCGGATCGCCCGGGAAGCCCTGGCCGATGTCCGCGCCGCGGCCGCCGGGTACCGCGAGGTGACGGTGGCGGGGGAGCTGGCCAGCGCCCGGACCGCGCTGACCGCCGCTGGCATCGAGGCGGACCTGCCAGCCGGGCTGGCCCAGGTTGAGCCGGGGCAGCAGGAGATATTCGGCTGGGCCATCAGGGAAGGCGTGACCAACGTGGTTCGGCACAGCGGTGCCACCCGCTGCTCGATCCGGGTGGCGGGCGATGAGATCGAGATCAGCGACGACGGCCGCGGCCCGGCCGGGCCCATGTTCAGCGACGGGTTCAGCGAGCCCGGATTCAGCGAGCCCGGATTCAGCCAGCCCGGGTTCAGCCAGGCTGGCACCGGCCAGGGCGGCGGCCCCTCGGGCGCCGCCGGTGCCCATCGGGAGTGGGAGGCAGGCAGCCGGGGTGGGTGCAGCGGCGGGCAGGGCCTGGCCGGGTTGCGCGAGCGGGCGGCCGCCGTCGGGGGCTCGGTAAGCGCAGGGCGCTCCGCGGCAGGCGGCTTCGCCCTCCGGGTCCGCGTGCCATGATCACACCGTGAGCGACCCGATCCGTCTCCTCATCGCCGACGACCAGGCGCTTGTCCGCGGCGCGCTGGCCGCGCTGCTCGCCCTGGAGCCGGATCTGGTGGTGGTCGCCGAAGTCGGACGCGGCGACGAGGTGGTCGCCGAGGCGCAGCGGACCCGGCCGGATGTGGCCCTGGTCGATGTGGAGATGCCCGGTCTCGACGGGATCGCCGCCACCGCGGCGCTCCGGGCCGCCCGGCCGGCCTGCCGGGTGCTCGTCGTGACCACGTTCGGCCGGCCTGGTTACCTGCGCCGCGCGATGGCGGCCGGGGCGAGCGGCTTCGTAGTCAAGGACACCCCCGCGCGGCAGCTCGCCGACGCGGTCCGCCGGGTAGCCTCCGGCCTGCGGGTGGTCGATCCCAGCCTGGCCGCCGAGACGCTCGCGACCGGCGAGAGCCCGCTCACGCCGCGTGAGACAGATGTGCTCCGGGTGGCCAGGGACGGTGGCACGGTCGCTGACATTGCCGCTGAGCTGCATCTGTCCGAGGGGACCGTCCGTAATCACCTCTCGGCGGCGATCGGCAAAACCGGCGCGCGGACCCGGGCTGAGGCGGTGCGCCTGGCGGGCAGCAACGGCTGGCTGCTGGGGGGATGGTCACAGTAGCGAGAGCTGGACCGGTTCCGCGCCGCTGGCCCGGCCATTGTCCGCGGCGCCGGGCCCGCCCGGGCTGCCCCGTCCGGGTCCGGTGGCCGGGCGGGACCGCCAGGCTCTGCGTCCCGGGCTGTTGCGGCTCAGGCCGTGCTTCTGGGCGAGGGCCTGGACCTGCTCGGTGATCTGCCGCTGGTAAGCCTTGGGGGTGTAGGCGCCCGTGCCGTAGAGCTCCCGGTAGCGGGCAACCAGTGCGGGGTGGTGTTCCGCCAGCCAGGCCAGGAACCATTCCCGGGCGCCAGGGCGCAGGTGCAGCACGATCGGGCTGACCTGGCTGGCGCCGGCCTGCACTGCCTGCCGGACGGTCGCGTCGAGTTGCGCGGGGGAGTCGGACAGGAACGGCACGACCGGGCCCATCAGCACGCCACACGGCAGGCCCTGCTCCGTGAGCGAGGCACAGACGCCCAGCCTGCGCTGCGGGCTGGGCGTGCCTGGCTCCAGGGTCCGCCACAGGTCCTCGTCCGCGCAGCCGACCGACACGCTCAGCCCCACGTCAGTGACCTCCGCCGCCTGCACCAGCAGGTCGAGATCGCGCAGGATCATCGTCCCTTTGGTCAGGATGGAAAACGGGTTCCGGGCGTCCACGAGCGCCTGGAGGATTCCCGGCATGAGCCGGTAGCGGCCCTCGGCCCGCTGGTAGCAGTCCACGTTGGTGCCCATCGCGATGTGCTCGCCCGGCCATTTCCGGGCGGCGAGTTCCTTGCGGACCAACTGCGGCGCGTTGACCTTCACCACGATCTTCGAGTCAAAGTCATGCCCGGCGTCCAGGTCCAGGTAGGTATGCGTATTCCGGGCGAAGCAGTTGTGGCTCACCACCCCGTTGGCGATGAAGTCGCCGGTGCCGGTGGTGATGTCGAACATCGGCAGGTCCAGCCCCAGGGCCTCAATCGACGCCACCCCCAGCCTGGCGTGGCCCTTGACCGCCGTGCCCGCAACCGACCGTTTACGGGTGATCGCCGGGTCAGTGGTGAGGAAGAACCGGAGTTTCTCCGGCAGCCCGCCGGTGAGCCGGATGGACGTCAGAGGCCTGGCGCGCTCCGCCGATCCGTGCTCCGGCGCGAAGGGGAAGCCCAGTTCCCGCAGGCAGGTCCGGATCCAGGTGAGCAGGACCGGATCCGTAGCTGAAATTCGCAGGATTCCGCCGTTGTAGCTGCCCGCCGCGTCGAAGATGCCGGCCAGGAAGCCCTTGCACCACTCCAGGCTGGGCGAATCCGGCCAGCCGGTGAGCCATTCGATCGCCTGCACCTGGTCGCGGCCGGACGTACGGATCGGCTCGACGCCCCGGCCCGTGTCAGTGGCTTCCGCGAACGTGAACTCTGTGCCGCCGCCGCCGATGCCGATGCGGGCGAGGTAGCCGCGCGCCCGCTGCAGCGCCTCCGGGCCGGTCAGCGCGAGCCGGGACTGCGGCGCGAAATCCGTTGCACCATCAGCACGCCGGCCGCCCGGGGGCGCGACGCACCCGTCGCCGCGGATCATCCCGCGCAGATAGCCCCGCCGGTAGTCGGGGGAGTCCTTGGGCGGCTCCGCGAAGGCGCCCACCCCCATCAGCCTGTTGTCGCGGGCCAGATGCGGCCGCTGTGGCGGGCCAGGCTCCGCCGCGGTGACGTGCTTCCAGCCATGGTCGCTGAGGAACCGATGATCACCGCTGGTGATGAGCCGGGTGCCGTCGTCCAGCGTGATCCGGTACGCGGGCTTCACCGTCTGCCAGTGCGCGTGCACCGTGGTGAGCACATACCGGCGGTCATTGTCCCGGCGGACCGTGCCATAGACGGCATCGCCCGGCCGCAGCTCGGCCAGGGGCTTGCTGCGGCCATCGGCCATCAGGATCGGTGTCTCTCCCGCAAGGCAGTAGGCGCAGGCGTGAGAACAGCCCCGGTAGGGGTTGATGGTCCAGCGGAACGGCAGGCGGGATGCCTCGGGCACCCGGTTGATGATCGACTTGGCATGCACCTCGAAGAACGTCATGCCACGGAAGCCCGGAGTGTCGAACGACCTGGCGACAGCGCTGCGCTCGAACAGCGCCGGCGCGACGCCGGCTGACGGCCGCCCCGCCTCCGGCCCGCCGGCTCCGCTCTCGTCGATCCGCATGCCGTCCCATCGCATGGGGCGACTGTAGAACTATCATTCGATAAAGGCAATCACCTGTTCGAAAGTGTTCGATCGATCGCGGCTTGCTGGCCGGCCCGCTGCGGCAGAAACCCGGCAGGCGCCGGGCGAACCGTAGCTAACGATCTTGCAGCGGGGGATAGTAAGAGGAGTTGCCACCGGCCTGGCAGGTGGAGGTGATGCCATGGCGCTTTCCATGGATGAGCAGCGCATCCTGGATGAGATCGAGCGCGGGCTCGCCAACGCCGATCCGCTGCTCGCTGCCCGCCTGTCATCCTTCGGCTTCCAGCGTACGGCGCTGAGGCTGCGGACGCGGCGCACCCGGGTCGCGGTGTCCTTCATCACCCTGGTGGTTGTCGCGGCTCTGTCACTCGTGGTGTATGCCGTGCTGCCGTTCCGCAGCGTGGTGGACAGGCACGCGACAGGTCGTTCTTCGCCGCCCGGGCAGCCAGCGCTGACCGTCCCGAGCCATCCCTCCGGCAGTCACTCCGCGTCCGCGCCCGCGCCCGCCACTCGTGTCGCGAACCGGTCAGCCCCGCCATCGGCGGTCCCCGCGTCCTCCGCGACGGTGGCCCGCCCGAGTTCGTCAGCGGCCCGGGCCCAGTAACGCTCCCGCGGTCAGTACTCGCGCCAGAGCTGCAGCAGGTACTGCTCAAGTCCCTCCAGGTTCTTGCGCGCCTGCTGGAACTCATCGCTCAGCGGGTCGACACCGCGCTCGAACATCTCGTCGTAGAGGCGCATGACCTCGCGGCGGTTGCGCGCGTAGACGCGGACCACGTAGTCACCCACGCCGCCGGCCAGCCGCAGGTTCTCCACCGCGCGGCCGGCGGACCCCATGTCCACGCTGAGCTGACCGCGGAGGTAGACCGTCCCCTTGGCCTCGTCCTCCCACTCGTCACCGAACGCCGGTGGCGCGGTATCCCACTCCTCGACGGTGAGCCGGACACCGATGTGCTCCTGCAGGCTGCCCACCCACACCTGCTCACGGTTCACGCTGACAAGCGTGCCGACGGGCGCCAAGGGGCCACCCGGCGCATCCGGGTCCACTTTTGAGTCATGCACCCGGAACATCCTTCGGTCCGGGAAGACAGGCATTTCCAGCCGGACCAGCCTTCGGCTCACATGTCCCCCTCAGCCCACGACGCATATGTGACCACTAGCATGCTCCGTAGCGAAGCCTCACAGGCCAGCAATCAGCGACAAAGTGCCATGTGACTGTTGGTTCCGGCTTGGTTATCGTACGGGCAGCGGCAACCTGGGGCCGTCACCGGCCTGGCTGATTCCCTGTCCGGCCGGGTCCCCGGCTGATCGCACGGGGGCCGGCCGGGCCGGCGCCGACGGGGACAGGGACATGGAAGGAGCTTCTCGTGCCGGACGACCTGGCCGGGATCCGCCATCGTCAGATCGATGCCCGCGGGCTGAGCATGCACATTGCCGAAGCGGGCGCCGGGCCGCTGGTGCTGCTGCTGCACGGCTTCCCGGAGTGCTGGTATTCGTGGCGTCATCAGCTGGCCGCGCTCGCTGCGGTGGGATATCACGCGGTGGCCCCCGATCAGCGCGGATACTGCCGGACGGATCACCCAGCGGCGGTCGGGGCGTACAGCCTGCTGCACCTGACCGGCGATGTGATTGCCCTGATGGACGCGCTGGGCGAGGAGTCGGCTGTCGTCGCGGGCCACGACTGGGGGGCACCCGTGGCCTGGCACGCGGCCCTGCTGCGGCCCGACCGGGTGCGGGGCGTGATCGGGCTGAGCGTGCCGTACCGGCCGCGGGGGAGCAGGCCGCCGCTGGCGGCGATGCGCAGCCTGCTGGGCGACGGCTTTTACATGGTCTACTTCCAGGAGCCAGGGCGAGCCGACGGGGAACTGGCCCGGGACATTCCGGACACCTTCCGCAGGGTGCTTTATGCCGCCTCGGGCTCAGCCCCGGCGCTGATGCCGGTTATCCCGCCCGGCCGCGGTTTCCTGGATGTCTGCCCCGACCCCGATGTGCTGCCCGGCTGGCTGACCGAGGCCGACATCGGCGTGTACGCCGCGGAATTCACCGGTGCGGGATTCACCGGCCCGCTGAACTGGTACCGCAATCTGGACCGGAACTGGGAGCTGACCGCCCCGTGGCACCATGCACCGGTGACGGTGCCTGCGCTGTTCGTCGCGGGGGAGCGCGATTTCGTCATCAGCCGGCTCGGGTCCGGGGACCTGGCCTCCCAGCTGCGGGAGACTGTCCCGCGGTTGCGCGACGCCATCCTGCTTCCCGGCTGCGGTCACTGGACCCAGCAGGAGAGGCCGGCAGAGGTCAGCGGGGCCATGATCGAGTTCCTCAGCGCGCTCGGCTGAGGGCCGGCCCGGCCCCGGCCGGCTGGGGCCGGCCCAGGTCACAGGAAGCGGGCCCGCACCTCGGCCCAGAGCGCCGCGTAGCATTGCGCCGCCCGGCTGCGCGGTGCGAACACGGTGACCGGGGCGCGTTCCACGGCCATCCGCTCGATCAGGGACAACGCGGGGATCACCGTGCTGGCGACGTCGGCACGCTCCTTCGGCAGCCGCTCGGCGATCTCCATGTGCAGCCGCTTGCGGCGATCGATCATGGAGAAGAAGGCCAGCACATCCGGGCGGTGCCCGTCGAAGCCGGCGATGAACTCGGTGAGCTGATCCAGGGTGCGCACCGACAGGGTGGTCGGGATGAGCGGGACCAGCAGGGTGTCGGCGGCGTGCAGCACGCTCTCGGACAGCAGCGAGATGCTCGGCGGGCAGTCGAGGAAGATCACGTCGTACTCGGCGGCGAGCGGCCCGAGCAGCTGGGCCAGCCTGCGGGTGGGCTTCTTGGTGGCATCCAGCATCAGGTCAAGGTTGCGGTAGGTGAAGTCGGCGGGAAGCAGATCCAGGTTCTCGAAATCAGTTCCCTTGATCGCTTCTTCCATCTCCCGGCTGCCCTTGATGAGGGCCTTGCCGCCGCCCTTGACCCTCGGCCGGATGCGGAACACGAAGCTCGCGGCCCCCTGCGGGTCGAGATCCCAGAGCAGGACCCGCAGGCCGTCGCAGGCCGCCAGATGGCTCAGGCTCACCGCGGTGGACGTCTTGCCCACCCCGCCCTTGATGTTGTAGGTGGCGAAGATCTTCATGGGGTAGCGCCGGTGGCGAGGGTGCGGAACCGCTGCTCATTCTGAGCGCTGGCGAAATCTTCGAACCGCCCGGCGAACTGGCTGCGGGCCTGCAGTTCCCGCAGGCCGACCTGCGCGGCGAGTTCGCCCATCGCGAGCAGGGCCGTGGCGGGCACATCCCGGTCACTCATCATCTGCGCGGCGAACATCCTGATCTCGTGCTGCTGGACCTGGCAATCCTGGAACTCCCCGAGGCAGTCCTGCAAGCCTTTCAGTTCCTTGACCGCCCGCCGGTGCGTGGCCGGATCGTGCAAAGACGCGAAGGACTCCAGCAGGTAGCGTAGCTCTTTGCAGCGCTTCCGCAGGTCGTGCAGGCTCTCGGGCGGGGAACTGGTGGTGATGGCGCGGCCCTGCCGCAGCACCCGCCGGTGCGTGCGGCGGATACGTTCCGCGGCCAGTTCCGCGGCGGAGGGCCCCTGCGCAGTCGCGGCCAGGCCTTCCAACGCGGCCCGCCACTCACCGATCAGGCGGCTGAAGCGCTGCGAGCGGAGTCCCCGGACCAGCCGCCGCCGCTCCGCCGCGCGGCTGCGGGTCAGGTGGGCATGGAAGGGCCGCAGTTCTTCCGGCGTGGCCGCGACCAGCGCGGCCGCCATGTCCGCGTACTTCAGCAGGTACACGTCGAGGTCCCTGGTGGGCGTGGTCAGATCGCCCAGCCACTTGAACTCCGGGCGGAACTTCTGGGCGAGCTCAGCAGGCAGGACACCACCCACCAGCTTGAGCACGGACCGGGTGCGGCGGACCGCGACCCGCAGGTCGTGCAGGAACTCAGTGTCCACACCGCGGATGGTGCCCGCCACGTTGGCCTCAAGGGTGCCGAGCGCGTGCAGCAGTATCGCGGTGACCGCCGCACGGGCGGGCGTGGCCGCGGTCAGCCGCACATCGAACCGGCCGGTGTAGTCGCCGCGGCGCCGGCCCGCTGCGGCCAGCGCGGCGTCCAGCAGGGGGAGGGGTTCCGGGGTGACACCTGGGGTGCCCGCCAGAAGCTGGACCACCCGCTCGGCCTGGGCCTGGTAGCCGCGGACAGCGGTCACTCTGAGCCGCGTGGGCAGGTCCGCGGTCACCGGGTAGCTCACCGACAGGACATCCAGGGTGACCCAGGCGACCGTCTTGTCGTCGGCGTTGAGCACCCGCAGGTTACGCACCGCGCTCACGCCGCGAATGACCGGCAGCAGGGCCCGCACTCCGGTGACCGGGCGCAGCCGCGCGCGCACCAGTCCGTCGGGCAGCGCGCCGGCCAGGGCAGGCCAGGTCACCCGGCCCGGCCGCGCGACGAGCCGCTCGCCGTCCGGGCCGGTCAGCGCGAGTTCGCCAGGCCCGGCGCCGGTGATGTGCTCCAGCGTGAGGCCGGCCGCGTGCAGCCGCCAGTCGAAGGTATCCAGCCAGGCCCGGCGCACCGTGCCTGGCCTGCCGCCCGGCATCCACGAGAAGCGAGGCGCCAGCGCTTTCAGCACGTCCTCATCCGCTGGCTGGTCATCATCGTGGCCAGCCAGCACAAATTCGCATGAATACGCCTGCACCACGAAAGCCCGCCTTGGTCACCGGGACGAGGACATGACGATGACGGGCAACAAGGCTGCCCAGCATTCCGCAACAATCAGTTTAGCCGGGATCTGGCCGGAGGATCTGAGCGCACTGGGCAGAACGTGCCTGGTGCGGTGGCCTGGGTGGCCCGGCTGGCGCCGCTCTTGCGGCCACCGCGACTCCGGTCCTGGTCACTGCCATGCGGGCCCGGGTAATGACCGGCGGCGCAGTCACCGGAATGTGTTCAAAAATTAAGGTGGCGGCTGATGGTCAGCGCGGAGCTGCTCACCGACGCATGGCGGCGCAAGGCGCCCGCACGCCTGGAGCGCGCCCTGGATGAGGGCGGCCGCGGCGGTGGCACGCCCTAACGGTGTTACGGCCCGGTGACGTTGGCCGCCCCGCCGGATCGCTCAGCAGGCCGCGGCCGGGGGTGGGCGGCTCCGGGACGGCCCGGCTGATGCTCCCGGGGGCCGGTGCCCTCGTGGCCATGCCTGGCCTCCCGGGTGGGTTTCACGTCGTGGCCCGGCCTGGCCTCGTTGCTGGCCTCGGCCTCGCTCGCGGGGTCAGTGTCCGGCGGCTGCTTGGTCACGCCGGGCAGCGCCAGCGGTGGCCAGTTGATCGCCGGGATGACCGAGGTGAGCGCGGCGCCCGCCGCCTCGGATCTCTTCCTCCGTCCCTGCTGGACCTCGGTTCTGGCCGCGGCGGCGTCCAGCCGGTCGCTCATGGCGCGGTACCGGCGAACCCGGGCACATGCCTTGATGGCGCGGTCGGTGATGTACAGCAGGATCACCGCGGCGAGTACGGCCGAAATGAGCAGGAAGGGCATGGAATTCCGCCGCTCACGGGAGTGGGATCAGGGACGGTTCCACAGTACGCGAGCATGCCGTCATGCCCGGCGGGTGACCTCCACGGTCACATCCATGGTGCTGCTGGGCGCGCCATGGTAGATGCCCTTGAGCGGTGGCACGTCAGCGTAGTCCCGTCCCCTGGCCACCACCACATGGCACACCCCGACCGGGGCCTGGTTGGTCGGGTCCACGGCGACCCATTCCCCGGTCCAGTACTCGACCCACGCGTGGCTCTGCCCGGCGACTGTGTCCCCCAGGTCAGCCTCGGGGTATGGGTGCAGGTACCCGGAGACGTAGCGGGCAGGCAGGCCCACCTTCCGCAGCAAGGCCACGGTGAGGTGGGCGATGTCCTGGCAGACGCCCTGACCCTTGTCCCACGCCTCCTGGGCACTGGTCTGCACCCCGGTCGCCCCGGGCACGTATGCGACCCGGTCCCGGTCCAGGGCGGCGATGTCGGCG
>Ga0265338_10002686_pt1 | contig 26140 bp, 20 predicted proteins | sample 42126metaG_FD_193579 | JGI IMG/M metagenome (GOLD analysis project Ga0265338, IMG submission 193579) | Rhizosphere microbial communities from Carex aquatilis grown in University of Washington, Seatle, WA, United States - 4-21-26 metaG | ecosystem: Host-associated > Plants > Roots > Rhizosphere...
GGCCTCCCGGCCAGCCCCGCGCTCACCGACGAGGACGTCCGCGCCGCCTGGCGCGCACTCGCCACCGCGACCCACCCGGACCGGCCCGGCGGCGGGAATCCCGCCGCCTACGCCGCCGCAGCCGCCGCCTACCAGCAGCTCCGAACCCCGTGGGGGCGATCCGAAGCCCTCGCCGACCTCGCCAGCCACCAGGACCAGCCCGCCGCCCGCCTGCCGCCCCTGTCGTGGCGCGCGGCGTTCCGCCCCGCCACGGTCCTGGCTGCCCGGGTCCGTTACGGCCGGCCCGGGCGGCTCGCCGCTCGGGCCGGGATTGCCAGCGCCGCAGGATGGGCCACGGTCCTCTGCGTCCCGGGAACAGCGTCCGCGCCCGCCGTCGTCACCGGCTGCTTCCTGTGGTGGCTGATCAGTGCCCGCGCCGACCTCGCGCCCCCGCCCGGACGCTAACCCGTGACCAGGCAAGGCAACGGCAAAAGCGCCTCCGGCGGGCCTCCGCTCCGGGAAGGGGAGGCAAGGCCCGGCATCCCTTCCCGCCGCTGCCGCCCAGGCAAGCCGAATCAGACCAGAACCGGGGGCGTCAAGCAAACCCCGCTTGACGCCCCCGGCCCCGGCCCGATACCCGGAGGTGGCCGACAGCGACGGGAAGGGACAACCCCCCAGGGGTACTAGCGGCGCGAAAAGCGCACCGCAGAAAGAGTAAAAGGAAAAGATCAAAGGCCGCGCCAAAGGCCGCTGGGGTAACCGCAACTAATACGGGAAAAGTTTCACGTGAAACAGAGAAACAATGCCTGAGCAGGAAGAACACCGCAGTAATTCAGTTATCGGAATGGGAATTGACCGGGTAATTAGCTATAATCTAAGTGAGGGTGAAAGGCCGGGCGGGATCAAGGTCCGGTACAAGATCCGGGTGGTCACGGGACCGCGCGCGAAGGCCCTCGACCACGCGCAGGCCCAGGTTCTGAAAGAGGTACTCCAATGGTCGCTCGCACATCGGCAGCAGCCCGAGCACTGACCGCCGCCGAGCCTGTCCCGGTGGCCATCGCCGCGCGCACGTCAACCCTGCTGCTGCAAGACCCCGTAGCGTCCGTCCGCCGGCAGATCCGGTCCTGTGAGGCGTGGCTGCCGCCGGGGTGGTTCATCGCCGCCGTCTACAGCGACGTGGAGTCCGGGGCCACCGACCTGGACAAGCGCAGCCGCACCGACTCGTGGAAAGTCCTCACCGACGCCGGGCTGCCCCGCGACGGCGGCATGGCCGACCTACTGAAAGAGGCCGCCAGCCCGAGCCCCCGTTTCGCGGTGGTGGTCTGCGAGGACATCGAGCGCAGCGCCCGCGACACCTTCAACGCCCTGAAGCTGGAAAAGGAACTCACCAGCCACGGGATACCGCTGTTCGCGACCGACGAGCCCGCCGACATCGCCGGGGTGAACGCCACCACCGTGCTTGTCCGGCGGGTCAAGCAGGGGGTAGCCGAGTGGTACCGGCTCCAGCTCAAGGAGAAGACCTGGAAAGGCTTTGCCGAGCACAACGCCGAGGGATGGAACATCGGCACCCCGCCCCACGGCTACGACGGCGACAAGCACGCGCACCCCAGCCCGGCCAAGGCCGCCCAGGGACGCCACAAGACCCGCCTGGTCGTCAACGCCACTGAGCGGCCGGCCGTGGAGGCGATCTTCCGGTGGCGGACCGTGAAGAAGCTCGGGGTCCCGACCATCACCGCCCGCCTGGCCGCCGACCCGGCCGCCTACCCGTGCCGTGACCCCCGGGGCTGGACCGACGCCGCCGTCCGGGCGATCCTGGCCAACCCCAAGTACACCGGCCACCAGGTCTACGGCCGCCGCCGCAAGCGCGACGGCCACCGCGTCCCCGTCCCGCAAGACCAGTGGCTGTGGACCCCCGAGCCCGTCCACGAGCCGATCGTCAGCATGGACACCTGGCAGGCCGCGCAGGTGATCGGGGCCGAGCACGCCACCAGCCGCGACACCGGCAAGCCGAGCGGAAGCCCGGCCGGGCGGTTCTACCCCTACAGGGGCCGGGTCCGCTGCCGCCAGTGCACCCGCCGCATGTTCGGCCTCCCCAACGCCGGCTACGTCTACTACCGCTGCCCCCACAAGACCAGCAACCCCCGCCACGCCGCGACCGCCCCGGATCACCCCCGCACCGTGTCCGCCCCCGAAACGCTGCTGGACGCGATCGTCGGCCGGTTCTTCCGCGACCGGGTATTCACCCCAGGACGCGCCTCACTGCTCGCCGCCCAGCTCCCCGCCAGCGATGCCGAGGCCGAGGCCCGCCGAGACGCCGACGCCACCCGGCTCCGCGCACAGATCAAGAAACTGGACGCCCAGCAGAACGCCCAGATCACCGCCCTGGAAGACATCCCCGAAGGACCCGCCGCCAAGGCCATGCGCGCCCGCATCACCGAACGCTTCACCGAACTCCACAACCAGCGCACCCACGCCGAAGACCAGCTAACCGCCCTCACCACGCGCACGCCCCGCGCAGCCGACCCCGCCATCCTCGACGAGATCCCGTACGCCGGGGACATCCTCCCCAGCCTCCCGCCCGAGCTGAAAGCCCGCTTGCTGGCCGCCTTCGACGTCAACATCCTGTGGAGCAAGCAAGACGGGCAGGCAACCGTCACCGCCGTCATCACCGACACCACCCTGCAAGAACTCCCCGGCATCCTCGACCCCAGCCAGGACGGCTACCACGACACCATCCCGGCCGTACCCGCCCAGGCCACAGGCATGGAAGACTTCCCGCAGCCACCTATAAGGGCCACGATCTTCCATGCCGCATTAACGCCTATTGTGACTCGAATAGCCAGGCTAGGCCGAATCGCCGCCAGCGCCGCCCCGGCGCGGCCCGTCACTGCGGCGCGATACGCAGCGCTGTTTCGGCCGCCCGCCGCTGACGGCGCACCGCCTGCGCCTGGCCTGCCTCCCGCCCGCGCTCCACGGACGCCCGCACGTCCCGCTGACGTGCCTCGACTAGTGCCCTGGCCATATCCGGCGGCATGGTCATCCCCGCTCAGCCTCCCCGTTCGCCTGCGGTGATTAGGGAGATAACGCTTAATTCGCCGATGTGCGGCACTGCTTGCAAAGCCAGATCAAAGAGTCATTCCGAACGGGTGCGGCTGACCCTGGACGGCTCCAAGCGTGACCGTTACCAGGTTGGGGAGGCGCGGGCCCGGGATCGGCCCTAGGCCCCCGGTGCTTCGCCGCCGGGGGCGGGCTCAGCGGGAGGGGCCTCGGGCGGCCTGACCGCGACCTTGACCTCGCGGTCGGGCGCGGGGGAGCTGGCGCCGGCCAGGTTGGCCAGCGTCTGCCGCAGCTCCAGCCAGACGTTGGCCAGGTTGGCCGCCGTCGGGTGGTCGCCGCGGATGACGGAGCCGCTGACCGACGGGCTCGGCACGCCTTCCTCGGCCTCAGCGGTCACCACCCGCAGGGCCTCGTTGGCCGCCTCGACGATCACCGGGTCGGTGAGCACGATGCGCAGCGTCTCGTCGGACACCTCGATCGCCATCTGGCGGCGGCCCGCCTGCTCTGGCTGCTCGTCGCTGGTGCCCTCGAGCGGGGCGGTGCGCAGCTTCTCGCTCAGCTCGTCGACATCCACTCCGAGCGAGGCCAGCGCCCATGAGGCGGCCGAGTCCCGGTCGGCCAGCGCCGCCAGCAGCAGGTGGTGCGAGCCGACCGGCATCGGCCCGGCCAGCGTGGCGGCCTGCTTGAGTGCGGCCTCGACGGCGGGGGTGCCGCGCCGCGGCGGGTCGACCCGCCGGGCCGGGAACGGCGCGGTGCCGCTGTGCCGGGTCAGCCGCTGGCGCAGCCAGCGCAGCACCGCGTTGGTGTCCTCGGCGCCCTCCTCTGACTCGGCGGCGGCGTCCGACGCCGGGGCGGCCCGGATCGCCGCGGCGCGGATCGCGGGCAGGCCGCCGTGCCGGGTCAGGATCTGCGCGGCGACGCCGTCGCCCTCGCGGATCAGGCCGAGCAGGATGTGCTCGGTGCCGATGTAGTTGTGCCCGAGATTGAGTGCCTCGCGCAGGGACAGTTCAAGGGTCTTCTTGGCCCGCGGGGTGAACGGGATGTGGCCGCTGGGCGCCTTCTTGCCCCGCCCGACCGTCGCCAGCACCTCCTCACGGACGCCCTCGGAGGTCAGCTCGAAGGTGGCCAGCACCTGGCCGCCGACCAACTCCTGTTCGGCTACCAGGCCGAGCAGGATGTGCTCGGTGCCGATGTAGTTGTGATCAAGCAGCCGGGCTTCCTCCTGGGCGAGGACGATGCAGCGGCGCGCCATCTGAGTGAATCGCTCGAACATGCTCACAGCCTGCCCCCGGACTGAAACCCCGTCAATACCATGCTAATAGTAGGGTGAAAGTGGTGTGGCCGATGCGTCGGCCGCGGCCAGACCGGGTACAACCACGACGGAGCGGGAGGGCGGCAGACGTGGACTGGGAAGACAAGCTCGACGACTGGGAGCTTGAACTCGAGCTCGGGGCACAGCTCGAGGGCTCGGACTGGGTGACGCTGGAGAAGGCGGCGGCGGACACCGGGGTCTCCCGGGCGGCGCTGCGCACCTGGTACCGCAGCGGCCAGATCCCGTCACGGCTGGTGGACGGGCCGCACGGGCCGCAGCGGCTGGTGCCGCTGGCGATGGTGGCGGAACGGGCCGAGGCGAGCCCGCGGGTGCGCAAGACCGCCGAGCGCCGACTGGCCGACGAGGCCCAGCTCGAACTGCTGCGGCACCGCGTCGACCAGCTCGAGCTGCGGCTAGCCGAGCTCGAGGGCCGGGCGGGAAGTCATCCCGGCCCCGCGGAGCCCGCACCCGTTCGGCTGATCCCCTAGACCTCGCCGAAGAGACGGTCGCCGGCGTCGCCCAGGCCGGGCACGATGTAGCCCTTGTCGTTGAGCCGTTCGTCGACCGCGCCGGTGACCACCCGCACCGTGTCGTCGGTGAACGCCTCGTCCAGCCGGGCCAGCCCCTCGGGGGCGGCCAGCAGGCAGATCGCGGTGACCGCGGCCGCGCCGCGGTCGCGCAGCATGGTGATCACGGTGACCAGGGTGCCGCCGGTGGCCAGCATCGGGTCGAGCACGAAGACCTCGCGGCCGGTCAGGTCGGCCGGCAGCCGGTTGGCATAGGTCGAGGCGACCAGCGACTCCTCGTCCCGCACCATGCCGACGAAGCCGACGCTGGCCATCGGCAGCAGCCGGGTCATGCCGTCGAGCATGCCGATGCCTGCCCGCAGCACCGGCACGATGAGCGGCCGCGGGTCCGACAGCCGGGCGCCGGCCGCCAGCCCGACCGGGGTGGTGACCTCGACCTGGTCGACCCGGATGTCCCTGGTGGCCTCGTAGGCGAGCAGCGTCACCAGCTCGTCTGCCAGCGTGCGGAAGGTGGCGGTGTCGGTACCGGCGTCGCGGAGCATGGTGAGCTTGTGGGCGACCAGCGGGTGGTCAGCGAGCAGCGTGCGCATGGTTTCCCAGTGTGCCAGGTTTCCGGCCGGCCGGGCCGCTAGCCCCGCTCGTGGCGGCGCGGCCGCAGCGCCCGGGCCAGCAGCCCGGACAGCGCCGCCGCCTGGCCGATGCTGGTCAGCGCGACCGAGCCGACCGGCGAACGCTCGTCAAGCAGTTGCAGGGCGCGGAGCCGGTGCCGCAGCACGTGGATCTCGCCGCGCACCGCGCTGCTGAGGCTGCCGCCCGACCGGGACGCCCAGCCCTCCACCGCGTGCAGCTCGGTCAGCCGGGTGGCCAGCTCCTCGTAGCCGACCGGGCCCTCGTGCAGCGTGATGTACAGCAGCGCCGCCTCGCGCACGGCCACCGTGAAGTCGGGGTCGGCGCCGTCGTCGGGGCCGATGAGCGCGGCCGTGCCGATGTGCCAGCGCACCGCCGCGTCGTCCGCCATCAGCCGGCCGGTCCTGGTCAGCACCAGGGCGGCGCCGCTGCGCCGCACCGCGCCCATCTCGTGCTGGGCCAGGGCCCGCAGCGTGTGCAGCGGGTAGACCTCGAGTTCCTGGAAGCGCCTGGCCGACGAGGGGGCGCCGCCGCCCGCTCCCCAGCCGAACCGCTCCGCTGCCTCGCCGACCAGGTTGGGCGCGATGTAGTGGCGCGCGGTCAGCCGCAGGCCGTCGCTGGCCCGGCTGAGCAGCCAGGACAGCGAGGGCAGCGGCTCCTTGGGCAGGTCCGGGGGCTCGAGCAGCCGGGGCATCACCGTGCGGGCCAGCCGGGACCGCTCGCCCGGGTGGCCGTGCGCCCATTCCTCGATCCGCTCGGCGCTGATCCGGCTGAGCCAGGTGTCCGCCCCCGGCGCGCTGCCGGACCGGGTCAGCCAGCGCTCGACCAGGCCCGCCCGCCGCGTCTTCCACCCGCTGACGCCGACCTTCAGCTCGCCGGCCGCGACCGCCAGCTCGATCGCGGCGGCGCACGCGTCGTAGGCGGCCCGCTCGTCCGGGCCCATCACCGAGGACCAGGCGAGCAGGTCGGTGTCCGGCGGCACCGCGTGCGAGCGGGACAGTGCCCGGGAGTAGGCGCCGATGCCCTCGCCCCGCGAGCTGGCGTAGGCGCCGATGATCTGCGCGGTCTCCTCGCAGGCGCAGGCCTCGGCGTAGTGCTCCATCCCGGCCAGGGTGAACAGCCGGGCCAGCGCCCGGGTCACCGCGAGCTGGGCCTCGGCCGCCCGCGGGGTCCCTGCGGGCAGCGTGAACCACAGGAATTCCTGCAGTCGCAGCAGGGAGATGGCCCCCAGGCCCTCTCCCGCAGTCAGTGAGCGGAGCGCGTTCCTCGCATCGTCGGCGACCGCCGGATCCTCGCGGGCGAGGGTCTTGAGCGCCTCCGCGTCAGTCATCATGCGGTCAGTCTGCCCCACCGGGTCAAGTCACGGTAGATGCGTTGCGGATTTGGCTGGTGATGTTCGAGTGCTGTCGACCGGCGTACCGGGTGCGGTCCCGCATGCTCGGCCGCTACGGCATGATGGCGGGGTGAGCGGCATCTACGACGAACCCGAGCTATACCAGCTGACGTGCGCCTACCGTGACGTGCCGGCCGAGGTCAGCGCCATCGAGGCCTGGTGCGCCCGGCATCACCAGGGCCCGGTCGGCTCCGTGCTTGAGATGGCGGCCGGCCCGGCCGAGCACGCCCGTGAGCTGGCGCGCCGCGGCCTTCGGGCCACCGCCCTGGACCGGTCGGCGGCGATGTGCGGGTACGCGGCCGCGCAGGCCAAGGCGGCCGGCGTCGAGCTGGCGGTGGTCGAGGCGGACATGCGCGACTTCGCCATCGCGGGCCCGGACGGCGAGCCCGCCCGGTTCGACCTCGCCATCACCATGCTCAACTCGGCCTGTCACCTGTTCACCCTCGACGACCTGGTCCGCCACCTGGTGACGGTGCGCGCCCAGCTCGCCCCGGGCGGCCTCTACCTGGTGGAGCTGGCGCACCCGGCCGACTTCTTCGCCGCCGAGCCCCGGACCAGCAGCGAGTGGGTGGTGGAGGCGAACGGGGTGCGGGCCGAGGTCCGCTGGGGCGGCCGCAACGACCGCATCGACCCGCTCACCCAGGTCACCAGGGAGCACATGACGATCACCGCGACCGCCGCCGACGGGACCATCCGCACGGTCAGTGACGTGGTGCCGAACCGCTTCTGGACGCTGACCGAGTTCTCCGCCGCCATCGCGCTGGCCAACGCGACCGGGCCGGCCAGCCCCCACGGGCGGCTCGAGCTGGTCACCAGCTACGGCGACTTCGACCAGGCCACGCCGCTGGAGGCGGCCACCGCCTGGCGGATGATCCTGCTGCTGCGCCGAAGCTGAGCTCCGCCCGCTGAGTTCCGCCCGCCGATCCCGGCCCGCTGACCCCGGCCCGCCCTACTCGACCGGGATCTCCTTGTTGACGAGCGACAGGTCGATGCCCTGGCGGGCCCGGACCACCCGGGCCACCAGGTAGATCACCAGCGCCAGGACGTACATGGCGCCCATGTAGATCAGCGAGTCGTTGTTGTTGACCCCGTACGCGTTGTTGGACAGCCACTCGTACAGGCAGTAGCCGATCAGCCCGATGGTGACCACCCCGGCGGCCGGCACCACCGGTACGCCGAGCAGCCGGAGCCGGGCGGCGGGGGAGGCGGCCCACAGGTCAGGCTTGCGCAGCGGCAGGATCACCACCGCGAACGCGGAGAACAGGTAGGTGACCGCGATGACCAGGGTGGCGTCGAGCGTGTAGGTGTGGAAGGTCGAGTTGTAGGCGTACAGGGCGCCAAGCCCGACCGCCGGCAGCAGCATCAGCGCCAGCGACCACACCGGCACCCGCCGCTTCTCCGACACCTGGGCGGCGCCGTCGGGCAGGATGCGGTCGAACGCGGCCGCGAAGATCACCCGGGTGGAGGACAGGAACAGCGTGCCCACCCAGGCGAAGAACCACAGGCTCATCAGCAGGATGAGGATGACCTGGAAGGCCTCGTTGTTGACCAGCCAGCCGGCCAGCATGGCCGGGTAGGGGAAGACCGGCAGCGCATGCGAAGCGCAGGTGCCGTAGGCGCAGTCAATCCACAGCGCGTTGACGTCCTGGTAGAAGTTGAACCCGAATGTCTTGGCGAACAGCAGCAGCAGGACCACCGACAGCGCCACCGTGGTCCACAGGCCGAGGAACATGCCGCTGAACACCCGCTTGAAGTCGGACGCGCCGCGGACCTCGCCGTACAGCGTGGTGCCCCAGTTGGGCCACAGCAGGTAGAACATGAGCATCGGGACGAGCAGCATCGACTGGCTGAACGAGCCGGCCACGCCGAACGGGGCCGGGGTGTAGCCGATCTTGGCCGAGCCCGCGTCGGCGACGGTGCCCGCGTACCCGTTCTTCAGGCCGAACAGCTTGCCCGTCTCGTTGTTGAAGGCGGAGATGAAGTCGTTGCGGTTGAACGCGAGCAGCAGGATGACGATGACCGCGAAGCCGAGCAGGCCGCCGTAGAAGCACCACTTCTGCACCCGCGCGTAGCCGGCCATGCCCAGCGAGACCAGCAGGCCGGCCAGCACGATGGTGATCAGCGTGACCACGAAGATGCCGTTGGAGGTGCTGAACCAGGCCGCGCCGGACGGGTCGCCGAACGCCACCCACAGCGGCTGGAAGAACTCCTCGGCCAGCACCGAGCCGTAGATCGGCGCCCACAGCCAGAGGATGAACCACCAGCCGGTGGCGGCCATGACGAAGCCGATTCCGCTGCCGAGGATGCGGGACTGCCACACGTAGTCGCCGCCGGCCCGCGGAATGGTGACTACCAGGCCGCTGTAGGCGAGGACGAGGAAAGACACCCAGACACCGGAAATGAGCACCGCGGTGAGGAGCTGCCCGGCCGGGAATGCGTCCTGGTACGCGAATTCGACCAGGCCGAGGGTAACCACGTTAGTGGACAGGCAGGCGTAGATCATTGAGTCGCGGACCGACCAGCCGCGCACCAGGCCGGTGGCTTTCCGCAGGAAAAGCGTTGGTCTCTCGTCGCCGACCGCACCCGAGGCCATGAAACCCTCCGGAAATAATAGAAAAGGTTCAATACATCACAGGAGGTAACAGTAAAACCATAACAGTTACCCGTTTACTAGGACATACTTAACTTTTCCGTTTTTAGCGTTCATATCAATCAGCGCGGCCTGCAGCACCCCGTCCCCGTACGAGCTGCCGGGGTTAACGGTGAGGGTCCGGCCCAGCCTGGCCACCCCGCGGCTCTCGTGAATGTGGCCGTGCACGGAAAGCGGCGGCTGGTAGCGCCGGATCGCGTCGCGGACGGCGGTCGAGCCGACCGGCTTCAGTACCGCCCCGCCGTGCGTGGGCCGCATGCTCGCGTCCAGCTCGGGCGCCTCGTCAAGCCCGGTGCCGTAGGGCGGCGCGTGGAAGTTGAATACGGCCCGGCTCATCTCCGGCACCAGCGCCGCCACCGCGTCGATCCGGCTGGCCAGCTGCTCCTCCGGCGCCTCGCGGTGGGTGTCCCACGGCGTGGGGTTGGTGTAGCCCATCGAGACCATGGTGAACCCGCCGCCGAGGTCGATGAGCTTGCCCTCGGCGAACGTCACGCTGGGGGCCGACTCCAGGATCGGGTCGATCTCGAAGATGTCGTCGTTGCCGCCGTTGAGGATGCACGGCACGGCGCCCCCGCGCAGCTTGCCGTCGGCCATGTCCAGCCAGCGGTCAAGCGACCGGGTCATCTCCGCGTTGAACCGCTGGTCGATCGCGTCCTGCGTGCTGAGCTGGTCGAGCTCGTCCCGGGTGACCACCGCCGGGTAGGAGCCGCGGTCGCGCAGCTCCTGCTCGACCTGGCGCAGTTCCTCCCGGCTGTCCAGGCGGCGCCGCTCGCCGCGCACGGTGACCTCCCAGTACCCGGGGCCGGCCACGATCGGCACCATCACCTTGCCGGTCACGTCGCCGCCCAGGACCACCAGGTCGGCCCGGTAGAACGCGGCCGCGTTGAGGAACTTCTTCCAGCAGATCTCCGAGCCGTGGATGTCGGTCGCGAAGAACATCTTCATCAGTGCGCCACTTCCTCGGGCAGCTCGTACCAGCGCACCCGGTCGCCGACTCCTGCGCGCAGCTTCCACTTCACTGACTTGGGGGCGGCCGCGGCCACCGCCAGCAGCCGCTCCGCCTGCTCAACCGGGTCGCAGGCGGCCTCCGGCGGTACCAGCCCCGGACTGTCCGCGATCAGCCCGCCCAGCCGCTGCAGGTTGCCGGTGACGGTCCGCCACCACCCCCAGTCGCCCGCCAGCACCGCCCCGAACCGAAGGCTTGAGATGAACGGGTGCGCGGTCCCCTCATCGCCCACCGGCACCCCGGACAGCAGGTGGGTGATGTCCCGCGCGTCCTTGGCGTTCAGCTCGACGATCTGCAGCTTCGACAGCAGCAGGTCGGCCGGGTCGAGGGTGACCGAGTTGTTGCCGAGCGAGGGCCGCAGGTCCAGCGTGTGGCACATCACCAGGCGGTCCACCATCACGTCGACCGGCCGCCCGGACGGGGCGGTGAAGTAGAGCTGGCGGTCGCCGTTGAGCGAGTTGAACATCTTGTCGGGCACGCACCCGCTGCGCTCCAGGTAGGCGGCGACGCCCCGCCGGTACTTGCCGCCGCAGGCCAGGTCCACGTCCTGGCCGGGCCGCAGCCGGGGCGGAAAGCCGGGGCACAGCAGCCGCACCCCGAGCCCGCCGAGCAGCCGCAGCCGCAGCCCCTGGGCGGCCGCCCCCTGCACCAGCGCGACCGCCTCGGGCAGCGGGTCGTCTTCCGGGCTCGACATGTGCACGATGATGCGGAGATACCCGCCCGGCTGTCCAGGCATTCGCCGTTATAAACCGATTCGTTCCGTCATGTGGGCACGCGGGTAACGGCGCGCACCCGCATTCGGATAAGCCCGCGCCGCTAAGCGGGCCTCGGCGTCCGGTTCGTGCTGGTAAAAGGCAATCTCCTGCGGCGGCAGGGGCGTATTGCCCGCGATCAGGTCGGCCGCCTTCTCCGCGATCATCATCGTCGGCGCGTAAATGTTCCCGTTGGTGACGTAAGGCATGACCGACGCGTCCGCCACCCGCAGTCCGGAGACGCCGTGCACGGCCAGCGAGCCGGGGTCGGTGACCGAGAGCGGCCCGGTGCCCATCGCGCAGGTGCACGACGGGTGCAGCGCCGTCTCCGCGTCCCGCGCCACCCAGCCGAGCACCTCCGACTCGGTCGAGACGGACGGCCCGGGGGACAGCTCGCCCGCGTTGAACTCGTCGAACGCGGGCTGGTTGAGTATCCGCCGGGCGATCGCGATCGCCTCGGTCCACTCCGAGCGGTCGGTCGCGGTGGACAGGTAGTTGAACCGCAGCGCCGGCTTGGCCAGGGGGTCGGCCGACTTCAGCTTCACCGTGCCGCGCGCGCCGGAGTACATCGGGCCGATGTGCACCTGGTACCCGTGCCCGCCGGCCGGCGCCGACCCGTCGTAGCGGATCGCGATGGGCAGGAAGTGGAACATCAGGTTGGGGTAGCGGACCGAGTCGTTGGACCGGACGAAGCCGCCCGCCTCGAAGTGGTTGGTCGCGCCCGGGCCGGACCGGGTCAGTGCCCAGCGCAGTGCCACCCCGGGCCGGTTGCGCCACTGCAGCGCGGGCGCCACCGACACCGGCTGCCTCGACCCGTACTGCACGTACACCTCGAGGTGGTCCTGCAGGTTCTCGCCCACCCCGGGCAGGTCGGCCACCACCGGGATGCCGAGCGCGGCCAGCTCGGACGCGTTGCCGACCCCGGACAGCTGCAGTAGCTGCGGCGAGCCGAACGCGCCGGCGCACACGATCACCTCGCCGCCGCGGGCGCGGCGGCGCACCAGGCCGATGCGAGGGCCGATGCGGGGGCCGGCCTCCGACCGGACCAGGAACTCCACCCCGGTCGCGCGGGTGCCGCAGAACAGCAGCCGGGTGGCGTGCGCCCGGGTCACCACCCGCAGGTTGGGCCGGGACATGGCCGGGTGCAGGTAGGCGCGCGCGGCCGACAGCCGCTGGCCGCCGGAGATGTTCCGGTCGAAGGCGGCGAACCCCTCCTGGCGGTACCCGTTGACGTCGTCCGTCAGCGGGTACCCGGCCTGCTGCACGGCCGCGAAGAACGCGCCGAACAGCGGGTTCTCGGCCGGCCCGCGCTCCAGCACCAGCGGGCCGTCGGTGCCGCGGAAGCCGGCCGACGGCGTGCCCGGCGCGGCCAGGCAGTTCTCCATCCGCTTGAAGTACGGCAGGCAGTGCGCGTAGGACCACGAGGACATCCCCGGGTCAGCCGCCCAGCGCTGGTAGTCAAGCGGGTTGCCGCGCTGGAAGATCATGCCGTTGATCGACGAGGAGCCGCCGAGCAGCTTGCCCCGGGCATGGTAGATCCGCCGCCCGTTCAGGTAAGGCTCCGGCTCCGACTGGTACCGCCAGTCGTAGAACGGCGACCCGATCGGGAACGTCAGCGCCGCGGGCATCTGGATGAACGGGTCCCAGCGGTAGTCCGGCCGCCCCGCCTCGAGCACCAGCACCCGGGTGGTGGGGTCGGCCGACAGCCGGGCCGCGAGGGCGCTGCCCGCCGATCCGCCGCCGACGATGATGTAGTCGAACTGGGTCGCAGGCATCTAGGTCGATCACTCCGTCGCGGCTTGCAGGTTTTCCCTGACCGTGCTGGTCATCGGGTGGTCATGGCCCAGGTAGCGCTCGCACTCGGCCAGCACCGCGCGCAGCACCCGGACCCCGTCGGTCATCCGTCCGGCCTCGAAGTAGGCGCTGACCAGGTTACAACGGGTAGTCAGCCCGTCGGTGTCGCCCGGGCTGAGCACCGCCTCGCCGTCGGCGACCGCCCGCTCGTACGCCCCGATCGCCTCGCGCAGCCGCCGCGCCTGCTGGTAGGCGGCGCCGAGGATGGCCCGGGCGGCGAGCGTGTCGGGCTGCCCGGGGCCAGCGGTCCGCTCCCGGTCGGCGACCACCCGCTCGTACTGCGGTATCGCGTCCTTCAGCCGTCCCGCGGTGCGGTAAGCGTAGCCGAGGTTGGCGCGGGCGGTGATGGTGTCCGGGTGGTCGGGGCCGAGCAGCCGTTCCCGGTCGGCCAGCACCCGCTCGCTGGCACTGACCGCCTCCGCGGTGTCGCCCGCGGCCCGGTAGGCGGCGGCCAGGCTGGCCCGGGCGGCCAGGGTGACCGGTGCGTCCGCGCCCGCGGCCCGCTCGGTCTGCGCCAGTGCCCGCTCGCAGGCGTCGACCGCCTCGCGCTCGCGGCCCGCCGCCAGGTACGCGCCGCCCAGGCTGACGTGGGCAGACAGCGTGTCGGGGTGGGCCGGGCCGAGTTCCCGCGCGGCATAGCCGGCCGCGAGCTGGTACTGCCGGACGCTGTCGGCCGCCCGCCCGGCCGCGGCGTAGCCGGCCGCCAGCTCAAGCCGCACGTCGTGCGTCTCCCGGTGGCCGGGCCCGGCCGCCCGCTCCCTGGCGTCAAGCACCTGCTCGTACAGCGCGATCGCGGCCGCCGGGCGGCCGGCCGCCCGCAGCGACCTGGCCGCGTTGAGCCGGGCGGTGACCGTGTCCGGGTGCCGCGCCCCGAGGGCCGCCTCGCGGTCGGCCAGGGCCGCCTCGAAGACGGGCAGTGCCTCGGCCAGGCGGCCGGTGACGGCGTACGCGTCCGCCAGCCGCTCGCGGGCGATCACCGACTGCGCGTGCCCGTGGCCGAGGAGCTGGCTGCTGGTGGCGCCGACGGCCTGCCAGTACCCGACGGCGGAGTCGGCCAGGGCGGGCGGCTCGGACAGCGATGCGCCCGCCCGCAGCAGCAGCGGGTGGGCTTCCGGCTTCCACAGCAGGTCGCCCGCCCAGTCCCGCAGCGCGGCGGCGGAGTCCCGCAGCGCCTGGCTGAGCTGCGGGCTGCCGCCGGGGCTGCCCGCGGCCGGCCACGCCTCAAGCAGTGCCGCGGCGGCCGCCGCGGCCACCTGCTCGGCGTTCCCCGGCGCCAGGTAGGCCCGGGCCGCCGACCGCACCGCGGGGTGCAGCCAGACCGTGCGCACCGGGTTGGCGCGGTCCACCGTGAGCAGGCCGAGCCGCTCCAGGTTGGCGTAGGCCGCGCGGGCCAGTTGCGGCCCGTCCGCCGCCGGGCCGGGCTCCCGGGGGTCGCGCTGGTCGGCGATGTACGCGCACGCGGCCGGGGAGGTGAGCACCGCCGCCGGGATGCCCTCGGTGTCCAGCGCGGCGGCGAGCACCAGGGCAGGCCAGGAGAGGCCGGCCGGCGGAAGCTGGTGCGCGTGCTCGACCGCCAGCGACCAGGCCGCGAGCAGCGACGGCGGGCAGCCGTCGACCACCGGGCCGGTCACGCTGCTGAGCCTGGCCGCGTAGTCGGCCCGGTACGCCCGGCAGCTGCTCTTGCTGGCCGAGATGACGGCGGCGGCCAGGGACACCGTGATCGGCACCCCGCCGAGGTCCTCGGCCAGGTCGAGCGCCTCGATCCGCTGGTCGGGGAACCCGGTGAGCCGGGCGTTGAGGTAGCCGAGCGACTCCCGGCGGCTGAACCCGTGCACCGCCTGCCCGGTGACCCGGCCGGCCGGGTCACCGGGCAGGCCGAGCTCGGCTTCTGGACGGCTGCTGGTCACCACCGTCTGCCCGGCCGGGCCCCGCGGCCACAGCCCGTCCAGGTCGGCCGGGGCGGTGACGCCGTCCAGCACCACCACCCAGCGGCGGTCGGTGCCGCGCAGCCAGTCAAGGAACCGGGCGGCGGCCGCATCTGCGCTGATGCCCGCCGCCGGGCCGGCCGTACTGCCAACGGCATCCGGGTTCACTCCCTCGGCCCCCGGCAGCAGCCCCAGGTCGGCCGCCGCCTGCGCGTAGCCGGCGATGACGGCGTCGCGCCGGCCGGCCGGCACCCAGGCCAGCAGGTCGACCGCGCGGGCCGACCAGAGGGTGTGCGCGAACCCGATTGCGAGCTGGGTCTTGCCGATCCCGACGGCACCGCCGGCGGCCGGCCGCAGCAGCGTGGTCTCGCCCGGCCGCAGCCCGCCCGCCAGCGCGGACCCGCTCTCCTGGCGGGCGAGGTAAAAGGGAGCAAGCGGCGGCACTGATCCGGTCAGCACCGGAGCGCCAGGCCGCCCAGTCCCCATGTTCGCTGGCCCCCCACGTGCGAAAGTTCTCGAGGGAATCCTACGAGCGCCGCGCTGCGGAAACCGCCGGTCAGCGGAGAAATGTGGCAAACAACGAATAAGAAATCCGGTTCCGTTTTGCCGCCGCGACCGACAATGGACCGTTATCTATTTACAGTTTTCACCTGAGGCTCTTTCGCCACGGCAATAAGCGTGCGGGGCCGGATAGTCGCGCTTTAAGGCGCCTATCGCCTGCCCGCTTGGCTCAACCACCCGGGCAGCCTCACGGCCACAGCACGCTGCGCAGCGCCGGGTGATCGGCCACCACGGTGGCCGATCCCGGTGCCACCTCGGTGAACCCGCCGTCGGTGACCACCGGCAGCCCGCTCGCCAGCAGCCGCGCCCACCGGTCGCGGCTCGCCGCCCGCACCGCGAGGGCGAAGTCCTCCCCGGCCCACTCGGCCCGCTCCTGCGCTGACAGCGCCCACCAGGCGAGCTGCGCCCCGTGCCCGGCCTGCGCCATCGCCTTGCCGGCGGTCATCGGCAGGTCCGGGTTCAGCCACAGCACCGGGGCATCGGCCGCGGGCTCGCCCGGTCGCTCCGGGTCGTCCAGGTCGGTGCCGGAGACCTGGAGCCGGGCCAGGTCGGCGGGCCAGTCGTCCACCAGGACCGGCGGGAACACCCGGACCTGGGCTGACCCCTGGGTCACGGTGATCCCCGGCAGCGCCGCCGCCCGGGTCCAGCCGGACCCCCGGGCCCGCCTGACCACCTTCCTGATCCGCGCGTCCGCCCAGGCGCGGGCGGCCGCCGCCCACTCACCGCCGGGTTCGGTCACCCGGGGATCGGCCAGGAAGGCGAGCACCGCGCGGGCCGCGCACTCGAGCGCGTCGGTCCGGGACGGCGGGCTGGCCCGCTCCACCCGGACGACCAGCGGCAGCGCGTACTGCCTGCCCTCGTCCCGGCTAGCGTCCTGCATCCCGGCCGGCGTTTCCTGCTCCTGCGTCACCAGTCAAGGATGTCAGCCGCCGGCCACTGCCCGGCCCGCCGCTGCCCGGCCCGCCACTGCCCGGCCCGCCGCTGCCCGGCCCGCCACTGCCCGGCCCGCTGCGGTCAGCCTTCGTCGGGCGGGCCCCACGGGGGCTGGGAGCCGCCCGGCGGCTGAAGGTCGGTGATCGTCGGGTAGTGGTCCCAGCCGTCCGCCCCCGGCGCTTCGCTCGCATCCGAGGCCACCGTGGCGGGCCGGGTCAGGGTGCCCGCGTACCCGGCGCCCGGCCCGGGAACCGGTGGCCGGCCGCGCCACCGGGACGGGATGAACAGCGGGACTATCATCGCCAGGCCGGCCGCGCCGAGCAGCCCGGAGAACAGCAGCGACTCGAAGCCCGCCCCGTAGTCGCGGTTCTTCAGCGGGATCAGCCGGACGGCTTTCGCCACGTCCGTGACGTACAGCGCCGTCCACGCCACCAGGACCAGGCCGGGTAGGCCGGCCGCGAGCGGTGACACCCACGGGATCACCATCAGCAGCCCGGCCGCCAGGCCTACCGCCAGCAGCGCGCTGCCGCCCAGCATCACATGGGTGTTCGTGTACAGGGCGCCGCCGCCGGCCGGCAGCCCGCCGTTGACGGCCATGGGGCTGCCGTTGGCGGCGGCGCTGGCCTCTTCGCCGCGGGTGGCGAACATGTAGCCCCAGGTTGCCCCGAAGAACACCGCCGCCGCCAGCGACAGGCCGAGCACGACGCCGTAGAAGTGCCGCATTGGTTCAGCCCCTTTGGGGTGATGTTCGGGTCCGCGTGGTTTTGCGCCGTCAGCCTACGACCGGGGGAGCGCGCCGCACCGCCCTTTCGGCTTAACCGCTGATAGTTCAGCCGCTTAGCCCGGCCCGGCGGGGTAAGTTCTATTCGTGAGTACGCGAGTAGCGCCGATCTTTCCGGTTACCAACCTGGTCGCTTCCCTTGCCTACTACCGCGGGCTCGGTTTCGAAGTCCGCCACTGGCACAGCGGCGGATACGGCTTCGTCACCTTTAACGGCGCTGAGATCCACCTGGGCGTGGAGCCCGACCTCGACACGCGCACCGACCGCCGGGCGACGGCCTACCTGTTCGTGGAAAACGCCGACACCCTGGCCGCGACCTGGCTCGCGGCCGGCGCCGAGGTGCGGCTACCCGAGGACACCGAATGGGGCCAGCACGAGGGCGTGCTGGCCGATCCCGACGGCAACCTGATCCGCTTCGGCTCGCCGATGAACGCGGCCTCCGAGCGGGGCTAGGGCCCGGTCAGCCGGTTGGCGAGCCAGCCGGCGCACGTACATATTGGGGCCTCTATGTCACCTGACGGCGTCGCCGCTGAGCAGTTGGTCTTCAAGCTGATTAATGACCAGCCGGTTGCCGATCCGAGTGCTGACCTGCTGGGCATGGAAGAGACGGCAAGCGGGATCGCGCGCATGCTCATGTCATCACGCGCCGCGTCGCCGCTCGTTCTTGCGATCGACGCCAAGTGGGGCAGCGGTAAAAGCACGCTGCTGCGGCAGATCAAGGCGCGCCTGGAGGACATCAGCCAAGCTGATCGTGCTGCCGCCGGCAAATCCGGCCGCTTGAGGAGAGGCGGGCCCGGCCGGGTGGCCACTGTCTGGTTCAACGCCTGGACGGCCGAGGGGTCGGACGCACTGGAAGGACTTATCAAGTCAATACTCGAAGAGCTTGACGACAGCGTGCTGCGACGATGGGCGCGCAAGGTCGCGCGCCGGCGGCGGCTCGTCGGGGTAGCGTGGATCGCGACCGCTGTCGTCGCCAGGTTCCTCGGCGTCGCCCGCCTCGTCGACGAGTTCTGGAAGCAAGCGGCGATTGACGCGAAATCGCGCAATGAACTTCGGGCCGACATCTCAGGAATGCTCAACGACTGGATGTCTCGCGACGGCAAACGCGACCCGAGCCGCTGCATGCTTATCTTCATTGACGACCTTGACCGGTGCTCAGACGACGTCATCGTAAAGATTTGCGAGGCAATCAAGGTCTACCTCGACGTTCCCGGGCTGATCTTCGTTCTGGCCTGCGACCTGTCGGTGCTCGCCCGCGGGGTCTCCGGGCCCGCCCGTGGCCAGGCGGACGAAGGGCGCTCCTACCTGGAAAAGATCGTGCAGGTCGTTTACCGAATCCCGCCGCCTAATGAATCCGAGCTCCAGGCCCTGGTGCGCGGCTACGCTGAACTTTCAGGTACTCAAGACATCGTCGATCAAACGGTTGAGAAGATCCTCATAGAGCGGAGCGGGAGGAACCCGCGCAAGATCAAGCGGATCATTAACAGCTTCATTCTCGAGTACCAGCTGGACCCGGCCTGGCGGCGGCCGCCGCTCAGCAGCGACCAGCTTGTCATCGCTATCCTGCTGCAGCACCTCTACCCGTCCTTCTATGAACTGCTGACCAGTGACGCCGTCATAGAAGACCCGATCGGCCAGTTCCTTGACTACGTTCAGCTGCGCGATGCGCTGGATGCTGAATCAGCCAGCCGAGAAGACGTGGAAGGGCTGCTCCAGGGGTTGTTCGCGCACTATGGACTCACCCCTCGTAGCATCAAGAGTGCTCAGGAAGCCGAAGCAGAATTTGAGCGTATCCAGAAGAAGCTGCCTGAAGAGTTCACCACATTCGCGGCCAATGAAAGCCTCCACAGTCTCCTGAAAGGGCTCGACAGCGAAGAGGCGCGGGAAGCGCTGCGGACGCAGCTCTCTAATCGACCGCTGGCGACCAGTGCGATCCAGGCCGCCCCTGAACTGGTGCCGGCAGTCAAGAACCGGCTGGCGGGAGTGCGCATTGTCTGCGTTAATGACAATCCACTGTCCATCGACCGGCTTGTCGTTTTGCTGACGGACCTTGAGGCGGAGGTCACGGTTTACTCGGACGCACCGGAAGCCGAACGCGCCATCCTTCGCCAGCGACCGGACGTAGTAATTTCCGATATCACCCGCGGTACCGATCCAGACGGCGGCTTCACCTACGCGGAGCGGCTGCGGGGGGCAGGTTACAACGGCTCGATCATCTTCTTCACCGCCAGGATCACGCAAGAGCGCAGGCAGAGGGCAGCCGAGCTTGGTGCCGTCGACATCGTCAGCACCGAGGGCGAAGTGCTCCGCATCTTGTCGGCGATGGAATTTCCGGCCCGTAAGTCACCGCGGTCCTAAGCGGGTACCGCCACCTCCGCGGCGATCTCCGGCAGCGTGGCCGGCGCGGTCAGCGCCGCCCCGTTGGCGGCGGCGAAGTCCTGGTAGCGGTGCAACTCGACCGCGCGGCGGCGGCGGTTCCAGCCGAGCAGCCCGGCCATGATCGCCACCACCTCGGGGGCGGCCGCCAGCCCGCGGTCGGGCGACTCGATGAGCAGCCTGACCCGGCGGGCGAGCACGTCCTCGGCGTGCAGCGCGCCCTCGTGGGTGACCGCGTAGGCCACCTCCGCCCGCAGGTAGGGGTAGCCGTCGACCAGCGTCCCGGCCAGCGTCTTGTCCGCCTGGATCAGGTCAAGCAGCTCGGCCGCGAGCGAGCCGTAGCGGGCGATCAGGTGCTGGACCGCGCCTAGCGTCACCCCGGAGCCGGCCGCCAGCCGGCGGGCCGACGCGCGCACCGCGGGCAGCCCGTCCGCCCCCAGCAACGGGAGCTGGCCGGTCACCGAGGGCGGGACCGGGCCGGGCAGGCCCGCCACCGCCGCGTCCACCACGTCCCGCGCCATCAGCCGGTAGGTGGTGAACTTGCCGCCGGCCACCGACACCAGGCCCGGCAGCGGCGCGTCCACCACGTGCTCGCGTGACAGCTTGGTGGTCGGCTTCTCCCCGGCCAGGCTGGCCGCGCCCGCGTCGCCTGCCCGCTTGTCGGCCCCGTGTTTGTCGGCCCCGTGTTTGTCGGCCCCGTGCTTGTCGGCTGGCGGCCGCTCCGCCACCAGCGGCCGCAGCCCCGCGTAGACCGCCAGCACGTCGCCCCGGGTGAGCGGCCGGGCCAGCACCCGGTTGGCCTCGCCCAGGATGTAGTCGACGTCCTGCGGGGTGGCGGCGGGCTCGGCCCGGTCGCCCGACCAGTCGGTGTCGGTCGTCCCGACGATCCACCGCTCGTCCCACGGGATGAAGAACAGCACGCTCTTGCTGGTCCGCACGATCATCCCGGTGTCGGCGTCGATCGCCGAGCGGTCCACCACCAGGTGCACGCCCTTCGACATGCGCACCTGGTAGCCGGGGGTGATGCCGCTGGCCTGGTGCACCAGGTCGGACCAGACCCCGGCGCAGACGATCACCCGGGCGGCGGCCACCTCGAACTCGCGCCCGCTCTCCTGGTCCCGCACCAGGGCGCCGGTCACCCGGGCGCCGTCCCGCAGCAGCGAGACGGCGGCGGCGCGGGTGGCCACCAGGGCGCCGTGCCGGGCGGCGGTGCGGGCCACCGTGAGGGTGTAGCGGGCGTCGTCCACCTGGGCGTCGTAGTACAGCATGGCGCCCGCCAGCCGGTCGGGGCGCAGTGCCGGCGCCCGGCGCAGCGCGCCCCGGGTGGTCAGGTGGCGGTGGTGCGGCACCGGCCGCTTCACGCCCTCCATCGCGTCGTAGAGCACCAGCCCGGCCCCCACGTACGGGCGCTCCACCACCTTCCGGTACAGCGGGTAGAGGAACGGCACCGGCCGCACCAGGTGCGGCGCGAGCCGGCTGACCAGCAGGTCGCGCTCCCGCAGCGCCTCCCGGACGAGCTTGAAGTCACCCTGCTCGAGGTAGCGGAGCCCGCCGTGGATCAGCTTCGACGACCGCGAGGAGGTGCCCGCCGCCAGGTCGCGGTACTCCACCAGGCCGACCCGCAGCCCGCGCGACGCCGCGTCAAGGGCGGCCCCCGCCCCGGTGATGCCGCCCCCGATGACCAGCACGTCGAGCGGCCCGGCGGCCAGCGCGCGGATCGTCTCGTCGCGGTCCCGCGCGTCAAGTTCTCCCGGCACGTCGGCTCTCCCTCCCCGGGCCCCGGGCGAGGCCCCCGTCATACATGCTAAGTACCCAAGACATCTGGTTACCGACGGGTAGGCCAACCGGCGGTGAAGCTATTGCCCGGCCTGCAGCTCGATCAGGTTGACCCGCTCGCCCCGGCCGGCCTCGTCCAGCAGGGCCGCCGCCGCCACCAGGCCGGCCGCGACCAGCCCGGCCGAGATCGCGAACCCGGTGTGGAAGCCCGCCGTCAGCGCCGCGGGCTGGGCTCGTCCGGTGGCGGCGAGGCGGGCGGTGGTGGCGGCCGCTACGGTCGAGATGACCGCCAGGCCGATCGCCCCGCCGAGCTGCCGGCTGACGTTCAGCAGCGCGGAGGCCACCCCGTGGCGGGCGGCGGCTACCGCGGACATCGCCGCCACCGAGGTCGGCACGATGACCAGGCCCCCGCCCACTCCGACCACCACCGTCGGCCCGACGATGTTGGCCAGCAGCCCGCCGTCGGCCGGGACCCGGGCCAGCAGGAGCAGCCCGGCGACGCCGGCCAGCGACCCGGCGACCGCCGTGGCCCGCACCCCGGCCAGCGCCACCAGCGCGGGCGCGACGCTCGCCCCGACCAGGATCGAGATCCCGAACGGCAGGTACGCCAGCCCGGTGCGCAGCGCCGAGTAGTGCAGCACCTGCTGCATGTACAGCGTGGTGGAGTAGAAGACGGCGAACACGGCGCTGCTCTGCAGGGCCGACACGACGTTGGCCGCGGTCACCCCGCGGTCGCGCCACAGTGACAGCGGAAGCAGCGGATCGGCCGCGACCCGCCCCTCGTGCACGATGAAGTACCCGATGAGCAGCCCGGCGCCGCACAGCAGCAGCACTGTCCGGGCCGACCCCCAGGGATGCGACCCGGTCTGCGCGACCGCGTAAGCGAGCAGGCTGGCTCCCGCCGTCACGCTCAGCGCCCCGCCCGGGTCGAACGCCGCCAGCCAGCCGGCCGGACGCCCGGCGGCGGGCCGGTCCGGCGGCAGCACCCGCAGCGCGGCCGCGACCACCAGGGCTCCGAGCGGCAGGTTGACCAGGAAGACCCAGCGCCAGCCGGCCGCCGACACCAGCACGCCGCCCAGCACCAGCCCCAGGGTCGCGGCCCCGGCGGTCACCCCGCCCCAGATGCCGAACGCCCGGTTGCGGGCGGGCCCGGCCGGAAACACCGAGCCGAGCATCGCGAACGTCATCGGCACCACGAAGCCCGCCGCCAGCCCCTCCACGGCCCGCGTCGCGAGCATGACCCCTGCCGTCGGGGCCAGCGCCGACCCCAGCGACGCGAGGGTGAACACCGCCGTCCCGGCTACCAGTACCCGGCGCCGCCCGACGATGTCCCCGGTCCGGCCGCCGAGTAGCAGGAAGCCGCCGAACGGGACCATGTAGGCGTCCACCATCCAGGCTAGCCCGCTCTCGGAGAAGTGCAGGCTGTCCTTGATGGCCGGCATGGCGACGTTGACCACGGTGACGTCGATTGAGTCGAGTAGCGCGGCCAGGCACAGCACGAGCAGTGCCAGCGTGTGCCGCCGGGCCCAGCTGAAGTCCGCCCCGTCAGGATCTTCTACTGATCGATTAGTAAGTTCAGTCATAAAGCCGACTCTAGGTGACCCACTGATCGATCAGCAAGTACTTACTGGACAGTCAGCAAGTCTGCCCGGAGCAACTAGACTGCCGACTGTGAGCCCGTCCGACACCAAGTCCCGGATCCTGGAGATCGCCACCGCGCAGTTCGCCCGCAAGGGCTACACCGGCACCACCATCGCCGACATCGCCCGGGAGCTCGGCACCACCACGGCCGCGCTCTACTACCACTTCCCGTCCAAGCAGGCGATCCTGAACGCGCTGATGGCCGGCCCGCTGGCCGCCTACACCCGGCTGCTTGACGGGCTCGACGCCAGCGAGACCAAGCCGGGCGAACTGCTCGGCGCGCTCATCGACATCACCGCCGACGCGCGCGACCTGGCCACCATCCTCGACCGCGACCCGTCCGCCCTGCCGCTGATCGCCTCCCAGCTGCCGCGCTCCTCAGATGAGATGAACGCACAGGTGGTCGCCGCCCTCGCCGGTCCCGAGCCCGGTCACGCGGCCCTGATCCGGGCCAACGCGGCCCTCGCGGTCGTCAAGGCCGCCACCCTGGCCGCCCTCGACCTCAACGCCAGCACGCTGGCCCCGGCCGACCGCGAGGAGATCCTCGCCGCCGCCCTCCGCGTGCTGGCGGCCTAGCCCCGTACCCTCGACCCATGGCCGACTTCGTCGGTGCCGTCGACCAGGGCACCACCAGCACCCGGTTCATGATCTTCGATCATGACGGCCGCGAGATCGCCCGCCACCAGCTCGAGCACCAGCAGATCCTGCCGCGGGCGGGCTGGGTGGAGCACGACCCGGTGGAGATCTGGGAGCGGACCAGGACCGTGATCGCGTCCGCGCTGCACACGGCCGGCCTGTCAGCGCGCGACCTGGCCGCGGTCGGCCTCGCCAACCAGCGCGAGACCACGGTCGTATGGCACCGACGCACCGGCCAGCCCTACGGCAACGCGATCGTCTGGCAGGACACCAGGACCGACGCGATCGCGGCGGCCCTCGACCGCAGCGGCGCGGGCGAGGTGATCAGGCGCAAGGCGGGGCTGCCGCCCGCCACCTACTTCGCCGGCGGCAAGCTGCGCTGGCTGCTCGACCACGACCAGCGGCTGCGGGCCGACGCCGAGCGGGGCGACGCGCTGTTCGGCACCGTCGACAGCTGGCTGCTGTGGAACCTGACCGGCGGGATCCATAACACCGACGTCACCAACGCCAGCCGCACCATGCTGATGGACCTGGGCACGCTCGACTGGGACGACGAGCTGTGCGAGATCATCGGGGTGCCGCGGGCGATGCTGCCCGCCATCAAGCCGTCGGTCCACCCGTTCGGCGTCGCCGCCGCCCCCGGCCCGCTCGGCGGCGTGCCGGTCGGCGGAGTGCTCGGCGACCAGCAGGCGGCCACCATGGGCCAGGTCTGCTTCGCCCCCGGCGAGGCCAAGAACACCTACGGCACCGGCAACTTCCTGGTCCTCAACACCGGCGCTGAGCGCTACGCGTCCAAGTCCGGCCTGCTCACCACCGTCGCTTACCAGCTCGCCGACGCGGACCCGGCCTATGCCCTTGAGGGCTCGGTGGCGGTGACCGGCGCCGCCGTGCAGTGGCTGCGCGACCAGCTCGGCATCATCAGCGGCGCCGCGCAGAGCGAGACCCTGGCCCGCGAGGTGGACGACACCGCCGGGCTCTACTTCGTCCCCGCCTTCTCCGGCCTGTTCGCGCCCTACTGGCGGGCCGACGCGCGCGGCGCGATCGTCGGCCTGTCCCGCTTCCACACCAACGCCCACCTGGCCCGCGCCACCCTGGAGGCGATCTGCTACCAGACCAGGGACGTGGTGGACGCGATGGCGGCCGACTCCGGGGTCACCCTGGACGTGCTCAAGGTGGACGGCGGGGTGACCGCTAACGACCTGTGCATGCAGCTCCAGGCGGACATCCTCGGCGTCCCGGTCAGCCGCCCGGTGGTGGCGGAGACCACCGCGCTCGGCGCCGCCTACGCGGCGGGCCTGTCGGCCGGCTTCTGGTCCGGCCCGGACGAGCTGCGGGCCAACTGGGCGGAGGGCCGCCGCTGGGAGCCGGGCTGGACCGAAGACCGTCGAGCGGCCGGCTACGCGGACTGGCGGAAGGCGGTGAAACGCACCCTGGACTGGGTAGACGTACCCTAGGAGTTTGCTCAATCGGCCGCCCACGCGGCGGAGTGCCGAGGAGGGCGAGAAGGTTGGCGGACGTGCGCACTGCGGTCCAGGTCGAGCCGGTCGGCGACGTCAGGGCGGTGCTCGGCGAGGGCCCCTACTGGGTGGCGGAGGACGACTGCCTGCTGTGGGTGGACATCAGCCGCGGCCAGCTGCACCGGACCTACCTGCCGAACGGGGACACGGTCACGCTCGACCTGGAGGCGACGTCGGCCGTGTTCCCGGCGATCGGCGGCGGCCTGCTCACCGCCGGCGGCAGCAGGCTCGCGCTGCACCTGCCGGCCGAGCGTGGCGGCGCGTGGGTCAGCCGGGTGGTCGCCGAGGCGCCCGCCCGCGACGGCGTGCGCTTCAATGACGCCGGGGTGGACCCGGCGGGCCGGGTGTGGGTCGGCTCGATGCATACCGACGAGACCGAGCCGCTGGGCGAGCTCTACCGGCTCGGCCCCGGCGGCGAGCTGACCACGGTGCTCAAGGGCGTCACGGTGTCCAACGGGATGGGCTGGTCGCCGGACGGCACCGCGATGTACTACGTCGACTCGCCGATGCGCCGCATCGACCTGTTCGACTACGACCCGGCGACCGGTGAGGCCTTCCGGCGCCGGGTGCTGGCCGACCTGTCCGCCGTCGAGGGGGTCCCCGACGGCCTGACGGTGGATGCCGACGGCTACGTCTGGGTAGCGCTCTGGGGCGGTGGGGCGCTCCGCCGCTACGCCCCCGACGGCACCCCGGACGCGGTGCTGCCGGTGCCGGTCTCCCAGCCGACCAGCATGGCCTTCGGCGGCCCGGGCCTGGCCGACCTGTACGTCACCACCGCCAGCATCGGCCTCAGCGAAGAGCAGCTAGCAGCCCAGCCGCTGGCCGGCCGCCTGCTCC
>Ga0265338_10002687_pt1 | contig 26127 bp, 24 predicted proteins | sample 42126metaG_FD_193579 | JGI IMG/M metagenome (GOLD analysis project Ga0265338, IMG submission 193579) | Rhizosphere microbial communities from Carex aquatilis grown in University of Washington, Seatle, WA, United States - 4-21-26 metaG | ecosystem: Host-associated > Plants > Roots > Rhizosphere...
GTCGGCCGGCTGCGCCGCGAGCAGGGGCGCGACGTGGCGCTGACGTTCATCACCCACGCCGAGTGCCACATCCCGACGCCGACGGTGGAAGCGCTCGCGCGCGACGCGTACCTCTACGGCATCTTCATCTTGCCCTCGAAGCCGATCGATCTCGAGTACCTGACGAAGCTGAATCGCTACCAGGTCGTCACCGCCGAGTCGCTGTCGCGCGCGGCCGAGAAGCGGCGGCGCGCGCTGGAGATCGTCGAGGACGTGGCCAGTGGTTGAGCGCGGGTCGTGCAGCCGGGGCGGGCGCGCCGGTCCAGGGGCCGCGCGCTAGTGCAGTAATGGCGACGCGCGAGGAGATCGACATCAACGACCGCGCCGATCGTGCGCTGCGCGCGGGCCGCGCGCGCGAGGCGCTGGGACTCTACGCATCGTTGCTGGTCAAGGTGTCGGTCTTCGAGCCCGGCCTCTACGAAAGCTGGCTCGAGGGCGCGCTGGCGTCGTACCAGGTGCTGGGCCGCAACCGCGAAGCGGGCTACGTGCTGCTGGGCCTGCGCCGGTTCGCCGAGGCGCAGCGCCTGTTCCCCGTCGAAGAGCGGCCGCTCGAGTGGGCGCTGTGCGCGTCTCGCCAGGGGCGGCACGGCGAGGCGGCGCGCGTGCTCGCCGAGGCGGGCCACCCGGCGCTGGCGGCGGTCGAGCTCGAGACAGCGGGCGCGCATACGGCGGCCCGGCTCGAGTGGGAGCGCGTGGTGCGCGACCCGCGCCTGGCAGGCGTGCCCTACGAGACGGCGCTGGCGCACTTCAACCTCGGCGAGGCGTTGCTGCGCACCAACGATCGCGCGGGCGCCGACCGCGAGCTGACCGTGACCCAGCGCCTGCTCGAGCTCCTGGCCGACGACTTCGAGAGCCGCGGCGAGCGCGAGCGCGCGTTCGACTGCTACAGCATCCTGCTGCGCCTGGGCAAGGACACCGGCTCATTCGAGAACGTCGCCGAGGGGTACCTGAACGGGATCCGGATCCTGGCCAGCGATGACCAGAAGTTCTATGTGCTGCAGTACTACGACGACTTTCTGTCCTACGCCGTCGAGCAGCACGAGTGGTACGCGGCGGCGCAGCTGGCGCGCGAGGCGGCCGACTACAGCGTCAAGGCGGGGCTGGTCTACGACCGGCACTACCTCGCGCGCGCGGCCGAGCTGTGGGCGGAGACGGCGCGCCACAACGAGGCGGCGGGCGGTCCGACCGATCTCTCCGAGAACGCCCTGCATGCGGGCATCGACGCGGCCAGCGCCCTCGGCGACCTGCCGCTGTGCGCGCGGCTCTACACCGCGCTCGCGGCGCTGCCGCTGTCGGCAAAGAAGCGGACGCGCTATCGCGCGCTGGCCGTGCGTTACGCCGGGCCGGTGGTGGAGATGCCGCCCGCGGTGCCGTTTCCCGAGTACCTGCGCCGCCCCGGCGCCTACCAGGACATCTGGCGGCAAGACCTGGTCGAGTGGGAGCTCGACGGCGATCCCATCGGTGTGCTGGCGCGCATCGTCGTCGAGCGCACCGATCATGCGCGGTTCTCGCGGCTGGCGTTGCGCGCGCTGTTGCTGTGCACGGCGCCCGGGTTCTCGCGCGACGACCCGCGCGCGGCGGCCGATCTGGCGCTGGCGCTCGGGCGTATCCAGATTTACGAGGTGTTGCGTCCGCTGGAACGGCTGTTCGAGCACGCGTCGCCCCAGGTGCGCGCCGCGGTGATGGGCGGCGTGGGCCAGGTCTACTGCAAGCGCAGCTTCAGCCTGGTGCGCAAGGGGCTGTCCGACGCGGCGGCGCCGGTGCACATCGAAGCCTTGCGCGCGCTGCGCGGCCTGCGCTTCCGCGACGGCTACGATCCGCTGACCCAGATCTTCCGCGACTTCTCCGACGAGAACATCCGCATCGCCGCGCTCGAGACCATCGGCGAGCTCGGCTCGCTCGAGGCCGGGCTGTTCCTGCTCGATACCCTGCGCCACGAGACCGGCGCGCTGCGCAGCACCGCGCAGAAGAGCCTGGCCAACTTCTCGGGCGACGACATCACCGCGACCGTCCGCCAGTACCTGGATCTGGAGGTCGGCGAGAACCGCGATGCCCTCCAGCGCGTGCTGCGTTCGCTGAGCGCGGGGCCGTAGCGAGGCCGCGATGCCGAACGCATCGAGCTCACTCGAACGCATCTACGACGTGGTGTCGCGCATCCCGAAGGGGCGGGTCGCGACCTACGGCCAGGTCGCGGAGATCGCGGGGTTGCCGCGGCGGGCGCGGCTGGTCGGCCGCGCGTTGCGCGAGCTGGACGACGCGCGCGACGTCCCCTGGCACCGCGTGGTCAACGCCAAGGGGATGATCAGCCTGCGCGGCGATCTGCTCGACCACGAAGGACTACAAGAAGAGCTGCTGCGGCGCGAGGGCGTCGATTTCGCCGGCCGCGCGGTTCCGCTGGCGCGCTTCGGCTGGCAAGCGACGCGAAGCGCCCGCACGCGCGAGACCAAGGAGCCCGCGGGCGCGAGCCGCAGGGCCCGCTCGCGCCTGTCGAGATCGACACCCACGAATGCGATCGCCATCAAGCGCGTCTACGACCCAGCTGCGAGGAGCGATGGTACGCGCGTGCTGGTGGACCGCCTGTGGCCGCGCGGGATCAGCAAGGCCGACGCGCGCGTCGACGCCTGGCTCAAGGAGGTCGGCCCCACCACGGCGCTGCGCTCCTGGTTTGGCCACGATCCGGCGCGCTGGCCCGAATTTCAGCGCCGCTATCACCGCGAGCTGGACGCGACCGGCGCGGCCAGCCCCCTTGCCGACCTCGCCCATCGAGGCCGCGTCACGCTGCTCTTCGCCGCCAGGGACGCCGCCCACAACAACGCCGTCGCCCTGCGGGACTACCTCGCCCGCAAGCGGAAGTAGCGGGAGAGGAGCGCCCCTTTACTTCTTGCGGTACCTACGCACCGCCCACACGGCCAGCCCGATGATCAGCACCACTGGCGCGATCGCCCACGGATCCTTCTTTGCCACCAGGTTGCCGGCGAGCCAGAAGATCACGAACAGCGCCGCCATCGCCACCGTCAGCCAGCGGAGCCGGCGCTGTGAGCTCGCGACCTTCTCTTGTGACTCCTGGCGCACCCGCTCGAGCTCGGCGCGGACCCAGTCGACGTCGATGGGTTCGCCGCGTTTCTGGCGCTCGATCTGCTCTTCGAGATAGGCGTGGCGATCGCGCGGCTTGTCGTCCGACATGTCCTCATGATACCGCGGCGATCCGTCGCTCGCTCACGGTCAAAGCTCGGCCGCGCGGGCCCAGTCGGCGGCGATCGTGGCGGCGACACGTGCGGCCATCGCGGGGTCGTCCAGACGCAGGCCGAATTCACGGTTCTGGTCGAGCGAGGCCGCCGTCAGGTTGATCGAGCCGACGTAGAGCTGCACACCGTCGGCGACGATGGCCTTGCCGTGCACCGTCGGCGTTGCGAGCGCGCGCACCGACGCGCCGCCGGCCGTCAACGAGCCGGCCGCGGCGTCGGTCCCCGCCGATCGGTTCGCGCCGGGCAGCACGACGCTGACCGCCACCCCGCGCGTGACCGCTGCGACCAGCGCATCCACCACCGCGCTGTCGGACAGCTCCTCGATCTCGATGGCGATCGACCGCCGTGCGCCCGCGATCAGATCCGCGAGCCGCGCCCGCGCGTTGGCCGGCGACGCCAGCAATCGCCCCTGCGCCGACGGTGCGGGCGCGGCGCTCGCCACGCGATCGGCGGCGAAGATCGCGACCGCATCGCCGACATCGCGTCCGTCGGTGTCGGCGATCGCGTACTCGCGGTTGGCGGTCAGGCCGGCGTGGGTCAGGTTCAGGCTCATCACCAGCGCGCGATTGCCGTCGGCGATGATGATCTTGGCGTGCGTGAGAGCGAAGCGCGGGCTGGCCCAGGCGAGGTCGACGCCCGCCGCCGCGAGGCGATCCCACGCAGGCTGGTTCGCGCCGTCGGCGCCGAAAGGGTGCGGCTCGAGGATCACCTGCACCGCCCGCCCGCTCGTGCGCGCGTCGGTCAGCGCCTGGATCGCGTCATCGTCGGTGAGCAGGTACATCTCCATGGCGATCGATCGCTGCGCGCCCCGGATGAACGACAGTACCGGCGCGGCGCCGGCGTCTGGCTCGAGCAGCAACGTTGCGCTGCCGGGCGCAGGCGCGGGCGGCGACGCCGATCGCGACGAGTCCGCCGGCGCGGGGACGCAGCCGCCCGCGGGCGCGCACAGCGCAGCGCAGACCAGCAAGCCCGACCAGCAAGACCGCGCGGGATCCAAAGAAGGGGAGGGCACCCTCCCTTATCGTCGCGCGCGAACGCCGGTTGCGCGTTCGCGACGAATTTCAGCGTGGCTTCACACGGCGCCGTTCACTGGAGCGTGAACGTCGACACGCGGGTGCCGAGCGCGTTGGCCATCCGGATCGTCACCACGATTGCCGTGGCGCTGAATCCAACCGTGGCGACCAGGTTGGTCGGGCAGGTCTCCGTCTCCGTCAAGGTCGAAGCGCCGCTGGTCGCTGCGATGATCAGGTTGCGACGCGACGCCATCCCGGTCGTCGCGTCGGTCGTGATCGATTGCGCCGTCCCCTGCGACACGACCAGCGTCTCGCTCAGCACGCTCTCGTCGCAGTTGCCGAAGAAGTGGCTCTCGGTGAGGAGATAGGTTCCGTCGGCGATCGTCCCACCGGTCATGGCGGGCGGCGCGCCCGGATCGCAGCTCGTGGTCACCGGGTCGCCGAGTTGCGCAATCGCGTTGCATTCGCCGCCGTCGAGCGAGTCCGCGCCTGCGTCGAGCGCGGCGTCCGCGCCTGCGAGTGCGTCCGCCGCATCCGCCGCGGCGCCGGGCGTCGACGCCGACGAGCCGCAGCCGAGGCCGACCGCCAGGAGGGCGCCCAGCGCCGCGCGCGCGGTTGCGGTGCTCACTGCTTGGTATACACGCCGACGTTGGCGGCGGTGGTGTCCCCGGAGATCAACGTCAGCGTGGTGACTCCCGCCGCCGTCGTCGCGCTGAACCCGAAGGTATTCGTGGTGGGCGTGACCGATGCGGGGCAGGTCCACGTCTCGATCACGTCGTTTCCCGAGAGCACGTAGGTCGCGTTCTCGCGGGACAGGCCGGTGAGCGCCGAGTCGACCACGGTCTCGACCGTGTTCGCCGTGATCACCACCGTCTGCGCTGCGGACACCGGCGCGCAGGAGCCGTATTGAGTGAGCGCGGTGAGCGTGTAGGTTCCGGGCACGATCGTCCCGCCGGTTGGCGCCGGCGCGACGCCCCCGTCGGGGGCGCAGGTGACGGTCACGGCCGCACCGGTTGCCAGGGTATTGCAGCCGGCGCCGAACACGTCGCTGGCCGCGTCGGTCGTCCCCGCGCCTCCCGCGCCGGTCGTCGCGGCGTCGCCGCTCCTGCCCCCGGTTCCGCCGGTTCCCGTCCCACCGTCGGTGGCGGTTCCGCCCCCGCCGCCGGCGCCGCTGGTCGCGACATCGCTGCCGGCATCGCCGTGCGTGTTGCCGCCGGCGCCGCCGCCTCCCGGCGCTCCGGGCGAGGAGGAATGGCAGCCCGCGCCGGCGAAGGCGATCGACCCCAGCGCCAGGACGGCGATCCGATTCAGCGACGCAACGCTCGCGACCGCGCGGCCATTTCGCAGCATGCGGCGATAGTAACCGCACCGCGCCCAGAACGCGCGTGATTCACACCCGCCCGCGCGCGACAGCGCTGCTCAGGCGCGTTCGATGAGACCCGCCGCGCCCATGCCGCCGCCCACGCACATGCTGATCACGGCGTAGCGGCCCTTCCGGCGTTCCAGCTCGTGCAGCGCGGTGGCGATCTGGCGCGCGCCGGTCGCGCCCAGCGGATGCCCGAGCGCGATCGCGCCGCCGTTGACGTTGACGCGGTCCTCGGGGAGCCCGAGCTCGCGGATGCAGTAGAGCGCCTGCGATGCGAACGCCTCGTTGAGCTCGAAGATGTCGATGTCCTTGATCGCGAGGCCGGTGCGCGCCATCAGCTTGCGGATCGCCGGCACCGGACCGATGCCCATGATGTCGGGCGGCACGCCCGCGACCGCGAACGCGCGGAAGTAGGCGCGCGGCACCTTGCCCAGGTCGTGCGCCTTGTCGGCCGCCATCAGCACCACCGCCGCCGCGCCGTCGTTCAGCGGCGACGAGTTGCCCGCCGTCACGCTGCCGGTCGGGTCGAACGCCGGCTTCAACGCCGACAGCTTCTCCAGCGAGGTGTCGGCGCGCGGGCCGTCGTCGCGCTCGACGGTGACGCTGCGCCACGCGCCGTCCTCGAACACCCGCGTCGGGATCGGCAGGATCTCGTCGGTGAACTTGCCCGCGGCCCAGGCGGCGACCGCTCGCTGGTGGCTGCGCAGCGCGAACGCGTCCTGGTCGGCGCGGCTGACCTCGAAGCGGCGCGCGACGTTCTCCGCGGTGTTGCCCATCGGGATGTACGCGTCGGGCATCGTCTCGACCAGCGTCGGGTTCAGCGACACCTTGTTGCCGCCCATCGGGATCATGGACATCGACTCGACGCCGCCGGCGATCCCGGCGTCGATCGCGCCCGCGCCGATGCGGTCGGCGACGATCGACACCGCTTGCAATCCCGACGAACAGAACCGGTTGATGGTCATGGCCGGCGTCTCGTCCGGCAATCCGGCCAGGAAGCCGATGTTGCGCGCGACGTTCAGGCCCTGCTCACTCTCGGGCGAGGCGCAGCCCATGACCAGGTCCTCCATCGCCGCCGGGTCGACGCCCGCGCGGCGCAGCGACTCCTTGACCACGGCCGCGCCGAGGTCGTCGGGACGGGTGTTGCGGAAGCTGCCCCTGGGGGCGCGCCCGATCGGGGTCCGCACGGCCGAGAGAATGGCGACGTCGCGCATGGTCAGTTCCTCAGGGGCTTGCTGGTGGTCAGCATGTGTTGGATGCGCTCGCGGGTCTTTGGTTCCCCGCACAGCGACAGGAAGTTTTCACGCTCGAGGTCCAGGATCGCCTGCTCGCTCACCGCCGCGCCCGCCGGCACGCTGCCGCCACCGAGCACGCGCGCCAGCGCGTTGCCGATCTTGGCGTCGTGCTCGCTGATCTGGTGCGCGCCGACCAGGTTCTTCATGGTCAGCATGATCGTCTCCGCCCCCGACTCGCCGATGACGCGAATGCGGCGCGGCGGCGGCGGCCGGTAGCCGGCGCGCGCCTGGCCCAGGACCACCTGCTTGGCGTCGCCGAGCAACGTCTCGCGCGACATCGACGTGGTGGCGGTGGCCGGCAGGTAACCCATGTCGCGCGCCTCCTCGGCGCTGGTCGACACGCGCGCGCGCGCCAGCATCTCGAACGGCACGCGCACCAGCGACAGCAGATCGAAGTAGGGATCGTCCGTGGCCCGGGCCGCCGCGCGCGCCGCCAGCTCCATGCAGCCGCCGCCGGCCGGGATCAGGCCGACGCCGACCTCGACACAGCCGATGTAGAGCTCGGTGGCGGCGCGGATGGTCTGACAGCCGAGCACGACCTCGGCGCCGCCGCCCAGCGCCAGCCCGAACGGCGCGCCGACCACCGGCACGCGCGCGTAGCGCATGCGCTGGCAGGCGTTCTGAAACTGCTCCAGCATCTGGTTGATGCCGGCCATGTCGTTCTGGCCGATGGCGACCATGAGCGAGAACAGGTTCGCGCCCGCCGAGAAGACCTCGGGCGCGTCGTTGCCGACGACGAGGCCGACGCCGTCGCGCTCGGCCCGGTCGACGGCCTTGAAGATCATCGACACGATGTCGGGGTCGATGGCGTTCATCTTCGAGTGGAACTCGAGGCAGAAGACGCCGTCGCCGAGGTCGAGGACCGACGCGCTGCCGTTGCGCTCGACCTCGCCCTTTCCGGTGCCGGCGCCGGCGCGCACGACGTCCAGCGACAGCTCGCGCGGGTCGGTCGGGACCGGGGTGAAGCCGCCGCGCATGCCCAGCTGCGCGAGCTTGCCGGGACCTTCCTGCCGGTAGAACCGCATGCCCTCGCCCTGCGCCGCGATCTGCTGGCGCACCCAGCCGGGCACGGCGTAGCCGGCGGCCTCCATCTTCGCGGACGTCTCCTTCACGCCAAGGGCGTCCCAGGTCTCGAACGGCCCGCGTTGCCAGCCGAAGCCCCAGCGCAGCGCGCGGTCGATCTCGACGATGTCGTCGGCGATCTCGCCCAGGCGGTTCGCCGAGTAGATCAGCGTCTCGTAGATCACCGTGCGCGCCAGCGCCGCGGCGCGATCGTCGCCGGCCAGGATGCGCCGCATGCGCTCGTCGACGTCGTCGACCCCGCGCGCCGCGCCCAGCGACGGGAAACGCGGCTTGGTCTGCGGTCCGTACTCCAGCGTCTTCAAATCTAGCTGCAGGATCTGGTCGCCGACCTTCTTGTAGAAGCCCTGCCTGGTCTTGCTGCCGAGCCACTTCTTCTCGACCAGCGTGCGCAGCACCGCCGGCGGATCGAAGACGTCGCGGCGCTCGTCGCCGGGCAGCGCATCGAAGCAGTTGCGGGTGACGTGCATCAGCGTGTCCAGTCCGACGACGTCAGCGGTGCGGAACACCGCGCTCTTGGGGCGGCCGGTCGCGGGGCCGAAGATCGCATCGACCTCCTCGACGGTGTAACCGGACTTCACGGCTTCTTGCAGCGTGCGCATCATCGCAAAGGTGCCGATGCGGTTGGCGATGAAGTTCGGCGTGTCCTTGGCCCGCACCAGCCCCTTGCCGAGGAGGCGCCCGCACAGATCCTCGACGCGCGCGAGCGTCTCGGGCGCCGTGTCGGGTCCGGTCACGATCTCGCACAGGCGCAGGTAGCGCGGCGGATTGAAGAAGTGGGTGATGCAGAATCGGCGTCGAAACTCGGCGCTGCGACCTTCCATCAGATCGGCGATGCGCAGGCCCGACGTGTTCGACGTGATCACGGCCGAGCCGCCCATCTCGTCGATGCGCGCGTAGAGCTGCCGCTTGATCGCCAGGTTTTCGATGATGGCTTCGATGACCACGTCGCTGGCGGCGACCGCGGCCGCGAGGTCGTCCTCGAGGTTTCCGGTCGACAGCAGCGTCTCGAAACGCGGCGCGAAGAACGCCGCCGGCTTGCTCTTGCGTGCCGCCTCGAAGCCCGCGTCGGCGATCTTGTTGCGCGCGCGGCGATCGCCCGCGGGGGCGTCCTTGGCGACGATGTCGAGGAGGCGCGCCTTGATCCCGGCGTTGGCCAGGTGAGCGGCGATGGCGGCTCCCATCACGCCGGATCCGATGACCGTCACCTCGCTGATCGGCTTCTGTGCCATCGTGAAACAATAACCGAGATCGCGCGCTCGGGCGAACCGATGCGCGCGGTACCGGGCGGTCCCGTCGAGGTCGCTTGCATGATTGTGACGCCTCCGGCATTGTGAAGGGCCCGGCCCCATGCGGATCTCGTCGCTGCTCGTACCCGCACTCGAAGAGACCCTGCGGACCAACCCGGCGCACGCCGCGGAGCTGGCCGAGGAGCTGCACGCCGCCGACCTGGCCGAGCTGATCGAAAGCCTCGGCGACGAGTCGGCGATGAAGATGGTGACGGCGCTGCCGATTCCGGCGGCGGCCGCCGCGCTGGACGCGATGGTTCCCCAGCGGCGCGTTCAGATCTTCGCGCAGCTCGACCGCGCGCTCGCGGCGACCATCGCCGACGCGATGTCGGCCGACGAGCGTGCGGATCTGTTCCGCGCGCTGCCCGACGACGTGGGCGTCGACCTGCTGGCGCGCATGCCCAAGGCTGCGTCGCTCGACGTCCGCGAGCTGATCCGCTATCCGGAGTCGTCGGCGGGCGGTCTCATGACCACCGACTTCGTGGCGCTGGACCCGCTCATGACCGTCGAGAGCGCGATCGATCAGGTGCGCAGCACGGCGGCCGACAAAGAGACGATCTACGAGGCCTACGCCGTCGATCCCAACGGCACGATGCTGGGGGTGGTGTCGTTGCGCGATCTGGTGCTGGCGCGCGCCGGTCAGCCGATCAGCGCCGTCATGAACCCGGACGTCATCTCGATCCCGCCCGAGATGGACCAGGAAGACGTGGCGCGCCTCTTCGAGCACTACAACATGCTGGCCCTGCCGGTCGTCGACCCGATGCACAGGGTCCTGGGCATCGTCACCGTCGACGACGTGGTCTCGGTGCTGAAGCAGGAGCAGGCCGAGGACATCCAGAAGCTGGGGGCCGTCGCTCCCCTCCAGGAAGCATACTTTCAGACCGAGTTCTGGACGTTCGTGAAGAAACGCGCCGGCTGGCTGATCGCGATCTTCCTGGGAGAGATCCTGACCGCCAGCGTGCTCGAACACTACGAACAGGCGCGCAAAGCGTTCACCGCGATCGAAGTGTTCGTGCCGCTGATCATATCGTCGGGCGGCAACACCGGCAGCCAGGCGTCGTCGCTGGTGATCCGCGGGCTGGCGCTGAACGAGTTCGCGGTCGGCGATGCGATCCGGATCCTCTGGCGCGAGGTCCGCATGGGGCTGGTGCTGGGCGCGTTCCTCGGCACGATCGGGCTCCTGCGCGCGTTGTTCGTCGGCCACAGCGGGCGGGGTGGCATGTCGGCCGCCGTCGGGCTGTCGCTGGTCGCGTGCGTCACCTTCGGGTCGGTGGTCGGCGCGGGGCTGCCGCTCTTGATCAAGCGGCTCGGTTTCGATCCCGCGGTCTCGTCCGGTCCCTTCATCGCGTCGCTGGTCGACGTCCTGGGGATCATGATCTACATGAAGATCGCGATCGCGGTCCTCGGCGGCTGACGTCCGCGGCGGGCGGTATCATCCGCCGCCGACGTCAAGGCGACTTCGCTGCGCGTCTCAGTGACTGCGGTGCGCGGCGTGCTTGCCCTTGGCCTTGGTCGGCGCGTTGTCCTGCGCCGAGGGCGTTCCTGCCGCCGATGACGAGCTGCGATCGCCGACCGCGAGCACCTTCCCGAGGCCGCCGTCGCTGCCCTTGCGGCCACCGCCGCTGTCCTTGCTCTCGCTGTCGAGCAAGGCGTCGAGCGAATCACGCGTCTTGGGCGCCTTGTCCGCGACCGGGTGCGCCTTGGGGGTGCGCGCCGGCGTCGCGGCGGGTTTCTCGATGTCCATGGTCGGCAGGGTGCTGCTGGCAGGGACGCCGACGCCCGCGGGCCGCTCGGCCTTCTTCACCGTCGGCTCGTTCTTGTGCTTGGCGTCTTCCTTGCGCGCCGCCTCCTGCATCGCGGCGATCTTCTTTCTGTCGAGCTTCTTGTCGTTGGGACCAACGACGCCCTCTTCCCACTTGAACTGGCGATTGACAGCGTCGGGTACCTCGCCGTCCTTCTCGCCGGTGGTCTTGGCCCCTCTGGCCCACACCGCTCCAGGCAACGTCAGAGACAGGAGACCGCCAAACGCGACGGACAGGGCGAGGAGCGCGACGGGGGCAAACTTCAAACGCATCGAGACCTCCGGCGTGGGTGAAAGCTTATTTTCTCCTACAGCGCGTACATGGCAACGACATTGTGTCGAAAATCACCCGGAAATCGACGTTGCCACCGTCGGAGAGCGCCGGGGACGGGATCTAGGAGATCTGGCGGGCCAGCGCGGCGGCGGCGGCAATGCAATCATTGAGCCCGACGCCGCGGAGAGTATGGCCGATCAGGTGCAGGCCCGGGTGCCGCGCCAGGTCGGCATCGGCGGCTGCGACCAGCGCGGCGTGGCCCAGCGCGTATTGCGGGATCGCGTCGCGGTGGCGCCAGATGCGCACGAAGTCGGGCTCACGTGTCAGGCCGGCGAGCCGACGCAGATCGGCGACGGTGCGCGCGCGAATCGCGTCGTCGCTCTCGTCGGCGATGCCGGGGTCGAAGGTTCCGCCCAGGATCGCGCGCAGCAGCACGGCGCCCGCGGGCGCGCGGTCGGAAAAGACCGACGACTCGTACTGGCAGCCGAGCACCGTCGACGGACCCCCGCCCACGGCCGGGTCGCGCGCGACCAGGAAGCCGTAGGCGCGCAGGTCGATGCCGATGTCCGCGGCGCGAAATCCGAGGCAGACCACCGCGGCTGATGCTTTTCGCACGCGGCGGAGCGACGATGCCGCCGCCGGGGCGAGTCGATCCAGCAGCGCCGCCGCTGGTGAAGAGCTGGTGGCGATCACGACCGCGTCTGCGTCGATCGGTGCGGCGCCGCCGGAGATCGCCACGCGCCAGCCTTGGCCGTCGCGTTCAATGTGCTCGGCGGCGGCGACGATCCGCCGCGCGCCCAGCTCTCGGTCGAGCGCGCGCGCCAGCTCCTGCAATCCGTCGGGGAACGACACCGGCTTGCCGAAGGTGCCCCCGCCGCGGCGCTGTTTGATCGCCCCCCGGATCACGCTGCCGTGCGCGCGCTCGAGCGCCGCCAGCCGGGGCAGCGCGCTGGGCGCCGACAGCTCGGCGGCGTCGCCGGCGTAGATGCCGACCACCGCGGTCGCCACCAGCGCGCGCGCCGCTTCTTCGCCGAAGCGCCGCGTGGCGAACGCCAGCACCGTCTCGTCGCCGTCGGGCGCGCCGCTGCGCAGGAATGGCTCGCGCAGCAGCCGCAGCTTGCCCCGCCAGCTGAGCAGCCCGGACCGCACGAGCGCGATCGGGCTGCCGGGCAGCGCCTGCAGGCGGCCGCGCGCGTGGATGAACCGCCGTCGTGCCGCCGGCTGCGCGCGCAAGAGCCGCGGCTCGAGCCCCGCGTCGGTGATGAGCTGGCGCGTCTCGGCCGGGCCGTCGAGCAGCGCCTGCGGCCCGACCTCGCACAGGAAGCCGTCGATGCGCTCGCTGCGCATGAGGCCCCCCGGTTCCGCCGCGGGATCGATGGCCACCACGTCGTGCCCGGCGCGCGCCAGAAAATGCGCCGCCGCCAGCCCGGAGATCCCGCGTCCCAGCACCGCGACGCGCACTAGTGCAGCCAGCCCTTGGCGCGCGCCGCGCCCTCGGCGAGATCGGCGAGCGCGCCGATGAACGCCGGGTGGGTCCCGACGGTGCGCGCGCGTGCGAAGTGCGTGATGCCCTGCTTTTGCGCCTGTTCTCGATAAAGAATGTCGATCTCCTGCAGCGTCTCTATGTGCTCGCCGGTGAAGGCGACAGGACAGATGACGAGCGCGCGGTGGCCGGCGGCGGCGAGCTCCCGCAGCACCTCCTCGGTGGACGGGCCGAGCCACTTTTGTCGCCCCAGCCGACTCTGAAAGGCCAGCTGCTCGCGTCCCCCGATGCCCACTCGGCGCGTGGCCGCGCCCACGGTGGTGCGGATCTCGTCGAGATAGGGGTCGCCCCTGCGGATGTACGACTCGGGCAGCCCGTGCGCGGAGAAGACGATCGGCGCGGTCGCGCGATGCTCCGCGGGCAGCGTCGCAATGGCCTCGGCCACGCGGTCGCACAGCGCCTCGATGTAACCGGCGGCATCGGGATAGTGCTCGACGTGCGCGACCTCCACGCTGGTGCCGTCGACCGCGCGCGCGAGCGCCTTGAACGACGAACCGGTCGTCGTGATGGAGTAGTGCGGGTAGAGCGGCACGGCGACGGCGTGGTGGATGCCGGCGGCGCGGATCGCCGCCACCGCGTCGGCCGAAAACGGCTTCCAGCACGCCATGGCCACGAAGGGCAGGGCGGCGTGCCCGCGTCCAACCAGCTCGGCGGCGATCGCCTTCGCCTGGTCGGTCGACTCGGCGAGGATCGGCGAGCGACCCCCGATCTGCTGATAGGCCGCGCGCGACACCGGCGCGCGCCGGCGCGCGATGACGCGCGCGATCAGCGGCTGCAGCGGGCGCAGCAACGGCCCGAGCTGGATCACGTCCGGATCGGCGAACAGGTTGCGCAGGAACGGCTCGACGGCGTCGGGCGAGTCCGGGCCGCCCAGGTTGAGCGCGACGATCGCCAGCGTGTCGGCCGGCTTGGCCACGCTGCGACCTACGCTCCCCGCACCGTCCGCACCAGCGCCTCGACACCTTCGATAGGCGTCTCGGGCAGGATGCCGTGTCCCAGGTTGAAAATGTGCCCGCGCCCGCCGCCGCGACGGACGACGTCGGCTGCGCGGCGCTCGATCTCGGCGATCGGTCCGAGCAGCACCACCGGATCGAGGTTGCCCTGCACCGCCGCCGCGCCACCGAGCCGCGCGCGCGCCTCGTCGAGCGGCAGGCGCCAGTCGATGCCGTACACGTCGGCGCCCACGGCGGCGATGCGATCCAGGATCGTCGTCGCGCCGTTGCCGAAGTAGATCACGGGGACGCCGCTGGCGCGGACCGCCGCGACCAGCGCCCGGGTCGGCTCGAGCACGTAGCTGTCCCAGTCGTCGGGCGAGACCACGCCGACCCACGAGTCGAAGATCTGGATCGCCTGCGCCCCGGCGGCGACCTGCGCCAGCAGGTAGTCGCGCGTCGTCTCGGCCAGCAACGCCAAGAGGCGCCGCGCCGCTTCCGGCTCGCGGTAGAAGAGCTTCTTGGTCTCGCTGAAGTTCTTGCCGGTCTTGCCCTCGATGGCGTAGGTCGCGACGGTGAAGGGCGCACCGGCGAAGCCGATGAGCGGCGTGTCCGCGTCCAGCTGCTCGCGCACCAGGCGGATCGTCTCGAGCACGAAGTCGGTCTGCTTCGTCGGATCGAAGCGCGTGACGCGCTCGAGGTCAGCGGGCGTGCGCACCGGGAACGGTAACCGTGGGCCCTGCTCGGTGAACTGCACTTCGAGCCCCATGGCTTCCAGCGGCACGAGCAGATCAGAAAACAAGATCGCCGCATCGAAGCCGAAGCGATGGATCGGTTGCAGCGTCACCTCGGCGGCCAGGCGGGGCGTCTTGCACAGGTCGAGGAACGACACGCTCTGCCGCACCTTGCGGTACTCGGGCAGGTAGCGCCCCGCCTGGCGCATCATCCACAGCGGTGGCCGTGGCGTCGCCTCGCCGCGGCATGCGCGCAAGTACAGGGATCCCGACGACGGTGACGGGGGCTGGTCTTGGTTCTTCACGTGGGGCGTACTTTACCCGAAACCAAGCGGACGCGGATTTCGCGCCGGGGGTCACGGGCTCGCACTAGCTTCCCTCCTGACCGCGGTTAATCTATAAGGCTCGTCGCGTCCGCAAGGCAGCGGCACGGAGCTTCATCAGAATGGCAGCAACGAAGTCCACGGGTGTCTCGGGGGGAGAACGTCGTCGCAAGCCGCGCGGCGCGGCTGCCTCCGCGCCGGCGCTCGCCGATGGCGAGTGGCTGGGACGGCTCGATGCGCTCGCCGATCAGCTGGCCGTGCTCGAGGACCGCGGGACGATCATCGAGCATGTCGTCAGCGAGACGATGAAGCTGCTGCCCGCCGACCAGGTCGTCTTTCGCGCCGACGACGACGCCGTGACCACGCCGCTGTTCACCGACGAGAACGACGGCGTGCCGGCGCGCGCGCTGATTCCGCTGGCGATCGCTGGCCGTCGCTTCGGCGCGGTCGAGATCGCGATGAAGCCCAGCCGCACCGTGGGGCCGGGTGAGCGCGCGCTCAGCATCGCGCTGGCGCGGCAGTGCGCGCTGGCGCTCGACAGCCTGGCGTTGCGCAAGGCGCAGCGCGAGGGGCTGATGGCGGAGTCGGTGCACGTACCGGTCGTGGAGGCGGTGAGCGAGACGCCTGCGCCGGTCGCGGCGCCGATCGAAGCTACCGTCGCGGCGACGCCGGTCTCGTTGCCCGGCCCTGTGGCGGACGCGGCCGCCGTGCAGGCCGTCCAGACGACGATCGCGCGGCTCGAGGGCGATCTGCGCGAGCTGGCCAAGCTGGCCCGCTCCGCGGAGCTGCCACCGACCACCTGGGTCGATCAGGCCGAGCGCAAGGCGTTGCGCGATCTCGAGGAGCTGCGCGCGCAGCTCGCCGGCTCCGCGAACGCGGCATAGCCTCGCGAGCCGCCTACGTTCGACATCGCTTGCGACATCGCTTGCGACATCGCTTGCGACATCGCTTGCGACATCGCTTGCGACATCGCTTGCGACATCGCTTGCGACATCGCTTGACCGGGGGATATTTCGGGATATCTTTTGGATATGCCGAAGAAGACGCCGAGTGAAGGTGCGCTGTTCGTGCGTTTGCCCTCGAATGCCGTCGACAAGCTCGACCGGGCCGCGGAAGCCCTGGGGATGCGCAAGAAGGACCTGGTGGCCGGTCTGGTCACGAAGTACGTCGATCCCGACAGCCCGCGCGGGCTGACCGCGCTCGGCTCGCTGTCGACCCACAAGGTGACCGTGGACGTCGGTGACGCCGGTCCGACGCTGGGCTCGTATTCGTTCCAGCCCTTCGACCCTCCCGAGGTCATGAACGCTGACCAGGCCGGCCAGTTCCTGCAGGTCGATCAGGCGGTCGTCGTCGAGATGGCCGAGACCGGCAAGCTGCCGGGGCGCAAGCTCGGCTCGGTCTGGCGGTTCTCGCGCGCGGCGCTGGTGGCCTGGCTCTCGACGCCGGAGAAGCCATGAGCCGCTCGGGATATCCCTCCGATATCCGTCTCCTCGTCCCTACCGTGGTCGAGCAGACGCATCGGGGCGAGCGCGGGTGGGACCTGTTCTCGCGTCTGCTCAATGACCGCATCATCTTCCTCGGCGCGGAGATCGACACCGATGTAGCCAATGTCGTCGTCGCGCAGTTGCTGTTCCTCGAATCCGAGGACCCCGACAAGGACGTGATGATGTACATCAACTCGCCGGGCGGCGATGTCTCTGCGGGGCTGGCGATCTACGACACCATGCAGGCGCTGCGCTGCCCGGTCGCGACGTTCTGTGTGGGGCAGGCGGCGTCGATGGGCAGCTTTCTGCTGGCCGCGGGCGCCGCCGGCAAGCGCAGCGCGCTGCCCAACGCCCGTGTGATGATCCACCAGCCGCTCGCCAGCGGATTCCGCGGGCAAGCGACCGACATCGCGATCCACGCGAAGGAGGTGCTGCACGCGCGCGAGACACTGAACGCGCTCTACGCGAAGCACACCGGCCAGCCCGTGGAGAAGATCCAGCGCGACACCGAGCGCGACAATTTCATGTCGGCGGACGAGGCCAAGATGTACGGCCTCATCGATCAAGTCCTGACCAACGAAAACCGCCCGCGCTAGGCCCGAGCACGCGCTGGTGCGGTGCGCTAGGTGTCGCGCAGGCAGGTCCAGACGACGTCGCACGCGGCCTTCGACGCCGCCTGATGGTGGCGCCGCCACTCGGCGTGCGCGCGCGGGCCCACGCGGTTCGCGATGCCGAGCACCGCCGCCATGGGCACCTCGGCGCGCGAGGCGGCGCGCGCGACCGCGAACGCCTCCAGGTTTTCAACGACGGCGCCCGTGCTGCGCGCGATCCGGCGCGCCAGCGTCAGCGTTCGGGTAATGGCGAGCGGAGTGGCGACCGCGCCGCGCGAAGCTGCCTCCGGCGCCGCGCGCCGCAGATCCGCCAGCAGGGCCGGGGCCGCCGCCGTCCGTAGCACCATCGGCGCCGGCAGGTAGCCGTCACCCCGCAACGTCGCCGTCGAGCACAGCACCATCTCTTCGGGGAGCGCGACGGCCCCGATTGCCAGCGTGCCCCCTGTCACTGCGTAGCTGCCAGCGGTTCCGACGAAGATGATCCGTGCCGGGAAGATCTCCGCGATGGCGTGCGCCGCCCCGATGCCCGCGTCGATCGCGCCGACGCCGACCGCGCGGCAGCGGACCCTGCGGGCCAGCGCTCTCGCCGCCGGGCGCGCGAGCAATCCGCGCAACGGCGCGAGCTCCGGCTCCCACGCCGACAAGATCAGGATCGTGCTCGAGCTCGCCACGGCGCTTATCTATTCCAAGATTCGCCGCGGCGGACGTTTTTTTCGCACATGACCGTCTGCTCGGGTGCGGTCCCTATCCGGTCTCTCGGCCGGCGCCTAACCTCGCCGCGGCCGTTGCTGGCTCATCTGGCGCAGCCGGCGCACGCGCTCCTCGGTCGGCGGGTGCGTCGAGAACAGCACCATCAGAGCCGCCGCCGCGCCCCCGCGCAGCGGGTTGACGATGAACAGGTGCGACGTCGCCGGCCCCGCGAATTCGTACGGCCGCACGGTCTTCGACTGCTCCAGCGTCACCAGCGCGTCCGCGAGCGCGCCGGGATCACCGGACAGCGCCGCACCCGCGCTATCGGCGCCGAGCTCGCGCGAGCGGCTGATCGCGAGCTGGATCAAGAGCGCGATGATCGGCGCGACCACGATCCAGGCCAGCGCCGCGAGTCCGCTGCCCCGCTCGTCGTCATTGCGCGAGCCGCCGCCGAACATCAGTCCCCACTGCAGCACGTGTCCGAGCGTGGAGATCAACCCGGCGACACCGGCGGCGACGGTCGCGATGAGCACGTCGCGGTTACGGACGTGTGACAGCTCGTGGGCGAGCACGCCTTCGAGCTCGCGCTCCGACAGGATCTGCAAGATACCGTCGGTCACCGCGACCGCGGCATGGTTCGGGTTGCGGCCGGTCGCGAAGGCATTGGCCGCCGCCGACGGGATGAGATAGATGCGCGGCATCGGCATGCCGGCCCGTTTCGTGAGGCGTTCGACGATCGCGAACAGCGTGGGCGCCTCGGCGCGGCTGACTTCTTGCGCTCGGTGCGCGAGCAGCGCGATACGATCCGAGAACCAGTACATCACGAAGTTCAGCGCCAATCCGATCGCGCCGAACGTCAACATGCCCTGGACGCCACCGATCGCGCGGCCGCCGATCGCGAGCAACGCAATCAGCACCGACATGAGCACGGCCGTGCGCACGTAGCTCGACAGCACACCCGCGGTGGCGCGACGGTTGTCAGTCGATTGAGCCATCGCCCTGAGCCTAAGCACGCATCGGCGACGGTCAACGCGCGGGCGGCGCGGCGGGCGTCGGCCACACGACGTGCACCCCCAACCACGCGCGACGGAAAAAACTTCCCCTGCCGACGAGTCGCGTTTAACGTCGAGCCCGTGAAAGGCTACCGTGCGGCGATTGCGCCGCTCATTGTGCCGCTCCTGTTGACGGCAGCGTCATGCGGCGGTGGGACTTCCGCGGCGACGGCGCAGCGCCTGTGGACGATGGCCGATCTGCAGCAGTCGTATCGCGGCGGCAGCGTTTGCGTGAATCCTGCCGGCCTGGATTGTAACTACTTCGTCGACAAAGGCGCCAACGGCAACGAGGTCCTGCAGTTCAAGCTGGCGTTCGCCGAGGGCCAGCCGATGGCCTACATCACCACCGACTTCTGGGCCAACTACGCGCAGATCTGGCTCGAGCCGATGTACTTCCTGGTCACGGCCTGGAATGACCAGGCGCCCAAGGCCAATCGGCTGCGCGACGCAAACGGCAACCTGACCGGGCCAATCTTCAGCATCGGCCCGCAGAGCGCTTTCTATAGTCCGTTCTGGCGGGTGTTCTACGTCGAGGTGCCGCCCGGCACGGCGCCCACGAAGTATACGTCGGCGCGCCAGCTGTTCGACGACCACCTGGTCATGCATCAGGGGCCGAACCGCTTCGCGTCGATCGGGCCGAGCGACTTGTCGTTACCGTCGGCCGCCGACATCGTCGTGCCCACGGTCGCGCCGACGGTGGGCAACTACTTGAAGAACGGCATCGACGACCTGGCCGCGGTCGTGGCCAGCTCGCAGTCGTTGACCGGTTGGCTCGACGGCGCTTCGGTCGACTACGTCGACTTCGGGACCGATAACTTCGACGTCGACGCCACCGGCGCGATCGAGGACGTGCCGCTGTTCCTGTTCAAGCAGTACGACGCGGACGGCGGCCTGAAGCTCGCGGGCGCACCCAACGTCGGCGGCGTCGCGCCGCTGTTCAGTCACCTGCCGGGGCGTATCACCATCAATCCTAACGGGCAGCCCCGGCCCCAGTTCGGCGCGCTCTGGCGCCTGCACATCGTGACGTTGCCGCCGGCTGCGAAGGAGTTCTTCGATCAGGACGAGATGCTGGTCGAGCAAAACGGCGGCGACCCCGCGGTGTACAGGGCCAAGATCAAGCGGGTCGCCCTCGACGGCGGCTGTTTCACGTCGATCACCGCCACCGCGGACCCGTGCGTCTGGCTCGATTCGCAGCGCGCGATCGAGGACAACCTGGGCGAAAAAGCGATCGCGCGGACGGATCTGCAACCCGCCTGTCCGTTCGTGATGTGGAACGGCCTCCCGGTGCCGAACCAATGATGCGCGCTCGCGGCGCAGCCCGGTACACACTGGCGCTCGGGTTCGGGCTGCTGCTGGCGCCGTTCGCGGCGCGCGCCCAGCAGCCGGCGGCCGCCGACGACAGCGGCGTCGACGCCGACAACGCCGGCGACGGGTACACGCCCGCCGAGGGAAGCGCGTCGCCGCCCGCCTTCCAGGTGAGCGGCTACGTCGACCTCGGGTTCGCGCACGCGCAGGGCGACGGCACCAGCTTCCCCGCCGGGGACACGCGGCTGCCAGCCGACTACGGCGTCGACACCTTCGCGACCGCGGTGAACTCGCGCGGCGACGTCGCCTCGACCGACGCCGGCGGGCGCTTCGTCAACGGCTTCCTCCCGCGCTCGGTCGGTATCGGCGGTCATGCGTCGCCGCTGGTGAACGTGGTCGATTTCGATCTACGTTACAACGTGCCGGCGGCGCCGCTGATGTTCTTCTCGCGGCTGCAACTTCTGCCGCGGTTCACCGGCACGGGCGATGACACGCGCCCGCTCCTCGAGCAGGCGTTCGCGCGGTGGGTGCCGTTCGACGCGCAAGAGCTGGCGCTGAGCGTGGGCAAGTTCGATTCCGTCGTCGGCATCGAGTACCTGGACAACGAATCCAACATTCGCATCGGCGTCACGCCGTCGCTGCTGGCGCGCTACACCACCGGGCAGTCGCTGGGCGCGAAGGCGTTCTACCGCGTTCAGATCCCCGCTGCGTGGTCGGCGGTCAGCCTCAATCTCGCGGCCACCACCAGCGGCAGCTTCGTCGAGTCGCTGCAGATGCCCGACGTCTCGTTGACCGGCGTGCCGGTCGGCAGCGGGCGCCTCGGCTACGAGCTGAACCTGCCGCGCTTTCAGCTCAAGCTCGGTGGCAGCGGCGTCTACGGCCCGCGCAACGACCAGCAAGATCGGCAGGTGCTCCAGCGCGTGCTCGACGGAGATCTGCGCATCGCGGTCGCGGGGCTCTATCTCAACGCGGAGTACGTCCACGTCGACGAGGACGAGGGACACACGCCGAAGTTCACCAGCCTGGGCGTCTACCAGCTGGTATCGGCGTTCCACGAGCGCGGGTATTACGCGCAGCTCGCGTACGGGTTGGCCATCGACGCGGGCGCCCTTCACAAGATCACGATCTACGGGCGCTACGAGCGGCGCCACGCCTGGTTTCAGGGCTTCACGCCGCTGCTGGTGGATCGAATCACGGGCGGGCTGCGCGTCGATCTCTGGGAGTCGGTGATCGTCAAGGGCGAGGTGCTCATCAACCGCGAGCTCGCGGGCTCGCCCAGCGTGCCCAACAACGTGCAGACGTTGTCGGTGGTCTACAGCTTCTAGACTAGATCGCGACGAAGGAGGATCGATGCGTTCACGGCCCTTTCGACGGCTCGTCTTCATCGTTGGTTCGGTGTCGATGCTGGCCGCTGGCGCCAGCGCGCACGCGGCGCCGGCTTCGCAACGGACCGGCGGCTGGCTCGGTGAGGAGCTGCCGCTGCCGCTGGCGGTACGCACACCGCAGGACCTGGCGGTCAAGCAGGTCGCCGAGCGCCAGTACCTGATCTTCAACTTGCTGGCCGGAGGGAAGCTGGCCTGGGACGCGGGCGACTGGGCGACGGCGGCGAACAAGTGGGAGGCGCTGTTGCGGCTGCCCGCGCTCGATCCCGAGATCGATCGCGTGATCCGTCCGCTCGCACACGAGGCGCGCGCCAAGGCCGGCGGCGCTCCGGTGGCGGAGACAGCGCCCGCGCCCGCGCCGTCGACGACGGTGCCGGCGCCCGCGACCGCGGCGGCCACCGAGACGTCGCCGGCGGCGCGCGAGGCGCGCATCACCGTTGCCGTCAGCGGCACGCTGTCCGGCGGCGGGTCGCAGGGGCCGGGCGGCGCGGTGATCTGGCTCAAGCGGCACGGCGGCGAGACGCCGCGCCCCGCGCCGGCGAAGGGCAAGGTCATCGATCAACGCAACAAGAGCTTCATGCCGCACGTGCTGGCGGTGCCCGTCGGTAGCAAGGTGGACTTCCGCAACGAGGATGCGATCTTTCACAACGTCTTCTCGCTATCGAAGCCCAACGACTTCGACACCGGCCTCTACCGCCAGGGCGCGTCGTACAGCCAGGTGTTCAAGAAGGCGGGGCCCGTGCAGCTCCTGTGCAACATCCACTCGTCGATGCTCGGCTACGTCTACGTCGTCGACACGCCCTACTACACGCAGGCGGACGGCAGCGGCGCGTTCATGATCAAGGGCGTGCCGCCCGGCGAGTACGACCTGTCCATCTGGCACGAGGGCGCGTCGAAAGAGCTGCACCAGCGCGTGACCGTGGGCGCCGACGGCGTGCGCGGGCTCGAAATTAAGGTCGCGGGCGATCGCCGTTCGCCGTCGTTCCTGCCCGATAAGTCCGGCAAGCCGCGACAGACCCAGCTCGGGTACTAGCCCCGTACTTAGCCCCGTACTAGCCGGCGCCGCGCAAGAACGCGACCGCCTCGCGCGCCGCGCGTTCCAGCGGATCGAGCTGGCCGGGGAACAGGTGCGTGGCGCCGTCGACGACGAAGAGGTGCTTCGGCTCGGCCATTTCGGCGACCGCGGCCTCGATCGCGTCGCGCCCGCCGTACTCGTCGTTGGCGGCCTGAATGATCGCTTTCGGTTTGATCGACCTCGCCAGGAAGCCGTAGTCGAACATCTTCAGCGCCAGTCCGACGCCGAGCAGCTTGTCCACGCGGGGATCCGTCGCGCCGACCGTCAGCCCGACGCGCGCGCCGAACGAGAAGCCGGCCATCCACAGCGGAACGCCCGGCACGCGTTCGGCCAGATAGTCGAGGGCGGCGCGCGCGTCGTCTTCCTCGCCGACGCCGCCGCTGTACGAACCGCTCGACCGTCCCACGCCGCGGAAGTTGAAGCGCAGCACGGTCGCGCCCGCGTCAGTCAGCGCCTTGGCCACGCGATAGACGACATTGTTGTGCATGGTGCCGCCGGGCTGCGCCCCGCCCGGCCGAGGATGCGGATGGCAGACCACCACCGCCGCGAAGGGCGACGGGTTCTCTTTCAGGATCGCCTCGAGCTGTCCGTGAGCCACCGGCAGATCGAAGCGTCCCGAGGTGGGGATGGGAGGAGACGTCATCGCCCAGATCTACGACAGATCGCCGGCATGCTCACCGTCGAATGTACGCCTCGCTAAGTTGGTTCGTCGGGGGCGGCCGTCTGCGTCGTGTCGGCCGAGGGCGAGTCGCTGGCCGGGACCGGCACGGCCTCGGGCGTGTCGGCGATCGAGACCAGCCGCCGGCGCTCATCCTCGGGACCGGTGAAGGCGACGCCCGCGCGCCGGATCGATTGCTGCCGGCTCTTGAGGGTCACCGGTAGCGCCGGCTGCCCCGGCAGCTGCACGAAGCACAGCGTCGCCGTCACGCCCAGCTCCAGCTCCGTCGCGACTTCGAGCGCCGCGCCCGATATCGAGAGATCGACGACACGCACGGCCACCTCGCGCGCGCCGATCCGCAGCACCGCCGCCCAGTCGACCTCGTGCCGCACGTACTTGCGGCGGTAGCGATCGATCCGCCGGGACAGGCCCACGGTCTCCCCGTCGACAGGCGCGGCGGGCGCCGGCGTCTCCGGAGCGGCGTCGATCGACGGCACCGAGGGCGACTCCTCGTGCAGCAGGTACTCCGCCATGCGCAGGAACGTCCGCCCGTTGCGGTCGGGACCGACGTCGCGCAACGGCCCGCGGGTCCATGGTCCGACCTGCGTCAGTCGCGCCTGCGCGCGCAAGCATCCCACGACCGGCAGGTCGATCGACAGCTGGGCGCGCGCCAGGCGCGAGAACGCGTGCACGATCTCGATCTGCTCCGCCGTGGCAGCGTGATTGCCGACCAACCCGGCGGCAAATCCGAGCGCGGGCAGACCCGCCGCGGCCGCGGCCTCGGCCTCGAGCACCGGGCGCGCCGCGGCGGTGCGCGCGGCGTGCGTGAGAAAGTCGAGCGATGCGCTCAGTGACGACTCTTCGGCCGAGGTGACCAGGAGGCCGGTCTCGGCGAGCGAGAAGAAGTCGAGGAGATCGTCGTGATTCGTCGCGCAGAGATCGATGATCACCACCTCGGCCTCGAGCGCGCGCAGCTGGCGCACCAGCAGGCGCCGCTGGTCGCCGTCGAGCCCCGTCGCGCCGAGCCGCCGCATGCCCTGGCGCGTCCCACCCGCGACGAGGTGCAGGTTGCGGATCGTCGTGCTGGTCAGCGACGCGTCGAGGTTCTGGATCTCCTCGCTGAGCAGCGCCTGCCAGCCGAGGGCCGGCCGCTCGACGCCGAGGATGCCATGCAGCGCCGGCGTGCGGAGATCGAGATCGACGGCGATGACCTGCGCGCCCAGGTTGGCGATCGCCACCGCCAGGTGCGCGGTGACGGTGCTCTTGCCGACGCGTCCACCGGTCGACCCGACGGCGATCACGCGCGTCCCGACGCTCGCGGGCGGCGGCGGGTGCCAGCCACCGCGGGCAAGGAGCTCCACCCTCCCGACGCCGACCGACGCGAGAGCGGATCCGGACCGGCGGGGGGGCCGCATGGACGACTCCATCGATTCGACGCTGGAAGATCATCGCCATTTGGGGTCTCCGACTTGAGCCGCGCCCAATGTGTGGCGCGCCCGGTCCGAGGGCGTGTCACGTCGCTGTCGGTTTCTAAAGAATTGAAAAGAGGGGCCGATGGACCTTTACATGCACTCTCGTACAGAGGCGACGCCTTATGGCGATATCGGCGGTTAGGACGACGGAGCCGATGACGCTGGCCAACGCTGGAGGACTGGTTCACGGGCCGCAATCGCCGCTGGTCGAGACCAAGCGCACGTGCGCCCGCATCGCTGCCAGTCACGCGAGTGTATTACTGACCGGAGAGACCGGCACGGGGAAAGAGGTCTTCGCGCGTTTCATCCACGGCGCCAGCCCGCGCGCCAGCAAGCCGTTCGTGCCCGTGAACTGCGGTGCCATTCCCGAGACCCTGCTCGAGAGCGAGCTCTTCGGCTACGTCAAAGGTGCGTTCACTGGCGCCATCGCCGCCCGCCGCGGGCGCGTGTCGCTGGCCGAGGGGGGCACGCTGTTCCTCGACGAGGTCGGCGAGCTGCCGCTCACGCTGCAGGTCAAGCTGTTGCGCCTGCTGCAGGAGCGCTCGTTCGAGCCGATCGGCAGCTCGGAGTCGGTGCAGGCGAACTTCCGCCTCATCGCCGCGACCAACCGCGACCTGGCCGACGAGGTCAAGGCGGGCCGCTTCCGCAGCGACCTCTATTATCGACTGCACGTCTGCCCGATCCACCTGCCGGCGCTGCGTGAGCGTTCCAACGACATCGCGCACCTGTTCGCGCACTTCTGGGCGCGGCGCGGCGAGACTCGCGCCATCGAGCCGGGGGTCATGCAGTGCCTGTCGACGTACGCGTGGCCGGGCAACGTGCGCGAGCTCGAGAACCTGGTGGAGCGCGTGTCGGTGTGCGCCGAGGGCGACATCATTCGCGTCGCTGACCTGCCGCTGGGCGTGCGCGCGCCTCACCTGGGCGCCATCGAGGGGCAGTACGTGCGCGAGAACCTGATCCCCAACGACGAGACGCCCATGGCGACGGTGTCCTCGCTGGTGTCGGCGGCCGCTGCTACCGAGCCGCGGCCCATCGAAGCGGTCGCCGCCGAGCTGCGCGGCGCGCTCCGGGCGGCGTCGGCGCTCGCGGCGTCGCAGCTCGTGCCGTCGCTGGTCGGAGGCGACATCGCCTCCGACGAGGAAGAGCCGACCGAGATTCGCGCGAGCGGCGCGACGCCGACGCCGGCGCTGCAGTTGCCGATCGATCTTCCGACGATGCTACGTGAGCTGGAGAACGCGTACATCAACGCAGCTCTCAGCCACACCGGCAGCAACAAGAAGGAAGCGGCGAAGCTGCTGGGCATGGGGCGCACGACGCTGGTCGAGAAGCTGCGCCGTCGCAATACCGACGCGTCACGCTCCTGACCGGCCGCGCGCCACCTGGCTGACGCCCGCGCGAGCTGCACGGCTTCCATCGGTGCCGTGATCCGCGCGCAACGCGGCTCGCGCGTCGTATTGATGGCGC
>Ga0265338_10002688_pt1 | contig 26124 bp, 24 predicted proteins | sample 42126metaG_FD_193579 | JGI IMG/M metagenome (GOLD analysis project Ga0265338, IMG submission 193579) | Rhizosphere microbial communities from Carex aquatilis grown in University of Washington, Seatle, WA, United States - 4-21-26 metaG | ecosystem: Host-associated > Plants > Roots > Rhizosphere...
CCGGAAAAGCCACGCCCATGGCTGCCTCGCTACGCGCACAGCTCGATGCCTGGCGCAGCGCCCATGCCGCGCTGCCCGCACTGGCACAGGCACATCGTCACGTCGGCATGCCGCGCGGCTGAGTGCCGGCATGCCCAAGGTCGTCGATCATGCACAGCGGCGCGAGGAAATCGCGCTGGTCGCCTGTCGCGTCGTGGCGCAGTACGGCTTCGAGCAGGCCACCATCGTGCGTATTGCGCGCGAAGCGGGCTACACCACCGGCATGGTGGCGCACTACTTCGATACCAAGCAGGACATCATCATTGCCGCCCTGCGGCTGATCCTGACACGCATCGAGGCTCGGCTGACGAAGTCGGCGTCAGAGGGCGCCGCGGATCTGCTGGCGGTCCTGACCGAGACGCTGCCAATCGATGCCCAGCGCTATATCGAATGTGCTTTCTGGACCGCTTTCTGGGGCCAGGTGTCGGCCGACAAGCGCCTGCGGCGGATCAACACCTGGCTGCACCGCGAGTACATGCGGCTGTTCGAACGATGCATCGCACAGGGCTGGCCGGAGTGGACGCAGTGGTCCGCAACGGTACGCGCGCAGGTGCTGCGCTCGATCGTGACTTTCATCAACGGCATCACGGCCAGCGCGGTCGTCAATACGGCTGACTGGTCCGCGAAGCACCAGACAGAACAGCTCCGGCTGCAGCTGACGCTGCTGCGCGCCTGGGCGAAGAAGGCGGGGAGGTAGGCCATGGATTTTTCACTGACCGAAGAACAGCAGATGATCGTCGCGGCCACGCGCGAGTTCGTGCAGCAGGAGCTCTATCCACACGAACAGGCCATCGAACGCACCGGAGTACTGCCCGAGGAGCTGCTGCACACACTCAAGGCCAAGGCGATCGCCGCGGGCTTATACGCAGCCAATATGCCGTCCGATGTCGGCGGCGCGGGCCTGGATACCGTATCGTGGGTGATGTACGAGAAGGAGCTCGGACGCACCAGCTACATCCTGCACTACAGCTGTGTCGGCCGGCCCTCCAACATCCTGCTCGCTTGCGAGGGCGAGCAGCGTGAACGTTATCTGCTCCCCACCGTGCGTGGCGAACGCGTCGAATGCCTGGCCATGATCGAGCCGCAGGCGGGTTCGGATCTGCGCAGCATGAAGACCTCGGCCATCGAGCGGGGCGGGGATTTCATCATCAATGGGACCAAGCACTTCATCAGTCACTGCGATCATGCCGACTATGTGATCCTGTTTGCCGCCACGGGCGAGGAGCAGACTGCGCGCGGCAAGCGTCGGCTCATGACCTCGTTCCTGATCGACAAAGGCACCCCTGGGTTTGAAGTGCTGCCCGGTTACAGCAATGTCTCGCATCGCGGCTACACCAACAGCATCCTGCATTTCAATGACTGCCGAGTGCCCAAATCCGCGGTGCTGGGCGAGGTGAATCAGGGATTCGAAGTTGCCAACACCTGGCTTGGCTCGACGCGATTGCAGGTAGCCGCCACCTGCCTGGGACGCGCCGAGCGGGCGCTGGAGCTCGCCAAGCAGTGGGCCGTCGATCGGGTGCAGTTCGGGCAGCAGATCGGCAAGTTCCAGGGCGTGGCGTTCAAGCTCGCCGACATGGCGGTTGAATTGCGTGCCGCAGAACTGCTGACACTGGAGGCGGCCTGGAAGCTCGATCAGAAGACCGCCACCGACACGGACATGGCCATGGCCAAGCTCAAGTCCACGGAGATGCTGGCCATGGTGGCGGACGAGGCGCTGCAGATTCATGGCGGCATGGGCCTGATGACCGAGTTGCCGCTGGAGCGGATCTGGCGTGACGCCCGTATCGAGCGCATCTGGGACGGCACCAGCGAGGTGCAGCGCCACATCATCTCCCGGGCGATGCTGCGGCCACTGGGAGGTTGAGCCTGGCACTTCCAGCTGTTACAAGGGACGCCGCCCGTGTTGAACACCTACCCAACAGCGGCCGATGCGCAATCGGCGCCTTTCGTACAGGGCGTCTGGATCGATCTGCTCGACCCGACACCCGAAGAGAGCGCGCGCGTGTCGGCGGAGTGCCAGGTCCAGATTCCCACCCGCGAGTCATTGCAGGAGATCGAGACCTCCAGCCGGATTCGCGCGCAGGGCGAGGTGCTCTACATGAGCATGCCGCTGGCCATCCAGGACAGCTCTCGGGGCCTGGCGCCCGTGCCGCTGGGATTCATACTCTCGCCGCGGCGATTGATCACGGTTCGCTATTCCGACGTCCATGCCTTCGCCAATGTCATGGCCCATGTCCGAGGCAATTCGAACATCACCAGCACGGGGGTCTTTGCCGCGCTGATCGATGGCATGGTCGATTACGATGCCGACATGCTCGAGAAGCTCAGTGCCGACCTGGCAGCCGTCTCAGCCAAGGCATTTGGTCGGCCGGACGTTACACCCCTCAAAGGCAAACGGTATACCCATGCGCTGCGCGAATGCGTCAGTGCCATCGGAATTGCCGGTGAGCGATCCTCGCGAATCCGGGAAACCCTGCTGGGTCTGCAGCGGATCATGGGCTTCGTGTACGAGATGACCAGGGACGGTCAGCAGTTGCAACCGGAACTGCGCACGCGCCTCAAGACTGCACGTCAGGATGTCGCATCACTGGTCGAATTTGAATCGCATCTGGCCGGGAAATCCCAATTTCTGCTCGATGCCGTGCTCGGCTTCATCAATACCGAGCAGAACGAGATCTTCAAGGTGCTGACCATCGTCTCCGTGGTAGGCATTCCGCCCACGCTGATCGCGAGCATGTACGGCATGAATTTTCACTACATGCCGGAGCTCAGCTGGCGCTGGGGGTATAGCTACGGGCTGGCGCTGATCGCATTGAGCACGCTCATTCCCATCGTCTGGTTCAAGCGGCGCGGCTGGTGGTAAGGTGCCGCCCGCTCATATTCATCAATAAGAAGGGAATCATCATGAAGAATCACTCGCTATGGTGCGCGTTCGCCGTGCTCGCACTGGGGATTTCCAGCGCGGCACAGGCCCAGCAGGCCGCGGGCGATATCGAGAAGGCGGTAGCGGCACTGGAGAATCAATGGCTGCAATCGCAGAAGACCAACAATCCGGACCTGGTGGCGCCGTTGCTGGCCGACAAGTTCGTAAGCACCGGAGGCGACGGCAAGGTCGAGAACAAGTCCGAGGCACTGGCAGAGGCAAAGACGCGCAAATACACCCGTGCCGACTACGAAAACGTAAAGGTCACCGTATTTGGCGATACGGCGATTGCGATCGGTGCATTCAAGGGCGAAGGCACTGACGCGTCCGGCAAGCCCTTCAAGGAACACGAGCGCTGGACCGATACGTGGGTCAGGATGTCCGACGGCAAGTGGCAATGCGTGGCCACCCAGGGCACGCTGATCAAGTAGGTATCAGGCGGCAGTGGCGATGGGCCGCGCCCGCAGCGACCCATCGCCAGCCGAGTTACTTTCCCTGCCAGCGCGGCTTGCGCTTCTCGGTAAAGGCGCGCGCGCCTTCCTTCAGATCCTCCGAACGCAGCACGGCCTGGACGCGGCTCAGGCTGTCGTGCAGCTCGAAGGCCTCGTGCTCGCCGACCATTTCGCTGTGGCGCAACAGCTGTTTAATGGCGGGAAACAGCAGTGGCGGACCCTCGATGAGCTGCTCGGCAATCTGGCGTGCCTTGGCGAGCGAGGAGCCACGCGGCACGACATGGTTGGCCAGCCCCCAGTGCTTGGCTTCGGCTGCATCCATCCATCGGCCCGTCATCAGGAACTCGACCGCGATGTGATACGGAACCCGCCGGCGCAGCTTGATGGTGCCGGCGTCGGCGAGCACACCGACGTTGATTTCGGGCAGGCCGAATTGAGCGTGTTCTTCCATGACGATGATGTCGGTCCCGAGCACGATCTCGAATCCGCCGCCGCAGGCGATGCCATTGACGGCGGCGATGACGGGTTTGTCGAGATTGCGAGGGTAGTTGAGGCCGCCGAAGCCGCCCGGACCCCAATCCTCATCGGACCGCTCACCGGCGCTGGCGGCTTTGAGATCCCAGCCGGCGCAGAAGAAGCGATCGCCCGCGCCCGTGACGATGGCCACGCGCAATGCCGGATCGTCGCGAAACTGACCGAAGATCTCGTTTAGGCGACGGCTGGTGGCAAGATTAATGGCGTTTGCCTTGGGCCGATCGAGCATCACCTCGAGAATGGCGCCGTTGGTTGTTAACTGCACTCCATCGGACATTTCACTGCTCCTTGGCCAGTCGGATCAATGCGTCCACGGCGATAGCGCCGCGGCCCGCCGGCCGTACGATAACGGGGTTCAGATCGAGTTCCACCAGCCGATCGACATGGGCTTGCGCGTAACGCGTGCAGGCGAGCGCGGTATCGATCAATGCATCGATGTCACCGGCCAGTCGGCCGCGATAGCCAGCCAGCAGTTTCGCTACCGTCAGCCGGCTGATTGCGCTGCGAATCGCATCGGCCGTGAATGGCGGTAACAATGCCACCGTGTCGCGCAGCAGTTCTGTAAGTGTACCGCCCGCGCCAAGCACCAGCATCTGGCCGAATTGCGCATCGACGGTCATGCCGATCAGAACTTCCGCGACTCCATCCTCCACCATCTGCTCGACCAGCAGCGTATCCGACAATGCCGAAAGCCGCTGCGCGGCCTCGCGCGCCTGTGTGCTGCTGCGCACGTTGAGTATGACGCCGCCGAGGTCGGATTTGTGCTGCAGGCTCTTGCCTGCCGCCTTGATCACCACGGGATAGCCAATCGCATCGGCGGCGCTGGCCGCCTGGGCTGGCGTGCAAACGCGCGAGCGCGGAATGCCGACGCCAAAGGCCGCCATCGCGCTCTTGGCTTCGTGCTCGGCCAACATGACCGTCTCCGCGATGAGGCGCGCCGGACGCAGCAGGCGCACCTGCGCGTCGTCGCGGCGCCAGGCCGCGCCTATGCCTGCAGCCAGATCGAGCGCCTCCAGTGCCTCGCGCTGACCCTGCAGCGGCACCACGCCGCCGGCCAGGCAATGCTCTCGGATCGGTCGCGCCATGGATTCGGGCAGCGAGGAGATGAGGACGCGTCGGGTCGGGGTTGCAGGACTGGCTGCGACGAACTCCTCGATGGCGGCGATGTAACTCGACGGATCCGCCTGGTCAGCGGGGGGCGAGTCGACCATCAGGCCGACGGCATCGAAGCCTGCCTGTTGCGAGGCACTGAACACCGAGCGCAGTCCGGGCCGGTCGAACCAGAGGTGGGTGTGAAAGTCGAACGGATTGGCGATGTAGACGCGCTCGCCCAGGATTTCACGCAGTTGGGCGGTGGTATCGGCAGGAATCGGCGGGAAATCCAGCGCGAGGTGGCGCGACACGTCGGCTGTCATGGCCATATCGCCGCCCGATGCGCCCATGATCAGCACGCGAGATCCGCGCAACGGACCGCCGGCGTGCAGTACCTTGAGCGTTTCACAGAGAGTCGCCAGCGTTTCACAGCGTGCAACACCGGCCTGCCGGCAAAAGGCGTCGAAGGCAACATCGGCGCCGGCCAGTGCGCCGGTGTGACTGCGCGCCGTGCGGGCGGCCGCTTCGGTGCGGCCGGCCTTCACCAGCGCGATGGGCTTGCCCGCGGCGCGTGCGCGTGCTGCGGCGCGCACGAATCGCTCGACGTCCTGGATGCCCTCGACGTACAGGCCGAAGGCCGTGACGCGCGGATCGTCCGACAAGAGCTCGATGAGTTCTTCCACGGCGAGCCGCAGCTGGTTGCCGACTGTGATCACGTAGCCCACAGGCACCGAGCGGTCGTTGAACAGCAGGTTCAGTGCGATGGTTCCGCTTTGACAAATGAGCGCCACACCGCGCTCGCGCCGTGCACCGACGAGCTGGTCCGGCCACAGCGCGGCGCCCGAGAAGAAGTTGATGAAGCCGTAGCAGTTGGGGCCGAAGAATGGCAACTCCCCCGCACTTTCGGTCAACTGCCTCGTCAGGGAATCTCCCTCCGCCGTAGCAGTTTCGGCGAAGCCTGCCGCAAAACAGACGAAGCCACCGGCGCCGCGCCGCGCCAGTGCGGCCGCTATCTTCGGCACCTCGGTATTGGGCGCCGCCACGAATGCCGCGTCCGGGGCGCCCGGCAATTCCTCGACAGAACGGAAATAGTGCTGCCCGGGCGTCGATGCGCGCGTGGGATGCACATGCCAGAGATCACCGTCATAGCCGATGGCCCGGCTGGCCGCCGCCACCGCGTCGGCCCAGATGCCACCGAACAGTGCGATGCTGCGAGGCGCGAGCAGGCGCTTGATGGATTCGGGCGGCATGCGAGTCGGACTCAGCGCTGCGGCAGCTGCATGCGCCGCGAGCCATGACTCGGCGGCGGCAGATCCGCGCAGGCGCGCTGCAGCTCATCGATGGCGGCGACGATGGCCGGCGCAAATGGTTCGCTGGCCACGCCATGGGCCTGGCGTACCTGCAACAACATGACCTCAGCCGTGGCGGCCGACTCCGTCGCCGGATCACAGCGCAGATCGAAGGCGGCGTGGATGCGTTTGCGATCCGCGCCGAGAATTCGCACGTCAGTCACCACGGTGGCGGTGGATCTTATCTCCCGCAGGAAGTGAATGTGCATTTCGAGCGTGTAGAGCGTGCAGCCGGTGCTGCTGCGACAGGCCTCGTCGAGGCCGATGCGATCCATCAGAGCATCGACACCAAAGCTGACGATGAGACAGTAGTAGGCATCGCGCAGATGACCGTTGTAATCAATCCACGACGGTTCGATATCGGTGCGAAAAATCGGTACCCCCGCCACGGTCTGCTCGCTAACCCAGGTGCAACCGCTCGCGTGCCTGGGCAGCGGAGATCACGCGCGCTCCCATGGCCTCGATGATCACACGCGCCTTCTCCACCAGCTGCGCATTGCTGGCATAGACGCCGCGGCTCAGGTACAGGTTGTCCTCCAGGCCGACGCGCACGTTGCCGCCCAGCAGGATCGACTGTGCCACCCAGGGCATCTGCATGCGGCTGATGGCGAATGAGGTCCAGACGCTCTCGGGCGGCAGTGCGTTGACCATGGCCAGCAGGTGGCCGGTATCGGCCGGAACACCGTAGGGAATTCCCATGCACAGCTGGATCAGCGTGGGCGCTGGAATCAATCCTTCCTTCACCATCTGTTTGACGAACCACAGATTGCCGGTGTCGAATACTTCCAGTTCCGCCTTCACCTTCAGATCGCGCAGGATGCCGGCGCCCTTGCGCAGGTAATTTGGCGTCGAGATGTAGGCGCGATTGCCATCGCCGAAGTTGAGACTGCCGCAGTCGAGCGTCGCGATGTCCGGGCGGTAGAGTCCTTCATGGCACAGGTCGATGATGTGCCGCATCCGGTCTTCCTGGCTGACGAAGTCGGTGCCCGGGGCTGGCGTATCCTTCATGCCGTTGTCGCCGACGCAGATGTAGCCGCCCATGCCGCAGGTCAGGTTGACGAGGACATCGGTATTGCTGTCGCGGATGCGCTTGACGACTTCGCGGTAGTAGCGCGTTTCCATGCTGAAGGCGCCGGTGTCGGGTTCACGTACATGAATGTGTACGATGGCGGCGCCGGCCTGCGCGGCCGAGATAGCCGCGTTGGCGATCTGTTCGGGCGTCACGGCGCAATGCGGGCTCTTGGTGACCTTGGTATCGTCGCCGGTCACGGCACAGGTGATCATGACATCGGAATTCATAAAAGCCCTCCTACTGTGCGGCGCATCGCTTGTCGTTTAATATTATAGCGTCGATAATATATTACTACAGCCGCGGGGAAGGCTCCAGCGTGCCAGCGCATAACACAGCCAGCAGTCCCGGAATTCCGGATGACCGGGCCACCGCGGTCCGTTTGCCGCCCGCCGCCATGGTGTCCATGGGCCTGTTGGCGGCAATGACGCTGGTGCTCGGCGGGTGCGGCAAGGCCGGGGGCACGCCGGCCGCCGAGCCGAAGCTGCTCTACATCTACAACTGGGCCGACTACATCGGCCGCGACACGATCGCCGACTTCGAGCGCACCACCGGCATCAAGGTGGTTTACGACACCTACGATTCCGACGAAACGCTGGAAGCGAAGATGATGGCAGGCGATTCCGGCTACGACATCGTCAGCACATCCACCAGCTACTTCAGCCGCCAGATCAAGGCCGGCATCTACGCGCCGCTCGACCGCACGCAGCTGCCTGACTGGGATAATCTCGATCCGCATTTCCTGGCAGCCGAGACCGAGGCCGATCCGGGCAACGTCCATGCCATGCCCTACCTGCATGCCATCAACGGCTTCGCCTATAACATCGACATGATCCGTGAGCGCATGCCAGATGCGCCGGTGGACAGCCTCGACATGCTGTTCAAGCCCGAAGTGGTGGCCCGTTTTGCCGATTGCGGCGTGACGCTGCTGGACTCAGCCGAGGATGTGCTGCAGCTGGCGATGAACTATCTGCACCTGAATCCGAATTCGACCCGGCCGGAGGATTACAAGGCGGCCGAGCGGCTGGTGCTGTCGATACGTCCTTATATCCGGAATTTCGATTCCTCCGAGTACATGAATGGACTGGCCAACCGCGAGATCTGTATTGCGATGTCCTGGTCGGCCGACTACGCGGCCTCGCGCGCCCGCGCCGCGGCAGCGGGCATCAAGGTGAATCTTGCCTTTTCGGTACCGAAGGAAGGGGCCAATGAATCCTTCGATGCGCTGTTGATCCCGACCGGAGCGCCGCATCCTCACGCGGCCCACCAAGTCCTCGAGCTCATCCTGCAGCCGAAAGTGATCGCGGCGATCACCAACGAAATTCACTACGGCAACGACAACCGGGCCGCCAACCCCTATGTGGAACCGGCCATCCTGGATGACCCGGCCATATATCCCACCGCCGAGATCGAGCGGCGCCTCTACCACACGGCGGAAGTCAGTCCCGCCACCGAGCGCATCCGAACGCGCACCTGGACGCGTATCAAGACGGCACACTGAGGTTGCGGCGGCGATCTGCGATCTGCGCATCAGCGCTCGGCAGCCTGAACCTCCAGTATGCGGCGGCGCTCGGTGCGACGCATGACCACGCTGGCGACGATGACGCAGACGCCGACCGCGCAGATGATCAGACTGGCCAGCGCGTTGATGTCGGGGCTCACGCCGAGCTTTACCTTGGAGTAGATGACCATCGGCAGCGTGCCGGCGCCGGGCCCCGAGACGAAGCTGGAAATGACCAGATCGTCCAGCGACAGGGTGAAGCTCAAGAGCCAGCTCGAGAGCAGCGCCGGCGCAATGATTGGCAGCGTGACATCGATGAAGGCGCGCGCGGGGCTTGCGCCCAGGTCCATGGCCGCCTCCTCGAGCGAGCGGTCGGCACTCTGCAGACGCGACTGGACGGTCACGGTTACATAGGCCATGCAGAAGGCGACGTGCGCGATCACTATGGTCGTGAAACCACGGTGCGGCCACGACAGCAATTGCAGCATCGACACGAACAGCAGCAGCTGCGTGATGCCAGTGATGATCTCGGGCATCACCAGCGGGGCACTCACCATGCCCGTCAGCAGCAGTCGGCCCCGGAATCGTGGAAAGCGTATCAACGCAATCGCGGCGAGCGTGCCCATGATCACCGCACCCGTAGAGGCGACGAAACCGACTTCCACCGACAGCAGGGCGGCGTCGAGTACCTGGCGGTTGTGCAGCAGTTGCCCATACCAGGCGGTCGAGAAGCCGCCCCAGACGTTCACCAGCGAGGAGGCGTTGAACGAGAATACGATCAGCACCATGATCGGTACATAGATGATCGCGATCCCGAGGAACAGCACGCTGAAGAGCAGCGGAGACTTGTGGTTTTCCACGCCGCTCAGGCCTCGAGCTGACGCGCGTTGTAGTACTGATAGATAGCCATGGGGCCCACCAGCAGCACCAGGAAGGCGATCGCCACCGCGGAGGCGACCGGCCAGTCGTGGTTGCCGAAGAATTCATCCCAAAGAACCCGCCCGATCATCAGCGTGTCGGGGCCACCGAGCAGCGAGGGGATCACGAACTCGCCCACCGCCGGAATGAATACCAGCATCGATCCGGCAATCACCCCCGGCATGGACAGCGGCAGCGTGACCTCGGTGAACACGCGCCACGGCGGGCTGCCCAGGTCCGCGGCCGCTTCGCGCAGCGTGCTGTCCAGCTTCTCCAGCGTCGCGAACAGCGGCAGGACCATGAACGGCAGATAGGAATAGATGATGCCCAGGTAGACCGCGACGCTGGTGCGCATGATGTGGATCGGGTGCTGGATCAGCCCGAAGTGCAGCAGCACCGTATTGAGCAGGCCGTTGTCGCGGATGATGCCCTCAAGCGCGTAAACGCGCAGCAGAAACGAGGTCCAGAACGGCAGGATGATCACGAACAGCAGCACGCTCTGCACCGATTTGGAGGCGCGGGAGATCGCGTACGCCATCGGATAGCCCAGGCCCAGGCAGATCAGTGTCGAGAAGAAGGCGGTACGCAGGGAATAAAGGTAGGCGATGCCGTAGACCTCATCCGTGAAGAGGTACTTGTAGTTGGCAAAGCTCAGGGAAAGGTGCAGGTGATGATCCGGCGAAAAGGTCAGGATCTCGGTGAACGGCGGTACGCGCGCGGCCGTTTCAGCGAAGCTGATCTTGAGCGCCACCGCGAACGGAATCAGGAAGAACACCGCCAGGAATAGCAGCGGCGGCAGAATGATCAGCCATCGCCCGGGGCGCGGAATCCGTTTCATGCGATGTGAGTCAGGAGAGAGTTCTTTTACTTCTCACTCGTCATATTCTGCGCATAACCTCGCCGGGCTGTACAATTTTTGTCTGGCCATGACGGCCAGGGCAGGCAGGACCGCAAAGTGCCCAGCGAAGGAGCTTCGAAGCCGCATCTGGAACCGGTGCCCGAGCGGGCATCCCGGGTGCGTCAGCGTCAGCGCCTGATCGAGGCCTGCATATCGGCGCTGCACATCTACGGGCCCTCGCGCACCACCGTCGAACGCGTGGTTGCATTGGCGGACCTGTCGCCCGGCATCGTGCGCTTTTACTTCGAGTCCAAGGCCGCCATGCTGGTGGCGTCGCTCGAGTTCCTGGCTGCCGACTTCGAGCAGCGCGTGCAGCTGCCGGTCAGCCGTCTCAAGCACACCCCGGTGCGTGCGCTCGAGCTGCTCGTGGAACTCTATCTCGATGAGGATATTGCCAGTCCGCGCAAGGTGTCGGTCTGGTACTGCTTCTGGGGGGAGGCCAGCTCGCGCCAGGAGTACCTGGATATCTGCGGCCGCAAGGACGAAGATTTTGAGATTCTCGTGCGTGAACTCATGCAGCGCATGATCGATGAGTCCGGAGATCGCCACCTGGATGCGGATGGGGTGGCGCTCGGTCTCATGGGCGTGCTGGAAATCATGTGGCAGAACATTGCCTTCCACAACGAGTCCGATATTGACCGCCGCGCCCAGAAGCAGCGCGCCCTCAACTACCTGCGATCCATTTTCCCGCGCCAATTTGCGCATGCCGGTGGCGCAGTGCCGGTCACTCGCACGCGCGGTGCCCCGACCTTCGAAGCATCCGCGGCGCTGACTCGCCTGCCTGCCTGGGCCTACGCTGACACGGCCCTGTTCGCCGCGGAGCGCGAGCAACTGTTCCGTCCCGCATGGCAGCTCGCTGCCCACACGCAGCAACTGGCGCGCCCGGGGGACTACGTTGCAATCGACCTGGCCAGTGAGCGCGCCCTGCTGTTGCGTGATGAAACGGGGGCGATTCGCGCCTTCCACAACACCTGCCGACGACGACCCCATGCGCTGCTCACGGCGCGCACCGGCTCGCTCGACGGCGTCATTGAATGCGCCGCGCATGGACTGCGATATGGCTTCGATGGTAAGCGGCGCAGCGGCGAAACACCGGGCGATCTGGCGGCACTGAATGTCGAGCAGCGGGGCGAGCTGATCTTCGTACGCCGCGATGAGGGCCGCGAGCCTCCGGGGCAGCCGCTGGCTGCATGGGCCGGATTGGGCGCCTTCGCCACGCTGGCACCGCAGGGCGTGCACGAAGTCGAGCTGGCAGCAGACTGGAAACTGGTGGTGGAACAGTGGCTGGAATCGGCGCTGGCCGAACATCCCGTGGATTATCTTTCGGCGCTGGTGTCCACCCCTCGGGTCGAAATCGACGCGGCATCCGATACGGTGGCCTGGCAGGCAATCCTGAATCGGGACGCCGCCGGGGCGACCGCCGGTCTCTACACGCGGCTGGCGCAGTCAGGCAGCAGTGCACTGTGGCAGCGACTGTTCATTCAGCCAAATGAGCTGATCGAGATTCGCCCGGACGGCGCGCTGGTGCTGCAGGTGATTCCCGAAGCGCCCGGCCGTTGCCGCATCCGGCACTTCGAATTCGGTTTTGCGGCTCCGACGCGTGAACAACGCTGCCTGCATTACCTGGGAAAGCGGCTGGTGCGCCGTTGGTTGCAGCAGGATTTCGATCTGGCGCGATCAATCCAGGCCGGTCTGGAGGGATCGAGCTTCGAGGCCACCGAGGCCGGCCCGGTACCTCAGGCCTTGGGCGCCTTCCGCGCGTCGATCTTCCGCCTGCTGTCGGGGATCCACACACCGCCCAGCGAAGCACCCCTGGGCTGAACGGGTCGCCCGGCGGATGTAATTACGCGAAGTGAGCCGGCGCGCGCGACTGGCGCGCCTCGGGGATGCGCTCGCGCACCAGTTCCTGGAATGCCCACATGCAGCTTTCCAGCCGCGACAGCGGCCCGGGCTCGTAGCTGCTCGAGCACAAGCCGCGCTGGACCCGCCGGCAGAGGAAATCATCTTCGCGCTGCACGTCTCGGTTGATGCGCGCATTCAGGTAGCGAACGATGCGCATCTCACGACGCTCGTCGGGCAGCCCGAAGGTGCCGCCGCGAATGATGCAGCGTCCAGGCCCGCTGGGCAGTACCTGGAAGAAGTCCATCTGGTCCGGGAATACATCGATCCCGAGGTTGGGCAGCATGCTGTAGAAGCTCCAGCGGCGCCGCAGCGGCTCGGGCAGATCCGTACACACGTGCCCCACGAATCTCTGGTAGAGCCGTTCGCTCCACTTCGAAGACAGCGGTTCGCGCATGTGGCTGGCGCCCCGCGCGACGCCGGTGCTGAGGGTCTTGGCATCATCGTAGTCGGGCGTGAACATGCGGGCGAGTCCAGGGTGCCCAATGGGCACGTGATAGGACTCGAGATAGTTGTCCATCGCGACTTTCCAGTCGACCGGCCATTCCTCGCGGTAGAAGGGCGTCAGGGGCACCATCTCCTCGAACCGATAGGGCACGAAATCCTCGAGGAATTCACCCCACACGGACTTCAGCGGCGGCGGATCGCCGGCCAGCGCGACGAATACGAAGCCAAAGAGAGTCTCCGTGCGCACCGGGCGCAATCCGTATTGGGCGCGATCGAGCGGCGGGAAGGTATCGCGCATGGTGATGCCCTGCAGTTCGCCGCTGAGTTTGTAAGACCAGCCGTGATAGGGGCAGGTAATCGCGCCGGGGCAGTGGCCCGCGCCATCCACCAGGCGTGCAGCGCGATGCCGGCAGACATTGTGGAATGCCTGGATATCACGCTTGGAATTACGCACGGCGACCACGCTCTCGGGCCCCAGGTCGAAGGTCATATAGTCGCCGGGATTGGGGATCGTGTTCACGTGCCCGACGATCTGCCAGCTCGGCTTGAGGATCCGTTCGATCTCCAGACGCTGCATCTCCGGATGGTTATAGGTCCAGGCCGGCAGGGCACGGGCGATCGGGGTCACAGTCGCTTCGGTGGGGCTCAGCGCGGCGGAATTCATGGTGGCTCCTCCGTCGGCAACTACGCCGGTCGGTCCGGAAATTATATGGTTGTATAATCTACGCCTCTCCGGGTCTCCCGGGCAAGTCGCGGCTGCGATGTGCGTATCAGAATATGCGGCAAATTGCGCCGTTTATGGCGCGCTGCGGCGCGCCATGGGTCCTTATATGAGCATATAGACAGGAGGCCTCTGGCGGTGTTACGGTGCCTGCCGGCTGCCTTTTACGGGCAGCCAGCCTTTTATGGGGAGCGCGGGCCATGACCAGAAAACTCACCAAGAGCCATGAGCAGTTTCAGCGCGCCATCAAGCGTCTTCCGCTCGGGGTGGCATCCAACTTCCGCTACTGGGGCGAAGACCGCACCATCTATGTGAAGTCCGGTCGCGGCGCGCGCATCGTCGACCTGGACGATAACGTCTATGTCGACTATCGGATGGGCTACGGCCCGGCAATCCTCGGCTATGCTGATCCGCGCGTCGATGAAGCCGCACGTGCCGGCATGGAAGTCGGCGGTGTGTTCGCGCTCTCGACCGAACGCGAACTGGCCGTGGCCGAACGCATTTCGCGCATGGTGCCCGCGGCAGAACTGGTTCGATTCTCCAATTCCGGCACCGAAGCGGTGATGGCTGCATTGCGCCTGGCTCGCGCTTACACCGGCAAGGACGATTACGTCATCCTCGAAGGCAGCTATCACGGGCTGTTCGATGCGGCGATGTGGTACACGCCGATGGACAAATGGTCACAGGTCGGCGATCCGCAGGTCGTGCCCTACAGTGAGGGTATTCCGCTCAGTTCGCGCAGCTTTGCGCATTTCGTCCAGGCCAACGACGCGAACCAGCTCGAGGATGTGCTCAAGCGGCATGCGGACCGCATCGCCTGCCTGCTGATCGAGCCGATCATGGGAAATTGCCTGGGGATTGCCGCCGAGCCCGAGTATCTGCGAGCGGCGCGCGCGCTCTGCGATCGCTACGGCGTGGTGCTGATCATCGATGAGGTGAAGACGGGCTTCCGGGTGGCGCGCGGCGGCGTGCAGGAACTCTACGGCGTCAAGGCGGACCTGTGCACCTTTGCCAAGGCAGTTGCCAACGGCTACCCGATCTCGGTGCTTGCCGGCCGCGAGGACATCATGCGCAAGATCGGCAAGGGCGTGGCGCACGGCGGAACCTACACGGCGCACTCGGTGTCGCTGGCCGCGGCCGAGAAGACGCTCGATATCCTCGAGAATACCGATGCGCTGGATCGCATCGCGCAGTACGGCACCCGATTGCGACAGGGTATGCGTGCGGTGCTCAGTGCACGCGGCATCCCGCACAGCTTCGTCGGCCATCCGTCGATGAGCGGGCTGTACTTCGCGCACGATCCGCCGCGCACCTACCGCGACTGGAAGAGCAGCGACTACGCGTTCTACGACGCCACCGCGCGCGTGCTGCATGACGAAGGCGTGCTATGCGAGCCCGACTCGCGCGAGCCGTGGTTCATAAGCGCGGCGCATGACGATTCGTGCCTGAAGGACACGCTCGCCGGATTCGAGGTCGCCATCGATGCGACGCTGCAAAATCCCGAGGTGCAGTCGAGAAGCCAGGCGATGCACGGCGTTGCCGGCGGAATAGCGCGCAAGTTGCCGGCCTGACGCGGCCGCACGATCGAGCCATCGAAGTGACGACAGGGGCTAAGCGCCACGATGCGATCATCGTCGGCGCCGGGCACAACGGCCTGGTGGCCGCCTGCTATCTGGCACGGGCCGGGCTCGATGTTCTGGTGGTGGAGCGCATGCCGTGGGTCGGCGGCGCCGCGGTCAGCCGCCAGCTCTACCAGGACTTCACCTACTCGAATTGCTCCTACGTCTGCAGCCTGCTGCGGCCCGAGATCATGCGGGAACTGGAGCTGCCGCGCTTCGGTCTGCAGATCATCCCCTACGATGGCGGCTGCACGATGATGCGCGATGGCGGTCATCTGTCGATGTACGACAACCATGACGCCCTGCGCCGGGAGATCTCGCGGCACTCGCGGCGCGATGCCGAGGCGTACGACCGCTACGTGCGCGATGTGCTGCGACAGTGCCGTTTCATCCGCCCGCTGCTTATGCGCACCCCGCCGGACCCGACCTCCTTCAAACCGCGCGATATTCGCGAGCTCATTCACCTGGGCGGTCATTTCCAGGGTCTGGGCGAGGCGCGCATGTACGACACGCTGCGCTTCTGGACCATGAGCTGCGCGGATTTTCTGGACGAGTATTTCGAGAGCGAGATCGTCAAGGCGCACATGGCCGGCAGCTCGATCATCGGCACGGCGCTCGGTCCGCGCTCGCCGGGCACTGCCTACGTGCTGTTGCATCACTATATGGGCGGCATCGACGGCACGGTGGGGGCCTGGGGTTTCGCACGGGGTGGCATGGGCGCGGTATCGCGCGCACTGGCGGACTCGTTCCGTGCCAGCGGCGGCACGATCCGCACCGCTTCGCCGGTCGAGCGCATCCTGGTCGAACGCGGCCGCGCGGTGGGTGTGGTGCTCGAGGGCGGCGATGAGCTGCGCGCCAAGATCGTAGTGTCCAACCTCGATGTGAAGCGCACCTTTCTCGAGAGCATGGATGCCAGGGACCTGCCGGACGAATTCGTGCAGCAGGTGAAGCGCTTCAAGATCCGCGGCTCATCCGGCAAGCTCAACATCGCCCTCGACGGGCTGCCGAGCTTCCCTGCCATCCCTGAGGGCTCGCCCAGCCTGCGCGGTGATCTGCACGTCACCGACACCATCGAGATGATGGAGCGAGCCTACGATGACTGGAAAGAGGGTCGATGGTCGCGCGCTCCTTACATCGACATGCTGATCCCTTCACAGATCGATCCCACCATGGCGCCCGATGGCAAGCACTACATGTCGGTGTTCGTGCAGTACTGTCCTTACAAACTCGCGGAAGGAGAGTGGAACGCCGAGCGCCGCGAGGCCTTCGGACGCACCGTCATCGACACGATTGCGCAGCACAGCCCGGATTTCAAATCGCTGATTCTGCATGCCGAGGTGCGCACGCCCTGGGACATCGAGCGCGAAGTGGGCTTGACCGAAGGCAATATTTTTCAGGGCGAACTCACCTTCGATCAGCTGCTGTTCAACCGGCCGGTGCCGGGCTATGCGCAGTACCGCGCGCCCGTACGCGGCATGTACATGTGCGGGTCGAGCACGCATCCGGGCGGCGGTGTCATGGGGGCGCCGGGCGCCAACGCCGCACGCACCATTCTGGAGGATCTCGGGAGAGTGCATTGAGCGCGGCAGCCGATTTCGACTGCATCGTCATCGGCGCGGGTCACAACGGCCTCGTCTGCGCCTCTTACCTGGCGCGCAGCGGCCGTTCGGTGCTGGTGCTCGAGGCAGCCTCCGAAGTCGGCGGCGCCGCGATCACGCGTGAGTTCGCGCCGGGGTTTCGCGTTTCCGCTGGCGCGCATCTGTTGCAGCTGATGCCGCGTTCAATGATCGAGGAACTGGCGCTCAAGTCGCACGGCCTGGTCTTCGCTGGCGAGGATCTGACGACGATTGCCCTGTCGAGCGATGGCGCGCCGCTCACGATTGATGCCGGCGGCATCGCCGCACTGCCGGCCGCGGAGCAGAAAGCACACGCCGATCTGATCGCGCAGCTCCAGCGTTTCGGGCGCGCGCTTGCCCCCGTGCTCAATGCCGCTCCGCCCCGGCTCGGGACCAACACCAGCGCCGACCGGCTGGCGCTGCTCAAGCTCGGCTGGCAGATCCGCCGACTCGGCCGCCGCGACATGCGCGAGCTGCTGCGCATCGGCGGCATGTGCGTCTATGACCTGCTGCAGGAGAATCTGTCGACTCCGCTGCTGCAGGGTGCGCTGGCATTCGACGCGGTCCTCGGAACGAATTTCGGGCCGCGCGCGCCGGGCTCGGTGTTCACACTGCTCTGTCGCATGGCTGCGGCCGCCCATGCCGACCGGCTGGCGCCGGCGCTCCCGCAGGGCGGACTCGGAGCATTATCGAACGCGCTGGCGGCTTCTGCACGCGGCGCGGGTGTGACGATCCGCACCGCTGCCACCGTGCAGCGCATCCGCGTCGAGCGCGACCGCGCAGTCGGCGTGACGCTCTCATCAGGCGAGTCGATCAGCGCCGGACTCGTGGTCTCGAACGCGGACCCAAAGACGACTTTCCTCGGACTGCTTGGCAGCGAACATCTGGATACCGGATTCGTGCGGCGCGTGGCGCATCTGCGCAGCCGCGGGCTGGCCGCGAAATTGCATCTCGCGCTCGACCGGCTGCCGCCATTCAGAGGGCTCGATGGGGCAGCATTGGGCGGACGATTGCTGGTGGCACCCTCGCTCGATTACATCGAGCGGGCCTACAACCACAGCAAGTACGGCGAATATTCGGCGTCCCCGAGCATGGAGATCACGCTGCCCTCGGTGCGGGACCCGCAGCTCGCGCCCTCAGGCGCGCATGTGCTCTCAGCGGTGGTCCAGTACGTGCCTTACGCCGTGACCGGCGGGTGGGAGGAGGCGCGCGCACGCCTCGTGCAGAGCGTCGTCGAGCAGCTCGATGCCTACGCACCGGGGCTGCGTCGTTCGGTGCTGGCCGCGGAGCTGCTGACGCCGCACGATATCGAGCAACAATTTCGCATCTTCGGCGGTCACTGGCACCATGGCGAGCTGGCGCTCGATCAGTTCCTGATGGTGCGTCCGGTGCCGGGCGCCGCGCAGTACGCGACACCGGTAGAAGGTCTCTACTTATGTGGTGCGGGCTCGCATCCGGGCGGCGGCATCATGGGAACCGCGGGACGCAACGCCGCGCGCGCGATCCTGGCGCGGGCGGCATAGACACGCCATGAACGAAGCCTCTCTTTTTCGCGAACCGTTGCTGCGCACGCCTTTTCACGAGCGCGCGCGCGCACTGAGCCAGCTCGACAGCTTCATCCCCTGGAACGGCTACACGACGGTGGATGTCTTCAGCAGCGTCGAACACGAATACTTCGCGATCCGCAACGCCAGCACGCTCTACGATCTCTCGCCGATGGCCAAGTACCGCATTGCCGGCCCCGATGCACTGCGGTTCATGAACCGCCTGGTCACGCGTGATCTTGCCAAGCTCAAGCCCAATCGCGTGGCCTACGCGGTCTGGTGCGATGATGAAGGGCAGCTGATCGATGATGGCACGGTGTTTCGCCTGGGGGAGTCGCAGTATCGACTCTGCGCGCAGGAACGGCAGCTGGACTGGTTGCTCGACTCGGCGATCGGCTACGACGTCGAGATTGTCGATGTAACCGAAGCGATCGCCGGACTCGCGCTGCAGGGCCCCACCTCATGCGCGGTTCTCAGGCAACTGGGTCTTGCAGGTGTCGAGCGGCTCAAGCCCTTCGATATCGGATCCTTTGACCTCGAGGGCAGGGCACTCACGGTGTCTCGCACGGGTTTCACCGGCGATCTGGGGTACGAAGTCTGGATGGATCCGCGCGACGCCGAACCGGTCTGGGACCGCCTCATGGCGGCCGGCCGTAGCCGCGGCATCAGGCCGCTGGGCTCCCGCGCGCTCAATATCGCGCGCATTGAAGCCGGCTTCCTGCTGCCCAACGTCGAGTTTCTCTCGGCCGAGCGAACCCTGCGCGTCGGTCGCGAGCGCTCGCCGTTCGAACTCGGCCTCGACTGGCTGGTCGATTTCGAGAAGGGGCACTTTACGGGCCGGCGCGCGCTGCTCGCCGAACAGCGGGCCGGTACGCCTCGGCGCCTGATCGGCCTGGATATCGAGGGGAATAAACCGGCGCACAATGCACTGGTTTATTCTGCCCGCTCAGGCCGCAGGGAAATCGGCTCGGTGACTTCGGCGATATGGTCGCCGACCTGCAAACGCAATCTGGCGTACGCGCTGCTGGATGCGCCGTATGTCAGTGTCGGAACGGAGGTCTGGGTGGAGATTTACGTGAACAGCGAACTCACCTGGGAGCGCCGCATGCGATCGGCGCGTGTGGTCGAGAAGCCCTTTTTTGCCCCCGAACGCCGCCGGGCCACTCCACCCGCGGATTTTTGAGGCGCCCATGCTCGCCAGCCAGCAGAAATCCATCGTCGATCGTCCCTGGCTCGACCCCAATGCCACGCCGCAGCTGGTCATCGAGAATCTGGGCAAGAACTACGGCGCTTTCGCGGCGGTCGACAACGTCAGCCTCAAGATATTCAAGGGGGAGATCTTCGCGCTGGTGGGGTCCTCGGGATGCGGCAAGACCACGCTGCTGCGCATGCTCGCCGGCTTCGTGACACAGAGCGCCGGCAACATCCTCATCGAGGGCGTCGAGATGAACGGCGTGCCGCCGCATCTGCGCCCCGTCAATATGATGTTTCAGTCGTACGCGCTCTTTCCGCACATGACCGTTGAGCAAAACGTAGGCTATGGGCTGCGTCGCATGGACCTCCCGCGCGCGGAGAAGCAGCAGCGGGTGCAGCAGGCGCTCGAGATGGTGCAGCTGGGCGCCCACGGGATGCGCAAGCCACATCAGCTCTCGGGCGGGCAACGCCAGCGCGTGGCGCTGGCGCGTGCGCTGATCCGGCGTCCCAAGGTGCTGCTGCTCGATGAACCGCTGTCTGCGCTCGATAAGAAGCTGCGCGAACGCACGCAGTTCGAACTCATGGACCTGCAGTACCAGGTGGGAACGACCTTCATCGTCGTGACGCACGATCAGGATGAAGCCATGGCGCTGGCTTCGCGGATAGCGGTCATGGACCGCGGCCGTGTGGTGCAGGTGGGCACACCGTCGGAGATCTACGAATTTCCGCAGAGCCGGTTCGTAGCCGACTTCGTCGGCACCACCAACTTCTTCGAGGGCGATGTGGTTCAGTGCGAGCCCGGCAAGATCACCGTCAACTGCCAGGAGGCCGGTTGCGCGCTCTGGGTGGACGATGTCGGTCGGTTCAGCACCGGCCAGCGGGTGTGGGTGGCGCTGCGCCCGGAAAAGATCCGCCTCACCAAGCAGCCTGTCAGCGGCGAGCGCGTCAATCAACTCCGGGGCACCGTATGGGAACTCGGCTACCTGGGTAATCGCTCGACCTATCAGATCAAGACTGCGTCCGGAAAGCTCGTCACGGTGTTCGCGCAGAACGAGCGGCGGACTTCGGAATGGTCGATCGACTGGAGCGATGAGGTCTATCTGAGCTGGGACGCGGGCGCTGCGTTACTGCTGCAGTCCTGATTTGCTGCATTGAACAGTGGTTCAATCGACCCAAGTCAGTGCGTCAATTCCCCAGCTGCTCTATTGTTGCGCAACCTTCTAATAAAACAAGAGTAATTCCGGCCCACCAAGACTAGGAATGCGGCCGGGCTATCAGCCAGTCGCCTCCAGGCAACGCTTGACAACTGGATTGCACGCTCGTTCAATCGCAGCTGTGCCGACACTGCCCAAGGCGCCAGCGCCTCTGCGAAGACCCGAACCGCTTCGGGTCGGTGTCCTATTGGCCAACAATTTCACGCTCTCAGCGTTTTCACTGTTTGTGGATCATTTGCGGCTTGCAGCCGACGAAGGTGACCGCAGTCGTCCCCTGCACGTGCAGTGGTCGACGATGTCGAATCGCACAGAGCCGGTACGGGCTAGCTGCGGGGTCGCCATATCGCCGACCTCGCCCTTGCTCAATCCGGCGGAACTCGATTACGTCGTCGTGGTCGGCGGCCTGCTGCACGGCGGACCACAGATCGACCAGGCGACCACCCAGTATCTGCGCGAGGCGGCGGCCAGTGGTGTGCCGCTCATCGGGCTGTGTACCGGCAGCTTCATTCTCTGCCGCAGTGGTCTCATGCGCGGCCGCCGCTGCTGCGTCAGCTGGTATCACTACCAGGACTTCGTCGACGAGTTCCCCGATCACGAAGTGGTGGCGGATCGTCTCTTCATTGCCGATCGCGATCGCATCACCTGCGCCGGCGGTGCCGGCACGGCGGACCTTGCGACCTTCATACTGGAACTGCATCTCGGACGAGCCGTGGCCCAAAAAGCCAACCAGGTGCTGCTGTTCGATCGCGCGCGTGCCGGCAACGATGCCCAGCCGCATCCGCCTTTGTTCGAGAATGTCTCCGATGAGCGGGTGCGGCGCGCGTTGCTGCTCATGGAGCAGAATCTCGCCCGGCCCGTGGCGATCGGCTACGTGGCCAAGCAGCTGGGGCTATCGGTCAGGCAGTTCGAGCGCCTCTGTCGCAGTGCGCTCGGTACCGGGCCGGCATCGCTCTATCGCCGCATCCGCATGCGCTATGCGCAATGGCTCATCAACAACACTGACCGCTCGATGACCACCATCGCGCTGGAGGCCGGGTTTGCCGATGGTGCGCATTTCTCGCGCCAATATAAGGAAGCCTATGGCCTGTCGCCGTCGGTGCGGCGGAAGCAGGGGACGGGGACGGCAGAGGGCGATCGCGCGTGCACGCGGGTGTTTGACTGACGCGGCTTGACCCGGACGACACGACGAAAGCCTGGCTACAGTCGAAGGTGTGAATAAGCCAGAAGGATTACTTACGCTGATGTAAGTAATCCTTCTGGCTTATTCACACCGTCAAGTGATTCCAGGTTCCTGGTGGCGCGTCGCCCAGCTCAACCCGGCTCAGGCAGACGCACGCCGTGCTCGCCCCCCTGGTGCTGCGGCAGCCCGTCATCGATGGTGTAGTAATCGCCTTTGGCCTCGACGTAGATATGAGCGGCCGCTTTGATGCCGGTGGGATCGTCCAGCGTGCCCGCCCAGATCGAGACATGGCCACCGCTGACCGGCTTCCAGAACAGGTTCGATCCGCAGTTACCGCAGAAGCCGCGGTTCGCCTCGGGGGAAGAGGCGTACCAGCGCAGCGTGCCGGAGCGGTCGATCGACAGATGCGCCGCAGCGCAGGCCGTCGCCGCTACGAGATGGCCCGTCAGCCGCCGGCACATCTTGCAGTGGCAATAGACGACGTCGCGCAGCGGGCCGTTGACCGTGAATTCCACGCCACCGCACTGGCAGCGGCCTTTGCTAGGGGACATTGGGAATCCTCTTGGACAGGTTGATGAGTTGACAGCCGGCGTCTCCGTTCCGCAGCGCTTGAAGCCTGGGTATAACCAAAGTTATACTCAGTTGCAGTGAAGACCGCGATCTCCATTCCGGATGCCATTTTCGAGGAAGCGGAGCGACTCGCCAAGATCCGGGGCTGGTCCCGGAGCGAGCTGTACGCCAACGCTGTATCTGCATACGTCAATAGCGAGAAATTCCTGGGTGTTCGCGAAAAGCTCGATGCCGTATATGGGCAGGATGCCAATCACGCCGCTGTCGATCCAGTACTCGCCAAAGCCCAGGCGCGCTCTCTACCGGAAGAGAAGTGGTAGCGCGCCGCGGGGAGATCTGGTGGGCATCTCTGGGCGAGCCTCGAGGCTCCGGGCCGGGATTCCGACGGCCGGTACTGATCGTTCAGTCCAACGAGTTTAACGAAAGCGCGATCCGTACCTCCGTCTGTGCAGCGATTACGTCTAACATGCGTCTGGCAGACGCTCCCGGCAATGTTCGCCTGACACGACGCATTAGCGGCCTGCCCCACGACTCCGTCATTAATGTATCGCAGCTAATTACGCTGGATAAGCAAATGCTGACCGAGAATGTGGGTCGTTTGCCTCCGCAATCTTTGCGCGACGTGGAGGCGGGTATCAAGCTGGTGCTGGCGCTGTAGATTTACTGTCAGTAGTTGAGTTTCTGCAGGTCGCGCACCGGTCGCGCGGGAGGGGTCATGTCGGCGGCGCTGGTGATCGTCTATGCCTGTCTCTGCGCCGTCGAGGTCGCCGTACTCATCAGCTGGGCGATCGCAATGCGCAGGCGACGCTGGCCAATCCGTCCGTCCAGCGGGGATGTTGCAATCGGCTGCGTAACGAGCTTTCTGGACACGCTCGGCATCGGAAACTACGCGCAGATCACCGCATTATTCAAATTACGCAAACATCCGCCGGACGAACTGATCCCGGGGACCCTGAATGTCGGCAATGCGGTCGCGATCTTCCTCAGCGCGATGCTCTTCATCAAGGCGGTGCAGGTTGAACCGACGCTGCTCATGGCGATGATCATCAGCGCCGGAGCGGGCGCCTGGACTGGAGCGGGAATCGTCAGCCGAATGCCTCGTCGAGTGATACAGATATTCATGGGCGTGGCGCTACTGCTCGCAGCCGGCTTTTTCACGATGACCAACCTCGGCATACTGCCCCCGGCAGGTGCGGCCATGGGGCTCGCGGGCTGGCGATTCGGCCTCGCGGTGGCGGCAAATTTTGTCCTCGGCGCGCTTATGTGCGTTGGCATCGGCAACTATGCACCCTCGATGGCGCTGCTCGCATTTTTGGGAATGCACCCCATCGCCGCGTTCCCGATCATGTTCGCGAGCGACGGCGTACTGATCCCCGTGGCGAGCCTCGGATTTCTGCGTTCCGGTCGCTTTGCGCCTGCAGTGGCGGTCGGGCTGACAATCGGCGGGATCGCAGGCACGATCGCCGCCTTTCCGCTCATCAAGACGCTCGGCAATCACCTCACGCTGATGCGCTGGGTCGTCACGGTCGTCATCGCGTATGCGGCCATCGCCATGCTGCGCTCCGCGCGGGAATCGCAGCCCGATGCGCCGGTGCCGATCGGGCCGCAATAGCGTTCCGCGAAAACGGCGCGCAACGCATGATGTCAAAAAAACGACAGCCTGATTGTCGCTTTTAAGCAATCGGACGTCGCTTTCCCGATAATTCCGGGGGTAGCGGCCCTTTATCATGTGCGCCTGATGATGCCGACGTAAATCGCCGTGGGGCCTGACAAAAACGGAGAGCGCGCATGTCGGATGAGGCAGCCGATGATTTTGATCTGGACTCGCTCAATGACGAGGAACTCGCCGAGCAGGTCCATGACGATCTCTATAATGGTCTGAAGAGCGAAGTCGAAGAAGCGACGCGGATTTTCCTCAGGCGCGGCTGGAGCGCCGAGCGAGTGCTGAATGAAGCGCTGGTAGAAGGCATGCGCATCGTCGGCATCGACTTTCGCGATGGCATTCTGTTCGTGCCGGAGGTTCTGCTCGCTGCCAACGCGATGAAGGCGGGCATGGAGATCCTGCGCCCCCTGTTGGCCGAGTCCGGAGTCGAGCCCATCGGCAAGATCGTGATCGGCACGGTGAAGGGCGACATCCACGACATCGGCAAGAACCTGGTGTCGATGATGCTCGAGGGCGCCGGCTTCGAAGTCATCGATCTGGGCATCAACAATCCCGTCGACAAGTATCTGGATGCCCTGGAGAAGCACAAGCCCGACATCCTGGGCATGTCGGCACTGCTGACGACGACGATGCCCTATATGAAGGTTGTCATCGACGCGCTCAAGGAACGCGGCATCCGCAATGACTACATCGTGCTGGTTGGCGGCGCGCCGCTCAACGAGGAATTCGGCAAGGCCGTCGGCGCCGACGCCTACTGCCGCGATGCCGCCATCGCCGTCGAGACGGCCAAGGGACTGATCGCGAAGCGCCGAGCGGTTGCGCTGGCGAGCTGAGCGCGACTGCGATCATGGCCCAGGAAGCCCAGGGCGTACTGATCATCGCCTGCGGCGCGCTGGCGCACGAGATTGTGGCGCTGCGTCGTGCCAACCAATGGCTGCAGATGGATGTGACCTGCCTGCCGCCCGAACTGCACAATCGTCCCGAAAAAATCCCCGCGGCTGTGCGTGAACAGATCCACGCAGCTCGCGGCCGCTACCAATCCATCTTCGTTGCCTATGGGGATTGCGGCACCGGCGGCGAACTCGATCGCCTGCTCAACGAGGAGGGCATCGAACGCATTCCCGGCGCGCACTGTTATGAGTTCCTGGCGACCTCGGCCGTGTTCGAGCGTCTCACCCAGGCCGAGATCGGCACGTTTTATCTGACAGACTTTCTGCTGCGGCACTTCGAGCGCCTGGTGATGCACGGTCTCGGCCTGGATCGACATCCGGAACTGCTGCCAGCCTACTTTGGAAACTATCGCAAGCTCGTCTATCTCTCCCAGGCTCACATTCCCGACGCCGAGGATCGTGCGCGCGCCATCGCGACGCGCCTGGGATTGAGCTACGAATTGTGCCGGACCGGTCATGGCACGCTGGGGTCGAGCCTGGCGGCCGCAATGCAGCGTCACCAGGGAGCGCGCCGCGAAGGCGTGGTCGCATGGGCGCAGTAAGTATTATTTCCTGGCGAGACATTCCCGCGCAGGTGATCGTCAAACGCGGCCGCGAGTCGGCCAGGGTCCAGCTCTCGGCGCGGTTCCAGGAGGCGGTCGATCGGGCCGCGATGCGCGCGGGACGGGGCAGTTCGGATGCCTATCTTGCCGACTGGCAGCGCAGCGCGCCGCGGCCCTGCAGCGATGACAT
>Ga0265338_10002689_pt1 | contig 26119 bp, 19 predicted proteins | sample 42126metaG_FD_193579 | JGI IMG/M metagenome (GOLD analysis project Ga0265338, IMG submission 193579) | Rhizosphere microbial communities from Carex aquatilis grown in University of Washington, Seatle, WA, United States - 4-21-26 metaG | ecosystem: Host-associated > Plants > Roots > Rhizosphere...
AGTCATAGCTCCAGTAATGGCTGCAACCATTAATGCAGCCAAGACTGCAATAATTGCCATTACGACAACTAATTCAATAAGTGTAAAACCCTGTTTGTTTTGTGTCATTATTCCCTCTCCTTTTACTTATCTCAAGTATAAACTTACAGTTATTGAAGTCAAGACTTATTTGATATATTGTCCGATGCTATAAATAGGCAACATTATGGCTACCAGGATTATTGCTACAAACACACCCATAACAACTATCAAAACTGGCTCTATAATACTAGATAAACTTTTTACAAAATTATCAACTTCCTCGTCAAAATAATTAGCTAGGTTTGTCAGCATAGTATCGAGCTCACCAGTTTCTTCGCCGACTTTAATCATCTGCGGTACCATTGCGTCAAATAGATGATCATGATTGACATAAGCCGATAAGGCTACGCCAGTTTTCACTTTTTCACTAGCAGCTTTTATCGAATTTTCATAAACCTTATTACCCATTGCCCGAGAGGAAATTGCTAAAGCATCGACTAAAGACACGCCCGAACCCACCAGTCCTGCTAGTGTATGGGTCAGTCTAGAAGTATAGACTTTGATAAGGAATCCCCCAATAACTGGTATTTTTATAACAAGTCTGTCCTTCAAAAAACGACCATCCGGAGTACGAACATACCAATAGATAGCACCAACAATCGCGGCAATTATAGCTACGAGCATTAGGCCGTAATGATTAATAGCATTACTAGTACCTATAACAATCCTAGTTACCAATGGTAACTTTGCATTAAAACTATCAAACAACCCCTGCATTTGTGGCATTACATACACAGACATCAGTATCACAACCCCAATAACAACCGCCAGTACAAATCCCGGATAGATAAAGGCACTTCTCATTTTTCTAGAAATTTGATAATCACTTTCTGTAGTATCTGCAAGCCTCATCAGGACTTTATCTAGGGAACCACTGGTCTCCCCAGCTGCTATTAAAGTTATATCGACTTGGGAGAAAGTCCCAGGAAAACGATTAAGTGAAGCCGAGAGAGATGAACCACCTTCAATATCTCTGCCCACTTGAACCAAGATATTTTTCAAATTTTCATTTGAAACTTGATCCTTGATCATATTAATAGCCTGAGCAATAGGCAAACCAGCCGTGATTGTGGTAGCTAGCTGACGAACAAAAACCACTTTCTGTTTCACTGGTACGTTTTTCAAGAAATTGAATGAATGTGATTCTCTAGTCGTTACTAGAATTGGAAAGAGATCCTTCGAAGTTAGAACCTTAGCCGCAGCGGATTCGTTCTCCGCTTCGACTACACCTGTTTGAATGTCCCCATCTTTTGTTTTCGCTTTATAGTTGTATTCTATCATCTTGTTTTATCCATGTAGTAATCTCGAAAATTCCTCGGTATCAATACAATAACCCTTGGCCTCGTCCTCAGTGATGCGACCGGTTTTCACCAACTGAACCAAGGCTTTGTCCATTTGAATCATGCCCTGATCAGCGCCAGTCTGAATGACAGCATCAAGTTGATGGGTTTTACCTTCGCGAACAATATTACGGACAGCTGGTGTCGAAATCATAATTTCAGCCGCCGCTACACGTCCACCACCAATGGAAGGGATGAGCCTCTGTGAAACGACACCTTGTAGAATATTAGAAAGCTGAACACGAATCTGTTGCTGCTGATATGGCGGAAACACATCAATCATACGATCGATAGACTGAGCTGCATTATTTGTGTGGAGTGTCGCCAGAACCAAGTGACCCGTTTCTGCAATCGTGATAGCGGCAGAAATAGTCTCTAGATCACGCATTTCACCGATAAGCACTACATCCGGATCCTCACGAAGCGCACTGCGTAAAGCGGCCGCGAAAGAACGTGTATCGTAGTGAACTTCACGCTGTTCAATCAAAGATTTTTTATTATTATGAGTATACTCTATAGGATCTTCAATCGTGATGATGTGTACGCTTTTCTCGGTGTTTATCTTATCGATAAGAGCAGCAAGAGTGGTAGATTTACCTGATCCAGTAGGACCAGTCACGAGAACTAGTCCACGGGGAACAGAAGTAAACTTCTCTATAGACTCTGGGAGTCCAAGTTCAGCAATCGAACGAAGCTTCGTGGGTATCAAACGGAGTGATAACCCGAGATTCCCCTTCTGATGAAACGCATTTGCACGGAAACGGGCAATGTCACCAAAAGCGAAGGAAAAATCGACTTCCTTATCTTTGAGTAAAATATCCTTCTGTACATCATCGACAACAGAGTAGATAAGCTGCTCGACATCATCTTCAGTCAGAGCTTCAGCTCCCGTCACTGGTACAAGGCTACCGTCGATACGAAGCATCGGAGGAGCACCGACGGACAAGTGAAGATCAGAGGAATTCTTCTTTACAACCTCTTCGAGTAATGTTTCGATTTTAAGCTCTGCCATTGATACCCTCCAATACTACTATTCTAATACTCTGAGGCCTTAGAAACAACTTCTTCGATGGAAGTTACTCCAGTAAGAGCCTTCAAAAACCCATCCTGTCGCATGGTAATCATACCTTCCTTGACGGCCGCGTCCTGAATCTCTGAGGTGGTTGCGTGAGATAACAACAGTTTTTCCATGACATTCGATACAGGGAAAACCTCATAGATACCAATACGTCCTGAATACCCGGTATTTCGACAAGCTTCACAACCTTTTGCTTTGTATAAAGTGAATTCTAAATCATCGTTGAATGGAAGTTTATCATAGCCGACATTCTCAAATTTTTCCTTAGCATCAATATCTTTTTTATTCGGAAGAAGTCCGGCTAAATCTTTCTTGATTGCAGCTACTAGACTTGGAGATGCTTTATAGGCTTCTTTACATTTCGGACAAAGTCGCCTGACTAAGCGCTGGCCAATAACGGTTGAGACAGTAGATGCAATTAAAAATGGTTCAATCTCCATGTCTAATAGCCTAGGCAAAACACCGGCAGCATTATTCGTATGAATTGTTGAAAGTACCGTATGGCCTGTCAAGGCCGACTGCACAGCCAAACTCGCTGTCTCAGCATCACGAATCTCACCAACCATTATGACATCTGGATCTTGACGGAGAATTGAGCGTAAACCTGAAGCAAACGTCAATCCAACTTGAGTATTGATCTGAATCTGATTGACCCCATCCACTTGGTATTCTACAGGATCCTCAAGTGTAATAATGTTGACTTCAGGTTTATTCATCTTAGTTAAAAGTGCATATAACGTGGTTGATTTACCTGAGCCCGTAGGTCCAGTCGCCAGAATCATCCCGTGCGGACGTTTAGTACCAGCTTCGATTATTTTGTAGGCACGACCCCTAATACCCAGATCCTCCAGGGTGATGACGCCTCCCGATTTGTCGAGAAGACGAATTACGACTTTTTCACCATAAACCGTCGGCGAAAGAGAAACACGAAGATCGATATCTCTGCCATCAACACTGATATCGAAACGTCCATCCTGAGGCACGCGATGTTCGTCAATCTTCATATTTGAAAGAATTTTTATTCTAGAAACGAGAGCCGGCAAAATATGTGAAGGCAGATTCATGGTATCATGCAAAACGCCGTCAATTCGATAACGAACTTTGATTTGTTTCTCTCTCGGTTCAATATGAACGTCTGAAGCAAGTGACTTGGCGGCGTACTCAAGTATGGTATTTAAAGCCCTGGTAACCGGCGCGTCCTGTGCCAGATTCTGCGAGTCGTCACTATTTTTGATCTCAATCTTTGGTCCGAGATCAACTTCTTTCAAAGCCTCGCCAACTTCTCCTGAAATATCTTGGTATTCTTCGATAACCTTCTTGATACTACTTTCCGAAGCCATATACGGTGAGACAGGATAGCCACTTTTCTTCTCGATAAATTCGATAACCTGAACATCATTCGGATCTGTCATGGCCACACTGATATTGCCACCAGTAAAACCAAAAGGCACCGCCATATACTTTTCTGCCAAATCCTTCGTAAAAAAATTTAGAATTGATTGATCAACATGTGTACTGGAGAGATCTATATATGGTAAGTTCATTGAAATGGCCTTAGCCTTTATCAAGAGCTCGGGATCCATCATGTTGAGATCACGAATGACAGACTCAAAATCCTTACCACTCCTAGCACTTTCTATTCGAACCATTTCCAATTGCTCGGGCTTCAGCAATTGGAGACTTTCTAGGGTCTCTTCAAACTTCTTTTCATCTTTTACAAACATCTAATTCAGAGGCCCGAATGGATCGGTTCTACCTATATTATCAAGATTTGTTGAGACATAGTTTTTCAGATCGTTGATTCTATTCAGTGTGGTTTGGTCCAGATTACCACTTATCGTAGTCTGCTGACCTACAGTAGAATTTGTATTTGTAACTGTAGCCTTTGGGGTAGGTGGAAAAAGCATAAAGTAGATAACGACGAAGGCCCCAATAATGAATACAGCACATACAGCAAGAGTAACAATATCTTTTTTCTTCATCTAATTCCTCGCATACGTTGTTATGTCCAAGTTGACATCTAAACTACCCGTGTCTGTAGCTGAGATGGAGATATCATCAATATTTAACAGTCTAAGTGCCGACTTTGAGTTTTGAATAAAGCTTTTCAAGGAAATGTAATTATTAAAAGCTACCGGTACACTGTAAGTATATTTTTGGATGCCATTAAAACCTGTTGCAACTGTCTGAGTCGACGCATTTGCTGGGCCAGAACCCATAATTGAATGTACCTCTCCATTGTTCTGTGTCGCCAAAGCGTTTACTTGGATGAATAAGCTACCAACATCCTTACCCTCTGGCAAAGCAGAGGAAACCAAAGCTGCGCTTTTTTGTAATTCTGTCTCTTTGTCCTTCAAACCATCCAATACATTCTTTTTATTTTTGAGATCTGTGAGCTCTGTCGATTTTTGATTGGCTTCTTTTGTTGCCGAGGCAGCGGAATTGTACAAAGGATAGACCACGAGACCAATGATTAATAAACCGATTACAATAGTCCCCGCAATTAGTAAAATTGAATAATTATTCTTTTTCTTTATCAATTCTGCATAATCCATTAGAAAGCGTCCTTATTTATCGTAAATTTAACTGCAAAGGAGACTGTACCGCTGTCTGAAGTATAGCCATTAACTTCAAGTCCGGTAAAAGCATTCAATTTTTTATCTGTCTGAGCACCACTAAATGACTTAATAAATCTATCAATTGAGGTCACATCCTTACCTTCAACTTCCGCTGAAACAGAATTGTCAGTTGCTATTTTCATACTCTTAAACCTCGTATCGGCTGGCGTTGATTTTTCAATTTCCTCAAAGATATTCAGCCAAGTTGGATTAGCACTCGTGATGGTTTTGATATCCGCAAGTCCTGTCTCGAGTGACGTAACGGTTTTCTCAAGGTCAGAGTACGCTTTGAGCTGTTGATTCAAAGTAGTTTCTTGTGAATTCACGCTCGCAACCTGTGCTTTTCTAGCAACAATATAACTCACAAGTACCAGAATAACGGCTCCAAGTATAATAGCAGTAACAACAGCAACTGTGGTAGCCACAAGATTATTCTTTCTGGTCTTGATCTGCCGCTGTTTGACTTCAGGAATTAGATTTATCTTCTGCATTTAGTTCTCCCTCATTGCTAGGCCAATAACTTCCGCAAACTCAAAAGCTAGCTGCGAAAGCTGGTTTTCAACGTCAGGCTGATATTTTACTTTGGTCCAAGGATTACCATAAACGACTTCAATACCTAAAAGTGATTTCAAGTAACTAATCATCTCTGGCATCTTGGCCCCACCACCAGTGAGTACAATCTTTTGGACATTGCCGCCGTATTGTTCACTATAGAATTTGATTGAACGCTGTATCTCAGCTGTAATGTTCGAAATAATTGGGTGCATCGCCTTCGATACTTGTCCTTCAAGCTTATCCTGAGAAAGTCCAAATTTACGTTTGAATTGTTCTGCCTGAGCATCGTCAAGTCCTAGATTCTGAGCAATTGCACGAGTTAGAGCCGCTCCACCAGCTGGCAGACTGCGGACGTGCGAAACAACGCCGTTTTCAACAACAGAAAGCTCGGTGCCAGCCGAACCAAAATCAACAATCATAACTAATGGATCGCTTGGGTTTGCTAAAGCTCTAGCTACAGCGATTGGGGAAGTTTCGAGATAAACAACTTCCATCTCTGCCATCCCAAACATTTCCATAACCCTGCTTACTTTCTGATTTGGAGCACTAACAACCATGACGGCTGTCTCCTTGGTATTTGGATTCTCACGGATTACTTGCCAATCAATGCGTACATCCTCAATCTTTAGTGGAATGTTTTGTTCCGCTTGATACTTCACGGCTTGAGCTAGCTCAGTCTGGTTCATTGGCGGCATCTTGATAACTGTAGAGAAAACAGCAGAACCAGGTAGCGCTGTTGCAACGTTCTTAGTCATGACACGTGAAGATTTCACGAGTTGTGCTAGGACATTAGCAACTTTCTGCATATCAAGCTTACTATCACTCTGAGATAGATTTGGTGGCAGTTGTGCTGTACCAAAGGCAGTCAGATTATAAGCACCATTAACCTTACGCAGCTGTACCAGCTTGATAGCTGTACTACTGATCTCTATCCCAACAAAGTCATTATCGTCTGTGAATATTCCCATTTATCCTTTCAATCTTATGGTGATACTTCGTTACCAGTACCACTAGTCGTATCTCCAACTGTTACCTGATCACTACCAGTAGCACTAGCACTGCAGGTTGTCACATTCGATGAACCGTTTGCTACAGTAATCTTATAGGTGCCTGCCGTGGAGTAGGTGTAGTAAAGAACAGTACCTCTGCCCGATAGTGCCGCTTCACCATTACCCATATTATATGTATACGAGTTCGGGTCAAGGTTGCCTGTCGGAATTACTGTCACCTTTACAACTAGGGGGCTAAGCCCGTTACTTGGGGTCGCATTAATTGTGCAAGTTGCGGGCGGAGCGGTCGCAGTAACCAAGGCTGTATTTGTCGCCGTATTGGTTCCAGGGAATGGGCGAGTCACTAGTACCTTGGCGGTGAAAAACCCAGCAGTAGGATAAGCACAACTAACACTATTTGTGTTTGTTGTTGACGTATTAGTAAAATCCCAGGTATTATTGCCATCACAATCAAATTGATATTGAATCGTGCCTGTAGCAGTACCGGTAACTGTAGCAAGCAGGGTTGAACTAAACGTTGTGATACCACTGTTTGGGGTAGCAGTCAGCGTAACACCAAGGACAGGGCTTGGATCTTTAACAGTGAATAGTCTCCCGGTGATCCAGGGTCCAAATGTATTGGAGTCGTCTTCGGCTTGTGCGGCCCACTCATAGGTTCCAGCCGGTAAAGAAAACGATGCGCTACCCTGTGAAACCGTAGTTCCTTGAGCAAAAAAGTCTTGTGCTTGATCACCAGCCGTAGAATGATACCAACCTGAATTATTAGCCTTTCTATCATTAGCTGCAGCAACACAATCTGTAGGAGTAATAGCGCTACTTAGATTCACTCCGTCCGGTGAAGAACTCGTAGCACAACCGAAATTCACCCAGGTTGGGTTCGCAATGACGTTTCCTGACGCATCTTTGGTCTTTCGATATTCAATCTTTACACTATTCGAATCTCCAGAGTTGGTATCAGCTGTTTTCACAGTTAAACGTCCTATAGTGGCATTTCCACCTATCGAGGCCGTGACAAAGGGAACATCCGCAACGGGCGTAACATAACTCACAGTCGGAGGAAAATTCTCATCTACTACAATAATGCCGTCATTATCACTTTCCTCATTCGTGTCGGTATTAATTGTGTAATAGTCCGAACTTCCCGCACCAAAGAATCTCCTAGCATAAGCAGCACAGTTACTCGTGCCATTATTCCAACAGTCAACAAGATGATTATCAGCTCTGACATTTGAGCCATTCGTAATGAATGATCGTTTAAAATACTCTAATGGAAAGAAGGTACCGTTCTTTGATTCATATGTTAGATTCCACATCGTACCACAATTGAGGTAAGTAGAATCATTTCCTATATCAAGATTGGAACTTATCGGGTCATTAGTACCGGATTTGATGGAGGACGAACAGCCCAAAGTGTAGTCATCTGAAGTAGCAGAGAAGGAATCTTTCACGTTTGTGTTACCCACAGTCGTGGTAGTGCCAGTATAATAGATATGTTCTAGTGTCATCTTTGCGTTATGACCAGAACAAGATGCGAATGCTTTTAATGGGGCTAGAAGTGCCAATGCATAAGCGCCGGCACGTTTGACATTGTAACTGACTAGATAAGTTGTTGATTTTGAAACAACTGCATTTCTATAATCAGTCCAGCTATTGTAAGTGCCCGAGTTCACACCAACGAGCCTCCACATAACTGCCTCTCCATCGGGCGAGACAAAGACAGGAGTAACATCACCAACTTTACTTAGCTTCTTTATCGCATCCCAGTCTGTCGTATTGCCCTCATTAAACCACTCGCTGATATTACCATCGTTTAGTGAATCGAGCATATTATTTATGCCGGTAAGTGTTTTCGATTCATTATCATATTTCGGATTTTCTCGACGTAGAGTATCAGCGATTGTCTCTAAATCTGCGATTGAAGTCCCATTCTTCATTGGTTCTTCATAATACTTTTTTACAAGATCTAGGGCGTCTTGTTTTTCCTGATCAATATTTGTATCACCCCAGGCATCATCTCGGACAAAAGTACCAACTACATGCACCTTTTTGATAAGTTTGTCAGATAATGCGTCTTCAAGTTCCCTCACTTCGAATGCATTCAAAATATCATTTTTAGACTCAGCTAGATTCTGCTGGAAAGCAGCAAGCATGGTGGCTTCATCTTTATATGTCGCAACTGTATCCTGGTAATCAGATTGCACTTTTGAATCAACATTAATACCATATTTTTCCGCATCTGCACGAAGTGACTTCAGATAAATCAAATCTTCGAGTGCCTTGTCGTCACAAGAAGTCGAGCCAACCGCGGTTTGATCAGGTTTGCTGCCAGCAAAATTTTGCCCAGCAGTACACAGAGTTTTTTGGCTCGCGTATTCGGTTGTCGTAATTACATCATTACCAACTCGAGCAACAATGTCCTTGTTCATAACCTTGTAGTAGTACCAAAGTCCCCCACTAGCAATTAATATCACGATGCCGAGGAAAGCTAGACCGATTAGAATATTTTTCGAGTGCTTATTCAAAAACCCTAACGCTTTTGCAGCGGGATTCTCTTTAGTCATAAAACCCTCCGTTTTTTTAACTAACTTAATTATACAACTTTTCCTGGTATCAACAAGTTTTTTATGCTAGTATGTTGTGGCTCAAAAGGAGATATATGGGACTATCTGTCGGTATCGTTGGCTTGCCTAATGTTGGTAAATCGACACTATTCAACGCTATAACCAAAAATGAAGTCGAGGCACAGAACTATCCATTCTGCACGATCGACCCAAATGTTGGCATTGTTGGTGTGCCTGATAATAGACTCACAGAATTGGCTCAAGTAATACCAACTAAGCAATTAGTACCTGCTGTCGTTGAATTTATCGATATTGCCGGTATAGTCAAAGGTGCTAGCACTGGTGAAGGACTTGGCAACAAATTTCTATCCAATATCAGAAGTTGTGACGCAATTGCCGAAGTAGTTCGCGTTTTTAATGACAAGAATGTCTTACATGTTGCTGGCGAAATCAATCCAATCTCGGATATCGAAACCATAAAAACAGAGCTAATTCTAGCCGACCTAGAAACAGTACAGCGTAGAGCTCAAAAACTCGAAAAGGAAGCTAAGTCCGACCCAAAGGCAAAAACAGTCTTAGGTATAATTAATAAAATTGCGACAGAGCTTGATTCTGGCATGCCAGTCAGAGACCAAATCCTTAACGAAAAAGAAACCGAATGCATCAGAGATTTAAATCTGCTGACTGCCAAGCCTCACATCTATATCTTGAATGGGGACGAAGAACACTTAAAATCATTAGATGTTACCAAATATCACCTGAAACCTGATGAAACCGTTATTATTTCCGCAAAAGTCGAAGCTGAACTCAATGAACTTAGTGACAATGAAAAAAGAGAGTACCTAAAAGAGCTCGGTCAAAACGAAACCGGACTTGATTCGTTAGTAAAAAAGGGCTTCGCACTACTCGGATTACAAACATATTTCACGGCCGGTGAAAAAGAAATCAAAGCCTGGACAATTAAAAAGGGCTGGACTGCACCGCAAGCTGCCGGCGTTATTCATGGTGATTTTGAACGAGGTTTTATCAAAGCCGAAGTAGTGAACTATAAAGACCTTATAGAATACAAAGGCTGGATAGGCGCCAAGTCTGCCGGCAAGGTTCGCCTTGAAGGCCGAGATTATGTTGTGAATAATGGCGATGTAATGATATTTAAGTTTAATGTTTAATGAAGATTACTAAGCAAGAAATCAAGAATAATGAACTCGCTGCTCGCAAATATTTAGCCGATTACGAGATGGCCGATGAACTTACTTTCGATCATTTTGGCTTACAAACTCTCAGCTCAGATGAGTATTGGGATTTAAAAGGTTACTTCATCGTCAGAGCTAAATTTGAGGGAGAAATCCACTTCCACAACAGAAGGCTCGGCAAGTTTTATCTCGGCTATGGCAAAGAGGACAAAATGGAACTCATCGAACCTCATCCCGGCCAGGTCTTCCTTCAGTTTGATTGTTTTGTTGAACACGTCGCTTTCCGGACAACAAAACTTACGGAAATAGAGAAACTATTTGCTGATAGAATAATTTCTAGCTTCAATATAGACGAATCGAAAGGATTCAAAATCCAAGGTCCAGGTCAGCTTCTCATAGAATTCAGAAACAACGAATTATAAATATCTCGCCAGTCGGCGGGGTTTTTATTTCCCTGTTAGCCTCTTGCCAACATTGCCGAAGAATTGATTCATGTTACCGGTCCAGGCGAAGGTATCCTCAAATGACTTCAGAATCAACTGAAGAATAGATTGTTCCTTTGTTGGAGTTACGAAGGTGTAATCTTGGGTCGTCGTAGTGTTGTTACGTTTGTCTGCTGAAACTAGACGATAATGATATGAGCTGGCAGGAGCAAGATCTTTAATAATAACGGTATGGGAGTTGTTTAAAGTGGTATCGAGTACAGAACTCTTGCTATAAGTTCCACCAACTACACCTTCGTCATATTGGACTAAAGTAGTTGAAGGTTTGTTAGTCTGCCAGGAGACGATAATAGAGGCTGTCGTGTCACTTTCACCCATAGGAAGGACATCCAGTTTGACGTTAGTAACTTTCGGCCCTTCGGTATCAAGTGGAGTTCTCACAATACCGTCACTGCCGACAACTTCGTTCCCGACCGCATCATGAGCCACAATCTGATAGTGATATTCAGTATTGTCGTCGAGATTATCGACGGTTACTTGGTGGACTTGAGAGACATCAGAAGTACCTTCTTTCGTGCCATAACTAGCTGTTTTACCCCAATTTAGGACAGTTTCAGTATCAACATTAGTATCCCAAGCAATGGTGATGGAATATGGAGTCACATTCTTAACCTGAAGGTTAGAAATCTTTGGTTTGATGACAGCGGTGAATGAATATTCTTGTGAAGTAAATTCGACTTCATTAGCGTCCTTCACGCGGACGTGATAGTAATAGGTAGTACCAGGGACCAAGCCTTCTAGTGTGACTAGATGAGTTGTGGTCAGATTGTCATCGCCAGAGGAGATACCATAGACACCAGAAACTGTACCATAATCAACCCAAGAGGTAGTCTCAGTGGCTGTTTGCCAGATAATTTGAGCCGTGGTTGAGGTAATGTTACGATCGGCGACATTCGAAGAGGCTGGAGCCAGCGAGAACTGGGCTGAGTCGAAGTTTCTGGTCTTGAAATTTGAGAATGAACCAATTGGATTCTCGGCTAGATAGCCATCCATTGAGATTGATTTAATTTTGTAGGTATAGGTTCTATTAGAACGAAGACCTTTGATGACAACCTGATGCTTCTGAGGATTTAAGGCTAAGACACTCGGATCAACTCCAGAAGTACCACCCTGAGGATCATCACCTGGCTGAGTTTGCAGCTGATACTCAATAAAGGCAGATGAAGCATCAAGGTTTGTGGTCCAATTGATCTCTGCTGTTGATGTAGTAGTTGTGACTGTGCCCGGGGTGATGTTGAAGCCAGTAGTAGTAAGTGTTGGTAAATTTGATGTTTCTGCAGTAACTGCATTCGAGAGGAAGTTTCTAGAAACAATAATGTACTGATATGAGGTACTTGGTTGAAGTCCAAAAAGGTCAACACTGTGCGAAGTTACCATACCTAGGTTACGACTGCTATCCCCGTCTCCAATTTGTTTATATGCATCATCAGTACCAGCCTTGCGGAACTCTACCATTGAGTCGGCTGGCTGATCGGTTGTCCAATTAATTGTGGCTGTGGCCACACCGATGTTAGTTAGGTCGGCCTTTTGCCCCCCAGCGGTCACGGTACAAGGGTCAGTCCCAATATCACAAATACTTGGCTGAGTTGTGGCCGGATTTAGAGAAACCGCATTCGTGATTTTATTATTCGAATCTCTCGGCGGCTTAGACTCGTTAGTGACTGCGTTGACGACTAAGTTTCCATTTGGCGTGGGATATTTATATGTGGTGCTTGCGTTGTCCGCTGAGGTTACATAGTAGTAGTACATCTGATTAGCTATCTGTGGATCCGAGCTGATTGGATCAATATAATAGTTATTTCCCATCGCCATATTTTGATCAACATTATAGAGTGGGTTTGGATCATTTACTGAACAACCGCTTGATTCAAGTCCTTTAGTGCAAATCTGTTGCCAAAATAACCCATCAACCGATCGATAGATCCGATACTCTTTGAAGTCATTTATGCCATTTCTGTTTGGATCAGGGATTCTTGACCAACTGATAATATTTCTGAGGTAACTCACACCATCTCCGTGAATATCATGGATGATGACATTGCTTGGTAGAGCCGGAGCTGTAGCATCCGGTGTGTTATCCCAACCGATATGCAAGGAGCCCGGATAAGCAATCGTCGACATTGGTGAATGGAAAGGTCCACCGTCTGGAGTGACTGGTGTGTTGTCGATGGCCATTACTTTGTAATAGTAAGTAGTGGCATCAGTGAGGCCCGTGCCAGATGTAGCCGGAAAAGTTTGACCAGTATCTGTGACTGAATGCGGTTGGTCTGCATCATTCTTCTTGCGATCATCATCAATCTTGGTCGGAGCCACTTCGGCAATTTTCGTAGCATTTGCTGTCCAAGAAGCATCGTCAGCGTAATTTGTTGTCGAGCGATAGACTTCATATTTAGTCAGACATCGAACGTTCGCCAATTTATCGCAGTTTTTTGCGAGAGAACCAAAGAAAGTGACAGTGATTTGATGCCCAACAGACGAATCGGTGTTTGGGTTACCAGTAGCTGCAGTAACATTCACTTCTGTTGGAGTAGTTGGAACCGAGTTAGAGGCTGTATGGACATGGGCGTCAGTAGAATGGGCTGATTCGTTGTGGGCTGGGGAAGCATCAGAGGCATTAATCTGATAATAATAGTCAGTGAATTCATCTTTACCATTGAGGTCAGTGGTTAGACTAGTCGTAGTGGCAACCTGTGTATATGAGCCGCCTTCTGTGGTCGCTTCAAATATTTTGTAAGTAATAGTGCCGGGGACTACCTCTTCACTTCTAGCTTTGTAGTCGATTGAAGCAGTCCAAGTCAGATGAATTCTCTGATGGCTTCCAGAAGAATCCAGACCCATCGGAGAAGCAACAACGTTTGTAGGTACAGTTGGTGCCGTAATGTCTGGTGTGGTGGCCGTATTCAGATTATCGAATGGATTGAGTGGGATTAAGCCGGTTGGGTTGCCGGTTGGGGATAAATCAAGAGCGGTGACACGATAGAAATATGTCGTTGAATCATTGAGTCTGTCAGTAGCTACTGGTTTGTCAGTGCCGAAAGTAGCGTCATTATTTGTGTCGTTATCATAATAGACTGGATTAGTGAGTACGGAAGTCGCATCGAGTGTACCGACAATCTGCCAGTCAGCTGGGTCAATAGAGTTTGTTGTTGAACGATAAATCAAATATCGAGACATTCCCACACCATAATCATTCGAAGGTGTCCACGTCAGGGCAATTTCAAATCCTTTGTTTGCGGTATTTGAACAAACAGGAACGGAAGTAGTTGGGATATTCCCAGTAGTTCCATCGCAAGCAGTAGTCAAAACACCAACTACGGGGGTTGGTGACAAAGAATCCGTAGTGAGACCATCAATTGGATCAGACCAACTGCCCCAAAGTCCGGAATTATCTTGGGTTCTAATTTCGTATTTGTATCTCAGGCCTGGTTGAAGGCCGGTACTGTCCAAGTAAGAAATGTCTGAACTTCCATGGTTAACAACAACTTCATTCACGCCCCATGTCCCAGTTGCCAATATTCTGCGTGTCTGATACGCAACCGTAGGAGCAGTGCCGCTAACTGAATTCCAATAGAGTTGAATATGGGTACTGTCTGTATTTGGGTCAGAGGCTGGAGCCCTGAAACCAGATGGAGCATTCGGCACAAAAGCATTGAAATTGATAGTTTGCTGTTGCTGACCTTCAGCATTTCCAGCCGTGTCTTTGGTGTAATAGTAAAGGGTGTGGGCACCCTGACTGACAGTAAGCGTAGAAGTGTAAGTGCTCCAAGTACCAGAGTTGGAATCCCACTGGTAATACGTGCTTGCTACACCAGAATTGTTTCCACTATTTGGGTCCGTTGGAGCCAAAGTAATAACTGGGGCGTTAGTGACATACCAACCATTATCACCATTTGGACTGGTTGGACTAATGGCGTAACCAGTGGTTGGTGCCTGGACATCTATCTTGAACTGCTGAGAGTGATGTGTTTCTGCATTACCGGATACGTCATCAGCATACCAATAGAGGGTATGAGTGCCTTCCGGTAGGTTTGAGGCATCGAGCGTTTGTATATATGGGTCATCCCCATTTGTATTCGATAGCTGGGTATATGGCGCAGCATCTGTATCAAAGCGATAATAAATTTTATTTGTTTTTGATCCCGAATCCGCAGCGCTGAAACTAACAACTGGCTTCCCAATTTTGTACCAGCTATTATCCCCAGAGGGAGTCGACGGACTAACATTCAAGGTGGTCGTTGGAGCGACGTTGTCATATTTGTAAATAAATTGAGCACTGGTACTAGAGGCGTTTCCGGCATTATCTATTGCTTTAACGTTGAGATAATAGGTCGAGCCGGAGACGAGAGTTTGGTTATTTGAAAAGTTAGTAGCCGTCTGGGCATTCGCTGTGGTACAGCCAGTGCCAGGATCGGTTATACCCGCAGTACCCCAGTAGACACAATAACCGTAGACACCAGCCAGACCATTGTCAGATGGAGCGGTCCAGGAGAAGAATGGTTTAGAACCGTTTACGTTGTAGCCGTACCAGTTGTTAGAGGTTAAAGCTGTACCACCAGATTGGGAGTAACCCAAAATAGTAGAAATATCGTTCGGGGGGCTGGAATCTATAATAGCAGAGGCATAGCCATAAGTAGAACCAAGCGTAAAATCGTTAAGGGTTGGCGTGACAAGATTATTAGTGGTTGCTAGGGTAACTTGGACATCAAAATATCTTGAACCTACGAGACTAGAGTTGTCTAGACTTCCGGTTGTAGAGCCAGTTGTGGACTGAGTGGCACCTGTATTACCCCAACTAGGATCACTCCAAATCACCCCATCATCACTAGTCCTGGCCTGAAACTTGATACTTGTACCGGCCGGTAAGGCCACACTATTCCAAGAGATGTTACCCCACTTTTGCTTTGCTCCTACGCCTGCATCCAACTTATATCCAGAAATGGTGCCCAGTGTGTTATAAATCACAGGCACTGAAATCGTTTGTACCGGAACATTTCTTTGAGAAGTAGTATTATCACCGAGATTGCCATATGAATTATAGCCCCAGGCAAAAACAGCACCATCAGAACTACGCCTTGCAACAGAATAATCGCCTCCACTTGTTATTGTTGTCATTCCAGTCAAGTTACCACTCCCACCAACCCCAAGAACTTGGATTGGAACAGCGTGAGAATTTGAATCTGATGAATTTATTCCTAATTGGCCATATCCGTTATAGCCCCAATCAAACAGAGCCCCATCAGAACCACGCAAGGCAAGCGAAGAACCATCCTTCCCTGCTGAAATAGCCGTAATTCCTACTAGATTACCACTACCGCCAACTCCTAAAACCTGTATTGGAACGTTTCTTTGAGTAACAGTATTATCTCCGAGTTGGCCGTAGTTATTGTTACCCCAAGCAAAGACTGCACTATCAGAACTTCGCAATGCAATAGAGTGACTGCTCCCCGTAGCGACAGCGGCTATCCCAACAAGGTTACCAATCCCTCCTAACCCCTTTACTTGGACAGGCGCATTCCTCTGGGTGGTTGTATTATCACCAAGCTCACCGTAGCCATTATAGCCCCAGGCAAAAACAGCACCATCCGAACTTCGCACAGAAAGAGAATAATCATATCCGTTACCATTAGGATCAAAGCCCGAAGAAACCATGGAGTTACCAGTTAGGAAACCACTACCCCCTACCCCCACTACTTGAACGGGCGCATTCCTCTGGGTGGTTGTATTGTCACCCAATTGTCCAGCTGCATTGCGGCCCCATGCAAAAATAGCACCATCGGAACCTCTCAGGGCAAGCGAGTGTTCTGAACCAGCAGAGATTGAGGTAATGCCGGTTAGATAACCGCTCCCGCCAACTCCCACAACCTGCGCCGGTGTACGAGTGCTTCCACCGACTGAATTATTACCCAGTTGACTCCAGCCATTGTCCCCCCAAGAAAATACAGCGCCATCTGAGCCACGTAAGGCGAGTGAATAACTACCTCCAGCCGAGACGGCAGTAATACCAGTAAGATAACCGGTGCCTCCGACACCGAGTACTTGGACAGGGATATTCCTCTGAGTAGTAGTATTATCACCGAGTTGACCACTGCCATTAGAGCCCCAGGCAAAGACTGCACCGTCTGAACCGCGAACAGCAATGGTATGGCTCCATTCTGCCGAAATAGCAGTGATGCCTGTCAGGTTTTGGGGACCAAATGTTAATGTAACAGTTCCGTCTGCGGTATTGGCAGCACATGTAGGATCTGTATAAGAAGGACTAACAGCTGCATTCCCATTATTGATAATCGAACCGCAAATAGATGCCTTATTATAACTAAAATCAGCATTAGTAGTCCATGTTTTGTTATCTGCATTAGTATTACCGGCGTTATCAGCTATTTTCGTATAGACACTTTTTGTTCCATCTCCGCCAGTAAGCGTCCAGGGAACATTTCCGGAGTAACTTGATTGACCAGTAAATCCGCTGGCAGGTGTGACATCAGTCCAATTCGACCCATCGTTTGAGAAATACAACTTACCGAGATTCGAACCGCCTGCATCAGCGGCCACCACATTAATAGTAGCGTTCTGTGGTGTGAACTGAGCACCGCCGTTAATGGTGACTACAACTGTAGGTTTTGTAGTATCGACAGTAATATCCGCCTCATTAACGTCTTCCGGAGTAGTGCCATAACTAGTCCATCCTGATTGTCGGCCTTGAGCATCCAACGTACGCATCTGAAAATGATAACTAGTGCCAGAGGACAGTCCAGTAATTGTGGCTGTAGACTGATTGCCACTATCGACGGCACCATTTATTAAGTTAGTTGTTCCGGTAAAAGCAATTCCGACAGGCTTGTACTCGACCTGAGTATATGGATTGGTAAATGTACCACAACCAGAACAGGAAAGGCTGGTAGTCTTAATTTTCACGCTCGATTCATTGGTATAGCCACCTGCCGCACCAGCAGACAAGATAGATCCCGCGGAACTTTTTAGAGGAGTAGACCCATCTGACTTATAAATAGTTGTGTTGGTATTTATCGGGGCCTCGACAGAGTTGTAATTAAGAGAAAAATCGTTCAGGGTTGATGTAGCTGTCCCATCAGAAGACAGAGTATATTGTATATCCAAGTATCTGGATTGGCTTGCAGTGATTGCTGAGCCACCAGGTGTAACGAGATCGCTGCTCCAGCTAGACCAGGAAGTACCATTATCGCTGGTTCGGACGTTGAATTTTACCGAAGTATTCGTAGGTGTAGTGGCATTCCACGAAACAGTGTTCCAATATGCCTTACTACCAGCCCCAGTATCAATAATGTAACCGTCCACACTGCCGGAGTATTGATATGTATTATTGTCTATCGAGAGAGATCGTGTACTTGTATGAACCGGCGTGTTGATCTGACTGGCCGTGTCGACACCGAGCTGACCATAGTTGTTGTATCCCCAGGCAAAGACAGCACCATCAGAATTACGTAACGCAAGCGAGTAGAAACTCCCCCCCTGGATCATGGTCATACCGGTCAGATTGCCCGTCCCGCCAACTCCAAGAACCTGGACGGGTGTATTCCGCTGAGTAGTAGTATTATCACCAAGTTGACCCTGGTAATTAGACCCCCACGCAAAGACAGCTCCGTCTGAGCCACGAAGAGCGACTGTATGACCCCAGCCGGCCGAAACTGCGGCAATACCGGTCAGATTGCCGGTACCGCCAACTCCAAGGACCTGGACGGGTGTATTCCGCTGAGTAGTAGTATTATCACCAAGTTGACCGCTGCTGTTAGTCCCCCAGCCAAAAAGAGCACCATCTGATCCTCGTAGTACTAGAGCAGATGTAGCATTACTTGAAACCGTTGTCATCCCAAACAAGTTACCCGTCCCGCCAACTCCAAGGACCTGGACAGGTGTATTCCGCTGAATAGTGGTATTGTCACCAAGTTGACCGCTACCATTATAGCCCCAGGCGAAAACAGCACCATCCGACCCTCTAACCGCATAGGAAGAAGCATAATAATAAACAGATGGATCGTAGGCACTACAGTCTATTGAGGTTATGCCGGTCAAGTTACCGGTACCACCAACACCAAGGACTTGGACAGGTGTACTCCTCTGAGTTGTAGTGTTATCACCGAGCTGACCATAAGTGTTTTGACCCCAAGCAAAGACGGCTCCGTCTGAGCCACGTATTGCTAGGGTATGAAATCCACTCGATACTATTTTTGTTATGCCAGTTAAATATCCATTTCCACCAACACCAGCTACTTGTACGGGCACATACGTTCCTGACATATTCCCCCAAGAAAATACCGCACCATCTGAACCACGTATCGCAAAGGAAGAACCGAAATCCGTACTACTATATCCACTGTTTGAACCACCTGCAGAAATCTCCGTAATACCAGTTAAATATCCTAAACCATAACGTACCTGGACAGGGTAATTTCTGGCCGTAGTAGTTCCATCACCGAGTTGACCCTGACCATTTAAACCCCATGCAAAGACTGCACCATCGGAGCCACGTATTGCTAGAACATGTTGATATTTGGCTGATATTTTAGTAATACCGGTTAATGTTCCTATGCTCGCCGGGGCAACAGTCTGGACGGGGGTCGCATGAGAGTTAGAATCTGAAGAATTTATACCAAGCTGACCGACATTGTTGTACCCCCAAGCAAAGACAGTTTTGTCCGAGCCACGAACAACGGCGGTTTGGTAGTCTCCTGCTGCGATAGAGGTAATTCCTGTGAGGTTGCCAGTACCGCCAACACCGAGGACTTGGATGGGTGTATTCCTCTGGCTACTAGTATTATCTCCAAGACTGCCATAAGCGTTATTTCCCCAGTCAAAAACTGCACCGTCAGAGCCGCGGAGAGCGACAGTGTGGTAATACCCAGCCGCAATAGCGGTAATGCCGGTCAGGTTACCGGTACCACCAACACCGAGAACTTGGACAGGTGTTTTCCTTTGTATTGAAGTGTTATCACCAAGCTGACCGACATTGTTGTAACCCCAAGCAAAGACGGCGCCGTCGGAACCACGAAGGCCGACGGCGTGAGAATACCCGGCCGCGACAGCTGTGATGCCAGTCAGATTGCCACTGCCACCTACTCCAAGAACCTGGACAGGTGTATTTCTCTGTGTCGTGGTATTATCACCAAGCTGACCACTGCTGTTGGTCCCCCAAGCAAAGACGGCGCCGTCGGAACCACGGGCAGCGAGCGAAAAAGAACTCCCCGATGCAATAGCTGTGATGCCTGTAAGATTGCCGGTACCGCCAACTCCAAGGACTTGTACAGGTGTATTCCGCTGAGTAGTGGTGTTGTCACCAAGTTGACCGCTGCCATTTGTCCCCCAGTCAAAAACTGCTCCATCTGAGCCGCGAAGGGCGACAGTATGATCTCCAGCCGCGATAGCGGTGATACCAGTCAGGTTGCCAGAACCACCAACTCCAAGTACCTGGACCGGTGTGTTCCTCTGTGTTGTAGTATTATCACCAAGTTGACCACTGCTGTTTAGTCCCCAGGCAAAAACTGCACCATCAGAACTACGTAATGCAAGCGAATAAGAACTCCCCGATGCAATAGCGGTAATGCTGGTCAGGTTGCCAGAACCACCAACTCCAAGTACCTGGACAGGTGTATTCCGTGAAGTGGTGGTGTTATCTCCGAGTTGACCATAGGTGTTATCACCCCAAGTAAAGACGGCGCCATCTGAGCCACGTAAGGCGACAACATCGGAACTCACAGCAGAAACCGCAATCTTCGTAATCCCAGTCAATTTCTGGTATCCGAAGGATAAAGTGGCGCTTCCATCTGATTCATTCTGAGCACATGAGGGATCATTGTAGGAAGGATTTACTGTGACATTTCCATCACTTGTAAGAGCACCGCAAATTGATGACTTGTTGTTTGCAAAGTCTGCATTCGTAGTCCACGTCTTTGTGTTAGATGACGCATAGGCTTTGTTAGCAGGAAAAATATTAGGTAAAACATACTGAAATAAAGTAAAGAAAGTGAAAGACGCAACAAAAGCCCACATGACAGTCTTGTGCACAGTACTACTGATTGGCGCATCAGAGTATTTCTTGTAAACCGGCACCTTCTCGTAGGTTTTGTCATGTAACATTCGAATCCATAGATGGAAGAAGTATCCAGCTGAAAGCCACGCCAAGTTAACCTGAACATAGTTCTTCTTGACAGTCTTGAGTCCATTTTTGAGAACATTCAAGAAACCGTTTAGAGACAATCCCCCCACGGTCCCCATCCTACGTTTCGTATTTACGTGACGTCTTTTCACAACCCTCGCAAATTATAGGTAAATTATATAGTTAAACCCCTGTCAAGTATAGTAGATATTCTACGTTACCTTTTGCGCCCGTAATTGGAGATTCTGTAAGTCCATTGACTTCAAAACCTTCACATTTAGCAAATACTGTTATTTCCTCGACAATTTCAGTCCTCAAGGCTTCGTCGCGAATTACACCTTTACCCTTTGAGACTTCCTTCACTCCAGCTTCAAACTGAGGTTTTATGAGCAAAATAATTTCAGCTGGTTTTGTGATAAGTGTTTTGACCTTCGGAATAATTTTCTTTAGTGAGATGAACGATACATCGCAGACGAATATGTCAATTGACTCAGGTAAAGTAATATCACGAAAGTCCGTCCGCTCCATCACCACTACCCGTTTATCTTCTCGTATCTTCTGAGCTAGTTGTCCCGTACCAACGTCAACGGCGAACACTTTCGCTGCCCCGTGCTGCAGTGCAAAATCTGTAAAACCCCCAGTGGATGAACCAATATCACAGATTATTTTCCCTTCAAAACCAATCCCAAACTCAGTAAATGCTTTCTCGAGTTTGAGTGCTCCCCTGGAAACATAGGGAAAAGCTTCTCGGACAATAACTTCAGCACCATCAGGAATAGATTTTCCTGATTTATCTGAAATCCGACCATCGACTGTGACCTGTCCAGCCATAATAAGAGCCTGGGCTTTTGTTTTACTCTCAGCTAGACCCCTATCAACTAGTATCTGGTCTAAACGCTTTTTATTTTGCTCGTTCGACATAGCTGCCGTCGGTCGTATTAATGCGAATTTTTTCACCTTCTTTAATAAAGAGTGGTACGTTCACTTTGAGTCCAGTTTCGATAGTGACTACCTTTGTTGAGCCACTAGCAGTATCGCCCTTCAGACCTTCACCAGCTTCCGTAACCAAAAAATCCATTTTTACAGGCAAATCGAGGTTGATTGGTTTATCGCCGTAAAACTGGAATTGGACGACTTCGCCATCCTTGAGATAGTGAATACTATTACCAAGTTCTTCAGCCGGCAAATCAAACTGGCTGTAATCATTCTGATCCATGAAATAATAATGATCGCTATCGGCATAGAGATATTGGACCTTTTTACGGTCTATCTGCACTTCACTGAACTTTTCACTACCAGAGAAAGTTCTCTGGACGATTGCGCCAGTAATCAAGTTTTTGATTTTCGTACGCAAAACGGCACCGCTTCGTCCCTGTTTGGAGTGCTGGTAATCCAGGACAACGAAAGGCTGACCATCAAGCTCGAAAGTCGTTCCGTTTTTGAGATCGTTTATTCCGTACATTTACGTCTCCTTATCTGTTGATAAATGGAAGAAGTGCCATAATCCTAGCACGCTTGATTGCAGTAGCTAGGGCGCGTTGGTGCTTTGGGCAGGTACCGCTCTTTTTGCGAGTGTCAATCTTGCCCATACTTGAAGTGAATTTCTGCAGGCTCTTCACATCCTTGTAGTCGATGTATTCGAGTCTGGCTTCACAAAATCGGCAAGTTTTACGCGTGAAAAATGTTTGTTCTTTTTGTTCTCGTGCCATTATTTCTCCTTAGAATGGGATATCATCAATATTAATTTCTTCGTCTGAAACCTGTGTTTCGACCTCTGGAGCCGGTTTGTCTGTGCCTTCAGCTGCTATGGGAGTGTTGCCGCTACCTTTTGGACTGCCAACAAGAGAGATGTCTGTGGCAACCACTTCGGTTTTGTTTCTCTTCGTACCATCCTGAGCTTCCCAGTTACGGTTCTGCAAACGGCCGGTGACGTGAACGCCTTGGCCTTTGCCACCATATTGGCTGATAATTTCAGCCAACTTGCCCCAAGCAACAACATCAAAGAAATCTACTTCTTCTTTGCGCTCGCCGGCGGCATCTTTGTAAGTTCTGTTGATTGCTAGACCGAAGCTAGCTACTGCTTTGCCATTTGGAGTATAACGGAGTTCGGCATCGCGAGTCATGTTGCCCATGAGTATTACCATGTTTACGCTTTTCATAGTATTCTCCTTACTTTAGTAGCTCGTCGAGCTTCTCGTCGAGCTTCTTTAGTCGCTCCTTTTCATCTGCTTCAGCAGATTTTGTAGGTTTTTTGACTGCAGCTTTCTTTGGAGCTGCCTTTTTCTCTACTACGCTAGCCTTTTCTTCTTCGACTTTTTCCGTCTTCTCCGTAGCCTTCTTGACTATCTTTTTGGCCGGTTTTTCCTCAGCAACTATGATAGAAGCTGGCTCTTCTACTTTTTCTTCTACCTCAGCTGGCTTTTCACGCCTAGGGACAAGTTCCTTGATATCAGGAACAGCCACGATCATAGAACGCATGATTTCCTCAGAGAGGCGAATGTCGCGCTCGACTAAATGAAGCTTCTCTGAATCAACCGTGAAGTTGATCAGAACATAAACACCGAAATCGTTTTTAGCGATTTTGTAGGCTAGTTTACGCTTGCCCCAATCTTCTTGATTTGTTACCTTGCCCTCGGCCTTCGTGATGGAGGCGACAACTTTATCGGTAACTTTTTCTGTTGAGCCCTCTAGGTCCGGATGGACTATGTAGAGGAGTTCATAGTTTTTTTGCATTAAAAAAACTCCTTTCTCGCGGATCGCTTTTTGCGAGCTCTAGATTTTTCACTAGAGCGATTAGAAGCGAAAGTTAAGTCATTAATAATTTGTGACCTGATTATAGCAAATTCAGGCCAGAATGTCAACGTTCAGCATTCACTGAATTCAGATGCACTCTGTCTGGCGACATTCTTGGAAAGTAGCGGTTCGGCACCCTTTACCAACGCATCCTCAACGACAATCTTATCTTTTTCTATAGAGATAATATTCTTATAACTAATAATATATTGTTTAGCAAAACCACTGAGAAGTGTCGGCTTCACGTAAATACGGGTAATTTTGAAAGACGTCAAATCAAGTGTATAGTCGAAAACCTTGCCGAGCAAAGTGCCACCTTGGGTATAGACTTTATTTCCAGTGATAGGTACATCACGATCCATGATCTCTTTCAGTCTGACAATTTCGTCCAAATCACCCAATTTTTCATAACTCGGCACTAGATAAAACTCAGAGGAAATACCAAGAATGTCTTTGGCCGAGAGTGTTTTGAGATTTTTCTTTCCAAAACCTTCTCGAATCGTAATGCCGGCAAGACCGCCATCGTCAGGACAAATAATCAGTGATTCGACAAGTCCAACCATAGCTCCTTCACCACGAGTTATAGCATCCCGGACAAGAACCGGTTTCAGTATCAGTTCTGATGCAAACTTATTCATAAGTCTATTATAACAGAGTGTTTTGCTCTTTTAGGTCATACCCAAGGTGTTTATGTCCCTTCGCGGTCACTTTGCGCCCCCTTGGAGTGCGTTCAAGAAAGCCGATTTGAATCAAATATGGTTCGTAGACGTCTTCAATGGTTTCAATTTCCTCGCTTGTCGCGGCTGCGAGAGTAGAGAGTCCGACTGGTCCACCCTTGAAATTCTCGATAATAGTAGCTAGGAGTCTGCGATCGGTATTATCCAGTCCACACTCGTCTACTTCCAGCATATCTAGAGCCTTATTGGCTATTTCTGCATCTATCACACCTTTTGCCTTCACTTGGGCATAATCTCGCACCCGTTTCAGCAGTCTGTTGGCAATACGAGGTGTCTTGCGAGCTCTTTTCGCAATTTCAGAAGCTCCGTCTTCGCTAATTTCGATGTTTAATATCTTGGCTGAACGTTTGATGATTCTCTCCACTTCCTCATCAGTATAGAATTCTAGTCGATTAACTAAACCAAAGCGATCGCGAAGAGGTGAACTAATGCTACCAATCCTGGTTGTTGCGCCAATTATCGTAAATTTAGGCAAATCCAAGCGGATTGAACGTGCCGCTGGGCCCTTACCAATCACGATATCAAGCACAAAGTCTTCCATTGCTGGATAAAGCACTTCCTCAACAGTTCGGTTCAACCTATGAATCTCGTCTATGAATAGAATGTCGCCTTCGGCCAGATTAGTTAGGATTGAGGCCAAATCGCCAGCCCGTTCAATAGCGGGGCCCGACGTGACTCGGATTTGAGCACCAATTTCAGCAGAAATCACATTTGCAAGCGTCGTTTTTCCAAGTCCGGGAGGGCCATAGAGAAGGACATGATCAATCGGTTCCTGACGGGTTTTAGCCGCCTCAATCATGATATGAAGTCCCTCTTTGACTTTCTTTTGTCCTATATACTCATCGAACTTTCGTGGGCGCAGGGTTTCCTCGAATTTTTCCTCTTCCGGAAGTTCAATACTTTCTAGAATGTGATCAATGTCATCTGCCATTACTTCACCTTATTCAAAATTGATAAGCAATATTTCAACTGTTTTTCTGGTCCAACACACTCGGCAGGTAAATCAGCAATAGCGTCCCTGGCCTCATTCGGTTTGAAACCTAGCTGAAGGAGAGCTTCATAAACGTCTTCAGCTTTCCCACCAACATCAAAGAGTGAAGCTGTCGCACCAACTTTATTCTTCAGTTCAATAACAACTTTTTCAGCAGTTTTCTTGCCAACTCCAGACACACTCGAGAGTAGTGTCGGATCCTGATTTACAATACTTGCTCGAATTTTCTCAACTGAGGCCGCAGCCAGTATACCCATAGCGGCTTTGGGACCAATCCCTGAAACCGAGATGAGAAGTTCGAAGAAATCTAACCCTTCCAAGGTTTCAAAACCATAAAGAGCCAAAATATCCTCACGAACTTGTGTATAGATGTAGAGTTTGGCGTTTTCCGCAGGATGGAGTTTACATGAGAGATCTGGGCCAATTCCAACCTTATAGCCAACTCCGCCGACATTAATAACGGCTGAGCCTTCTCGAACAAATTCAACTTTTCCCTCGAGAAATCCAATCATAAGGCTATTTTAGCAGCGTAA
>Ga0265338_10002690_pt1 | contig 26118 bp, 28 predicted proteins | sample 42126metaG_FD_193579 | JGI IMG/M metagenome (GOLD analysis project Ga0265338, IMG submission 193579) | Rhizosphere microbial communities from Carex aquatilis grown in University of Washington, Seatle, WA, United States - 4-21-26 metaG | ecosystem: Host-associated > Plants > Roots > Rhizosphere...
GCGCTCGGTACCGGCCCCCTTGATGCGGCACGGATTCCTCACGATGAGCTCGGCATCAAGTGCGGACTCCATGACGGCGCGCAGCACCTTGTATGTCTTGGCGACACTGTTGGCGCCCATGCGCGTGTTCGCACTGCGGTCGGAGATCCACATCTGCACCGCGAGCGTTGTGATCGAACCGACAGGCTCGTCGGCGAGTGTCGGCAGGATGTGGCGGTCGAGCAGGGTCCGGTAGATGTGTTTCGTCGTCGGTCGGAGATGCAGCTTCGTCGCGTACCATCGCTCCGCGATCTCGCCGAACGTAACGTCACCACGCCTCGGGTCGTGCCAGTGCCCTCGCGTCATGTCAGCTTCCAAGACCGAGAGCCAGCGACCGGCTTCGGTCTTGGTCGCGAACGTCTGAGCGGCAGTGCGGTAGCGGTCGGTCTCGGGATCCCGAAAGCGGACCTGAAAGCGGCCGGAGGGCAACTTGCGGACCGCACCGAAGCGACGGCGGCCACTCACCGCACAACTCCGGAACGCTCGCACCGTGCGAGTTGTGGCGCACGAGGCGGTTCGGTAAGAGAGTCCGGTTCGATCGAAACTGCACCTTGGTGTTCGTACATGAGTGCCTCCGAGGTTGGCGAAGATGCCGGCACTCCTTGAATGGCGCGCTGGGAACCCCAGACGCGCGAAAGAAAATGCCGGCGTGCCACTTCCGTGCCACTACGGAGGCAGAAACAGCGGTACGGGACGAGACGCCCCGATACTGCGTGTACGGCTGACCAGGACTTTCGCGCGAACGCCCTGCTCCAACACCTGGCCCAAGGCCGCTTACAAGCAGGAGGTCGTGGGTTCGAGCCCGCAGCGCCCACCACATAAGGCCTGATCAGAGGGCATTCTTGGTCATCCACGGCTTCCTGAGGCCATCCAAGAATTCCGTTACGTTTTGGTCGTGGGATCGACCGAGCGGCGCCGAGTAGAGCGGGGGATCTACCAGCGCGGTCGCGGTGTGTTCGACGTCGTCGTGAGCACCGGACGCGGAGAAGACGGCCGTTACGGCCAGCGATCGGAGACTGTGCGCGGGTGGCTCGGCGACGCGCGCCGTGCACGGGGCGTCTGACGACAACGGCCGAGGCGAAGCCCGCGAGAAAGCCGCGTGCATCTGTCAGCGAGAAGATGACGATGGGGGAGCTATTGGAACGGTTCATCGCAAGCAAGGTGGATCTCGCTCCGAGAACGGTCGACCTGTACCAGAGTCTCTGGGATCAGCACTGCGCGGCGCGACTCGGACAGGTGCCGGTCGTCGAACTCTCGGCTTGGCATCTCGACGAGACGTACCGCGTGGCACGGGCTCGGCTCAACGCGACGTCGACGAGGAAGCTCCACAAGCTGTTGAGCGATGTGCTTGTTCAGGGGATGCGGTGGGAGCTGGTGTCGCGCAACGTTGCTATGCTCGCGTCGCCCCCGCGCGAGGTGAAGCCGGCGATCTCGCCGCGATCGATGAGCGAGTACGCCAAGATCGTTCGCGCGGCCGATCGTCACCAGCCGCCATTCGCGACGCTTGTTCGCCTCGATCACTCCCGTGCTCGGTAGCGAACGACTCATAGTCGCGAGCGCCATTCCCGGAATAACTCCCGGCACCGCTCCCGCGATCGCTCCTCGCGCCCCGGAACGCACACCCGGAACGCACACCCGGAACGCACAGCCCCGGAACGCACACAAAGTTGATGCTGTGCGTCAGGGAGTTCGTGCGTCTGTTCGTCCGAGGGTGACGACGACTAGGTCGAGCAACGAGCTGGGGCCCGGTGGAAATCGCGGGGCGGCTGGCAGCCTCGGATCGGATGTCGAAGTCGGGCAGAAGAAAAAGGGGCCAGCGTGCGGGCCAGCGAGTCCGACACGGGAGTGGCAGTCGGGAGCCGGGTGCCGGCGGAAGCAACAGGGCGGACACGCGGCCCGGCAACAGCAGGCTTCGCTACGGTCAGCCCCAACATGTCGTATCCACCTCGCGTCGGCACGCGAATGTTCGCGGCGGCTCGCTCGGATGTTTAGAGGTCGTTGCCGGCGTAGGAGAGGTTGAAGCTTTTGTTGGTGAGGGGGAAGTCGGGGACGATGGTGTCGGCGAGCGCGAGGGGGAGTGCGGGCCAGTTGAAGAATGAGGGGTCGACGATTTTGAGTCGGGTGAGTTTGCCGTTGGGTGCGATTTCGATGCGGTGGGCGATGGTTCCTCGCCATGCTTCGACGAGTCCGACACCGGAGGCGGCTGGTTTGTGGGTGGGGATCGGTGCGATTGCGGGTTCGTGGTGGCGATGTGCGAGTTGGTCGAGGAGCCAGCCGATGAGGTTGATTGACGCGGCGAATTCGTCGCGTCGGAGGCAGAAACGTGCGCGGACGTCGCCGGCGTGATCGACGACGACTTCGAGCGCGTCGGAGAGGTCGATGTAGGGGTGATCTCGGCGGGCGTCGACGTTGATGCCGGAGGCGCGCGCGACTGGACCGAGGACGCCGAGCTCTGTCGCTGCTTTGGCCTCGAGCGTGGAGGTGCCGGTGAACCGGTCGACGACGGTTTGGTTGGCGAGCGCGAGGTGCGCGATTTCGGCGAGGTCTTGGGCGATGGCCGCGAGTTCAGCCTCCCCCGGAAGTTCGACGACGTGCGCGCCACCGACGACGATCGCGCCGCGTAGGAGCCGGTGGCCGGTGACACGGCGGTTGAGTCGGAGGAGCTGTTCTCGTATGCGTTGGGCGTGGGAGTGCAGGATGCTGTAGCCGACGTCGTTGGTGAGCGCGCCGATATCAGCAGCGTGGTTGTAGAGCCGTTCGAGCTCGAGGAGCAGGGCCCGCAGGTACTGCCCGGCGGGCGGAACGGTGATGTCGAGTGCGTCTTCGACGGCGAGGCAGTAGGCGAGGTTGTGGCCAACGGCGGTGTCGCCGCTGATGCGTTCCGCGAGTTCGGTGCCGGTGCTGTAGTGGCGGCCTTCGAAGAGTTTCTCGATGCCTTTGTGGACGAACCAGAGGCGGGCTTTCATCGTGATGATGGTTTCGCCGATCACGGAGAACCGGAAGTGTCCGGGTTCGATGAGTCCGGCGTGGACGGGACCGACAGGGATTTCGTAGACGCCGGGGCCTTCGACGGTGACGAACGGGAACGGTTCGCGGGTTTCGTCGATGGTGGGGGTTGGGCCAGCGTCGTGGCGGAGGGGATGCCAGCGGTCGGGCCAGTGCTGGTGGTGCACCAGCCGACGGAGTTGTGCGTGGCCGGTCGGGATGACGCCGAACTGGTCGGCGAGTTCGCGTTCGAAGCGGCCTGCGGGAAACGAAACGGCTGACAGGCTGGGGATCTGCGGCGTCGTGTGGTCGACACGGGTGACGAGCTCGACGCGAGCGTCGGTCCCGGGTTGTACGAGCAAATATACGATGCGGATGGTGTCGTCATCGTCGTGACCGGCGATGAGCGCGAGTCGGTAGCCGCGGTTGGCATAGGCCCGGAACTGCGCCGCGAGCTCGTCAGTGGGGACATCGAGGGTGCTGCGCGTCCTGGTCATCGGGCCACGATCCGGGCGGCGGCATTGAGGAGCTGTTGGAGCGGACCGAGGGTGATGCCAAGCAGACCGAGCGCGATGAGCGCGCTGACGAGCGGCACCATGAGCGTGGCCCGCGGCGATGCCAGCACCGCCAACTGTTGGGAGTCGACGGTGGGAGTGGGCGGGCCGAGCAGGATGCGTTGGGCTTGGTAGAGCAGGGCTGCGGTGGCGGCGGCCAACACCGCGAAAACCGCCGCGGTGGACCAACCGAGCTTGGCGTCGAAGCCAGCCCGGGCGAGCGCGAGTTCGCTGGCGAACAGCCCGAACGGCGGGAGTCCTAACAGGGCGATGATCGCGAGTGCGATACATCCACCGAGCGCAGGCCGGCGGGTGAGCAGACCGCGCAGTTCGGTGATCCGTGTTGTGCCTTCTGCGAGGGGAAGCTCACCGACGGCGAGAAACGCGGCGGTCTTGCCGAGCGCGTGCGCGATGACGTGCAGGAGCAACGCGGCCGCGGCGAGTCGGGTACCGACGGCGGCGGCAAACGCAAGGACGCCCATGTGCTCGATGCTCGAGTACGCGAGAAGCCGTTTCGCGTCGCGTTGGCCGAGCATCAGCGACGCCGCGACGGCGAGCGAGAGGAGCGCCATCACGATCAGCAGCCCGCGCATATAGCCCGGACCGGCCGCCGCGTCGATGATCGTCTTGAACCGCAAGATCACGGAGAACGCGACGGCGAGGAGCACGCCGGACATCAGCGCGGAGACGGGGGCGGGGGCTTGGCTGTGGGCGTCGGGGAGCCAGGTGTGCATGGGCGCCAGTCCGACCTTGGTGCCGTAGCCGAGGAGCAACAGACCACCGGCGAGACGGGCGGTTGCCGGATCCAAGCGTCCACCGATGGCGGTAAGGGTGTCCCAGTTGAGCGCGTTCGCGCTGGTGGCGCCGGCGGCGCGTGCCGCGTACGCGAGCACGATCGTGCCGAGGAACGCCAGTGCCAGACCGACCGATCCGATAATGACGTACTTCCAGGACGCTTCGAGCGACGCACGATTGCGGCGGTGGCCGACGAGGAACGCGGTCGCGACGGTGGTGCCCTCGATCGCGATCCATGTCACCGCGGCGTTCCCGGCAAGCAACGCGAGCAGCATCGCGGCAACGAAGAGTGGAACCAGTGCACCGTAGAGTCGCGCTCCGGCGGGTGTGGTGTGACCGGTGGCGAGTTCGGTGTCGATGTATCCGGTTGATGACCATGACGCGAGCAGCCCAACAATCGCGACGACGAGCACCATGAACGCGGCGAGCGCGTCCGCTCGAAGTACCCCGTTGCCGAACCGCACGATGGTCTCGTCAAGGACCCGCACCGCGAGCACGACCGCCAAGGCGAGCGTCGCGGCCGAGGCGCCCACATGCGTCCACGCGACGGTCGGTCGCCATCCGAACAGTCCGGTCGCGACCGCCGGGGCGAGCGGCACGACGAGGAGAGCGAGGAGCAGCATCAGTCGGTCAGCTCGCTGAGGTGGTCGAGCTCGAGCCCACCGAACTTTGTTTGCATACGGGCACTCAGGATCTGCAGCACGAGCACGGCCAGGAGCAGATCCAGAGCCACCGCCATCTCGACGGTGAGTGAGATCCCCGCGCCGGCGAGCACTGCCACCGCGGCGATGCCGTTTTCGAGCATCAGGAACCCGACCACTTGGACCAGAGCGTTGCGGCGCACGACGAGTCCGAAGAACGCGATCAGCACGACCGCGAATCCGGCGGGGAGCGCGTCGGCTTCCGGTGACGGATGCAGCCCAACCAAACCGCGGGTTGCGGCGAACGCGACCACGGTGAGAATCGCGGCGCCGACGATGGTGGTCGAAACGTTCACGAGCGGTTCGGATTGGCGTTGGTTGTTGGTGTCGCGCACCACACGCAAGAGCACGGCCGGGATCACGACGACCTTCAAGACGACGAACATTCCGCCGACCGCGATGTCGCTCACCTCATGGTGATAAGCGCCGACGAGCACGGCGATAGCTGCGAGTGCGAGGCCTTGGGCCGCCAGGATCCGCACGATCGCGGACAGGCTTCGTCGCCATAACGCGAGCACGGCGGCGACGATCATGACGCCCGCCGCGAGACCGAGGAGCTGACGGTAGGTGTCGGTGGTCATCGTTATCCCAAGAACGCGGCAGCGGTGACCGCTAAGAACGCGACGACGAACGACACTGCGAGGAGCTCGGGCACTCGGAACAGTCGAATCTTCGCGGTGAAGACTTCGAAGACGGCGAGCGCGACGCCGAGGACGGCGAGCTTGGCGACCAACGCGATCGCGCCGATCGCGATCGCGGGCAGCGCGGTTCGGGTCGCGATACCCCAGGGCATGAAGAGGTTCACGATCAGGGTTCCGAACAAGAGCAGCCGCATCCCGGCAGCGAGTTCGACCAGCCCGAGGTCTGGTCCCGCATACTCCAGGACCATCGCCTCGTGAATCATCGTCAACTCGAGATGCGTACTCGGGTTGTCGACAGGGAGTCGGGCGCACTCGGCGAGCGCCGCGATCACGAGGGCAACGAGCGCCAACAGGCTTTGGGCCGACACGACGCTGCGGGGCGCGTGCAACGTCGCGGTGACGATCGCCCCGAGGTTCGACGACTGGGCGCGACCCGCGATCGCGAACACTGCCAGCAGCAACGTCGGTTCGGCCAGCGCAGCGACGGTCATCTCGCGGCTCGCTCCCATGCCACCGAACGCAGTGCCCGGATCGAGACCCGCGAGAGCCAGGAAGACCGTCCCGACCAGGAACAACGAGACGATCGCGAAAAGGTCACCGACGTGATCGAACGGCGACGCTGTACTCACCAACGGCATGATCGCGGCGACGACCAGCGCGCTGGAAACGAGGACGACCGGCGCGAACGCGAAGATCCAACTCGTGTGCTCGGGCACGATCCGTTCCTTGGCCCACAACTTGCGCAGATCACGCCACGGCTGCACGACCGGCGGGCCGGCGCGGCCTTCCAGTCGCGCCCGCACCGTGCGCAACAACCCGATGAGCAGCGGCGCGCAACCGACCGCGATGCCGACCTGCACTACGACGACGACGCCTCCGCGCACGGTCATCGCGCGATCACCAGTACGACCAGTAACGCGACGAACCCGTATCCGAGGTAGCGGTGCACACTTCCGTTTTGCACCCACCGTGCGCGTTCACCCCACGCCCGCACGCACCCGACGACCGGCTGATAAACCCGCTGGTCGACACCGTCGACGACTCGGGTCTGGACCCGGATCGTGTCGACGTACCAACGCGACTCGGCCGCGTGGGTCACGTCGACGTCGTGGACCGGATGTAACACATCGTCGAAGACCCGTTGCAATGGCTCGGCGAACGATGTCGCGGTGTACTCCATGCGCGCGGTCTGCAACACGCGACCACAACCCCAGTTCTCGGCTCGACGTCGAACTCGGGCCGCGCCGAACGCCCGTGCCGCGCCCACCACGACCACGGCGCCGACCAGCAGTCCAACCGCGATCCCCACCGGCGACACCACACTGTGGATGCCAGCGAGGTGAAGCTCGACAACGCCGGGACGCAACGCATGTGCTCGGTCGCCCGCCGCGCCGACCGCGCGGGTCAGACCGGAGCTGAGCATGGCAGGGAACAGGCCGAGCGCCAAGCATCCCGCGCCGAGGAAGCCCATCCCGACCAGCATCGGTGCCGGCGATTCGACCGCGTGCTCCGCGGCGGACGAACGCGGCAACGCCAAAGCGCCCGTCCCGATCGCCTTGACGAACACCGCAGCCGACAGACCCGCAGTCAGCGCAACCACAGCAACCGCGACCGGCATCGCCAACCCCAGCACCGGCGATGCATGACTACCCGCCCGCACCAGCACTTGGAACAACGCCCACTCGCTGACAAAGCCGTTGAACGGCGGCAGCGCCATGATCGCGACGCCACCGACCATGAACAGCGCCGCGGTGACCGGCAACCGGCGGACCAGGCCGCCGAGACGATCGAGGTCGCGGGTCCCGGTCGCCCGCAGGATCGACCCCGCGGCCAGGAACAACAACCCCTTGAACACGGCATGGTTCAACACGAACAGCAACGCGGCCGCGAGCGCAACGCCAGCCAGGGCCGATTCGTGCACCGCGGTCAAGAGCATCGCCGTGCCGACACCGACGAAGATGAGCCCAACGTTCTCGGTCGTCGAATAGGCCAACAACACCTTCAGGTCGCGTGCCACTAACGCGTGCAGGATGCCGAACAACGCCGACACGCCCCCAAGCACGAGCACCACGAGCCCCCACCAGCGCGGGCCGCCACCCAACAGATCCACGCCGACGAGTACGACGCCATAGACGCCGAGGCTCACCATCGCGCTCGACATCAGCGCCGAAACATGACTCGGCGCCTCAGGATGCGCGCGCGGCAACCACACATGGAACGGCACGACACCGGCCTTCGTCCCGAACCCGACGATCGCAAGCACGAACACGATCGACGCCCGCGTCGCCGAGAACCCATGCGCGCCGGCCCGAATCGCCGCGAACGACTCACTCCCCGCCGAGGCGGCGGCAAGACACAACGCGAACAACACCAAGACGAAACCGGCCTGGGTCATCACCCCGTACCACACCGCCGCGCTCCGAACCGCTTCCCGGTCTCGATGCTCCGCCGCGACGAGCACGAGCGACGTCATCGCCATCAACTCCCATAGCAACAGAAACGTCGAGACACTCCCCGCCGCAGGCACCAACACCAGCGTCACCGCGAACAACGGAAACATGCCCTGCACCGACCGGCCGGCCAACGCACGATCGCAATACCCGATCGCATACACCGACACCGCCACGACCACGACCCCAGCCACGAGTACAAACCACGCGCCGAACGGATCCAGATCGATCGTCACACCCGCGAGAGGAATCACATCCCGCCAACGGACCACAACCGGGTCACCGGTTCCGAGGACCGCGAGGGCCGCGACCGCCGCGGCAACGCCGACCAACGTCGTCGTGAGACTCGCGACAACGACCCGGGACCGGCGGGGCAACACGAACCCCGCCGCACTCCCGACCAATGCCGCACCCGCAGAGACTCCGAGCGCCATCTCGGCCGCGCTCACCGACCCGTCAGACGTCGCAACTCGGCGACGATCACCTCCGGTTCAGGCGGACAACCCCGAATCTCCACGTCAACCGGCACCACATCGCAAACGGCGCCCGCTACGCCATAGGCGCCCTTGAAGACACCGCAATCACACGCACAATCACCCACCGCGACAACGATCTTCGGCGCCGGTGTCGCCTCGAACGTCTTGCGTAGCGGAGTGGCCATGTTGTGCGTCACGGGACCCGTCACGAACAACGCGTCGGCATGACGCGGGGACGCCACCAGCCGTGCGCCGTAACGCTCCGCGTCATAGTGCGGCCCGAACGCCGAAGAGATCTCGAGCTCGCAACCGTTGCACGACCCGGCATCGACAGCACGGATCTGCACCGAACCCCGCAGCCGCTTCGCCGCTTCCGGCACCATCCCCGCGGTCGGCGCGACCGGTGCCTCGGCGACCCGACCGACCCGGCGGATCTTGTCGAACAGGCTCACGTCCCGCTCTCGGACAACAACCCCGCTGTCTCGGTCAAATACGACAGCAAGATCTCCTTCGCGAGCTGCAACACCTTCGCGATCCGCCGATCGGCAAGCGAGTAGATCACCGTCGTGCCCTCCTTACGTATCCCGACCAAGTTCGCACGACGCAACACCCCCAACTGTTGCGACACATGCGAACCCTCGAGCCCCAACTCGTCCGTCAGCTCACCGACCGTCAGCTCACCGTGACACAACAGCTCGAGCACTCGGATCCGCGCCGGATGCGCCATTGCCTTGAAGAACTCCGCCTTCACGCTCTGAATCGATTCCGTCACCCGCGCCCCTACCAGCCGACCCAACCCCGATCCGAGATTTCTACTATCTGATAGTTCTATCAGATATGTTCTACGTTGAATCGCATAACTCTCGATCGGGCAGAACGCTGTTCAGTCGACGCTCCCTGACGTCTCGGCACGGCACTATCACGGCGGGCCGATGCAAACCAGCGATCGCTGAGACACGACCGGAGACAACACGTGTCATCGTTCATCTACAGCGTCACGTTCGAGGCCGAGCAGCCACTCGTCCTCGGCCGCTTCTGGGCGGCGGTCACCGACTACGCCATCGTCCATGAACGTCCCGACTTCGTGAAACTCCAAGCACCCGGAAATCGAGGCGTTCGCCACCTCCTATTCCTCCGAGCCGATCACCGAGACACGGGCAGGAATCGCATGCACGTCGACCTCGGGACCCGGGACCCCAACACCGAGATCCACCGACTCGTCAGTCTCGGAGCCCAACTCGTCGACCCACTCGCAGACGGCAAACCGGCATGGCGCGAAGGCAACAGCAACAGATGGGTCGTACTCAAAGACCCAGAAGGCAACGAATTCTGTGTCGGCTAATCCCGCAGCAACCGCGCGCCAGCTGCCGGCCCACCTACCGCCGACGACGGAACGTTACCTCGAGGTATCGACAGGACACCGATGCACTTCAACGTCGTCTTCCGCGCGGTGCAGGTACGAAACTCGATGCCGCAACCGCCGGCATGGTCGTCGCGTTCGAAGAGTCACCCCTTTAGCGTTCGACCCAGTCGTGTCGGGGCGGGCTCAGCGTCCTCGCCAGCGAGGGACGGTAGACACGTGTGCAACCTGTTGGTGGCCCGGATTCTGCTGGAGATGTCGGACGAAGGTCAGGCGTCGTGCGGATCCCGCCACATGGCCCACAAGACCGGGCCGCGGGGCACGTGGATCTCCTCGGTGACTTCGAACCCGTACCGTGCGTAGAAGGGGATGTTCCGCTCCTTCGATGACTCCAGATAGACGCGTTCGCGCTCACGGTCGCATCGTTCGAGGATCGGGCCGAGGATCGCCGATCCTGCGCCGCGGCCTTGATGCTCGGGATCGGTTCCGAGCATTTGGAGGTACCAGTGTCGTTCTTTGGGATGGTGGCCCTCGACGTACAGCAGGCCGCGGGCGCGTGTCGCGATGCGCAAGCCGACGAGCCGAGCGGTGTTCAGTCCGAGCCGCGCGTCGGTGAATCGATCCATCGGGAAAGTGCCTGGCGGATTCCAGATGGCGGCGCATCGCGTGTCGTCGGTCGCGTACACCTCACCGAACGGGAGCGAAGCGCGCAGCAACGCACGAAAGAAGCTGGGGAGTTTGCGACGCCGAGCCGCATCGTCGGGGAAGAGCCACGTCGTCAACGGGTCGTCGTCGAAGGCCCGCGCCAACGTAGTCGCAAGCGCGCCCACATCGGAACCTTGCGCCTTACGAATGGTATGAGCACCCACACAATCAGACTACGTGCAATCGTCTGCGTCGAACGCGGCCAACGGCCGCAGCGACCGCACGGCCTCCAAGCTCTCATCAAGGGTTCACGCGAAGTTGGGGCTGGCCCAGTTCGCCGGACACCGTTACCGTCACTGATTGATCATCGCCCGGGGCTGTTCGCCAGTGGTGAGCTCAAGGCAGTCGGCGTCGACGAGGACGTGTTTTCGTCGGACTGATCGCTCTCGAGGAAGGAGACGGCTACCTGGATCGGTCAGTGTGTCGATGAGACGACGACTTGATTGCGTCCCAGCTTTTTGCGCGGTAGGCGGCGGCGTCGGCATCTTTGATGAGTAGGTCGGGGAGTGGTTGGCCAGTGTCGATCGCCACTCCGATACTGATTCCGAGTTCGGCGAGGCCCGGTCCGACTCGGAACGGGGTTTCGAGTGCGCGGCGTATCCGGTCCGCGATGCGGGTCGCGTCGGCGCACGCTCAAGGAGTGGCGCCGACGAGGGCCCCGCGTGTGATCTCGTCTCCGCGGCCCCCGTAACACTGACGGTCTACGCGGTCATCGCGGTGTCGGTGGCCCTCGTCGTCTTTCGCCGCCGCGATGTCGCATCCTGAACGAGCGTGGCTCCCGAGAGGGGAAACATCGGGAGCCACGCCGGCGCGCTTGCTCACGTGGCCGCGCACTCCGCGCGGATCGCGCGCGCGTGCCAGTAGACGGTCGCTCCCTGAGAAATGCGTGGCAAGGGCGTCAACGCGGCCGGAGAACTTGTTTTGACTCCGATCCGGAGATGATCCGGCGCAGCGGGACCGTCACGTTTCCGAGCTGGTGTCGCCGTTGTTGAGTTCTACTTGAGTGTTCGATGTGGAACTGGCCCGTAACCGTGACGAACGACTTCGAAACGACTAGAGATTGTCCCGATGATGGTGCATGAGTACTAACGGCCTACCCGCCGCGCACAGCGCGCGGGTGAATCGAGCGTCGGGCATGGTGTCGGTCCAAGCGAAGTGCTCGATCGCGGACGCGGTCGCGTTGATGCAGAACACCGCTGACGCGACTGATGTCAGTATCGAGGAAGTCGCCGACTGCGTGCTGGACCGCTCCATCAGCTTCGAGACCTAGCTCCTCTGCTCCGGCGTCGTGAGCTCTGGACGGCTGTCGAGAGTGTCCGCGGCGGCCTATGTCTGGGTCGGCGAGCTCTCGTTCGCCACGGCCACGGGCCGCCCGATAGTGGTCAGCGATGGGTCGGATTCGGGTTGAGGCCTCTGCGTCGAGGAAACCGCTGCGACGACGCGGTCGCGTCCCTGGGCCTTGGCTTCGGAGAGTCTTCCATCGGCCGACTTCAGCACATCCTCGAAACGGGTTCCGGAGTCGGAGTCGGAGAGTCCGAAGCTGACCGTGAAGTGAGGAACCGACGCGTCGCTTTGGGCGCGGGCGAGGTTCTCTCGCACTCGTTCCAAGACCTGCGTCGCATCGGTAAGTGTGCAGTCGGGTAGGACCACGACGAATTCCTCGCCGCCGTAGCGGGCGGGGATGTCTCGGGGCCGGACGCTGTCGCGAAGGACGCGGGAGAAGAGCCTCAGCGCGCGGTCTCCGGTGTCGTGGCCGTAGACGTCATTCAGTTGTTTGAAGTGATCGAGGTCCCCGTACGCAATGGCGTACGGTTCGCCGGACTCGACGACGCGTCGGACTTCGTCTTCGAGGCTGCGTCGGTTCAGAAGTCCGGTGAGTTGGTCGCTGCGGGCCTCGGTCTCGGAGCGGTTGAATGCCCGCAACATCCCGATTCGGTCGCCAGCTTTTCGCGAGATGAGCTCCAGGCGCGTTCCGGTCTCGGCGTCGATCGAGCGTCGTGGTGCGTCGATCACATGGAGGACGCCGATGCTTTTGCCGCCGATGGAGAGCGGCACGCACGTGGCGGAGCACGCGCCGTCGGGTCGGTCGACGAGTTGGGGGCACGCGTCGAGCGCGTCGCTGTCGGTGAAGTGCTGTGTTTGTCCGCGGGTGATAGCGGGGCAATCGCGAGGTGTGCCGACCGGGCATCCGCTGTTCTCGGGAGGGAGGTTGAGCGCGAGAACTTGGTGCAAGTGCGCGCGGCTGGAATCGGCAACGAGAACTTGCGCGCGTTCCCCGGGCGCGACTTCGCCGATCGCACGCGCGACCCTCATGTACGCGGCCTCCTCGGTGTGCGCCATCTCGAGGGATCGGGCCAGGCGCGTTTCCAGATCGTTGCGGTCGGCATCCACACCCCGCTCCGTCTCGTGGGCGCGGAAGAGTCGCTCGCGCCGTCGAACCGATGCGTACGTGGCGCTGAACGCAAGCATCAGAAATACGAGCTCGACCGCGGTCGTCACCAAGAGATCCCGTCGGCTGTGAGCGACGGTCGCCGCGGTGACGGTTGCGTCGTGAGCCTGCACCCGCGCGTAACGCGAGCGTAGGGTTTCGATCGCGGCGACCTGGGTTGCTCCCGCGCTAGCGATCTTCTCGGAAATATCGGTTGGCGCAGTCTTCCCCGTGGCGGGAGCCAACAGCGAGAATCGCCGGCGTTGGGCGCTCTCGGCCGTCTTTCTCAGTTGGGCCTCGCCGGTGACGCCGGTGACGCCGGTCGCGAGCCGCTTGTAGGTCGCCCAGGCCGTGTCGGCGCCCTGCAGGTTCTGGGCATTCGCGGGCTGGGAGGTTGTCCCACCTCCGCCGGTTGGCACCGCAAGACTCTGGGCCATATCGGCGATATTCGAGCGGTAGAGCATTTCGGCGCTCGTAAGCGCATCCGAGATCGCGGCCTCGCGTACGACACGCCGGTATGAGTGATCGATCTGTGTGAGGCGCACGAACATCACGATTCCGACCGTCGTCAACGCGACCACTGCGGCGAACGCGACTGCGAGAACCTGCTGAAGTGGCGTCAAACGTTGGCGGGAGACGGGACGCGAAACGTCCTGGTCCGCGTCTCGTAGCGTCATGCGTCGCGATTCATATGCTCCGGACGTCGGTTGTCAGGCGTACAACCTTGAGTGACCCGAGCGGAAGAATCAACGCGATCGACCCGACATCGATCGCAGTTGCAACTCTCCCTCGTCGCGATCGACCGCCGCGAACGAGCGCCGGCCTACCTCGTGGGTACCCCGACCGTGTCCGCCGACACGGTAGGCGACGCAGGCCCTGCTGTCCCATGCGAGAAACAGTCCACCTTCAGGCGAGACGCGAGCGGTCGTGGTCCCGTACCGATCCTTCAGCGTAGGACCCTCGACCACGCGGTGTTCGACGACTGGGGCGACATCACAAGAAGGAAGTCGCGCCGATGAGCCGTTCGCCGTCGTGGACAGCTGCAGCGAGACATGCGCGTCGACTGTGGACCACCGGCTTCGAAGTTCCGCGGCAGCCAGGTGGAGACGCCGGCGTTGCGAAACGTGCGCGCTTCGACGTGTGCCAAGAGTTCGTGGTTGGGGTTCGATAAGGCATTGGTGCGCGCCGAGATCCAGCCACGGTGCGACGTGTGTGGATGTGGGTCGCATCGAGGCGGCGAGGATCACGAGAAGTCGCGGGTCCACTCCCGGCATCGTTCCCGCGTACGCGCGGCCGGCGAGCGTCGATGCTGACGTCGCTTCAGCCGGCGGGAGCAGCTGATGTTGCGAGACGCGAAGCGAGGTACCGACCCGCCTCAGGTGACACCGACCACCTCGATGGTCGTCGAGACGCCGAAGCCTCCAATGAAACGAACTCCTTCAGAACGGGAGACGCGGGTCGCGGATCCAGAGAATCTTGCGTCGCCGTAGGTGAAGATGCCGCCGTCGGCGGCCACGAGCCAGTAGCCGTGACCGGTTGGGGTTGTTGTCATGGCGACGATCGGTTGGTCGAGGTGGATCGCGCCGGCCGATCCGTAGAATTTGGCGTCGCCGTAGGTGAAGATGCCGCCGTCGGCGGCCACGAGCCAGTAGCCGTGACCGGTTGGGGTTGTTGTCATGGCGACGATCGGTTGGTTGAGGTGGATCGCGCCGGCCGATCCGTAGAATTTGGCGTCGCCGTAGGTGAAGATGCCGCCGTCGGCGGCCACGAGCCAGTAGCCGTGACCGCTCGGAGTTGCTGTTATCCCGACGATCGCTTCGTGCAGTCGCAGGCTCGCAGCAGAACCAAGGGATGCGGTTCCGTGGAGGCCGATGACGTGGCCCGCCGTCGTGACTACCCACGATCTCGTACCGCCTGTGGCCGATGCGACACCGACGGGAGCGCCCGCGGAGGCCACGACCGAGACGCGTGTCATCGCCTCAGGGCACAGGGTCGAGGCGCACTCGCCCGCGGATCGGACAGTGACGACCTGGGCGTCGCCGGCGCGGGAGGGGAGCGGACTGATGACGGCAGCCCGGTAGCTTCCGGCGGTCGTGGCCGTCGGTGTGCCGCGCCAAACGTGATAGACGAGGTATCGGCCGGTCGAGTCGCTGAACACGGATGCGCCGCCAGGTCCGGCCCCGTTTGCATCCGACGACAGATACGGTGTGCGGTCCTTCGTGCACGGCTGGTTGGGTGCACGACACACTGCGTGTCCAGTGGTGTATGTCGAGGTCGTCCAGTCGCCCGCGGCATAGAACAACTCGATACCGCCTCCCGGAGCGGCCGTCATGTCGGGTCCTTCGACGGTGCCGTGCTCCCAAGTCTGGTCGGCCCTCAGGATCGTCGCGGGTGAGCCGACCGTCGACATGCCGTCGGCGCTCAACGCTTGACTCACGATCGCGTTCGCCGCGGTGTCCTTCCAGACGAGCCAGTCGGTGCCATGAGCGTCGCGGTAGGTGTCCGGATCGATCCCGCACGCGACTGGACGCGAGCTGTGCGAGACGAACGGCCCGGCTGGGCTCGCGGACGTCAACGCAGCGATGCACAGCCGGTTGGGCGCGATCGTTCGGACGGTCACGTACATCGTGTATCCGCTGTTAGTGGCAACGACCGTGGGCGCCCACGTGTACGTCCAGAGGCGTTGCGCGTAGCTTGGAGGCGTCGGCATGGCATCGCCGACGAGGGTCCAGTGCACCCGATCGGTGCTATGCCAGACCGGGACGTAGCGACCGCTCGTTCCGGTCGTATACATGTAGTACGAACTCCCGACCGCGATGATCGTGGGGTCGGGCGCGTCGGCGTTGACGGCCAGCGAGGACGTTCTAATGCTCGCGACGGCGGGCGTGAGGCCGGCGGCCGCGACGGTGAGAACGATGGCGGCCACTCCCAAAATGCGACGGAGTGCTCGGCGGTGTTTCGGGGTGACGGTTTGTGTTGATCGGCGCGCCGGCTGCGTTGCGGACATGTAGCGAATATGGGCGAGCCGCTTGTGGAGCCCCTAAACGGGTGCTTGGCGCAGCTTGCGAGTCGGCGTCCGCGCTCGTGATATCACGCAGTTCCGGCGATGAGCGTCGCGGTCGCCAAATGTGCTTCGCGCGCACTGTGTCTTGCCAGGTGACGGTGCGGTAATCACCGACATGGGCCGCACCCATCATCGTGCTGAGTACGCAAGAGCGAAGACTGTGGCGAGCCGCGTCAGCGCCACTCGGTTCCGTTGCGCAGCCAGCGCGAGAGACCGAAGAGAGCACCTGCGAAGAACCAGAAGCATCCGGCGAGGACGGGTCCTGGGCCGCCGTTGACGAAGCGCAGGGACCCGAACCCGAGGATGACCAGTAGGAGTCCGTTGAAGAAGCTCAGCGTTCCGAGCACGATCCGAGTGTGTACCGACATCCGCGATGAACCCCTTCGGTCATCATGGCACTCGGCGGTACCTCTGGTAGCGGCGTCGGAGGCCTGCGCAGGGTATTCACAAGTGATTGGCAACTGCCGCTTAAGTTGTTCGGAGGCGCGCCGTTGATCGTGGGGGAATGCGGTTGACCATCGATCCACACGGCGTTCGCATCCTTGTCGTCGACGACGAGGATTACATCAGAGATCTGATCGCGGTCGGGCTACGTTTCGTGGGATTCGAGGTCGATACGGCGGCTGACGGTCGTGACGCGCTGGCCAAGATCGTGTCGACACGGCCGGATTTGGTCGTGCTCGACATTGCGATGCCGGGGATCGATGGGCTCGAAGTCGTAGAGCGGCTTCGCCGTGACGGTGTCGCGACGCCCGTGGTCTTCCTCTCGGCCCGCGATGCGCCGGCCGACCGCGTCAAGGGCCTCCATCTCGGGGCCGACGACTACATCACGAAGCCGTTCGGCCTCGAGGAGTTGTTGGCACGCATAGAGGCGGTACTTCGCCGCGTGTCTCCGAGCGAGCGTTGGCTGCGGCAGATCACCCTCGGCGATCTGATGATGGATCAGGAGGGACGCGAGGTACGGCGGGCCGGCCAACGGATCGAGATGTCGCGCACCGAGTTCAATGTGCTCGAGTTCCTCATGATGAACGCGGGCCGCGTCGTTTCAAAGCAGCAAATCCTCGAGTACGTCTGGCAGTACGACTTCGGCGGAGAATCAACGGTTGTCGAGACATACATCTCCTACCTCCGCAAGAAGCTCGACGCTCTCGGGCCGGCCATGATCCACACGATGCGCGGAGTCGGATACGTGATCCGCAGCCCGGCCGAGGACTGAGCGTGAGTCTCAGGCTTCGTATCGTCCTCGTCGTTCTGGTGCTGTTGGCCATCGGACTTGTCGGCTCTGATCTCGCGACCGCGACGGCGTTGCGGCCGTATCTGCTCGGGCGAGTCGACGAGCGCCTCGACGCGACGGCCGGCTTCGCTGCCCGCTTGTTGAGTCCCGAGGCGCCGCCCGCGCCGCCACCGGGCGCCGCGCTGTCGCTCCCTCGAGGTGACACGCCCAACGTGCAAGCAGCTCGCATCGATCCCCACGGGCGGATCGTGAAGACGGTCCGGGGACCTTTTTCGTCGGCGAGCGACGCGTTCCGTGTCCTACCACGCGGGCCGTTGGACCGTGCCCGTAACGGCCAGACGGTCAGATTCGAGGTCACGAGCCGGTCCGGACACTACCGAGGGATCGCCGAACCGATCGCGAGCACGCGTGACGTCGCCGTTGCGATCACCCCGCTCGGCGACGTCGAAGCGACAATGACCCGCTTGTACTGGATCGAGGGAATCGCAACGGCAGGACTGTTGCTGCTCGCGGGGGTTCTGGCGCTGTGGCTCGTACGGGTCGGGCTCCGCCCGCTTGCGCACATCACCGACACCGCGGACGCGGTCGCGGCGGGTGATGTCGACCGGCGCGTCGACATTCGCGGCGGTTACGAAGTCGCACGCCTCGGCCGGGCGCTGAACTCAGCGTTCGACGCGCGCGCGGAGTCCGAGCAGACGCTGCGCGAGTTCATCTCCGACGCGTCGCATGAGCTGCGTACACCGCTGACCTCGATTCGTGGCTATGCCGAACTCCTGCGCGTGGGTGCGTTGAGCGACGACGCTGGGATAGTCCGGGCGGCTGCGCGCATAGAGCATGAAGCAGCGCGAATGGGGGGCCTCGTCGAGAATCTCCTCGCTCTGGCGCGGCTCGACGAGGGTCGTCCACTCGAGCTGACGGACGTTGATCTGAGTGCCCTCGCGGTCGACGCGGTCACTGACGCGCGCGCGGTCGAGCCGGACCGACCGATCACGCTGATCGCGGCCGGACCGGTGCATGTAATGGGCGACGAGATGACGTTACGTCAAGTACTGGCGAACTTGCTGGCGAACGTGCGTGAACACACGCCCGAGCGGACTGCCGTAGAAGTACGAGTCGCCGCAACACCGACGGGTGCCCGCCTCGACGTCATCGATGCCGGCGCAGGCCTTGACCCGGGCGCCCATCTTCGGGTGTTCGATCGCTTCTGGCGCGGCGCGCCGGGCGGCACCTCGTCCCGGGACGGCAGTGGCCTCGGGCTCGCGATTGTTGCCGCGGTCGCCGCGGCTCACGGCGGCCGAGCGTGGGCCGATACGGACCGCGATCGTCTGCCGGGCGCTCACTTCGTGGTCGAGTTGCCCGCCCGTCCTCCGGCTTGAGCGGCCCGAAACTTCACAAGTGGCGTGCAACTCCTGTCGGGTTTGATCACAGGCTCGTCGGGCCTGATGCATACATGCATTTCCGACTTCTTCCAATATGGGCTCTTGCGGTGAGCGCACCGCTCGTCGTCGCAGGCTGCGGCGGTGGGTCTGGTTCACAAGCTGCATCCGCTACCGGTGTCACGACGACGAGTGGTGCGCCAACCGCGACCGGCCAGCGGTCGACGCTGAGCGCCTGCCTTCGCAAGCACGGGGTGAATCTCCCGGCCGGTTTCGGTCAGGGCGGTCCGCCGGGGGGTGGTGCGCCAGGCGGTGGCTCTGGCGTACCGGGGGGTGCGACGCCGGGCTCGTTTCCCTCGGGTGGGGCACCGGGCGGAGCGCTGCCGGGTGGCGTCGATCAGCAGAAGTTGCAGGCCGCGTTCAAGGCGTGTGGCGGTTCCGCACGCGGAGGCGGCTTTCCGGGTGGAGGTGGCGCCAACCCCCAGGCGCTCACCGCGTATCTGTCCTGCCTGTCCGATCACGGCGTGAACGTTCCAACGACTACTTCGGGCACGACAGCCGGCGGAGCCGGATCTGCGCTCGCGACGGTTCGCAACGATCCGAAGTTCGCCGCGGCGAACAAGACGTGCCAGGCATTGCTTCCGACCGCCGGGAGCTCCACCACAACGACTGCTGCAGGTTGAGAGGTAGTGATGAGTAAACGATTGCTAGTCAACGGGCTCCTCGTGTTGGTGGTGCTCGCGATCGCGGCGGGCGTGTTCGCGACCATGCGCTCGAGCTCGAGCTCGGCGGCGACGACTCAGACCTTCGCGACGGCCAAGCGTGGCGTCGTGTTGCAGAGTGTCACGTCGACCGGGAATGTCGAAGCGCCGACCGATCTTTCGTTGTCGTTCCAGCAGTCGGGAGAGGTCACCGCCATCTTCGTTTCGGCTGGTCAGCATGTGGTGGCGGGCCAAGCGCTGGCGCAGGTCGACGATACCCAACAGAAGCTCGCCCTCGCCTCGGCGCAGGCCGGTCTCGCATCGGCGCAGGCGAATCTCGCGGCGCTGGAACGCGGAGAGACCGCAATCGAACGACAGGCAGATGCCATGTCCGTGGTTTCGGCCCAGCAGAGTGTGACGACTGCGCAACAGGGTGTGACGAACGCGCAGCAGAACGCGGCGACCAACGTGACCAAGTACCAACAGACGATCGAACAGGCAAAGCAGACCCTTACGCAGGCCAACGCAGGCGTGACCTCCGCGCAGTCCGATCTTCACCAGGCCGAGGTCGCGCTCTCGTCCCTGCAGAACAGCTCCGATACGCAACGATCCAGCGGTGAGTCGCTCGCTGCGTTGCTCACGCGCTATCAACTCGACTCGGCGCGCTGCACGAGCCACGCGGGGCAGACTGCGACATCTGATGGCGTCGTCTGCGCCCAGGTCAACAACCTCTCGACGTTCGCCAAGGGTGTCCAGTCGGCGCAGTCGAGCTTGACCCAAGCCGAGACACAACAGACGTCGGCGCAAGACGGCCTGACCAGCGCACAACAGCAGCAAACGAGTGGCGAGGCGCAAGATCAGCAGTCGATCCAGAGCGCGCGGTCGCAGCTGACGTCCGCCGAGACGCAGTATCAGTCGACGCTGGTGAACAACGCCGTGAAGCAGGAAGCACCCAAGCCCGAGCAGATCGCTCAAGACCGTACGTCGATCGTGTCGGCCCAGGCGCAGCTACAGACGGCACAGAAGAACGAAGACGACACGACGCTGCACGCACCCGTCGCCGGCGTTGTGGCGTCGGTCAACGGTCTCGTCGGCCAGCAGTCGAGCGGCGGAAGCTCGTCGTCGAGCGCCTCGAGCTCGACGGGCAGCTCGACGGGCACTTCGACCGGCTCTTCGACTGCGAGCTCGGGCTTCATTCAGCTCACGGATGTGAACCTCTTCGACGTCAAGGTCGGTTTCACCGAGACCGATGCCCCCAAAGTGAAAGTCGGGCAGGCGGCGACGATCACCCTCGATGCACTCCCGAACGAGACGTTCACCGGGCACGTGCTCGAGCTGGACACCTCCTCGACGCTCGTGAGCAACGTCGTCACCTACTACGCCAAGATCGGGTTCGACACCACGCCGGCCGACGTAAAACCCGGAATGACCGCGTCGGTGAACGTAGTGCTCGACAAACGCGACAACGCGATAACGCTGCCGACCTCAGCAGTTTCGACGACCGGCACGACCGAGACGGTCACGGTCAAGCCGAAGAGCGGCAGCGAGACTTCGAAGGTCATCACGATCGGGCTACGCGGCGACAGCGCGGTCGAGATTACGAGCGGGTTGAGTGTGGGCGACCAGGTCGTGACCACGAGCTCGGCCTCGACAGCAACCGCGGGCGGCGGTTTCCCGGGGGGTGGTCTGCCGGGCGGCGGCCTCGGTGGTGGCCTGGGCGGCGCACCTCGGGCCGGGGGCAACTGATGACCCGGTATTCCGGCCCAGTAATGGCCTTGAGGGACGTCACGAAGGTCTACGGCGAAGGTGACACCGTCGTGCATGCGCTTCGCGGTGTGAGCCTCGACGTCGCGCCAGGCGAGTACGTGGCGATCATGGGCGCTTCCGGGAGCGGCAAGAGCACGTTGATGCACATCGTGGGCTGCCTCGATGTTGGCACGTCGGGCCGCTACATGCTCGACGGGATGGACGTCTCCCAACTCGACGACTTCGCGCTGTCGGTCGTGCGGAACCGCAAGATCGGCTTCGTCTTCCAGAGCTTCAACCTGATTCCGCGCACATCGGCGTTCGCCAACGTGGAGCTCCCGTTGGTGTACGCCAACGTGGCGAAAGCAGAACGCCGCGAGCGCGTTATTGCCGCGCTGCACGCCGTCGGCCTCGCGGATCGTGCCGAGCACTTCCCGAACCAGCTCTCGGGCGGCCAGCAGCAGCGCGTCGCGCTCGCCCGCGCGATCGTCACCGATCCCGCAATCATTCTTGCCGATGAACCAACGGGAGCGCTCGACACCGCTGCCACTGCCGAGGTGCTCACCATGTTCCAAGGTCTTCACGAGGAAGGTCGAACCGTCGTCGTGATCACGCACGAGCCCGACGTTGCCGAACGAGCCGGACGAGTGATACGTCTTCGCGACGGATCCGTAGTCGAGGATTCGAGTCGCTTCCGCGTCGCCGCAGCAGCGGCGGGAGGTCACTCGCTGTGACCCTCACCAGTGTACGGATCGCGATGCGCGGAATCGTCGCCAACAAGCTCCGATCCTTTCTGACGACGCTCGGCATCTTGATCGGCGTCGCCTCGGTGATCCTGGTCGTCGCAGTCGGCGCAGGATCGGCCGCGGCCACACGTTCGAGTCTCGAGGCGTTGGGATCGAACACCCTTACCGTCCGAGCAGGTGGGTTCGGGTTTGGGGCTCGCGCGGGCACGCAGAGCCGCAAGGTGTCCATCACCAACGCGGACGTGGCCGCGCTCGCCGACAAGACGAACGCGCCCGATGTCGGCCAGGTCGTTCCGACCGTCAACATAAGCAGCGAGACCGTCGTGTACAGCGGCGCGACCGATACGCCCAGCACCCTTTCCGGCGCGACGACCAACTTCAGCGCGGTCCGCAATTACCCGGTGCAGTGGGGCCAGTGGTTCACGCAACAGCAATACGACAGTCATGCGAACGTCGTGGTGCTCGGTTTGACCGATGTGAAGGATCTCGTCGGTCAGCAAGCCGCTGGATCCGCGCTGGTCGGTCAACAGGTCCTCATCGGCGGGAAGTCGTTCACCGTGATCGGCGTGTTCAAGTCCAAGGGCACCAACGGGTTCCAGGATCAGGACAGCATCGCCATCATGCCGCTCACCACCGCCCGCGACGACTTCGTCGGCAACTCAGGCACAGTCGATGGTCTCACCGTGCAAGCGACGAGCTCCAAGACCGCTGCCGCTGCGCAGAGCGAGATCACCGCGGTGCTCGTCGCGCACCATCCCGGCTCGAGCTCGACGGACTTCAGCGTGCTGAATCAACAGTCGCTGCTCACGACGGTTTCCAGCACCAACAAGACGTTTACGGTGTTGCTTGCCGCGGTGGCCGCGATCTCGCTCCTCGTTGGTGGAATCGGGGTCATGAACATCATGCTCGTGACCGTGACCGAACGCACCCGTGAAATCGGTATCCGCAAGGCGATCGGGGCACGCCAGGGTCACATCCTCACCCAGTTCCTCGTCGAAGCCGTGCTGCTCGCCGGCTTCGGAGGAGTAGTAGGAGCGGTTGCGGCCATCGTGTTGAGCGGTGTTGTCACGATCGAGAACGTCACGCCGGTGGTCGAGCCGTACTCCGTGTTCCTCGCGCTGGGGTTCGCGATCGCGACCGGCTTGTTCTTCGGCATCTATCCGGCAAATCGTGCCGCGAAGCTGCGTCCGATCGACGCACTGCGCTACGAATGAACCTAGGCAGGCTCCCGTGACCCATGTTGAACCCTCCCGAGTGTCGAGCGCGACCGACCCAACGATGTCGGATATCCCGCTCGTTGATCTCGAGGACATCAGACCGGACGAGTCGCTCCTCGCCGACGTACGCAGAACCCGCATCACCACACCGGCAACACGCGCGCTCCTGGCGCTGGTCGTCGTCGGCGGCGCCTTCCTCGGAGGTGCGGTCGTCGAGCGGACGCAACACAAGACGTCAAGCGGGGCGTCGAGTCTGGCGTCAATCGCCGCACAGTTCCGCCGCAGTGCGACCGGCGGATCCGGTGCGTCGGGCGGATCGGGAGCGGCGGGCGCATCACCGTTCGGGGCCGGTGGAGCGACAATCGGCACGGTCAAGCTCGTCGACGGCACCAACGTCTATGTCCAAGACATACAAGGCAACACCATCAAGGTCACTACCAGCCCGAGTACACAAGTAACCATCAGCAAGACGGGCAAGGTAAGCGAGCTCGCGCCCGGGTCAACGATCATCGTGCAGGGCAAGCAGAACGCGGCAGGTACATCCATGTCGGCGACGAGCATCTCGCCGAGCGCCGGATTCGGAGGCGGAGGATTCGGTGCCGGCGCGGGATCAGCAGGCTGACGAGCTCGGCCGGTCATGACCGGATGACGCAGTCACGCGCCCGCATGTCACAACTGCGCGTCGATTTGGTTGAGGATCTGCACCAACGTGTCCGATGACGTGTCGGTCCCCGATGTGGTGCCGGCCGAAGCCGTGCTCGACTCTACGGCCTTCAAGTCGGCGATGAGCTTCTCCAGGTCGGTCTTGAGGTCGGCACTGCTGACACCGGTGCCGGTGACTCCGACGGCATTGGTCGTGGCGCTCGGTGGCGGTCCCTGTGGGCCGTCACCTGGCTTGTGATCTTCGATTCGCTGCACCATGTTCGTCAACTGCGAGTCCGACAGCTGCACGCCATTTGGCGCGTTCTCCTGAAGGCCCTGTTTGATCGCGGTACTGAGATCGGCATTCGAGATGCCCTTCGACGCCGCGTAGTCGGCCAGGCTGCCGCCGCTGTTTCGCACGGCGGCCATCAGCTGGTCACTGGTCATGTTGAACAGCTGTGCGACCGGCGCCATCGACTGCTGCATGCGCGCTCGGAAGTCTTGCTGGCCGGTGCCGTTGATCCCCATCGTTCCCGGCGAGCTGCCGATCGAAGAGACGTTCATTGCGGTCGATCTCCTTGTTTCGCGTTTCCGGTCTATTCGGGAGCGGGCGACTCGCGAATGAGCATTCCCGCAATGTTCTCAAGCGACACTCAACCCGCAGACAACGCTGGTTCGCGGAAACCTGGAACGCGGCCCGCTGATCGGAACGGCGGCGCTGCAGCTCGCCGAATTCACAGGGAAACGTACGCCGCGCGACTCAATCTGGAGGCGTTAGTAGGTGTGGGGAAGGGATGATGCAGTGGAGTTGAGGTGATGCGCCGCTGCGCCTTGTCACTCGTTGGGTTGATCACACTTGTCGGTACCGCCGGGGTCCCGATGCGCGTTGAGGCCAGCGATTCCAGTGGCAGCTCAGCGTTGGTCCGGCCTGCGTTGCTTGCACCGCAACCTCCGAGCGGTGCGACACGAACCGGGATTGTGGATCCGACTCGTGCCATCGAGTTCGACGTTGTGCTCGCATCGCATCCCCGGGAACTCGTGACGCTGCTACGCGAGCTGCCTACCTCGTGGCGACTCGACCGTGCCCGCCGACCCTTAGGCGACGCCGAACTTGCGCGCCAGCGCGGACCTGTGACGGTTCAGGCTGTCTGAGCGGGACCTGTGATTCTTCATGAGATATATGAGCGTGGGTTGTGTGTTCGTCATGAAACTGCCTGAAGGCTTTAGCAATCGGGAGTGAGGGCCGAGAACACCCACGTACGGAGTTGGGCGCACGGAGGTGTATGGGCGGATGACGATCAGCGGGATTAGTGGCGCGACGCAGGTACAAGCCGGCGGCGGGGTTGACCCATCGAGTTGGCTGAGCCAAATGCAACAGACACTTGGACCGGTCGCGCAACTGTTTGGTGAGAGCTCCCAACAGTTGATGAACGACTTGCAGTCTGGCAAGACAAGCTTGAGCCAGTTGGCGCAGTCCAAAGGCATCTCGCAGACCGATCTGCTGAACGCGATCCAGCAGGGCTTACAGCAGTCCTCCACGGAAAATGGGCAGCAACTTTCCAGCACGCAGGTCACGAACCTTGCGACCATGATCGCGAACCGCGTGCCTGGAGGCCACCACCACCACGATGGCGGCGGCACATCATCTGGTTCCTCCTCGGCGAACCCGTTGTCGGCGGTCGGCCAGGACCTGGAGCAGTTGCTCCAAGACCTCGGTACCGCTCTCTCCGCGAACGGCACCACCTCGACGTCGGCGACGACTGACACGGCCACGACGAGCACCACGCCTGGTGGGGCGTCGACCAACGCCTTGTCCGCGGTTCAGTCCGACGCTGCGCAGCTTCTGCAAGACCTCAGCACCGCGTTCTCGATTAACAGTTCGACGAGCACGACCCACACGACCGGGACGTCCAGCTCCTCTTCAACGAATCCGCTGTCCGGCGTTCAACAGGACCTCGGTCAGTTGCTCAAAGACCTCGGCGCCGCAATCTCGGCCTATGGGTCGAACGGGCCCAGTACGACTGACGACAGCGTGGCGGCAGTCCTGAACCAGTCCACGAGCGTAAATCAGCTGGTGTAGCTGCCGCTACGACTGAGGAGAACCTCCACGCGGGCTGGCCGGGTCTGACCGTTGCTTCCCGCCAGTCCCGGGCTGGGCCCCCCGCGGAGGCTCTGCTGGTTGCGCATGGCGCAACCGGCTTCTGTAACGATTTTGGAGGGGTGTTTCGGGCTCGAACTGTCGAGTAGTTGGGAAAGGG
>Ga0265338_10002691_pt1 | contig 26117 bp, 17 predicted proteins | sample 42126metaG_FD_193579 | JGI IMG/M metagenome (GOLD analysis project Ga0265338, IMG submission 193579) | Rhizosphere microbial communities from Carex aquatilis grown in University of Washington, Seatle, WA, United States - 4-21-26 metaG | ecosystem: Host-associated > Plants > Roots > Rhizosphere...
CCTCAACAAGTTCGTGGTCGGCAAATTCTTTGTAGGTGTAGGCTTTCATGGATACCAAATCGACTATGCCGTTGGCCCCCTGCTCAAAGCCGATTGGCAGGTGAATCGGGAAGGCGCGTTTGCTCAGACGGTTATGGATACTATCTAAACTCTTGTAAAAATCGCCGCCGGTTTGGTTAATTTTGTTGATAAAACAGATACGCGGCACGCCGTATTTGTCAGCCTGGCGCCAAACCGTCTCGGATTGGCTCTCTACGCCCATTTTGCCGTCAAAAACCACCACTGCGCCGTCCAGCACGCGCAAACTACGCTCAACTTCTACGGTAAAGTCAATGTGCCCGGGCGTATCAATGATGTTGATCTTGTGGTCTTTCCAGAAACAGGTCACGGCTGCGGCGGTAATGGTGATGCCGCGCTCTTTTTCCTGGGCCATCCAGTCGGTAGTGGTTTCGCCCTCGTGTACGGCGCCGATTTTGTGCTTTAAGCCGGTGCGATAAAGAATGGCCTCCGTAACCGTGGTCTTACCGGCGTCAATATGGGCGATAATGCCGATGTTTCTGACTTGGTCTAAATTGTATTTCTTATCCGCCATAATCTTTAGTTTTGAACTCCTAGCTGCTGGCTATGAGCTGGTTCTCGCGAAGTGGGCGAAGGCGCGGTTGGCGTCGGCCATACGGTGCGTATCTTCGCGTTTTTTAACGGCTTCGCCGGTGTTGTTGTAGGCGTCTACCAGTTCCAGGGCGATGCGGTCTTCCATGCTCATGCCTTTGCGGCTGCGGGCGGCGGCGACAAACCACATGATGGTCAGGTGCTGCTGACGCTGGCCTTTGACTTCAAACGGAATCTGATAGTTAGCACCGCCAACGCGGCGGGAGCGGGTTTCCATATGCGGCTGGACGTTTTTCATAGCCTGGTCAAAAACATCCAGCGGGTTCTGAACTTTAAGTTTATCGGCGGCTTTTTGCATGCCACCGTAAACTAGACGCTCGGCTATTTGTTTTTTACCGTCGTGCATTACCCGGTTAATCAGTTTGGAGACAGCCGAGCTGTTATAGATACGGTCTGGTGCCGCCGGACGGATCAAAGCCTTGGTAGTCTTACGCGGCACTTCTGTCTCCAGACTCATTTTCTACTTCAAACGCGCCTCTCTGTAAAATGCCACGTTGCCAATCTGTTAGCCTACCAGCTAGTTCAGGGAAAAATAGTAGGTGCTCGCTCAACGTTGAAGCGATAGCCGATTCTTCGTCTGGACTACTGGCTTGAGTTAGTGCGTCAATATCAGCCTCGGCTCTGACATAGCCGTTAGGGAGCGATGGAAGTTCAGCTCTCATTATTTTGACCTCTTGGCGCCATACTTTGAGCGGCCCTGTTTGCGGTTTTCTACTCCTTGAAGATCAAGGTTACCGCGGACAATGTGGTAGCGGACACCAGGTAAATCGGGCACCCGGCCGCCACGCACCAAAACCACGGCGTGCTCTTGCAGGTTGTGGCCTTCGCCACCGATGTAAGCCCAAACTTCGTGGCCGTTAGTAAGGCGGACACGGGCGACTTTGCGCAGCGCCGAGTTAGGTTTCTTTGGTGTTTTGGTGGTTACGCGGATGCAAACCCCGCGCTTAAACGGCGACGGTTTTTCGTAGTTCCTAGTCTCTAGGTTATTAACCACACGCAGCAGCGCCGGCGACTTGGTCTTGCCGGACGCACTCTTGCGAGGCTTGCGTACTAGTTGGTTAATAGTGGGCATCGGTAGGTAATTTTAGCAGATTTACTCCTTAGAGGCAACCGTTTCAGCCCCCTCGGGTTGGTGGGCTTCATCGTAGCCGGGCGCGCCGGTTCCAACCGGAATACGCCGGCCTAAGATGACATTTTCTTTAAGACCATACAGGCGGTCAATCTTGCCGCTGGTGGCCGCGGCAATCAGCACGCGGGTGGTGTCCTGGAACGAGGCGGCACTCAGGAAGGAATCGGTGCTAAGCGAAGCTTTGGTGATACCCAGTAGTAACTGGTTGTATTTGACCAGGTGCTTACCCCTGGCGGCCAGTTCTTCGTTGGTTTCTACGACCGCCAGTTTACTGGCAATATCACCGGTGATGAACTGGCTGTCACCGGCCTCTTCTATCTGCACGCGGCTGAACATCTGGCGCACGATAACTTCCAGGTGCTTGTCAGCAATGGTCTGGCCTTGGCTGGCAAAGATGTAAAGAACTTCGTTCATGATGTAGCGCTGGGTGGCCTCCACTCCTGACAGGCGCATCAACTCATGCAGATTGATAGAACCGTTGGTCAGGCGTTGGCCGGCCTCTACCTGGTCGCCATCGGCTACCAGCAATTGCTTGAAGCCGGGGATTTCGTAGCGCACTACGCTTTTAGCGGTAGGCGTGATAGTTAGGGAAGTTTCGGTGATATGAACCTTGCCGGCCATAGCTGCGATCAGCGGTTCGCTGCCATCTTCGTGGGCGGCTACTATGTCGCCGATGGCGACTTCATCACCGTCGTTAAAGGTGGCTTGGCGCCCAGCCAAAGGCAGTTTTAGGGCTTTTTGCTCTTTGGCAGTAACCTGGACGATGTATTCGTCGCCCTCTTCCCAGGCGTTTACAACGCCGGTAATGTCGGTTAGGTAGGCCTGGCCTTTAGGCACGCGGACTTCCAAAAGCTCTTCTACGCGGGTCAGGCCCTGGGTCACGTCGTCACCGGCAGTCACGGCGCCGGCGCGGTGTTTAGAGTCAAGTGACAGCTGGGTACCCGGTTCGCCAATTGACTGGGCAGCTATAACCCCTATTGGGTAGTCGCTGGCAACCAGCTTACGGGTGGCCAAGTCCATGCCGTAAGACTTGCGGCTAACGCCGCGTACTGAGGTACAACTGAGAACGCTTTTAATGCGGACGCTTTCGATAGCTGTGTCTTCATGTATGGCTTGGGCGATTTCGGCAGTAATCAGCTCGCCGGCTTTGACGTATTTCTTGACATTTTCGGCGGCAAATCGGCCGGCCAAGCGATCACCAAGATTGATGCCAACCAGCTCGGAGTCACTGCGATACAGCGGCAAGCCCGAATCTTCGGCTTCGTAATCGACAGTAAAGACATCTTGGGCGACATCAACCAAGCGGCGGGTCAGATAGCCGGAGTCAGCGGTTCGAAGGGCGATATCTACCAGAGATTTTCGGGTGCCGCGGGTGGCCGTAAAGTACTCGAGCGGATCAAGACCATACTTATAGTTGGACTTTACCGGCAGCTCCATGGCTCGGCCGGTGGCATCGGCACGGATGCCAATCATCCCGACTGAGTCTTTCATCTGGCTTAAGTTACCGCGGGCACCAGAGGCCACGGCAATGGACATGGTGTTGTCTTCGGTAGCAAACTGTTCAGCCAAGGCTTTTTCTACCTGGCCGTCAACGGCTGACCACGCCTCTACGGTCAGACGGTAGCGCTCGTCGTCGGTGATGAAACCGGCAGTATACTGTTTGGATATCTCAGCAGCCTTCTTTTCGCCACCACTAACAATTGCCGGCAAAACTTTCAGATCCGAGAAGTCTTCCATGCCGATGGACAGACCGGAGAAAGTCGCATAGCGGAAACCCAAGTCTTTGAGGTCATCAGCGATTTCGGCAGTGATTTCCTGGCCGTATTTTTCGTAGGTGGCGGACATGGCTTTGTCTAGGCGTTTGCTGGTCATGGCCCCGTCGATAAATGGGAAGTCGTCCGGAAAAATTTCGTTAAACAGCACCCGGCCCAGGGTGGTTTCGCGTATCTCACCGCGGAAGGGTAACCGGACGCGGCTTTGCAGTGTTAAATCATGGGCATCCAATGCCATAAGGGCTTCGTCCAGACTAGAAAAGTCTTTGGTTTTAGCGGCTTTTACACCTGGACGCTCGTACGTCAGGTAGTAGCAGCCCAGCACGATGTCTTGTTCAACGTGCAGAATCGGTGAGCCGTCGGACGGCTTGAGCAAGTTATGGTTGGCGGCCATGATTTCTCGGGCTTCTTGTTGGGCTTTTTCGCTCAAAGGCAGGTGCACGGCCATCTGGTCACCGTCAAAGTCGGCATTAAAACCTTTACAGACCAACGGGTGCAACTGGATGGCTTTACCTTCTATAAGCACCGGCTGAAAAGCTTGGATACCTAGACGATGAAGTGTCGGCGCACGGTTCAGTAGAACATATTTGCCTTTGATGACCTCGTCCAAGGCATCCCACACAGCGGCTTCACCCATTTCTATCATGCGGGTAGCGCTACGGATATTGTGCGCCAGCTCCTGGTCAATCAGCCGGCCAATTACAAACGGCTTAAATAGCTCCAAAGCCATAGTTTTGGGCAGGCCGCACTGGAACATCTTAAGTTCCGGGCCGGCAACAATTACGCTACGACCAGAATAGTCTACGCGCTTGCCCAGCAAGTTCTGGCGGAATCGCCCCTGTTTGCCCTTAAGCATATCGGACAGTGATTTTAGACGGCGGCGTTGGCCGGTGGCGGCCACGGCGCGGCCGGAGCGGGCGCTGTTGTTGTCAATTAAGGCATCCACGGCTTCTTGCAACATGCGCTGCTCGTTGCGGCGGATGACTTCCGGCGCGTTGAGCTCCATAAGTTTCTTTAGGCGGTTGTTGCGGTTAATGACCCGGCGGTACAAGTCATTGAGGTCAGAGGTGGCAAAACGGCCACCGGTCAGCTGCACCATCGGGCGCAAGTCCGGCGGGATAACTGGCAGTACGCTGACACACATGCTTGATGGTTTAATGCCGGCTCGTTCCATGCTCTCCAACAGGCGCAGCCGTTTCATAATTTTCTTCATGCGCTGGCCTTTGGCTTCTTCGGCTTCTTTATTCAGGGATTTGATCAGTTTCTTCAGGTCTACTTCTTCCAGAAGTTCCTTAAGAGCCGCACCGCCCATGCCGACGCTAATTAGATCCTGCAACTCGTCAGGCAAATTGCGGTAGTCGTTCTCGGAGAGCAGCCCCAGCTTTTGCAGGCTATCGGCCTCGGCGTTAAACAGCTCAAACTCAGCAACCAGCTCCTCGAGTTCCTTGTTTTGGGCTTCAGATAGCGCTTTGATATCGGCATCTTTCTTGCCGGCCTCTTTTTCGTAGCGATGCTTAATAGCTTGCTCGGCCGCTTTTTGTGTGGCTTCGTGGTCGGCGCGAACTTTGGCCAGTGCCGCGGTGTCAACGCTCTTAATGATGTAGCTGGCAAAATACGCCACTCGCTCCAGACTTTTGACGGTCATGCCCAATAGTAGGCCAACAGCGCTGGGAGTGCCGCGCAAAAACCAAATGTGGGCAACCGGAGCCGCCAAATTAATGTGGCCCATGCGCTCGCGACGGACAATGCTGCGCGTAACCAGCTCGCCGTTTTTATCAACGGCTGCTTCGCGTGAACGAACACCCTTATATTTAGCGTCGTGGGGGTTGATGTCTTTGACCGGGCCAAAAATGCGCTCGCAGAATAGACCGTCGCGTTCTGGTTTTTGGGTACGATAGTTGATGGTTTCGGGTTTGGTTACCTCGCCGTGGCTCCATTCTAAAATGTCATCCGGGCTGGCAATAGCCAGGCGTACGGCGTCGAAGTCGGAAATATTGGTTCCGGGATTGTACTGTCTCATCTTATGCTTCCTCCGCAAGTTCTTGGCTAATTTCTTCGGCTGTTTCGTCTAACGCGACGTCCTCGGCGGTTGGTGGCGCTACTTCTTCGATAACACCAAATTCGCTGATTACATCGTCGTCAGTTACGTCGGTGGTTGTGAGGCTGCTGTCGTCCGGCAGGTCAACCGTGGACGTGTGCTTAGCTTCGTCCTTGACGTTTTCGGCCAGGACTTTTTCAGCATCCACCACGGCGTTATCGGCCAACAGGTCGACTTTTAAGCCCAGCCCTTGGAGTTCCTTGACCAGTACGTTAAAGCTTTCCGGGACCTTTGGACCCTGGATTTCCGTACCTTTAATGATGCTTTCGTAAGCTTTGGCGCGGCCGTAAACATCGTCGGACTTGATGGTCAGCATTTCCTGCAATGTATTAGCGGCACCGTAAGCTTCTAGTGCCCAAACCTCCATCTCGCCAAAGCGCTGGCCGCCGTTTTGGGCCTTACCGCCCAGCGGCTGCTGCGTGACCATGGTGTACGGACCGGTTGAGCGGGCATGAATCTTATCGCTGACCATGTGGTTAAGCTTGATGATGTACATGCAACCAACAGTTGTACGCTCGGCAAAGGCTTCGCCGGTGCGGCCATCGTAAAGCTGCTGTTTGCCGTCTTCGGGTAGACCGGCCTGTTTCAGCAGTTCTTGGATTTTCTTGATTGGCACACCGTTGAAGGCCGGGCTGGCAACCTTAATGCCTAAGGCGTTAGCAGCCATGCCAAGGTGTGTTTCAAATAGCTGGCCAATGTTCATACGACTGGGAACGCCCAACGGATTTAGAATAATGTCAATCGGCGTACCATCTTCGTTAAAAGGCATATCCTCAATCGGTAAAATGCGGGCAATAACTCCCTTGTTACCGTGGCGGCCACCGAGTTTGTCGCCTACGGAGATTTTGCGCATCTGGGCAACAAAGACTTGGATTTGCATGATTACGCCAGCTTTAAGTTCGTGGCCGGAAGCGCGGCTAAAGACCTTAACGCCAACAACTTTGCCGTGACGGCCGGTGCTCATACGCTGAGAAGTGTCACGAACCTCTTTGGCTTTTTCGCCGAATATGGCCCGCAGCAATCTCTCTTCGCTGGAAAGCTCTTGTTCACCCTTGGGGGTGATTTTACCAACGAGAATATCGCTAGGATGGACTTCGGCGCCAATGCGTACAATGCCGTCTTCGTCCAGGTGACGCAAGGATTCCTCGGAAACGTTGGGGATGTCGCGGGTGACAATCTCCGGTCCCAGTTTGGTTTCGCGAACTTCGGTCATGTAGTCGACGATGTGGATAGAAGTCAGGGTGTCGTCTTCCACCAAGCGGCGGGAGATAATCACGGCGTCCTCAAAGTTGTAGCCACTCCAGGGCATAAAGGCCGTTAGTAAGTCTTTGCCCAGCGCCAGTTCGCCGCCGGCGATGCTCATGCCTTCAATCAGAATATCGCCTTCTTTGACTTTATCACCGCTGCTGACCAACACCGTTTGATTGATAGAACTGCCTTCGTTACTTCGTACAAAGTGCTGCGGCTCGTAAGCAACGCTCTTGCCGTTCTTATATTTGACAACTACTTCATCGGCGCTGGCTTTCTGTACTACACCGTCACCATCGGCAGTGATTATCTGGCCGCTGTTGCGGGCGGCGATAGTCTCAAATCCGGTGCCAACAATTGGACTTTCCGGCTTGATTAGCGGTACCGCTTGGCGCTGCTGGTTGGAACCCATCAGGCTTCTAAGCACATAATTTTTCTCTACAAAAGGTACCAGACCGGCGCTGCTACCGATAGTTTGCGAACGTGAAGCGTCCATATGTGTGACTTCATTAGCGCCAACTTCACCGGGTGCCAAGCGATTGCGGGCACTGACCCGCTCTTCGACGAAATAGCCATCGGCAGTGAGTGCGTTACCGGCACCGGCCACAACAGCATTTTCTTCTTCGGCGGCATCCAGATAAATAATTTTGCTGGTTACTTTGGCTTTGACGGGCCAGGTCGCCCGGCTCTTTTCGGCAGCCAGTTTTTTGGCGGTAACTTCGGTAATTTTGGCACCGGCTTTAACAATCACCGTGCCACGTTCGTTAAGCAGGTCTATGGCAGCAATGTGGCCGGCAGCCTCTTTAGGCGTGACGGCGTTGATGACTTTGCGGTAGGGTGTTTCTATAAAGCCGTACTCGTTAATACGGGCGTAGCTGGCAAGGTTCAAAACCAAGCCGATGTTAGCACCTTCCGGCGTTTCTACCGGGCAAATGCGGCCATAGTGGGTGGCGTGGGCGTCGCGCACTTCAAATCCGGCGCGTTCACGGCTCAAACCGCCGGGGCCCATGGAGCTGAGGCGGCGTTTGTGCGCCAGCTCGCTCAAAGGGTTGATTTGATCCATAAACTGGCTAAGCTGCGAGCTGGCAAAAAATTCGCGCACCGCGGCGACTACCGGACGGGCATTGATTAGTTGCGCCGGCGTAACGGTTTCGATCTCGCTCATGCTCATGCGGTCTTTGGCGTTGCGCTCCATGCGCAGCAGGCCGATGCGGAACTGGCGTTGCACCAGCTCACCAACTAACTTGACGCGGCGGTTGGCCAAGCTGTCGATTTCGTCGGCCGGTTCCTGGGTGACATTCAAACGGATGATTTCGGCGACGATCGCCACGATATCATCTATCCGCAGTACCCGGTTATCGGCAGTATTGGCAACGTTAAGGTTCAAACGCTTGTTGAGTTTGTAGCGGCCAACGCGGCCAAAATCAAACCGCTTAAAATTATAAAACATGTTTTCTACCAGGCTGCGGGCGTTATCAACAGTGGCCAAGTCACCCGGGCGCAGGCGGCGGTAGACTTCAATCAGTGCTTCGTTGGCGCTGCCGGTCGGGTTTTTCTCCAGAGTGATGCCAATATGGTTGATAGGGCCTTGGTCAACGTGCTTAAAGGCGCTTTTCATGGCTTCTTCGGTCATACCCAGGGCCTTAAGCAGTGTGGTTACGGCAATTTTACGCTTACGGTCAATTTTGACATACAGCGCGCCGTTGGCAGCCGTTTCAAATTCCAGCCAGGCGCCGCGCACCGGGATAACCTTGGCACCGTACTGGTTAGTGGCGCCGTGAGCGCCGGCAGTAAAGAATACGCCGCTGCTGCGGATTAGCTGGCTGACCACTACCCGCTCGGCGCCGTTAATAACAAAAGTACCGCGGCTGGTCATCCACGGGTAATCACCCAGATAAATTTCGTTGGTTTTGACTTCGCCGGTAACTTTATTAGTCAACTCAACCGTGGCTTTTAGCGGTGCTTCAAAGCTGACGTTATTTTCGCGGGCCTCCCCCTCAATCATCTTGGGGCTCTCAAAATGATAATCTTTAAAAGCAATGCTGAGTTTCGTGCCCGTGTAATCGTCTATCGGGCTGATTTCGGCCAGCAATTCCCCTAAACCTTCTTCCACAAACCAGTTAAACGAGGTATTTTGATGATCCACCAGATTAGGTGGGCTTAGTACGTCATCTGATTTGGTAAAGTACGTGCGCGCCGCAGTCGTGCCCATTTTTTTAGCCATAAAAAAGCAATACTCCCTTATTTTATTTGATAAGCGCCTGAGCGAAGCCCACTACGTTCGGCATTTTGCAAAATTGTATTTAATACAGCAAGCACCAAAGTCAACTACTTCTTGACTGAAATTGTATACTTATCTGTCGCAAGCGTCAAGGCTATCTGAAAAAAAGTGTTGTAGAATTGACTTTAGCGACTGGCTATGACTTTGTCGACCAAACCATAGGCTTTGGCTTCGGCAGCGGTCATCCAGTAATCGCGGTCCACGTCTTTCTCTATTTTGGCCAGTTTTTGGCCGGTATTCTTGGCCAAAATTTCGTTCAGTAACTTCTTAAGGCGCAAGCCCTCCTTAAGGTCAATCTCCAGGTCGGTAATTTTAGCCCGCTCGGCAGCCGAACTCGGTTGGTGGATCATAACGGTGGAGTGCGGCAAAAGTAAGCGTTTGCCCTTAGCGCCGGAACTCAGCAAAAAGGCCGCGGCGCTGGCCTGTACGCCAATCCCGACGGTCTGAATGTCTGATTTGACATACTGCATGGTGTCATAGATGGCAAAAGCATGGTAAACGCTGCCGCCGGGGCTATTGATATAGAAAATAATGTCCTTGTTGGGGTCCTGGTTTTCCAAAAACAGCATTTGGGCAACCACCAGGTTAGCGGTATGCTCGTTGACGTCTTCGCCCAAAAAGATAATGCGGTCTTTGAGCAGGCGGCTGTAAATGTCATAGGCGCGCTCGTAGCGGCCCTCTTGCTCAATAACGGTTGGTACTAAGATTTGCGACTTCGTGGACATGTATATAGTTTATAAAAACTAGCACTCTCATGTCAAGAGTGCTAAATATACTTTACTTTGAGGCGTATTCTACGAGTTTTTGCAGGGTTTTTTCGGTCATGATGCGGCTGGCGATTTCCTGGCGGTTTTCCGGCTTGTCCAGCTCGGCCTGCATGGCGCCGTCCTGGTATTGGCCTTTTAGAATCTGCAGGCGTACTTCCAGCTCTTCGGGCGTTACTTCAATTTTTTCCAGCTCGGCAATCTCGTTGAGCACTAGCCCAGCTTTGACCCGCTCTTCGGTCTGGGCGCGGTTGCGTTCGCGGTGCTGCTCCTCGGTAATGCCCTCTCCTTTGAGGTGTTCCTGCCAGGTCTGGCCGCGATAGGTCAAATTGCGCTTTTCTTCTTCTTCGGCTCGCAAAATTTGCTCATCTACCAAACTTTTTGGTGCCTCAACGGTGCTCTTAGCGGTAATGGCCTGGACTAGTTGGTTCTCAAACTCGCGGTCGGCTTGTTGCTGTCGCTCCAGGCTAAGCTGTTTTTTGATGTCGGTTTTTAGCTCGGCTAAGTTTTTGAACGGGCCGGTTTTAGCGGCAAAGCCGTCGTCGACTTTGGGTTCTGCCAGCTCGGCCACTTTCTTAACATCAACCTTAAAGGTCACTTCTTTACTCTGCAGCGCGGCCACACCGTAATTTGCGGGGAATTTGATGGTAAATTCAGGAGAATCGCCGGCTTTTAAGCCGACCAGGTGGTCCTCAAAGCCCGGAATAAAAGTGTTGCTGCCCAGCAGCAGCGGATAATCCTTACCGTCGGCACCGGCTACCGCTTTGCCATCTTTGTCGCTGCCAGAAAAATCAATAATAACTTCGTCGCCGGCTTTTGCAGCCCTTTCAACAGGTGTGCGCTCGGCCATGCGCTGCTGCAGGGACTTTATCACATCGTTAACTTCTTTAACCGCAATATTGACCGGTGGTTTTGGCAGTTTAATTTTCTTGTAGTCGGCCAGTTTTATGGGGGCAATTACATCCATCTGGGCTTCGAATTCCAAATTGGTAAATGGTACGAACTTCTTGACCGTCACATTAGGTTGGCCAACCGGCCGGATTTTTTCGGATTCAACGGCACGGCGGTATAAGTCGTTTAAAGCATGTTCCATAAACTCGTCTAGCAACGCTTTTTGGTCTACGTGCTTTTCGATCACATTAGCCGGAGCGTGGCCAACCCGGAAGCCCGGAACCTTGACCTGCTTGGCGAAATGACCCAGTACGTGATGGTGGATGGGCGCCAAATCGCCGGCATTGGCGCTAATATTCAACGCCACGTTGCTTGAGCTGTTGTTTGTCCTCGTAACTTGCATTCGCCTCCTATTATATAGGTTCTGCCGATTTATGTCTTAGGGGCGCCATTAAAAATGGTAGTATAAAGTACAGATATGGCAAGACACCGCAACCGCCCCCGCCAAAGTTCACCACTTAATTTACCCAGCGCCTTTGCTCTGTTTACATCCAGCAAAGAAATCGTACTTAAAAACATTTGGATATTTGGGCCTCTTTACGCCGTGCCGCTGATATTTTGGATCCACAGTTGGATATGGACACCAACTACCATCGGCAACAACTGGTGGGGAAGATTCTCGGGAGCTGGCAGCGGTTGGGGGGCTAGCCCTATTTCCTCCTGGAACGAAGCATTTATAGGTTTTTCAATAATTTGGTTTTTGTTAGCTGTTGTCGGCGGCACTATTGCCCAGCTAATGGTTCTAGTTGCATCATTCCAGGGCTCCGAACATAAGGCCTTGGACTTTCGAGAGCTGTGGCAGGCGGTAAGAAAAATGGGCTGGCGGCTTATTGGCCTGTACCTTTTAGTGACCTTGTATGTTGTCGTTGGTTTTATACTTTTGATTATCCCGGGGCTGATAATGCTCCGCCGATACTATCTGGCGCCGTACGTAATGATTGATAAAAACTGCGGGATTAAAGAAGCCATGGAGCGCAGCGCCGCCATCAGCAAGCCGTATTCCGGCAGTATTTGGGGGATTATTGGCGTAATGATTCTTATAGGCCTGGTTGGGATTGTGCCGCTGATTGGCTGGCTAGCCTCGCTGTTGCTGGGAATGTTCTACGTAGTTGCGCCGGCGCTGCGCTACCAGCAGCTCAAAAAACTAGGATAGGCGTTTGATGGCCACCGCAAAGGCGGCTTCGGTCAAAGTCATATCCTTAGTTTGCGATAATTCGTAGACCTCGTCCGTAGCTTTTACCAGGTGGTTTTCTAGCTCGCGGTTAACTTTATCTTCCGGCCAATGCTCCTCGTTCTTATTCTGCAACCATTCCAGATAGCTGACTATTACGCCGCCGGCATTGGCTAGGATGTCCGGGACTACAATTTTGCCATCAGCGCCAAGCTTTTTGTAAGCATCGTAGGTTACCGGGCCGTTGGCAAGCTCCAGTACGATTTTTGCTTTGACCTGGCCGACATTCTTATCCGTTACAGCATCTTCTAGTGCCGCCAGTACCAAAATGTCCACGTCCAGGCCGATTAAATCTTCGTTGCTGATTTTTTGGCCTCTTTTATAGTTGGCTAGTTTATTGCCGGATTTTTTATATTCATTTAAATCTTTGGCTGAGTAGCCGTCCTGGCTGTGCACGCCGCCGCTGGAATCGGTAGCCGCGACCAGTTTCCAGTTTTCGTGTTCGGCTTCGCCAACCAGAGCAAAAAACGAGCCCACATTGCCCCAACCCTGCAGCGCGTAAGTCACCGGTTTATTAATACTTAACTTGTTAAGTAATTCCCGCATTACTATCACGCCTCCCCGGCCGGTAGCGGCGTCGCGCCCTAAACTGCCGCCTTTATCAATACTCTTGCCTGTAAAACTGGCCTTGGACTTATCACCGCTAAGCTGCTCAAACTCGTCAACCATCCAATCTATAATTTTGGCGTTGGTATTAACGTCCGGCGCCGGCACGTCTTTGTCCGGGCCGATATGCCGGTGCAAGCCGCGCACGTACTTACGCGATAGCTCTTCCAGCTCGGCCTCCGTTAATTCCCTGGGGTTGACCACCACCCCGCCCTTACCGCCGCCCATCGGCAGCCCGGCCACGGCGGTCTTAAAACTCATAAGAGTCGCCAGCGCCCGCACTTCGTCAATATTTACATTGGGATGAAAGCGGATGCCGCCTTTGTACGGGCCTAGTTTGTTGCTGTGCTGGACGCGGTAAGCCTGAAGTTGCTTTCCGCTCTTGAGTTTTATCTCAAAGTCATGTTCGGCATTTATGGCGATAAGCTCGACTGCTTGCTTTTCGCTCAAACCCAGTTTTTGAGCCGTTTCAGTAATAAGTTTTTGCGCCGTATCCAGCATAAGCTCCTCCTTTTATTTTTCCGCCAGCAACTATTTATTATAGCGTAGCTAGTTGTACGTTGCTTGTAGTTGTTTTTTATGTTTTTATTGGGTCATGGCTGAGCTGACTGCACCCTATTTTTATGAGGTAACCGCTGGAACCACACCGGAACTTCCAGACTTTAAGTCAATTGGTAACCTTGGAAGAGAAGCTGTATACCAAGCTATCTTTGCCGGATACCAATACGCGCCGGTAGTTTCTTTGACGACGCTCCGCGAACATGAAGGGGCAGTCCAGGTTCTTGCCGGCCCTAGAAATCCAAAAGTAAATCGTACTCACCCCAACGTAATTAGCGTTCCAACCATGCGCTTGCCAGCGGAGTATGCAGCGGCGGCCATGCTTAAATCCAAGGTTGCCAGGCAAACCGCCAAAGAGCAAGTATTTGAGCGTGAGTGGAAAACTTATCCGAATGAGAAAGAGCTGGAAACCCACGTGCTTTCAAACATAGTTTCGGGTGTTATGGCCGCTAAGATAGGCCTGGCGGATGTAACGGTTCTGAGGATTCCCGAACTAAGGATGTCTTTAGAGAGTTTTACGCTAGGTTTTAGCCTAGTTGATTTTGACGCCAAGAAAAACGCGGAAACAATCGAAGCTATCGGCATGCTTAATGCTGCGGTTGTAGTGCCGAGTGATATAGAAGCGCCTAAATCGGCGACTTTCTCGCGTTTAAAGTGGTTTGACATCGAAGATTTTCAAACCGGATATCAAAATAGGGATGCGACCATACTGTTTCCGGAAGACCCAATAGACGCCATCGAGATGTGTGTTCACGGTGTCTGTCTGGCTACAACAAGTGCGGTCTTTGATAGGGGTATTAGCGTCCCGACCGAATAGCCCGTTTTATTTCAATTTGGTGGGGATGAAAGGACTTGAGTTATCCTGCGCCTGCGCAAGATGCAAGCATCGCGCAAGGCGGCCAAGCAAGGAGAACATGGATGTCCACCGGACATCCATGCCTACCGGTTCAAGTCCTCCGGCTCATAATGAAAATATGGCCTTCAAAAAGAAAGCCATATTTTCATGGTGGGTGAGAGAGGACTTGAACCTCCACGCCTTGCGGCACTAGGTCCTAAACCTAGCGTGTATACCAATTTCACCACTCACCCGCGTCGGAGTCGAGGCAACGGCTTCCGTAAGTATGCGTCTTGCAAACTTACTCCAGCCTCGGCTCGCCTCCTCCTCTTCAATTTTGCAAACGGTCGCTAGCGCCCCGATTCGCGAAATTAGATAGGACCACAACAGAGGTATTTTAGCTTATTTTTCTATAAAAACCAACTTGGGATAAGTACTGCTAAATCCTGCTTTTGCCGTCGAGGGCCGAGGCGACCATTTTGCTCGCCACGGCTTGTTCGGTAAGCTCTCTTTGATTCCTATTGAACCGATCAATTTTTCTCTGTTCTGAATCGATACCGAATAAACCAGCGGCTAATTTACGCAATCGTACGATCAAGCCAATATCTGGCGCTTCGGCAGGATTAATATCTGGTCTTTCGTACGTCATTTACGTAATTTACCATTTTTGGAGCTAAATTTGAACTAAATTTTACGGTAAAAGACCAGCTGGGCGTCGCCGTATTTTTTGTTGGTGATTATCTTACAACTGTCAAAAGCCGGTGGCAGCTCGTGCCCCGGCCAAGATACAACCACGATTCCCTCGGCCTTGGCATGCGTGACCAGCTTATCCAGCAAATCAAACTGTGGGTGGTCATAAGGCGGATCCAGCAGTACAATGTCAAACTTTTTGCTGTGATTGTGCGAGCTCCAACTGCTGGCATCGGCATTCACCGCTTTGGCTTCTTTAGAGATACCCAGGTCTTTTATGCTTTTGCTAATGGAGCCGTAGGGCGCGCGTTTCTGCTCTATGGCAACCGCGCTTTTGGCGCCGCGGCTAATTGCCTCAAAGGCCAATGCGCCGCTGCCGGCCATGGCATCCAAGACAGTCAAATCATTTATGTCTCCTAACGCGTTGAATAATGCCCCGCGAGCCTTTTCGCTCATAGGGTGCGAGTGATGCCCCGGCGGATCATGGAATATCCGCCCTTTGAGTGTCCCGGCAATAATTCGCATATCACTATTCTAGTTCAAATTGGTGATGGCGCGAAGAGCCGTGACTTTAGTGTTGAGGTGAGGATATTTTTTGAGGTTTTCTTTGCGCTCAATGAAGTCCTGGGCGGCATTGCGGGCAGCGGCAATCAGTTTGGTGTCAGACAGCTGGGCAACGCGCAAATCCAACGCGCCGTGCTGCATGGTGCCATATATAGCGCCGGGACCGCGTAACCGTAGGTCTAATTCTGCCAGTTTAAATCCGTCCGACATGGTTTCCAACGCCCGCAACCGTCGGCTGGGCGCTTTGCTGTCGGATAGTATCAAAAAACAGTAGCTTTGGTTAGCACCGCGGCCAACGCGGCCGCGCAGCTGGTGAATTTGTGCTAGCCCAAAGCGCTCCGCGCCTTCTATCATCATGATTGTAGCGTTGGGCACGTCCACGCCAACTTCTATAACGGTTGTGCTGACCAAAATATCATAGTCTTTGGCCATAAAGCCCCGCATGACTTTGTCTTTTTCGGCCGATTTCATTCTGCCATGTAAAAGCGCTACTTTGCGATGCTTAAAATCGTGCTTTGCGAGCTTTTCATAAACTTCTTCTACTGACAGCCCGCGGCTAAGTTCCGTATCCGTTATTAGCGGGCAGACCACAAACATTTGCCGGCCGACGGCCAGTTCTTTATCTATCTGGGTGTACAACGGCTTGCGGGCATTGGGCGAGATTATCTTGGTAATGATTTCCTGGCGGCCCGGCGGCATTTCGTCTAACACCGATATGTCCAGCTCGCCATAAAGCGTCAGCGCCAGACTGCGCGGAATCGGTGTAGCTGTCATATGCAGCACATGCGGCATATGCCCGGCTTTGGCCTGCAGTTTCTTGCGCTGCTCTACGCCAAAGCGGTGCTGCTCATCAATAATAATCAGCCCCAGTTTGTGCATATCAACTTTTTCGCTGATAAGCGCATGCGTGCCGACAATCAACCTGATCTCGCCGCTGGCAATTTTCTTCTGGGCCAGTTCTTTGGCCGCCGGTTTTAAGCCGCCGATTAACAAACTGACCTGGTCGCCGTGGCCAACACTGCTAAGCAAATTGAGTAGGGTGTCGGCGTGTTGGCGCGCCAAAATTTCGGTGGGCGCCATAAACGCCACCTGGAAACCCTCTTCCATGGCCATAAGTGCGGCCATAGCGGCTACAACGGTTTTACCTGAACCGACATCGCCCTCTACCAATCTGTTCATCGGCTGGGTTTTGGCCATATCTTGGTAAATTCGCCAAATGACTTTGCGCTGGGCGTCGGTTAGTTTAAACGGCAACTTGCCCACAAAATCTTTTGCCAGTTTTTCGCTAAACGGAATCGCCAGGCTTTTATTTTTGGTCAGTTCGTACTTATTTATCAGCGCGGCCAGCGCCAGCTGGAATATTTCTTCAAAGCCCAACCGTTTTTTGGCCAGTCCCAAGGCTTTGGCACCGCTGGGAAAGTGCATTTCCGTAACCGCCCGGGCATAAACCACCAAATCCTGCTCTTTGAGCAGCCAGTCGGGCAGATGCTCCGGCAAGTCGCTGATATTTTGAATGGCCTCGCGCACCAATTTGCGGATTTGCGCTGATTTTAAGCCCTTGGTTTCGCGGTAAATTGGAATGATGCGGGCCGTATTGACCGGAAAATCGCTGACCAGCTCTACGGACGGGTTCAGGATGGAAAAGCGCCCACGACCCAGTTGGTATTCGCCGGCAATAAAATAATCCGCTCCGTGCTTAATGGCACCGGCACGGTAGGGCTGGTTAAACCAAATTAGGCGTACGCTACCGGACTCATCGGAGGCAACTGCCTCTGTTATGTGCATGCCGCGCCGCACGTAGCGGCCTTTGACCTGGCCGATTTTTGCCTGGATAGTAACTGGACCGGGTTTTAGCTGGTTGGTTGGCAAAAAACTGGAATAATCATCATAGCGGCGCGGGTAATTATCTATCAAATCGCCAACCGTGCGTACGCCAAGAATCGCCAGCTTGCTAGCCAGCTCTTCCCCTACCCCTTTTAGCTCGGTAATCTGTGAATCTAGTTTCACTATCTAACAGTGTAGCAAGCAATCATTTCTTGCGGAGGCGCAGCCAGATGCTGGGGCCAAAATAAACCGGCGCCAGCAGTGGTTGCAGGCCTTTTTCCAAGCCCAAAAGCACGTTTTTGCCAAGGACTTTCTTGAGGCGCGGCGAACGCAAATTAGAACCGGAAAGTACAGTTTCTACCTCAAATCCAGCTTCGTGAAGAGATTTGATTATGGTTTTCGGGTGATGGTTAACAAAGGCGACCTCGCCTGGCTTTTTATTGGCTTCGCTGCGAATGTCTACCGGTGATTTGGGTACCCGCTTGCCGTGCAGGCCGTAACGGATACGGTTTAAGAAGTGGGCATCGTTAGCAAATTCCAGAATAAAAGTGCCGCCCGGCTTGAGTATGCGGGCTATCTCTTTAAATTCGGCCATCGGGTCAGGTAGATGATGCAAAACCCGGACAACTAGTACCAGGTCAACGGATTGCGCGGGCATCTTGAGATCGGCAGCTTGCAGGTGCTGCTTCTCCACCTCTGGCGAATCCTTAAGATAGATCCTGGCAATGTCTAGCTGTTGCTGGCTGGGCTCGGCCAGAATTACCTTATCCGCGAAATTGGTCAAATACTTACTCAGGCGGCCGTAACCGCCACCTACATCAACCGCCTTGGCAAAACGCTCCTTTTTAAGCAAGCGCTTAATGGCCATCCGCTCCGCGGCATCTTCGTATTCCCGGCCAACCCAATAATTTTGATAATTATATTTAGGGTCGTCGTACTGATCGGCCTTCTTGGTTACTTTTTTTGCCGCCGGTTTTTTGGTCGCCATTTACTCTAATTCTACCAGAGCTGAGTCTTTAAAGGCTTTGCCCCGGCGTAGTAACAGACGGCCGTTCTTAAAATCACTATGTTCAAAGTTCTCGCGGTTAACAGATTGGCCGTTTAGATAGACAGCTCCACTTTGCAGTAATCGTCTGGCATCGGAGTTAGACGATGCTAAACCGCTACTCGCCAAAGCTTCAATTATTGAACCGCTAGGACCAGCCTTGATGGCCGCCAGGTCTTTTCTGATCTCTTCCAGATCTTCGGCGGACGCTTCAGCGATAGATACTTGACTTGTTAAGTATTTTGTCACATCGTTTGCCACCCCGCCTTTCATTCCTCCGTGCACAACCGAAGTAACGCTGACTGCAAGATGGTTTTGAGCAAGTCTTTTGCTGGGATCTTTGAGATGTTCAGCCATTGTTTTTTCAATTTGTTCCTTTGACAATAGTGTAAATATCTTTAAGTAGTCCTCAACATCGGCATCACTGGTATTGATCCAAAACTGGTAAAACTGCGTGGGTGTAGTCTTGGCCGGATCCAGCCATACGGCTCCGCCCTCGGACTTGCCAAACTTCCGACCCGTGGCTTTATTGATAACCAAAGGCATGCTTAGAGCATGAACTTCTTGATTCTCTTTTTTGCGCACTAGCGATACGCCAGAAAGCATGTTGCCCCATTGATCCGAGCCGCCGATTTGCAAAACGACTTTATGGTTCTTATACAGCTGCCAGTAATCGTAGCCCTGTATCAAAGAGTAGCTAAATTCGGCGTAGCTGATGCCGGAGCTCAAACGCTCGGTGATAAATTCCCGTTGCATAAGCTCGCTCATCGCGAAATTCTTACCCACGTCACGCAGAAAATCTAGATAGCCGATGCCCTTGAACCAATCGTAATTATCGGCCGGCGTAAATTCTTTACCGGCAAAAAGTTGATTGATTTGCTTTTTTATTTCTGCGACGTTTTTCTGGATTTCCTCGCGGGGCTTTAGCTCACGCTCCTCATTATCTTTAGGGTCGCCAATCAGGCTAGTTGCCCCTCCTGCAAGCAACACTGCTTTCCAGCCAGCGTCAATCAATCGCCTTGCAGTTAGCATGGCCGCTAGATTGCCAATGTGTAAACTGTCGGCAGAGGCATCAACACCGTGATAGAAAGTCTGGGGTTGGTCTAACCACTTAAGGTCATCAAAAGTCTTATCTTTGATAAGGCCGCGCCAGTTTAAGTCTTCACTCAGTTTCATAAGCTCTTTTTCAGCAAAATTTTCATTACTTGTATATAAGTATAGCGCAGGATTAACGGTTAAATGACTATATTTTAGCGGCAACAAACATAAAGCTTATGGAAAACGCGCATTTTGTTATAATGGTGGTGAAAAGGGAATGTATTTTATTTGATGAAGAAACCTAGCCTAGGCACTAGCAGCCCGCGCCGCCCAAGCAGCCGCTACATAACTACGCGCAGCGGTAAGGTTTTGAGAGTCAACCGAAACCTCGGCGAGCGCTGGGTAGCCAGGAAAGAAGCTAAGTCCCGACGCAAAGTTGAGCGGATGAAGGGTTTGCCAAAATCCAGGGTTAAGCGCCTCATCTGGCGGCTTGATCCCAAGCGCCAAGCGGCTTATTGGTTCAGCCGCGACGGCGGCATCATGGCTCTAAAAATAACCGGTGTGGGCATCCTGGTGCTATTCCTGCTTATGGTAGCCGTTTTTTCTTACTTTAGGAAAGATTTGCCTAACGTCAGCGATATTTCCGGCAGCAACCTGGGCGGCAGCATCAGTTACTACGACCGTACCGGCAAAATATTGCTTTGGCAGGATTACAGCGGTGTTAAGCGCGTGCCAGTGGCCGGTAATAACATCTCTAAATACGTAAAGGATGCCACCATAGCTACCGAGGACCGCAATTTTTATAACGAGCGCGGTTTTGATATCAAGGGGATTATTCGTTCCGCCTACGTCGACATTTTTCATCGCGGCAGCACCCAGGGCGGCTCCACTATCACTCAACAGCTGGTCAAATTAACGCAGGACTTTGGCCAAAACCGCAGTTTGAGCTTAAAAGCTAAGGAGTTAATCCTGGCCGTAGAGCTAGAACGCACCTATAGCAAAGACCAAATCTTAACTGGTTATTTGAATGCCGCACCTTACGGCAGCGTGGACTACGGCGTACAAGCCGCTGCGTCTGATTACTTCCACAAGAGCGCCAAAGATTTGACCCTGCCCGAGGCCGCCATGCTGGCCGCCATTCCAAAGTCACCGGCTTACTATTCACCGTACGACGCAGAGACCTTCGATAAACAACTGTTTGTCGGGCGCTACAACTACGTATTGGATTCTATGGTCCAAACCGGCAAAATTACCAAGGCCCAGGCCACAGCCGCTAAAAAAGTAGACGTTTTGGCCGAAGTCCAACCCCAGCAAACTAAGTACGCCGGCATCCAAGCCCCGTACTTTGTGCTGGCAGCTAAAAGCCAGCTGACCACGCAGTTTGCTCCCGGTACCACCAGCGCTGCCAGCAAAAAAGTTGGCGGCTGGAAAGTTATCACCACGCTGGATATGACTCTGCAAACCAAGGCCGAGCAAGTAGTACAAAGCAATTACGCCAATGCTTCGCGCTACGGCGCCGACGAAGAAGCTGTAGTACTGGAGGATGTTAAAACCGGCCAGTACGAGGCGCTGGTGGGCGGCACCGACTTTAACAACGCCGACCACGGCCAGATTAACTACGCCCACGATGTCAAGATATCGCCCGGGTCCAGTTTTAAACCCTACGATTACAGTACTTTAATCGATAACAACACCAACGTGGGAGCCGGCTCGGTTCTGTACGACTCACAAACGGTTTTACCTGGTTATCCGTGCACGGATCACAGCCAGCCTCCGCCAAAAGGCACAGGAAACTGCCTGGAGGATTACGACTTCCGCTTTCCAGGCCCGGAGACTCTGCGCTACGCTCTGGGCGGGTCGCGCAACGTCCCGGCAGTTAAGGCCATGCTGGAATCCGTACCCAACGACAGCAGCCCGCAACGTACAACCTCCATTAACAAAGTTATTACCACCGCCGACGCCCTGATGTCCGCTCCGGGTGCTTATCAGTGCTACACTCCCGGTGTAGATATCACTACCGCCACCGTCGCCGACCAAACCCAATGTTACGGCGCCTCAGCCATCGGTGACGGCGCTTACTTTCATTTAGACCAGCACGTCAACGGCTTGGCGTCGCTGGCACGCATGGGCAACTCCCTTCCTCCAACTTATATCCTGAATATCACCGACTCTTCCAACAAGACTATTTACCAATGGAAGCAGCCAAAAGGCACTCAGGTTATCCGCCAGGACGCGGCTTACATTGTGGACAATATGGCTTCCGACCCTAGCGCCAGTTACCTGCCGGCCGGCTTCTACAAATGGCAGCACTACAACGGCTGGACCAGCGCTATAAAAACCGGGACGACCAACAATGGTTTTGACGGCTTGATGATGAGTTGGAACACTCAGTTTGCCGTTGGCAGCTGGGTCGGCTACCACACCCGTAACCAGCCGCTAAGTAACTTTATGGAAATATTAACTACTCCCCTGACCCGCGGGCTGATGACCTTTGCCTTGGACAACCTGCACACCACGCCGGTTAACTGGACCGAACCTTCCGGCATCCAACACTTGCCAGCCTTTGTGGTCACCACCCATGTGGGTGAGGGCTCGGTTGAGCCGAGTCCCAGCACCGATATTTATCCCTCTTGGTACAAGCAAAAGGGCGCCAGCTCAACTAATCAACCAATAGACAAGGTTTCTAACAAATTGGCCACAACCTGCACCCCGGCCGCAGCCAAAGAGACACTTACCGGCAATTCCGCTCCCAATACATATTCAATCGATATATTCTATCCACCGGGGCAAACTGCGTCTGCAAGCAGCGCTAACACTTCCGCTAGCGACGATGTGCATAGTTGTAGCGATACGCAGCCAAGTATTGACTCGTTCTTCATAGCCGGCAATCCGGATGATTTGACCAACGGCGGCACAGCCAGCTGTAGCGGCAGCTGCACCATTACCACGAACGTGTCAGCTGGTACCCATCCGTTTAACGACACCAACTATCCACAATACCCAGGCACTGTTAACCTGCTGGTTAACGGCCAGGTAGTTCAATCGCAGGCAGTTTCCGACCCATCAGACACCGCAACGTTCACCTATACCGGTTCTGGCAGCGTGACTATCGCCGTTCAGGTTGTGGACAGCGTGCTCTACACTACAACTTCCGGCAACGCCACCGTTACTGTCACGGCTTCCAGTCCAATAACTATTAAACAGCCAACTAACGGCTCAAACCCAGGAGGCGGCTCAGTAACCGTTATGTGGTCGGGCGGCAATCCAAACTATACGGTTTCGCTTAACGGAACAGCCCAGTGTACAGGTATCACCGCTATGCAGTGTTCTATCAGCGGCATCCCTAATAACCAGAGCTCCACGATCAAGGTCATAGATGACGGTGGCGATAGCGCTCAAATAACCGTAACCAGACCTTAGTCTTTTTCTAGGAAAGTATTTAGAGCGCTGCGGATATCTCTTACCGGCAGCAAAAAGTCCGGTTTTCTTGCCCTGAGCGAGGTCGAAGGGTTGCCGGAGCGCACGGCCGGGCCAATGGCCGCTTCAAAACCGAGTTTTTTGGCCTCGGCTATGCGTTTTTCTAAAAACGGCACGTGGCGGACTTCGCCGCTCAGGCCCACCTCGCCAAAAACCACGGCGTTTTTCTTCAGCTGCATGCCCTTGGAAGCACTAGCAATCGCCATACAGACCGCCAAGTCGGCTGCCGGTTCGGTTAGGCGGATACCGCCAACTATATTTACATAAATGTCGCGGTCGGCCAGTTTCAGTTTGGTGCGCCGCTCCAGCATGGCAACTAATAGATTCACTCTGTTTAAATCAATGCCGCTGGCCGTGCGCTTGGGATAGCCATAGCTGGTGGGGTTAACCAGAGCCTGGACTTCTACCAACAGCGGCCGGCTGCCTTCCATGGTAGCGTGCACAATTGAGCCGTCGCTAACCTGGCGCTCGGCCAGCAGCGCCGCCGAGGGATTATCCACGGCCTTTAGGCCGCTCTCGCCCATCTCAAAAATTCCGGTTTCGTTGGTGGAGCCGTATCGGTTTTTGACGGCTCGCAAAATCTTAAAGCCGCCGTAGCGGTCGCCCTCCAGCTGTAGTACCACGTCCACTATATGCTCCAAAACTTTAGGGCCGGCAATAGAGCCTTCTTTGGTCACGTGGCCAACTAATAACAGTGCCGTATTGGTGGCTTTAGCGGCGGCAGACAGCAGCTGCGTGCTGTTAGTAATCTGGCTGACATTACCGGCGGCCGAGTTAATCTCATTAACGGCCACGGCCTGGATAGAGTCGACTATCACCACTTCGTAATCACCGGAGGCGATAGTTGCCGCAATGTCGTTGGCCACGTTAGAAACCGCCAACTGCAGGTCTTTGGCGTTAGCGCCCAAGCGCTCGGCGCGCAGCGCCACCTGCCTGGCCGATTCCTCCCCGCTAACATACAGCACCTTGTGCTTTGTTGATAAATTATCAGCAACTTGCAGTAGCAATGTGCTTTTGCCAATGCCGGGCTGGCCGGCCAGCAGGTTCACGCTACCGGCCACAATGCCGCCTCCCAAAACTTCGTCAACTTCGGGCATGCCGGTGCTTAATCTGGGGGTACGGGTATTCATGGCCTTGGTCAGCGATTCTATAGCCAGCGATTTGCCGCTGGCTCCAGCCGTAGCCGTACTAACTTCTACCTGTTGCTGCAGCGTATTCCACTCGCCGCAGTTGCTGCAGCGCCCGGTCCAGCTGTTAAAGCCTTCGCCGCAGTTACTACAAACGTATTTAACTCCCAACTTCTTGGCCATGCCAAAAGTATCGCACCACGCTGGCCTGCTGTCCAGCGGAGCCAGACACTCCGCCAGCGTTTTTGGCGCATTACGGCGTTAGAAGCTGCGCGTTTCACTCACTGTATGTTAAATACAGCTTGTTCCAGTGCTCGCTTCTTCTTTGTAATGCATCCAAATGCGACTTTTGGCTCTTTTTACTTCTTTGAGAAGAATCCTCGAAAATTTTGCTGTTTCAGACGGCGGGTGGCAGTAATTCGCCCAGGTCGTTAACGGCGGGAGCTCCGCGATTGCGGAATTCTTCAGGCGGTATCAAGCCGGTGCCAACTCCGACAAACCGAAATCCTGCGCCCAACGCCGCTTCCATGTCCTGCAACCCGTCACCAATATAGACGGTTTCATTTGGAGTAATACTAAGACCACCGAGCCACCTGACTGCAGGCTCAAAGGCTCTTGGATCGGGTTTGTGATAAGATGTATCCTCTTCGGTTTGGGTATAGTCAAATAGTTCCGGCGGAATACCAAGCTGCCTAAAATCAGCATCTAGATTGAAGCGGCCAGTGGCGGTCACAACACCTAGCTTTTTGCCACGTTCGCGCATATGTCTGAGAACACTAAGAGTATTGGGATATAGTATCTTCGGAAATTCGTCGTAGACAGCCCTGAGCCTCTCCAGCGCGAGATCAGTATCGTCGGTTTCGTACAATAAGCCCACAAGAGTTGTTAATGGCTTGCCCCAGTGTTCCCGGATTTGTTCATCGGTTAGTTCTTTGCCATAGAATGCCCGCGCGATGTGCTTATGCTGATCACCTTTCGGCCCGAGCGTATCCACCAGAGTATCGTCGTGGTCAAACAGTACTGCTTTTACGCCTTCGCCAATATGCTCGCTCATAGCTCAATCATAGCAAAACACGCCCAAATCCATCTGTTTTTCAGCAGAGCAACCACGCTCCTTGAGATTGATGCACTGTTTAGGTTTTTTGCAGCTTATAAATGGTGGCTTTCTTTCCTGACACGAGGACTGGGTAAGATTTCAGTAACTCAAAGTCAAGAGAACTGAGGATAATCTCGTCCAATATTTTACTGCCAGATAATAATACTGCGATTCCTTTTTGCTTGAGCACTTGGTTCATCTCATTAAGTGCTTGAACGTATATGCCATGCAACTCTTGCGACTTTGTGTCCCCGTAGATTCCCCAAGGCGGGTCGGTAACAATTTTATCTACAGATCCACTGGCCACATCTTTTATGCTGGCGGCGTCACCTTGTCTGACCTCAAATCCCTTGCCCTCTAGCTGCTTTACCAGTTCAGCATCCTTTTCAATTGCTATGGTGTGTTTTAAGCCAAAACCACGGCTCGCTTCATACAGGATTGAGCCATAGCCGGCAAAAGGATCAAGCAGTGTGTCTTTGGCCTTGATTCCGGACACAAGCAGCAAAATATGCGCTAACTCGGGCCGCAGGGCTCCTTGCGGTAATTTTTCTCTTTTATGCTTCGCCCTGGGTAATCTCAGAGTAAGTAATTCGCTATTATTATCCCGTTTTACCAAAACAAAGTCATTGGAGTATCTTGCAGCATTGGCTTTTAGGTGTAGCTCTTTGGTGATAGAGCCAGAAAGAACGTTTCTTTCGCTATCGGCTATACTGGTCGGTTTGCCGTTTACCAGGGCGATAAGGCGAAAACTGCTGCCTTTGAGATAGGGCTTGTAGCTTAATAGCTTGCCATCTTTCAAAATCATAAAGATATTCGTGAAAAAACGAAGTTCGATCAGTCTTTCAAGCGTTAAAGTCGAATCAAACATCACAGAACTTTCATCATGGCTAATGATTTTAAGTTCGTTAACGCTAAATTTTTTCAGCTCCCTAGCCACTATGTCATAGCAGCCCGCCGGATAAGTAGCTATAAAACTCCTGGCCTCTTTCATGGCTCAATCATAGCAAAATCCGCCCAAATCCATCTTAGAGTTTCTTGTGGCCGGCGATGGCTTTATCAAGCTCTGCTAAAAATGAGGGTACGTATTTCTCTGGTTTATCTTGAATGTCTTTTC